>Ga0302319_10022338_pt1 | contig 11353 bp, 10 predicted proteins | sample Bog_T0_2_FD_203319 | JGI IMG/M metagenome (GOLD analysis project Ga0302319, IMG submission 203319) | Peat permafrost microbial communities from Stordalen Mire near Abisko, Sweden - Bog_T0_2 | ecosystem: Environmental > Terrestrial > Soil > Wetlands > Peat | place: Sweden: Abisko, Stordalen Mire...
TAGCCCCAATAATCCCACCGGTAAGGTCTTCACCCGCACGGAGATGGAGCAGATCGCCGCCCTGTGCCAGGAATTTGACGTGCTTTCCATCACCGACGAGATCTACGAGCATATCCTTTACGATGACGCCGTCCACGTCCCCATCGCCTCCCTGCCGGGCATGCAGGACCGCTCGATCCTGGTGAACAGCATGAGTAAAACCTACTCCGTGACCGGCTGGCGCGTCGGCTGGGTGCTGGCGCCACCCGATTTGACCGATTCCATCCGCAAGGTCCACGACTTCCTGACGGTTGGAGCTGCCGCCCCCCTGCAAGCGGCCGGTATAAAGGCTTTGGAGCTACCCGCCGATTATTATCTGGGGCTGGCAACGGAGTATGCCAAGCGCCGGGATCACATCATAACCAGCCTGGAATCAGCGGGCTTCCGCTGTTTTCGACCCCGCGGGGCCTATTACGTGATGACCGATATTTCGGCCTTTGGGTTTGCCGGCGATTTCGCCTTTATTCGCCATTTGATGGACCATGTGGGCGTGGCCGCCGTCCCCGGGTCGAGCTTTTATGCGCAGACCTGTGGTAGTAGCCAACAAGTACGCTTTTGTTTTTGCAAAAAATATGAGACTCTGGAGTTAGCTCGACACCAGTTAACGAAACTTAATGCCGCCTAAAACTATGCCGGGCAAGGAAGATACTATGCTTCCACAGTTCTTGCTGCCGGAGACCACGGTCCGCGACGCCGGCCAGTCTCCCGATATCGACTTGGGCGAACCCCAGTCCGGAACGCTGGTTCTGACCATGGGGCTCACCCGCATCATTGAGCAGGAGAGCATTGACGTTTCCATCTGGGGTTCCGCCGACGGTACGGATTGGGGAAGCAAGCCGCTGGTGGCGTTCCCGCAGAAATTCTATTGCGGAACGTACCAGATCCTGATGGACCTCACCGGCCGTCCCGTGAAGTTCCTGCGCGCCAAGTGGCAGGTGAACCGCTGGGGCAAGGGCGATCCCAGGCCGCTGTTCGGCGTCTACCTGTTTGCTCAGGCGATGGATCAGGAATTGGTCCTGCACGCCTGAAGTCCGGGACTTTACTCCGCCTTCACCCAGATCTTCGGCCCCGCCGCCTGCTCCAGGTGAATCTTCCTGCGCCCGGACCGCAACTCCAGGCCATTGATGGCGGACACTACTTCCAGCCGCACACCGGGCCGGATGCCCGCCCCGTCAAGATACTCCAGCAGTTTCCGGTCGCGCTCGAACAGGCTGACCACCACCAGCCGCTCACCGGTTTGCGCCTCTTCGAGCGGCTTGAGGCCGCGTTGCCGCCGCGCCGCCGGGGAATCCATCCCCACGATGTTGCCGTGCGGACACGCGTGGCTGGCACCCAACCGCTCCGCCAGCTTCCGCTCGAAATCGGCCGATACGGCGTGCTCCAGTTGCTCCGCCTCGTCGTGTACTTTGTACCACTCCAGCCCGAAAATCTCGGTCAACATGCGTTCGATCAGGTGATGGCGATTCAACAGGCGGTTGGCGATCTCGCGGCCGGCCGGCGTGAGCGTGATCTGCCCTTCCGCGCCCACATCGATCAGCGCATCGCGCTTCAGCCGCTTGATGGCCATGGTGACGGCGGGCGCCGACACTTGCAGCCAGCGTGTCAGCGTGACGGCCTTGACGGTTTCTCCTTCCGATTCGGCCTCGGCGATGGTCTTGAGGTAATTCTCTTTCGAGATGGTGATTCGCACGCGAACCTTGATTTTATCCGAACCGGGCCGCCGGCACATCCATATGCCGCCATTGACCTTGTCCCGCTCCGGCACGATGGGGGATTCGGAGAGCGCCTGCACGCGCCACCTTCAGAACTCCTGAAGTGGCGGAATTTGCAGTGAGCCCACAGGTGGGGCAGGCGGTGCTCGCCTGGCCCACCTGCAAAGCTCTGGCCATCGAAGGGAATGGCTCAGCCCATTTTCCCCGCCAGGCAGGAATTGCGGGGCGAGACCAGGAGGTCTGACCTTGCTGTCGGTTTCGTCGACCCACATGGCGCCGGCGAACTTCGAAAGCAGAGTCTCGCCCAAGCCGCGCGGCTTGTATTCGGGATCCGGCGGCGGAGCGGGCTGCCCGCCCTTGGCCTGCGCTTGCTTGCGGCGATCTTCCTCCGCTGAGGAGCCGCGAAGAAATATCCTGTGCACTCAGACCCAACCGCTTGCTCCCGCGCGCGGCTCGGCATGCGCATTTGACGGAGCCGGGCCCAGAGGGCACCCCGTTAGGGAGCGATGGCGCACGTTCGAGACATTTGGTCAGCTTATTGTTTCGCGGCCCCTTACCGAAATGGCGGCAACTATTCCACGGCAGAGCCTGGGGCTTAACGGTTGCCGGCTCCTCAAAGGGGGCATGCCCTCAGCCCGCGGTGTTGAGCCCGCACTGGAGGTTTGTGCCAGCCGCAAAACGGGTTAGGGAAGACAGTCGGGAAACCGCGGAGATCGTGCTGCAAGTTACTCAGCCGGTCGAGCTTTTTTGAGTACACCTTTGGCTTCCCCTGCGGCGGCATCAGCCGGCATGAATGAGGATCGATTCGGCAATAGCGTGCAGGGGCAGAATCGAATCCACGGCGCCGCGTTTGATCGCCTCGTTGGGCATGCCGAAAACCACGGAAGTGGCTTCGTCTTGAGCTATGGTGGCGGTTCCGGCCTGTTTCATTTCCAGCATTCCGCTGGCGCCATCGTCGCCCATTCCGGTCAGAATCACCCCGACAGCGTTTCGCCCGGCGTAGCGCGCCGCCGAGCGAAACAGCACGTCCACCGAGGGCCGGTGCCGGGAAACCAGAGGGCCATCCTTGATTTCGACGTAATATCGCGCTCCGCTTCGCTTTAGCAACACATGCTGATTGCCCGGCGCAATCAGCGCGCGCCCGCGCAGAACGGTGTCGTTGCGCTCGGCCTCTTTTACGGAAATGCGGCACACGGTGTCGAGACGGTCGGCAAAGGCGCGGGTGAAGACTTCCGGCATATGCTGCACGATCACCATGCCGGGAGCGTCTGGCGGCATGACTTCCAGCAGCGCACGAAGGGCCTCGGTCCCGCCGGTGGACGCGCCGATCACCACCACCTTTTCGGTGGTTTCGAGCATAGCCTTCGAGGCACGGGACAGAACAGCATCGGCGGTGAACTTGGGTTCAACGACGCAGCTCGGCTTGAAAACCCGCAACCGCGCCGAGGCCGCTGCTTTGACCGCCTCGCACAGCACGACCCTCGATTCTTCAAAGAATCGTTTACTCCCCATGCGTGGCTTGCCAATGATATCGACAGCCCCGTATTCGAGCGCCTTAAGGGTGCTCTGCGCGCCTCGCTCAGCCAGGCTGGAGCAGATGATTACAGGTATGGGGTGCTGGCTCATGATCTTCTGCAAGAAGGTCAAGCCGTCCATCCGGGGCATCTCGATATCCAGCATGATCACATCGGGCGCCTGTTCGCTCATCCGCTCCGCAGCCACGAAAGGGTCGCACGCCGTGCCAATCACCTCAATGGCTGGGTCGGCGGATAAGATCTGGGCCAGTGTCTGGCGAACCAAGGCGGAATCGTCCACGATAAGGACGCGAACTGTTGATTTTGTCATTGGGCAATCCTTACCGGTCCAGGCGCCCCCAAGACGGCAGCCGGTGCACCAGCACTTCCCCCGTCCCCGTGTGGAAGTGGATTCTCCGGCCGCGAACTCCGCCGAGGTCGGATGCGGAGACGTTCAACCCTTCATCCGCCAGGGTTTCGACCGCAACCCGGCAATTCTGAGCGCCTACGGTTGGTTTGGCGCCACCCTTGGCGGCGACGGGGAGGACATCGGCGCCGCCGAATAGTTTCACTGCGAGTTCGTAGCGGCTGGCGCCCAGAGCCTCAAACTGTTGGATCAGGTGGCGAATGCTGAAGTCTACATATCGGTAACAGTCGGCAATGGTGGAGCCTGCGGGCATGACCAGCGGGCGTCTGGGCAGAACGCCGTGGCACATGGCGCCGGCGCCCAGGCGCTCGCACCAGAAAGTGACCCCCACGCACGATCCCAGGATCGTCCTCAGAATGGCAGGTTCGCGAGCCAGGTACAGCTCCGCTGGCAGAAGATCCACGTCGGGTAGAACCGGCGAAATTTCGATCATCGAGATTTCCTGTAGACGGCGGTGGCGACCGGCGCCAGCGGCAAGTCCATATTCTGAAGGGACTCGGAATGGCCGGCGAAGAAGTATCCCCCGGCCGCCATCTGGGCGGTAAGCCGTTGCAGCACGCGGACCTGCGTTGCCCGGTCGAAGTAAATGATGACGTTGCGGCAGAAGATGATTTCCGGCGGTTCGGGCAGGCCGAAATCGGCATCCATGAAATTAAGGCGTCGAAACTCGATCAGGTCGCGCAGTTCGGGAACCACTCGATGTAGATCGGACTCCGGATCACGGCTACGCATGAGGTACTTCCGCCTAAGACCCTGGGGAACGGGGCGCACCAATTCGGACTTGTAGATGCCCATACGGGCTTTCGATAACACGGCGGTGCAGATATCGGTTGCCAGGAGGCTGAACCGGAAACCCGGACAGGTTTCTGCGTATTCACTCAAGACCATGGCCAGCGTATACGGTTCCTCCCCCGTGGAACAGCCGGCGCTCCATACGAGGCACTTCCGGCCCGCGCGCCGGCGCGCCGCCAGTTCTGGTAACGCTGTGGATGCGAGGTAGTCGAAATGGTCCGCCTCGCGAAAGAAATCGGTCTTGTTGGTAGTGACCGCGTCGATCAGGTGGACGAGTTCGCTTTCTTTACCACCGGGTTCAAACACATAATCGCAGTACTCGGCGATCGAGGAAGCACTGAGGCTCTGCAACCGCCGTTTCAGCCGGATCTCCAACATCGTCTTTTTCTCCGCATTCAGGTTGATGCCGGATTCTGCGTAGATCAATTCGCGCAGCCGGGCGAAATCCGAGTTGGAGAGACCTGCATTCGGCGTGCTCATGGGGTGGGTGGAAGGCGGGGCCGCGGCCAATTGCGCCCCGCTTCCTCCGGTCAGACGGCCACTTCCGTGCCACGGACCGCCGATAGCTCCTCGGCGGAGAAGACGCGGTCTATGTCCAGGATCATGATGAACTGCGCATCGCGCTTTCCCATGCCCTTGATGAAATCGGTCCGGATCTTGGTGCCGATTCTGGGCGCGGGCTCAATCTGCTCAGGCTCCAGGTCAATCACCTCCTCCACCGAATCGGCCAATGCGCCGATCACGGTCGACTCGCCATCGAGGAACATTTCCACGACGACGATGCAGGTGTTCACCGTTTTCTCCGTCTTTGACATCTCGAAACACAGGCGCAGATCGACCACCGGTACTACGTTGCCCCGGAGATTGATCACGCCGCTCATGAAATCGGGTGTGCGAGGGATCTTGGTGATGGTGGTGAAATCGAGAACTTCACGCACCTTAGCGACGTCGATGGCGAATATCTCGCCGCCTAGTTTGAATGTGAGGTACTGCCGCGTTTCAGTGATTTCGGTAACGCTCATGATTAGCCTTCCTTTCGCATCTTTGAAGTTGCGGCGCGGTGGGTAAGTGCCCGCGCCGCAGCCCTAGAAACGTTCGAATTCCTTATCGATGTGGTCACCTGTCTCCCTCATCTTGAGGGCGACTCCGGACTTGGCAGTTTTCTTCAAACCGGCTGGGGCGCCGCCATGTGTGACGGCCTCGTGAAGCTTGGATAAGGAGGCGGCGGGACGCGCCGTCGCGGGACGCGCGGCCGGCGCTTGCCCGGAATCTCCCGTTCGGAAGAATCCCAGCGCGCTCATGAGCTGGTCGGACTGGCCGGTCAGTTCCTCGGTGGTCGAGGCCATCTCTTCGGCCGCGGAGGCGTTCTGCTGAATCACTTTCTCCAGTTGCTGGAGCGCTTTGTTGATCTGTTCGGAGCCGGTATCCTGTTCGTTGCTGGCGGCGGTGATCTCCTGGACCAGTTCCGCGGTTTTCTGGATGTCCGGCACGAGTCTTTCCAGCATCTCCCCGGCTTTCTCCGATACCTTCACCGTAGTGCCGGAGAGTTGGTTGATCTCGCCGGCCGCCTTCTGGCTGCGCTCGGCCAGTTTGCGGACCTCCGCGGCCACCACGGCGAACCCCTTGCCGTGTTCGCCGGCGCGGGCCGCCTCAATGGCGGCATTCAGCGCCAGCAGATTGGTTTGACGGGCAATCTCCTCAATGATGGAGATCTTGCTGGCGATTTCCTTCATCGCAGCGACTGCCTCCAGCACGCACTTGCCGCTCTCTTGCGCGTCCTTGGCCGACTTGGTGGCGATCTTGTCGGTCTGCTGGGCGTTATCGGCGTTCTGTTTGATGTTGGAAACCATCTCCTCCATGGAGGACGAGGCTTCCTCGGCGGAGGCGGCTTGCGCGCTGGCGCCGTTGGAAACCTGAACCGAAGCGCTGCTGATCCCCTGGCTGGCGGCGGCAACTTCGCCGGCAATCGTGCGGACGTTGGTAACCGTCCGGGTGAGACCCGCGACCATGGCGATCAAAGCTTGCATCAGTTTGTCCTGCGCGGACCGCTCCCGAACGACAACGGTGAGGTTGCCCTCTGCGATCTCCTCGGCGGCGTGCGTGACATCGTCCATGGCGGCGATGAGCGTGTTGAGGTTGTTCTTGATGGTATTGAATTCGCCGTGGTACGTGTCGGTGATCTGCGGAGGCAAGTCGCCCTTGCTGATGCGATCCACATAGTTTGCCGAGACATTCAACGGTGTGATGACGGCGTCCAGAATGGCGTTTACGCCGCGCACAATATTGGCATAGGCGCCCTGAAACCGATCCTTATCGCCGCGCTCCGCCAGCTTTCCTTCCTTCGAGGCCTCGGTCAGGCGGGCGAGTTCCTTTTGCAGACCCTGCAGAACCACGGCGACGTTGTTGACGGCCTGCTTCATCTTTTCGTGATCGCCCTTGTAGGTCTGCGCGATCAGTTCGTCGATTTTGCCGGTCGAGATCTGGGCCAGAATGCGGTTGCCTTCGCCGATCGGCAGCAGAATCGCGTCCAGCATGGCATTCACGCCACGCACGATGTCGGCATACGCGCCGCGGAATTGGTCCGGTTTGCCGCGCTCGGAGAGTTGTCCATCCCGCGAAGCATCGGTCAGGCGCATCAGTTCCTTCTGCAGGCCCTGTACGACAGCGCCCACATTGTTGATGGCCTGCTTCATCTTCTCGTGATCGCCTTTGTAGGTCTGCGCGATCAGTTCGTCGACTTTACCGTTGGAGATCTGGTCCAGGATGCGGTTGCCTTCGCCGATCGGCAGCAGAATCGCGTCCAGCATGGCATTGACGCCACGCACGATGTCGGCATACGCGCCGCGGAATTGGTCCGGCTTGCCGCGCTCGGAGAGTTGTCCATCCCGCGAAGCATCGGTCAGGCGCATCAGTTCCTTCTGCAGGCCCTGTACGACAGCGCCCACATTGTTGATGGCCTGCTTCATCTTCTCGTGATCGCCTTTGTAGGTCTGCGCGATCAGCTCGTCGATTTTGCCGTTGGAGATCTGGTCCAGGATACGGTTGCCTTCGCCGATGGGCAGCAGAATCGCATCCAGCATGGCATTGACGCCACGCACGATGTCGGCATACGCGCCGCGGAACTGGTCTGGTTTGCCGCGCTCGGAGAGTTGTCCATCCCGCGAAGCATCGGTCAGGCGCATCAGTTCCTTCTGCAGACCCTGTACGACAGCGCCCACGTTGTTGACGGCCTGCTTCATCTTCTCGTGATCGCCTTTGTAGGTCTGCGCGATCAGCTCGTCGATTTTGCCGGTCGAGATCTGGGCCAGAATGCGGTTGCCTTCACCGATGGGCAGCAGAATCGCATCCAGCATGGCATTGACGTCACGCACGATGTCGGCATACGCGCCGCGGAACTGGTCCGGTTTGCCGCGCTCGGAGAGTTGTCCATCCCGCGAAGCATCGGTCAGGCGCAGCAGTTCCTTTTGCAGGCCCTGTACGACAGCGCCCACGTTGTTGACGGCCTGCTTCATCTTCTCGTGATCGCCTTTGTAGGTCTGCGCGATCAGCTCGTCGACTTTACCGTTGGAGATCTGGTCCAGGATACGGTTACCCTCCCTGATCGGTAGCAGGATCGCATCCAGCATATCGTTGATGCCCTGCACGATTTCGCGTTGGGGGCCATGGAACTGGTCGACATTGGCTCGCTCGTCCAGACGGCCTTGGCGCGATGCCTCCATTAGCCGGAGGATCTCCTGAGATAGACGCTGCATCCCGAGATCCCCCGCCTTCGAATTGTTGCCCGCGCCGACGCGCTCACCGCGCGCGCCGCGATCCGGAACGGCTGAAACGCCGTTGCCGGAACTCTGCGGATTTCGCTTCCCGCTTACCTTACGTACCATCGATTCCTATCTCCCTTTGAACGAAAGCGTTATTTGTGTTGTGAGCCTGGTTGGGGCACACCGTTGCCGTGCCCGGCTCTCCGGCCATCGGAGCGCCTGTTTTGAGAAGCGGCCTGAAGCGCGTTCTGCACCAGGCGGTGCGGATCGAGGATCAGAGCCACGGTCCCGTTGCCGAGGATGGTGGCCCCGGATACCACCTGAACATTTCGATACACTTTGCCCAGGTTCTTAATCACCGTCTGGTGATCCCCGAGCACCTGGTCTACGACGAAGCCGTAACGGCCGTGTTCGGTTTCGACTACCATAATCTGCTCGCGCTCCGGCCGTGCCGTCTCCATCTGGAAGTACTCGCTGAGCCGAATGTAGGGAACGATCTGGCCGCGAACATTGGCGATGTGCTTGCCGTGCGCATCCTGTATTTCCCGCCGCGACAGCTCGACGCATTCCAGACTGTTGGCGAGGGGCAGAACGTAGTACGTCTGTCCGACGCGGACCAGCAGGCCGTCGATAATGGCCAGCGTCAGGGGAAGGCGGAGTGTGATCGTCACTCCCGCGCCGGGTGTACTGGTAATTTCGATGGACCCGCGCAACGCTTCCATGCTCCGCCGGACCACATCCATGCCTACGCCGCGCCCCGAGATGCCGGTGACCTCCCGCGCGGTAGAAAAGCCAGGCGCCAGAATCAGCGAGAAGATTTCGGCCTCCGAAAGGCGAGCGGCACTGTCGATCATGCCTTTCTCCAGGGCGCGCGCACGGATGGCCTCCACATCCAGGCCGCGCCCGTCGTCTCTTACCCGAATCAGCACGTTGGCGCCGGAATGCTCGGCCGAAAGGTGAATTGTGGCAGTGTCCGGTTTGCCCGCGGCGCGGCGGGCCGCGGGTATCTCGATGCCGTGATCCATGCTGTTGCGTATCAGATGAACCAGCGGGTCGTTCAACTGATCGATGACCGTCTTATCCAATTCGGTGTCGGCCCCCTCAATCGTGAAGTGGACGTCTTTGTGCAGTTCGATTCCCAAATCGTGAACCAGGCGGCGGAACCGCTCAAACGTGGTTCGGAGCGGCTGCATGCGGATGCCGATCGAGTTCTGGCGGAGCTCGGACGTCAGACGCTCGATCTCCTCGGATACCGCCACGATCTCGGGATCGTCGCGCCGGGCGGCGACCTCGGTCAGCCGGGCCTGCACGGTCACCAATTCTCCTACCAGGTTGATGAGTTGCTCCAACTTGTCGGCCGACACGCGAATGCTCGACGTAGTTCCTGAAGCGGCCGCGCACCGCCCTTCCGTGACGCTCTGGGCGGCCGGCACGATCGCGTGTGGATGTGTTTCCGCGGCACGATTCAGAGCGCGCTCTATCGTGAGCTCGCAATCGTCCTCGACGAAAATGAAGACATCCCGGATCGCCTCAGACGGCGCCGCCGTAGTGAGAACCATGTCCCAGGCGAGGTAACAGCAATCCGCATCGATCTCGCTCAGAGGAGGAATCGCGGACGTGTCTAGATCGATTTGGAGTTCGCCCAATCCCCGCAATTCGCGCAGGAGGAATAACGGGTTGGTTCCATTCAAGAGCACGTTCGGCCCCGGCCGAAAGCGGATGCGCCAATCATGAGCCAGGCCGCTGTTAGTGCCGCCATGCACCTCAGGCAAGAGGGGCGCTTTGTCCGTCCGAGGTTCCGGAGAGCCGGTCAGCCGGCGTAGTTCGGCGAGGATGCCGGCGGAGCGGTCCTGGTCCACGGCGCCGCGGCCGGCAGCCTCATCCAACATCGTCTTGATCTGATCGCCAGCGGCCAAGGTGAGATTAATCAGGTCGGTAGTTGCCGCAAGCCGTCCGTTGCGCAGCCCGTCGAATGCCGTTTCGAGATTGTGTGCAAAGCCCGCGACCTCATCGAAGCCGAACATCGCGCCCGATCCTTTAATGGTATGCAGAGCGCGGAAAGCCCGCCCGACCACCTCGGAGTCGTTGCGGTTTTGATCCAGCTCCAGCAGGGCCGATTCCAGTTCAACAAGCAACTCGCGCGCTTCTCCCAGGAAAGCTTCTCTGTACTTGTCGATCATCCGGGTATTCCTTTCACCACCGCAGGGCCCTTTGGGCGGCGAACGGCGCGCAGGCCATCGCGAGGTGGCCCCTGGTTCTTGTCGCCTTCGCCAGCGCGCCGGCACCGTTCAGCGGCCTCGATCGCGGGATAGACGGTGTCGGGCGTGGGGAACGTGCACATCTGTTGCACGCCGGCCAAACCGTCAACTATGAGGATTACCCTGGCCATCTTTTACACCTGAAGCGATTCCCCGGGAAACTGCTTGAAACCCGCATCCCGCGCAGCCTTGCCGGCCGCTTCCGACAAACGGATCATGACTTTGGCGCCTTTGCCGTCCGCTTCGCGGAGTGCGACCCATAGCAACTGCATGACCGTGATGTCGATCTCCTCCACGCGCTCAAGATCCAGGCACAGGTCTCCCCCCTGAGCCCTGGCCTCGAGTAGTATTCTTTTTAGTTCCGCGGCGGACGCGACGGTACATTCACCTTCCAGGCGGATGAGTGAACGGCCTTCATTTCGTTCCGTGGTTACAGGCAAAACTGGTCTCCTCGCGAAAAACTCTCGGGCCTCCGGATCGAACCGACGACCTGTGACTTGTGGCTGGCTTCCCGGAGCCCGAACTGCTCATCCCGCAGCTTGAGGGCATAGGCCACACCTTAGGTATCGGCGATCCGGTCGTGTTGGAATAGAGAGAAACAGACATTTATCGCAAATACCGTACATAGAAAGATAAAACCGTACACATACGGCTACCGTACGAATCGCGTTTATCCCATGAAGCTACGGGACAGGCGGCTGGACGACGCGGGTCGGCTTTTACGCCATGTCGCAGGGGTCGCGCCCGCTAGTCCGGTTTCTGTCGCGAAACTCAAGAAACCGCTCCCTTGCGGGGTGCCCTCTGGGCCCGGCTCGGTAACGCAGCGATGATTCCACGGGGCTTGTTACTGAGC
>Ga0302319_10022339_pt1 | contig 11353 bp, 5 predicted proteins | sample Bog_T0_2_FD_203319 | JGI IMG/M metagenome (GOLD analysis project Ga0302319, IMG submission 203319) | Peat permafrost microbial communities from Stordalen Mire near Abisko, Sweden - Bog_T0_2 | ecosystem: Environmental > Terrestrial > Soil > Wetlands > Peat | place: Sweden: Abisko, Stordalen Mire...
GCGCCCTCGGTCAGGGCGTGGCTCATTCGCAATGCCTCGAAGCGTGGCTCATGAGCGTGCCCGGTATCAAGGTCGTCGCGCCCTCCACACCCGGCGACGCCTACGGCCTGATGAAGACCGCCCTCCGTGCCGACGGCCCCGTCGTCTATATCGACCATAAGCGCCTCTTTCCCATCCCCGGCGAAGTTCCGCTCGAAGAAACCGCGATCCCCTTCGGCCATGCCATCGTCCGCCGCGCCGGGTCGGATGTCACCATCACCACCCACAGCTTCATGGTCCGTGTCGCGCTCGACGCCGCCAAAAAACTGGAAGAGAACGGCATCTCCTGCGAAGTCATCGACCTGCGCAGCCTCGCCCCGCTCGATATCGAAACCGTCACCGCCTCGGTCGCGCGAACGGGCGCACTCCTAACGCTCGAGGAAGGACAAGCCACCTGCGGCGTCGGCGTCGAAGTCGCGGCCCAGATTCAGGAACGCCATGCCCCACTTCGCTGGGCCCGGGTCGGCGCTCAACGCGCCCCGGTCTCCTCCAACCCCGTCCTGGAAGCCGCCTGCGTCCCCGATGCCTCCCGCGTCGTCCAAGCGGTCCGTAAGTTGCTTGGCAAGTAGGCACCCATTTTCGCCATCGTTTTGTGAATCCCTTTACGCCAGAGCCTCATGACAAACACAGCGTCCATGCAAAATTCGCACTCCAATCCAATTTTTAGAGGTAGTTGAGCCGAATCATGCGCAATTATTTATGACGCTGTGTTTAGAATGCGTATCGTAGCCCCAACGGGGCGATCCAACCCCAGCCCAGGGCAACGCCCTGGGAAAAATATGGAGTGGAAAGCAGCCCTGAAAGGGCGACCTAAATAGACCTCCTCTTTACCTTCTTCCTGTCAAAAATCTCCCCAAAAAAATCCGTAAATTCCGTAATTCCGTCAAAAATTTTCCACCTTCTGCAATCAAACTAGAAAAACAAAAATGATCTACCAACTAACCGTCCCGGCCGCCGTACCCGGCGTCGAAGAAATTCGTATCCTCGAATGGCACAAGGAACCCGGAACCGCCGTCGCCGAGGGCGAACTGCTCGTCGAATTCGAAACCCACAAAGCGATCATTGAAGTGCGGGCCGGTCAGCCCGGCGTCCTGCGGCAGATCCTCGCGCAGGCTGGCGACTGGCGCACCATCGGCCTGCCCGTCGCCATTTTCAGCTCCGAAGCGAGCGAAGAATTACCCGCCGACCCCGCCGGCGTCTCCTCGATGACCGTCCAATTCGAAGTCGTCTAGCAACGGACGGTCAGACTCCGTCGCTACTCTCAAAACTCCGCGCAATTAAAAATAATCCGGTAAACGCAGCACGGACTCCGGCACACCACCTTGCATTTTTCTTGAAGCAGGGTTGAACCGCACACCGGGCAAAGTTGGTCCGCGTGCCCCTCCGCCGCAGGCTCCGGCACCGCTTCCCCCGGCGAAGGCAAAGACGACTCCTGTTCCATGACTACATCTTTTGCAGCGTATACTCCACCGGCACGCTGACAACCTGCCCCGCATAGACCGCACTATGCCAGTTCGCGCGGATAAACGACCGCGTCTTGGCATCCAGCACCGCAATGCCGCTCGACTGCGCCACCTCGGCTCGCGCCACCGCGCCCCGCGCATCAAAAATCACATTCATCACCACCGTCCCCGTCTGCCCGCAGTCCCGCGCCTCCTCCGGATAAGGCGGATGCGGCAACACACTCTCCCCCGGCGCATAGCTCGACACCGCCGCCGCCCCCGCCGGCCTGGCCTGCTCCTGCGCCGTCGCCTGCACCGCCTGCGCTCCCGCGGGATGCGTCGCCCTTCGCTCCTGCGCCTGCATCGCCTCCGTGGGCTTCGTCGACTGCGTCGGCTGCGCGGATAGCACAGGAACACCAATTTCCGGATGCGCCGGACTGACTCCGGGATCAGCCTGCGGCACGGTCACGCCCGGAGTCGGCGGCGTAATCCGGGGCATCGGAATCGGTGCCGGAGGCGGCTCGACCGGCGGCGAGGCCACCGTGATTTTCTCGAGGCAAATCGAGGTGGAACCTGCCGCGGAACCGCTGCTCGGCAGCGGCAAATAGGCCCGGTAAAAGAAGGCCAGCGTGACGATTGCCCCCAGCGCACATCCATGCACGAGGAGCGACGCCAGAATGGCCGGGCGGCGATGTCTGCTTCCTTGGTCCGCGCGTGGGCGGGAGATGAGGTCGAGGCGGTTCACGGCAAGGCGATCCTGCCACGGAATCGCCGCTTTCCAACTGCGAAATACGGGACTAACGATCCGCCAACGCGGGCTCTTCTTCGATGGCGTCGGCGGTATCGAGTTCGTGCCGGACTTGCTGCGAGCTGTCTTCCAGCGGCGCCATGATGTCGTAGAGGCAAGGCACGACCAGCAACGAGAAGAGGGTGGAGACGCACACCCCGCCGATGATGACCACCGCCATCGAGACGCGCACCTCCGCGCCGGGGCCGATACCGAGCGCGGGGATGATCGAGGCCGCCACGGTCGCCGCAGAGGTCATGACGATCGGGCGCAGGCGGATTGGGCCGCCGATGAGGATCGCCTCGCGCTTTGAGCGTCCATGACGGACCCGCTGCTTGTTGAAGAATTCCACCAGCAGGATCGAGTTTTTCAGCGTGATGCCCATCAGCACCACGATGCCGATGAGGCTGTAGAGATTGAGCGAATTGTGGGTGATCAGCAGCGAGAGGAACGCGCCCGTCAGCGAGAACGGAATGGCGATCATCACCGGGATGGGATGGATGAAGCTGTTGAACTGGACCGCCAGGATCATGTAGGAAATCAGCAGACCCATGACAAATGTGAAGATGAAGCTGACGAAGGCGTCGACGACATCTTTCGATGCGCCCACTTCGGCAAGCGAGTAGCCGTCGGGCAGCACGTCCTTTGCCGTCTTGCGTGCGAACTCCATCACCTGATCGAGCGACTTGCCGGTAGCCGTGTTCGCATAGACGTTGATCGCCCGCTCGCGCATCTCGCGCGTGATGGTGAGCAGTTTTTTTTCTTCCGTGATTTTCGTCACGGAGGAAAGCGGAATCAGTTCCCCGTAGGTGGTGCGGATAAGCAGCTTGTCGATGTCCGAGGTTGTCTGCCATTGCTCGGGCAGCAGGCGCAGGCGCACGTCGTAGCGGCGGATGCCGTTGGTGAAATAACCCTGGCGCACACCGCCGATAGCCGTATTGATCGTGTCCGCGATGTCCTGCACGCTGACGCCGCTGGCCGCCGCCTTTTCGCGGTCCGGCTCGACGTGGACTTCGGTGACGCCGTCGCGGAAATCGGTGTCGACGTCGGTCATCAGGCCGCTGGCCGTGAAGCGTTTGGTCATCTCGGCGACCTTTTCCTTGAGCACGCCGTAATCGGGGCCGCGAATGCTCAGCTCGAGGTTCGTGCCCCGTTTTGCACCGCCGAAGCTGCCGGAAGGATTGATCATGAAGGCGTCGAAATCCTTGGGGATCTTCTTTTTGATTTCGTCGCGCACGGTGTCCATGATCTGCTGCTGCGTCTGGTGACGCTGGCCCATGTCCTTGAGCGACACGAACGCCATGCCCTTGTTCGTCTCGCCGCCTTCAAAGCCGCCGACGTTGGCGAAGTAGTGGACGATGTTCGGGTTGGCGGCGAGGATTTTTTCCATCTCAGCCACCTTGGCGCTGGTAAAAGCCAGCGAGGAGCCAATCGGCGTCTGGAGCCGGATGATGAACACGCCAATGTCCTGCGTGGGCATGAATTCCTTTTTGATCAGCGAGATCGAGCCGAGCGAAAGGGCGAAGAGAAGCAGTGCGCCGAGGACGACCTTCCAGCGATGATTCAGGGCAAAGATGAGAGAGCGTCCGTAGAAGCGGGAGAAAGATGCAAAGATCCGGTTCACAAAACGCGCGAACCGGTATTCGTCCTCCTTCGGCGTCATGAATTGCGAGCAGCGCATCGGAGTAAGGGTGATGGCTTCGAGGAGCGAGAGGCCGACCGCGGTCGAGATGGTCATGCCGAACTGGAAAAGGAAGACGCCGATGAATCCGCCGACAAGCAGCACCGGGATGAAAACGGCGATGACCGAGATGGTCGCCGCCGTGGCCGCGAAGGTGATTTCGCGCGCGCCGTCGAGCGCCGCCTGCCGCGCGGTCTTGCCCATGTGAAAATGGCGCACGATGTTTTCCAGCACCATGATGGCGTCGTCGACCACGATGCCGATGGCAAGCGACATGCCGAGCAGGGTGAAAAAATTGATGGTGAAACCGAGCATCCGCATGACGATGAATGTCCCCAGTGCCGACGTGGGGATTGAAAGCAGCACGTTAAAGGTGGACGTCCACGAGCCGAGAAAGGCCCAGCAGACGAGGCTGGTGATGATAACTGAGAGCAGCACGGTCAGTTCGGTTTCATCGATGGCTTGCGAGGTGAAACGCGTGCCGTCGAAGTTGACGTCCAGGTGGAGGTCGGGGTCGGTCACGGCAATCTCCTTGTTGACCTGGTCCATGAACGCACGCACGTTCGCGCTGACCCGGACATCGTTTTCGCCGTGCTGCTTTTGGATGCCGACGCCGAGCGTAACCTTGCCGTCGCTCCACGCGTAGCTGCGCGTGTCGGCCAGGCCGTCCTCGATCGTGGCCACGTCGCGCAGGTGGATGTCCGAATGGTAAATGCGCTGGCCGCCGCGCTGGGTGATGAGCAGGTCGCCCATCTGCTGCGGCGTGAGCGCCTCGCCCATGGTGCGGACATTGGCGTCGTTGAGCCCGTTTTCGAGATAGCCGGAGGACGTCTCGTTGTTCTCCATCTTGAGCGTGTTGCGCACGTCGAGGATGGTCAGTTGATGCGCGAGCAGCTTGTTGTTGTCGACCCAGACGCGGAGATTGCGGTCGGACCAGCCGGCGAGGATGAGGTTGCCGACGCCGGGGATGACAAGCATCCGGTCGCGCAGGTTCAGATCGACGTAGGTGAGGATGTCCTTGAACGGGCGCTTGGTCGAGGTGACCGCGAGCCACATGATCGGGTTGTCATCGGTATTGATCTTCTCGATGGTCGGAGGCAGGACATCGTCCGGCAGTTTGACGGAGCGCAGCTTCGAATTGGTTTCCTGTAGCGCGGCGTCGATGTCTTTGCCGGTGTAAAAGGTGAGTTTAATGCTGGCCGTGCCCTGGCGCATGTTCGATTCGATGTCCTGGATGCCCTGGACGGAAATCACGGCCTGCTCGATGGGGTTGACGATTTCGGTTTCCATCACTTCCGGGGCCGCGCCGATCCAGTCCGCGCTGATGGTGAGGACCGGTTGGGTCGCCTCGGGAAGCTGGCTGACCCCGAGTTGCATGAAGCAGATCACGCCGAAGAACATCAGCGCCGACATGAGCATCCAGGCGAAGACCGGGCGTCGGATGGAGAGGTCGGAGAGGGTCATGGGAACGCGGAATTTTTTGACGGAATTAACGGAATTATTACTAAATTAACGGAATCGCTAAGGGATTCAGATGGGATGAAATAGAAGGCCAAACCGTACAGATAATTTGGTCAATTCCGTCAAAAAATTCCGTTAATTCCGTCAAAATTATCGTCGTCATTTCACGGACGTCAGGGGATTGGATGAGGTGCCGATGGTGGCAGCGTCATGTCCCAGGCGCATGACGGGCTTCGCGCGCGCGCCATAGAGTTCGGCTTCGGGATGTGCTTTGCTTTCGAGTCGCGCCATCAAACTGTAGGCGCAGGGCACGACGAGCAGCGTGAAGAAGGTAGAGACGATGACGCCGCCGATGACGGTGATCGCCATCGGGATGCGGCTCTCGGCTCCGGGTCCAAGGGCCAGCGCGGGAGGGACCGCCGCGGCCAGCGTGGCGAGGGAAGTCATGAGGATTGGGCGCAGGCGGATCGGCCCGGCGTGGAGAATGGCGTCGCGCACGGAGAAGCCGTCGAGGAAGCGTTTCGCGTTGGTGAATTCAACGAGCAAAATGGAATTCTTCTTCACGATGCCCATGAGCAGGACGAGGCCAATCAGGCTGTAGAGATTGATCGACTGGCCCGTGAGCAGGAGCGCGAAGAACGCGCCGCTGATGCAGAACGGCAACGAAAGCAGCACGGCAAACGGATGAACGAAGCTGTTGAACTGCGACGCGAGCACCATGTACGAGACGACGACGCCGAGCCAGAGCGCGAAGAAAAGGCTGGCGAAGGTTTCGCGGAAAGTCTGCGCGCCGCCGCCGAGGAAAACGCGGTAACCGGGAGGCAGCGCGTTCTTGGCGATGGCCTCGGCACGGTCGAGCGCGTCGGCCTGCGACTTGCCCGGCGCGATGTTGGCGTAGATGGAAATGGAGCGCTCGCGCAACGTCCGCGCGATGGTCTGGTAGGTGCCGACCGTCTCGGTTTTGATCACGCTTGAGATGGGAATCAGCTCGTTGTAGTCGGTGCGGACATCGAGATTGAGGATGTCCTGCGGGTCGGCGCGCTGGGTGCCCTCGAGCCTGAGGCGCACGTCGTAGCGCCGGTCTTTGTTCGTGTACATGCCCTGCACCGTGCCGCCGATCGCGGCCTGGACCGTGTTGGCGATGGCATCGACCGTTACGCCCGACATCGTGGCTAATTCGCGATCGGGGTAGATGCGCACTTCGGGCATGCCGGTGCGGAAATCGGTGTCGATGTCGCGGAAATCGCCAGTCTTTTGCATCGCGTCGATGATCTCCTGCGATTTCTTTTGCAGCACGTCGTAGTCGGGCCCGCGCAGGTTCAGCTCGATGGGGAAACCGCGCCCGGCGATGAAGTCATGCGAGGCGAGATCCTGTGGCACGGCGCTGACGTCGGGGATGGCGTTGAGTTCCTCGCGCAGTTTGTCCATGAGCGCGAACTGGCCGAGCGCGCGCTGCGACTTCGGCTTGAGCGTGACGTAGATGAGCGCGCTGTTGACCTGGCCGTCAGTGACCGCGCCATCCGCCGCGCCGCTGTCGGAGGTGAATCCGCCGATGGCGGAAAAGAAGTGATCGATCTCCGGTTGCCGCTTCAGGATTTTTTCCGCCGCTTCGAGCTTGGTTTCGGTGAAACCGATGGAGGATTTCACCGGCGTCTGGATGCGGATGAGAAACGCGCTTTGGTCCTGCCCGGGCAGGAATTCCTTGGGCAGAACGTAGGCGATACCAAGGGAGAGAATGAAGATCGCGGTGGAAGCGACAATGACGAGCCAGCGATGATCGAGGCAGACGGCGAGCGCACGGCGGTAGACTTGGCCAATCTTGTCGAACTCGCCCGCGGCCCAATGAGCGTAGCCGCGGCGCGTACTGCCCATGAACTGCGAGCAGCGCATGGGCGTGACCGTGAGCGCCTCGACGAGCGAGAGGAGCACGGCGGCGGAAATGGTGATGCCGAACTGGAAGAAGAAGCGGCCGATGATGCCGCTCATGAAGGCGACGGGCAGGAAGATGGCGACGACGGCGATGGTGGCGGCGAGCGCGGCGAAGGTGATTTCGCGCGCGCCATCGCGTGAGGCGAGCACTTTGGTTTTGCCCATTTCGCGGTGGCGCATGATATTTTCCAGCACCATAATGGCGTCGTCGACGACGATGCCGATGGCGAGCGAGAGCCCCAGCAGGGTGAAGAAATTGAGCGTGAAGCCCATGAAGTAGATGATGGCGAATGTCCCCATGACCGAGGTCGGAATCGAGAGCAGGACGTTGAAGGTCGAACTCCATGAACCGAGGAAGAGGAAGCAGACCAGGCCGGTGATGACGGCCGAAAGAACGAGGGTGAATTCGGTTTCGTGGATCGCGTCCTTGATGAAAAGGCTGCTGTCGAAATTCACGTCGATCTTGATGTCGGGCGGCAGCGTTTTGCGGAGTTCATCGAGGCGCGTTTTCACCGCCTGCGCGATGGCGACCGAATTCGCGCCGTGCTGCTTTTTGATGCCGATGCCGATGCCGGGCGCGCCGTTGACGATGGCGGTGTGGCGCACGTCGTCGAGGCCGTCCTCGACACGCGCCACGTCGCGGATGCGGATGTTGGAATTGTAGATGTCCTCGCCGCCGCGTTTCTTGATCTGGATGGCGCCGACCGCGTCGGGCGTGACGCCTTCGCCCATCGTTCGGACGTTGAATTCGTTCTGCGAATTCTCGAGGTAACCGGCGGCTTCCTCGACCTGCTCGGTCTGCAGCGCGGTCTTGACGTCGAGCATGGTCAATTGCAGTGGCTTGAGCTTGTTGTTGTCGACCCAAACGCGAAGATTGCGCTGCTCGAAGCCGGCCAGCGTGACCTCGCCGACGCCGGGCAGAATTTTGAGTTGGTCGACGACGTTCAGCTCGAGAAATTCGGTGAGCGCGTGCAGGTCTCGCGTGTTTGAGGAGGCGCTGAGCAGGACGATGGGCTGATCCTCCGGGTTGCTTTTGACGATGGTGGGCGGGTCGGCGCCGATGGGTAGCGTGACGTTGCTGAGCTTCGACTGCACTTCGGTCAGCGCGGCGTCGATGTTGCGGTCGATCTCGAACTCGAGCGTGACCGAGGCCTGGCCCTGCTGGATTTGCGAGGTGACGTTGCGCACGCCCTGGGTGGAGATGACCTGCTCCTCGATCTTGTCGACGATTTCGGTTTCCATCACTTCAGGCGCGGAGCCGCTCCATGTCGCGTTGATGGTGAGCACGGGGAAATCGACGTCGGGCTGCTCACTGACGCCGAGCCGCGAGAGGCCGATCGCGCCGAAGATGATCAGCGCAGCCATCAGCATCCATGCGAAGACGGGACGCCGGATCGAGAGATCGGCCAGCGAAGCGAAGGAAGATTTGCGGCGTGTCGCTATGGGGTGAGGTTTGGGAGCGGGGTCCATGGGTCAGGGCGTGGCCGGTACCGGAGCTGGCTTGGGCAAGGCCTGGTTGTTGGCGTTCGGGCCCCGCGCGGCCATGCCGGCGGCGACGTGAAGGTTGATGAGGTCCAGCCGCGCCTGCATGTTGGCGTTGTGGAGCTGGATGCGCGCAGTCTGGTAATCCTGTAGCGCGGTGAGCACGTCGAGGTTGGCCACGACGCCGCGGCGGTAGTCGTCCACTTGCGCTTCGAAATTCTTCGCCGCCAGCGTGGCCGCTTCGCGGAGCACCAGCACCTGCGCGACGCTCGCGTCGAAGTTCGCATAGGCGGTGCGCGTGTCCTGGTCGGCGGTGCGGCGAAGTTGCTCGACGTTGAGCCGGCTCTGGCGGACCAGTTCGTGATTCTGGTGGATTTGGCCGGCGATGAGCCCGCCGTCGAAGATGGGCATCGAGGCCTCCAGTGTCATGGTCGCGTCGATGTCGTTCGAGGCTGGGTCTTGCGAGGCGAGGAAATTGCCGTTGGCGGTGATGGTCGGCCAAAGCTGCCCGATGGCGACGGAGAGGTTGCGCTCGGCCTGGCGCAGGCTTTCGAGTTGCGAGAGGACGTCGGGGCGCGTGCCGCTTTGCTGGACGTAGGCTTCCAATTGCGCGGCGGAGGGGAATTTCTGCGTCTCTTTCAATTGCAGATAAGCCGCTGGGATGCCGGTATAGAAGGCGACAGTTTCCTTGGCGGCATTGAGGGAGCCGCGTTGCGATTCGTAGGTGACCTTCGCGTTGGCGAGGTCGGTTTGGGCCTGCAGCAACTCGGAAGGTCGCGAGCGCCCCAGGTTGACGCGGTCTTTCAGATCGTCCACGCGCGCCCGCAATGCGTCGATCAGGTCGGCCTGGACGGTCATGTCGCCCTCGTATTGCAGCACGTTGTAAAAAGCCTGCGCGACGTCCTGGTAAATGGTCTGGTAATCGCGGGCGAGCGTCTCGCGTTTCGCGGCGACGACGGCGGAACTGGCCCCGACGTTGTTCCAGTTCTGCCCGCCGTTGAAAATCGTATAGGTCATGTTGACGTTCGATTGGGAAGTGTAGTTGCGGTTTCCCTCAATCGTTGCATTGCCGAGAATGCTGAAGCCTCCCACCGCGGGATTGCGGTAGTGGAGAAATTGCTGCTGGTTGTTGACGGTGAAAGTCGGCCAGAGCGCGGCGATGGATTGGCTTAATTGCGCGCGCGCGACCTCGATGTCTTCCATGCTGATTTTCAGCGAGTCGTCGCGGACTGCGGTCAGTTGAAAACAGGTCTGGAGATCGAGCGCCTTGGGATCGTTCGTGTTTTGTGCGATGGGCGAGACGGTGGCCAATTCGGGGTGGCTGGCTTTGACGGCCAGCGGGATGGGGCGGACATCGGGCATCACGGGCGCGGAGTTGGTTGCCGACGCGGGGCCTGCGGTCGGGGCCGGTTCCGTGGCGGGTGAAGTGGGAGCTGAGGGAACCACGTTCGCCGCGGGCGGCTGGTTTGTGTCGGAGGTCGATGTATTCGTCGTCTGGGCGTTCAAGCCCAAGGTCGGGAGCGCCAACGCGACGGCGAGGGCCAGTGATTTGATCGCGCGCGGAGTCCGTTTTGCGGGCGCGCCATTGGTCGAGGCAATCTTTGGATTCGCCGCGCCGCCGAGGAAGAGCTCCACCACGCGCTTCGGTTCCATGCGTGGGGGCAGGGGAATCGGCGGCTTGAGACGGCGGAACTTGGGCTCGATAATGGTGATGGCAATCGAGTGCTGCACGAGATGGAAGTAGGACTGGGTCAATTCCATGACGTTGTACTTGCGGTCCAGGACGCCGCGTTCCAGCCCGGTCTGGATGATCCCGGCGATGAACTCAAACGAGGCGCGCATCTTGGCGTGCTTCTTGAAGCCGGTGGGATATTCGCCGTCGGCGGCGAAAGCGATGGCGAAGGTCAGTCGCAAAAGATCGGGTTGCCGTCGTGCGAAATCGGTTAGGGTGGCGATGATATCGATGAGTTGATCGACTGTCGGCTTTCCAGGCGGGGCGGCGCGTTGCATCAGGTGCAGGCGTTCGTCCATGGCCTGGTCGACCAGCGCCTGGAAAAGACCTTCCTTATTTTCGAAGTAATAATAGAGCGTCGGTTTGGTGACGCGCGCCTCCTCGGTGATTTCGTGCACGGCGGTTCCAGCATAGCCACGGTTCGCGAAGAGCTTGAGCCCGGCGTCGAGCAGGCGCTGGCGCGGATCGGCGGTTGGTTTGGCCATGGCAGGGAAGCCTCGCCGCAACCCATGGTGCGGTCAATTGGAAAAGTTACCTACCGGTCGGTAGGTGACAAAAAATTTCGAAAATGTGGTGGCGGTTTATGACCGCCGACTGCGCTTCTGGATGCTGGGTTTCTCACGTGAGCCAGCGCTTCAATTTTTTCTTGGCCTCTTCGTGCGAAAGTACTCGTCCTTCTGCAATGGCTTTTTCTCCAATAGCTATGCCTTTAAGAACTCTGGCTCGCCAAATTCGTTGCCAGCGTAGTTTTTTCTTGGCGATTCGAGCAGTTTCATTCAGGGATTTGGTGGAATGCCGAA
>Ga0302319_10022340_pt1 | contig 11353 bp, 9 predicted proteins | sample Bog_T0_2_FD_203319 | JGI IMG/M metagenome (GOLD analysis project Ga0302319, IMG submission 203319) | Peat permafrost microbial communities from Stordalen Mire near Abisko, Sweden - Bog_T0_2 | ecosystem: Environmental > Terrestrial > Soil > Wetlands > Peat | place: Sweden: Abisko, Stordalen Mire...
AATCCCGAACGGACGGTCAGAAACACCGTGCCCCCCGTGTTCGCTGCAACCCACTGCAGAAAGGGCAGGCAGACGTCGCGCAAATGGTCTTTCGGCGACGCCGTCAGCCCCATCTCATAGAGCGCCGGGCCAAGGTAATAGCGTCTGGTCTCCTGGTCCTGCACCACAAAGCTCTCATCGATCAGACCCTGAAGCATCCGGTGAACCGTTGGCCGCTCCATTTGGGACAATGCGGCAAGGTCCACGAGCCGCAGTCCAGTCCGGTTATGGTAGGTGAGCAAGCGCAGCAGAAGAGCTGCGCGCTGGATGGTCTGGGTCCCGTATCCAGAGGAGATCTGATTGAGCGAGCAATCGGTATGCATGGTTACCTCAGCTTGCAATCCGTGAACGAAACAACCCACCGCTTCTAACCGCCCGGGAAGAGCCGTGGCCCAGAGGCCGCGCACTTATCTGGTCAATATAAAGTCAATGCCCGTTGTTCCAACGGCTATTCCAATATGTGGACTAATCTTACGTGGAGCCTGACTATCGGGAGACACGGCAGATGTCCGGCTGCTTGGCTATTAAGCCCGCCGCTCAAGCCGGCTGGGTAAACTTGCCGGACAGCACAAAAGACCTATTGCCAATGCTGGAAGCGCATTATTATCGGGGGTTCACACTTAGTACAAGTAGTCTTGTCACACACTGGTGTGACCGGAAGGATTGCGTTCGGAAGGCGCTGGTATGGCCTTTCCGTGTTCTCTCAATGGCGAAACGAGTCCGGACTTGAGCAATCACGGCGCTGTGAACAGACAGGAGTTCCAGATGCTGGACTATTCGTATATCAGCTCGCCCATTACAATATCATCTGTCACGCAACCCCTATCGTAATGTCTCCGGCCGCGTGGGATAGTTCGCGAAATGCGCAGTGAAAATGATGACCTGAGATATGGTTATCTGGAGGCGAGCGATTGGCCGATAATCATACTCCGAGGCAAGTTGATGAATAAAGTTCTAATTACTACCCCGACCTTCGCCAGATATAGTCCAAGCGCGCTTCAACTCTTGCAGGACGCGGGGTTGGAGGTTGTGCGAACCACACAAGGGGTCGCGACGGAAGCGGATGTGCTGAAATGTATTGACAACGATGTTGTCGCAATCATTGCAGGACTGGAACCCATCACCAAAGCGGTGATTGCGTCGGCTCCCGCCCTGAAGGTGGTAGCCAAGCACGGCATCGGCGTCGACAACATCGATCTCGGCGAGGCGAAGGCGCGCGGCATAAGGGTTGTAAATGCTCCCGGCACAAACGCCGAGGCCGTTGCGGACCTGGTATTTGCGCTTATGCTTTGCACGGCAAGAAGGCTGCCCGATGCCGCCACAAGACTCCGTGCGGGCGAGTGGCCCAGGGTGATCGGCAGGCAGGTTTGGGGAGCTACTCTTGGGATCGTGGGCCTGGGCATGATTGGCAAAGCGGTCGCACGGCGAGCCCGCGGATTCAATATGACGCTGCTGGCATATGACCCGTACTTCGATCAGGAATTCGCGCACTCGAATGAAATCCGGCAGGCATCCCTCGACGAGATTTTGACGCAGTCGGACTTTGTCACTCTCCACATGCCGTATTCCGAGGAAACGAAGAACCTGATCGGCGAAAAAGAGCTCAAGAAGATGAAACCGTCCGCCTTCCTGATCAATGCCGCAAGGGGTGGAGTGGTTGACGAAGCCGCTCTATTACACGCTCTCTCGAACAAGACCATATTAGGCGCTGCAATCGATGCATTCTCCAAAGAACCCCCGGTCGGTACGCCATTTCTGAACCTTTCCAACGTAGTTTGCACGCCCCACATGGGAGCCTATACCGAGGAGGCCCTGCAATTGACCAGCGAGTTTGCCGCAAAGATGGTCTTGGATGTTCTGGCGGGAAATAGACCAAAGTGTACGATTGTCTAACGGTTGCTGAGAACCAGCAGATGGATTGTCTTACGCCGCTTTCGATGAGAGCGGCGTAAGAGTAAGTCCGTTCTTAAGAGCAGAACACGGCAGCTCTGACCACGCCATCCAACCTTTTGTCCATCATCGTGAATGCCGCCGCTGTCTCGGCAAGAGGGAATTTGTGCGTAATCAGCGGATCGATCTGAACTGCGTGACGGTTCAAGAGTTCGGCCGCCGTATTATAAAAACCCCATCCGCCCTTCGAACCGATAATCGATATTTCACGATAGTAAAAGTCTTTTTGGGGTATGCCGCTGATCGTGTCGAATGACGTGCCAAACTGCAATACCGTGCCGCCCTTCTTCACCATTCGCGTAGCCGAAAGCAACCCTGAAATGGATCCCGAAGCTTCAATCACAACGTTGAAGCCCATGGGAGCCTCACTGGCGAGCAGATCCTTTTCCCAATCAGGGTTTTGTTTGATGTTGGCAGTAAAATCGGCTCCGACCTTTTCCGCAATCGCAAGCCGCTCGCTGCGGGTTCCGACAATTCCCGCGCGCGCGCCGGCTAGTTTGCAAAGCTGAAGCAGAATCAGGCCACCATAACCTGGGCCGATCAGTAGCACCCGATCACCCACTTTCACTCCAGCCCTAGAAACCGCCCGCAAGCCCGTGCCGACCCCGATCACCCCTTGCCCTTGAATGGGAGTGACTCCCGTGTCGAGTGGATAGAGTATGTCAGAGGGAACCAATATGTATTCGGCGAGGCAGCCATCGGTTGTACGAGCCAAAGAGTTTGGCGACTGGCAATAGGACATTTCACCGCGCAGGCACCATGCGCATTTCCCGCATCCCCACGCCCCTCCGGAAGAAACGTAATCTCCCACCTTGCAGTTTGTGACTCCCGGCCCAACTTCCGCGATTTCGCCGCAATACTCATGTCCTAAAATCAGGTTTGACTTGGCTGGAACCGTGCCGCGGTATACCGCGACATCAGTTCCGCATATTCCCACGCACTTCACCTTTATCACTACCTGGCGCTGAGACGGCTTCACATCGGGTACGTCCCGAAACTCGAGTTTCTCGGGGGCTACCATAACGCTAGCTTTCATTTACGGCCTCCCTTATAAGTACTTTGCCCGGTTGGCGCTTCCATGAGATTCGCCAGGTTATTGCGTGCTCACAGTCTGGTCAGTTCGTGGCAGCGCTTGCCTTCGCGGGCAGCGTGGCTTCGGATTCTGGCACGGATGTTGCACGCTCTGCCAAGACCGCCTTCGTGTCACGGCCAATGCTGCCAGCGGCGTTTCCGAGCTGTACTGGATAACGTTGAAATTTGGGTATGATTCCAGGTGTCATAACCCGATTGCCCTCGTCATCGGCGATGGTTGCGACCATGTTTCGCGCTATGAAATGCGGATCCTTTGCGATGTGCGCCACGGACATGACTGGGCCGACAGGCACTCCAGCTTTTCGCAGCCAGGATTCGATGTCATCGCAATCATGCGACTGCGTCCACTCAGCAATGATTTCGTCGAGCAGTTCCTCGTTGGCTACCCGGGCCGGGACATCGGCAAAGCGCGTGTCCTCGGCAAGACCTGGATTTCCGATGGCTTGGCAGAATCGGCGAAATAAGCTGTTGCTATTTGCGCCGATCGCAATCCAGCGTTCGTCTTTCGTGGGATAAGTATTGCTCGGCGCCGAGCTCAGGTAGATATTTCCAACGCGCTCGCGCACGACTCCGGTGGCACCGAATTCCGGCAGGGTTCCTTGGGTCACGCTAAGTATGGCGTCCGAGAGTGCGACATCAATATGATCGCCATGGCCACCGCATTCGCGAGCACGCAGGGCGGCCAGCAAACCAACGACGGCGTACAAACCCGCAAGCTCATCCGCGATGCTCACGCCCACGCGCAAAGGCGGCCGGTCTGGAAAGCCGGTGATGTAGCGTAGCCCTCCGACCGATTCAGCGATGTTGCCGTAACCAGGCCGATCCGAATATGGCCCATCCTGGCCGAATCCACTGATGGAGACATAGACAAGCCGGTCGTTGATCTTCCGTACGTCTTCGTACCCCAAGCCCCACTTCGCCATTCGTCCCGGCACGAAGTTTTCAATCAGCGCGTCGCTCCCTGCAATCAGCGAGCGCAAGGTCTCCACATCCCCGGAGTGATGCAGATCCAGCATGACAAACCGTTTTCCCCGGTTCAGGGATTTGAAAAACCATGACGATTCATCCGGCGCAAGAATGCCCCACTTGCGAACCGTGTCCCCTTCCGGCGGCTCAATCTTGATTACGTCCGCGCCCAAATCGGCCATAAGGCGGCCTGCAGCCGGCCCCGAAATAGAGCTTCCGACCTCCAGAACCCGAATGCCGGCAAGAGGTGAAGACTTCTGGTTATTGCTCGTGATTGGCATAGCTTGGCTATCCTTAGTGTTTTCCATATTCGTCTTTCGGGGCAACGGGTTGATCCTCCCGGAGCCCATATTTTCCATTTACCGGTATTTGAACACAGAGGACTTCACGAACAACAACGGTGCAGCATGCTGGTTGGCATGCCGCACCGGGAATGCTCCTGTTCTGCGGCGGCGGAGGTTAGTCGTGCCCTGCGGTTGCTGCGTTTACGTTGGTTCCGGCATCGTCTACGGAAAAATACGTGCCGGGCAGTCCGCAGACGATCAGGTCATGTTTCGGAGCACGGTAGAAGACATCGAATCCATCCTTCGTGACCACGCCACAGTGTTCGATTTTCACGCCGTCCTTGGCCCATTTATCGCCAAGCCAGGTGAAGCATCCTACTTCGACCGCGAAGCACATGTTTTCCTCGATCGTTACTGGAGGCATCATGTAGCCCGTGTTGGCAGTGAAGCCTGCAACCGTGGGTCCACCATCGCCGGAACGGAGGCCGATCGAGTGCATTACCGAGCCGGCGAAACGCCTACCCGGCTCAGGCCACTTGGCCGTTCGTCCCCAGCCGCCCGGGAAGTCTCCGAGCTTCTGCCACTCTCTTGATATGTCGGCGGTGGTGATGCCAGGTTTCACTAAACTCGTCATCGCATACAGACCGTCGCGCGCGACTTTGTAAACGTCTTTCTGGAATTGGGTCGGCTGGTCGCCGACCAAGTACGTGCGATAGAAGCATGTCCGGTAGCCCTGAAAGCTGACCCCGTTTATATCGATCACGACAAAGTCGCCCGGCCTTACGATTCTGTCGGTGGGCATGTTGGGCACGACGTGGCCCGATCTCTCACCGGAGCAAACCACGAAGCTAGGCCCTTCCAACTCTTCAGCGCCCAATTTGAAGCATGCATTGGCGGCAATGCCGGCAATCTGCAACTCGGTCATGCCCGGACGTAGAGCTTTACATACCTCCCAATGGGCGCTTTCCGCAAACACGCCGGCCATTCGCAGGCAATAAATTTCATCCTGGGTTTTAATCTGCATGGCATCTGTCATGGTCAGAAGTCCATCGCAAATCTTAAGGCCCGCACGATCGAATGCCCTGATTAAGTCATAGTTGGAGATGTCTATCCCAATGGGCATATCAGCCTTACCGTGCTTCACCAACAGGGCTTTGACTTCGGCAACCATTTTGTCCATTTGCTTAGGCACATAATCCGGGTGCTCGGGCAGAGCTTGCTGAATGGCAAATGTCTTAGACGTCTCCAGAATCATTTTGTCGTTAAACCATGGCATCCGTGACTGATCCCATGTGCCGCCAAAGTAATCCTTCGGAGTGTATGGGAAGCCCGCACCTTCAATCAGGAGGGCAAAGTGACCAAGACGACGCCGGTTATATTGGTGGGATGAGTAGTAGCCCAGGTAGCGCTGGTAGTCGTAGTCGAATACCATCATGGCTCCAAGGCCGTGTTTCTTGAGCGAAGCCTGCGCTCTTGCGATTCTTTCGTTGCGCATGCGCTCGGGATTGTAAGGACGATTCTCGTAATCCACCGCATAAGGTCCGTACTGCATCTTCATCCTCCTGCTCTACAGACAATTCATCACGCTGCGTTTATAGCGGGTGGCACCGCCTCCCTCAAGACTTTGTCCACATGTTGAACTTGTAGTTTCTCCGGAACGAGCAGGCCATCATACTTTGGGCGCTCGCGGATCGTTGTGCAGCGGCCTGGAAGACGACGAAACGCGACGAGAACCGCCAATCGTGGGGAAGGTATATGGAGCTAGCCCATACGGAAAACAAGCCGGCGGAAGCCGGTCTTAAGCGTTTACCTACGACCATAGCGATCCTCTGCCTGATATTGCTTGCAGCGGCATATGTGACCAACGCGATGGATCGGGCAATCTTTCCGACCTTGCTTCCTTTCATCAGCAAGACCCATGGATACGGATTGAAGACGGGAGGATTCCTGGCTACGGTCTTCAACTTGGGTCTCGCTATCACGGGAATTCCAGCAGGGTACCTGATCGACCGGTGGTCGCGAAAATCCGTCCTTCTGTGGGGAATGGTAGTCTACTCGATCTTCACGTTGATAACGGTGTTCGCCATCGGCATGGCGGACATGGTTGCCTACCGGACGCTCACCGGAGTTGGCGAAGGAATGCAGATAGCTGCCCTCTATGTGGCTGCGGGCAGTTATTTCTACAAGAACAGAGCCTTCGTCGTCGGTTGCATCAACGTCGGCTATGGTATTGGAGGTGTCCTGGGGCCCTACTTCGGCACCCGCATTGCTTTAGCATCCGGAAGCTGGAAACCGCCATTTGTCGTGTTTTGCTTTCTTGGGTTGGTCATGGCGGCGGCTGTTTGGATTCTAATTCCAAGAAATTTTACCGAGCAAAAAGCCGGACACATCAATTCGTTTGACCAATCCATGCTGGCGAATGTTCCGGCAAAGCTGTGGAACCGGAACACCATGTTGATCGCCTGTACCAACGTGCTGCTGGGCAGCATACAGAATGGCTACTCGGGCCTGTACGCGACATTCCTGCGCACCCACCTGCACTTTTCGCCCGCTGTCGCGGGAACGGCCTTTAGTTGTTTTGGGGCCGGCTGCATGTTCGGTTGGCTTGGCGGATATGTTGGCGACCGTACCTCAACCCGCAAAACCATCATCTTCTCCTATGGCGCACTGAGCGTCATTGCATACCTCATCTACCATGTGGCCACAAAGCCCTGGGAACAGTACGTGCTGAGCTTCCTGATGGCTTTGTTTGTTAGCAGCACCTTGCATCCGAACACCATGGCGCTGATTCAGAAGAGCGTACGTCCTGACCGGACGGGAGGAGCTACCGGCATTTTTACCAGCTTGCACTTCCTGGGCTCGGGACTCGCGGGCTATTTGTTTGGCATGCTTGTCGACAAGTTTGGCTGGGCGCACGCAGGATTGATTCAGGAAACTATTTTCCCGCTCGTGGCAATTTGCCTGATCCTGGCAGTTGATCCGAAGACGCAGTGGCAGGCAGCCAGAAAATAATAGAACGACGTGCTGGCCGGGAGTTCCGTCAACTTTTGGCCAGCGCCTCCAGTCTGCCCGCCTGCTACACTCAATTCAAAATCTATTCTGCTGATTGGACACTTGCCACGTTGTTCTCTGGCTATCGAGAGCGGGGCAGGAGAGTTGCGTTCTGATATGGCATGGATCGGCGGAGTTCGCGGCACGAAGGGATAAGGGCTATGCAGGGCATGTACTTTCTCGGCGGTGGGATGGTTCTACTGTCGATCACGGGAGCGGGAATCTACGCTTCCAGCAAGGTCAAGTCGGCCGAAGATTTCTCGACGGGTGGCCGGCGAGCCAATTCACTCCTGGTTGCCGGGACTCTGATGGGTACGATGGTGGGCGGTGCGGCAACCATCGGCACGGCTCAGGTGGCTTTTCGCTTCGGGCTTTCCGGCTGGTGGTTTTGTCTGGGCGCAGGCATAGGATTCTTGCTGTTGACTTCGCAATTAGGGCGGCGCTTATATGAGAGCGCGACGGAGACGATCCCACAGGTTCTGGCCAAGACCTATGGAAACCAGATCAGCCCAATCGTTGCGGTGTTTACTTCGTTCGGAATCTATTTCAGCTTCGTCGCCAATACTCTTGCATTTGTGGCCTTGTGCAGTTCTATTCTTCATACGTCGCCCATGCACGCGGCGATCCTCGAAACCCTGTTGGTGCTTGCGTATGTACTTTTCGGAGGAGTATGGGGCACCGGGTTGGCCGGAATAATCAAGGTCGTATTCGTATACGCGGCCCTGCTGTATTGCGGCGTTGTGGCATACATAAGAGTGGGTGGCGTCTCCGGGCTCGGCACGGCTTTCTCATTTCATCCATGGTTTTCGCTGTTTGGCCGCGGATATGGAGTGGACCTCGCCGCCGGATTTTCAATGTTGCTGGGCGTGCTCTCAACCCAGACCTATTTTCAGGCGATTGCGTCGGCCAGAAACTTCAAGGCTGCGAAGCAAGGCGCGTTGATCTCGGCAGTTGTGACTCCGCTGGTTGGAATCGGCGCGGTTGTAGTGGGCTTGTATATGAGATCTGCTTTTCCCGCTACGCCTTCCGCCGAAGTCTTGCCGGCATTTGCCCTTTTATTCCTACCTCCGATGTTGGCGGGAGCCGTCGTGGCAACCCTGCTGGTTGCGGTCATAGGCTGTTCGGCTGGCCTGGCGTTGGGGATGTCTACGATGTTCACGTTAGATATCTACAGGCAGCATCTCCGTCCTGCGGCAAGCCAGAAAGAGCTCCTGCTCGTACAACGAGCATCGCTATTAGCGGTATGCCTGGGCACTCTGCTGTTTGTGAACGGAAGCGCCGGATCTTTGATTCTGGATTGGAGTTTCTTGTCGATGGGACTTCGCGGATGCACCGTCTTGTTTCCGCTGCTGGCCGCCATGTTCCTGCCTGGCTGGGTTACTCCGAAGGCGGGGTGCGCTGCCGCATTTTTCGGCCCCATGACCTCGTTCGTATGGCATGTCGTTTGCCCTAGAGGGATCGACCCGCTTTACCCAGGCCTGTTAGCCAGCCTCGCTACCTTGGTCGTCGTCAGTGTTCTGGCCAAGAGCCGCATCGTGGAGATTCTATGGCGTGCAACCCATAAAGATGCGCCATCGGCGGGGCGTCCCTGACTGGTAGCTGCACTGGTGCAATTCTTAACCTACAGGGTCTTGCGCGGCTGTTATTATTTCTGTGACGTTGTTCATGAGGAAATGCTGGTACCGCACAACAGTTTGTGGGTTTTCCGCTTCCATCTGGTCAATGCCTCGTACTGGCCAAGCTACGCCTGAACAAAGGAATTTCGATTAGATCCTAACGGCAACCAGGGTTGTTCGTTCGAAGGGAACATTTTTGGCAATGTCTGTCGAATCCAACGTGCGCGGACTTCAAGAGAGTAATCAAAATCTCGCCGCCGGGGCCCCGGTATTTGTAATTCTTTTTGCAATCGGCCTGTCTCATCTGCTGAATGACACCATCTCGGGACTGGTGCCGGCCGTTTATCCTCTCCTGAAAAGCTCTTATCACTTGAGTTTCACGCAGATTGGCCTGATCACCTTCACCTATCAGACCACTTCGTCGCTGCTCCAGCCGTTGATCGGCTCTTACACCGACCGGCGGCCACTCCCGTTTTCATTGATGATCGGCATGGGATGCACGCTGGTGGGCTTGATCATGCTCTCCCGCGCGGCGAATTATCCTGCCATTCTGATTTCGGCAACCATAGTCGGCATGGGTTCCGCGGTATTTCATCCCGAATCTTCGAGGGTGGCGCGATTAGCTTCGGGCGGCCAGCACGGTCTGGCACAATCCATCTTCCAGGTGGGCGGAAACTTCGGCATGGCCTTGGGGCCTCTGCTGGCAGCACTGGTCGTTTTCCGCCACGGCCAGACCAGCATTGCCTGGTTTTCGCTAGTCGTGTTCGTGGCCATGGTCATACTCTCCCAAGTGGGCCGCTGGTACAAGAAACACGCATTGAAGAGGCTGCAAGCTCAGGCTAAAACCGCGCTGCAGTCGCCCGTGCAAGGCAAGGTGGCCGGAGCCATCACCATTTTGCTGGTCCTCATCTTTTCGAAATACATTTACATGGCCAGCATCACCACGTATTTCACGTTCTACCTGATGAGCAAGTTCCATGTCTCCGTGCAAAGCGCTCAGCTTCATCTCTTCTTCTTCCTTGGTTCCACCGCCGCTGGAACCCTTATGGGCGGCCCGATTGGCGACCGCATTGGCCGCAAATACGTCATCTGGTGCTCGATTCTCGGGGTGTTGCCTTTCACGCTGATACTGCCGTACGTTAATCTCTTTTGGACCGGCGTCCTCAGCGTCGTAATCGGCCTCATCCTGTCCTCCGCCTTCGCGGCGATTGTGGTGTTCGCGCAGGAACTGGTTCCCGGAAAGGTTGGCATGATCTCGGGGCTGTTCTTTGGCTTTGCCTTTGGAGTGGCGGGAGTAGGCGCCGCGGTGCTGGGCAAGGTCGCCGACTTGACCAGCATCAATGTCGTCTACCATATCTGTTCGTTCCTCCCGATCATTGGCATCCTTGCTTACTTCCTGCCGAATATCGAAACCCGGCCTCCGGCCAAAGCAGAGGATTGGGTTGTCGCAGAGACGGATTGAAGCACAGCTATAATCAATTCCATGCCGCTGATGAAATCTATCTCTGCGTCCGTCGCATGCGCGCGCGCCGCGCACGGAAGGGGATACAAGCTTGTAGTGCTGATGCAGCGGCGCTTAATCGGCCTGCGCTATGCAGCCAGGGTTCTGATTTCCGGCGTAATTGTGTGGCTGATACTCGACCAGGTCGCGCACATGGACCCGCTCTGGGGACTGATTTCAGCAGTCGTGGTTACCGACCTTAAAGTACGGTCGGCGATGAATAACTTCGTTTCGAGAATGCTCAATACGCTGATTGGCTGCGGCATCGCCGTGGGATTTCTGAAACTCTTTGGAGCTTCGCCCTGGGTAGTGCTGCTGGCTATGGCCTTCGCAATCGTCGTCTCCGCGGACCTGTTCAAAGAGCAGGTCAGTTGGAGAGTCGCGCCGATCACAGCGGCAATCGTGATGACGCCGGCCTACATGTTGCACAATACACAAGCCGCGCAGGCGGCCGCACTGCGGCGAACCGCAGAGGTCGTAATCGGCGCGGCGGTGGCAGTAGCCGTCTCGTATGCCACGGCAGGATTGTTCCGCTCGCGACAAGCAACCGGACAGCCTGTAGATGATGAGGTCTAACTTCCAAGGGTGTTAAGGAGCAGCCATGGTCCGCTCTAACCAGTCGATCTTTTCCTTGAAGAGTTGGCTGTTTACCCCAGCAACCAAAGCTGGCAGCTTCGCTCGCGCGGCTGAGGTTCATGCTGATGCCTTGATTATTGATCTTGAAGATGCCGTTGCGCCTTCCGCAAAAAAGCAAGCCCGGGAGGTCGCGCTGCAATACCTCGAAGGAATCACGGAGGATCACATTCCATGTGCTCTACGAATCAACGCCCCCGGCACCCGAGCTGGTCTCGACG
>Ga0302319_10022342_pt1 | contig 11352 bp, 8 predicted proteins | sample Bog_T0_2_FD_203319 | JGI IMG/M metagenome (GOLD analysis project Ga0302319, IMG submission 203319) | Peat permafrost microbial communities from Stordalen Mire near Abisko, Sweden - Bog_T0_2 | ecosystem: Environmental > Terrestrial > Soil > Wetlands > Peat | place: Sweden: Abisko, Stordalen Mire...
CTGCGATGTTCTCTTCAAGGTGAGCAACTTTTGAGGTTCCGGGGATGGGCAGCATGACCGGCGAGCGCTGGAGCAGCCATGCCAGCGACAGTTGCGCGGGCGTGGCTGAGTGGGCGGCGGCAATGCGGCCCAGGGCCTGCGCCGACGGGTGCTCCGGCTTCAGCAGCTTGCCGCCGGCGATGGGATACCAGGGCAGGAATCCAATGCCCATATTCTGGCAATAGCTGAGCGTTTGATCGTGGCGGCGATCGGCGAGACTGTATCGATTCTGGACAGTAACGATTTCTACGATCTTGCGCGCTTCTTCAATTTCCGCTGGGGTGACCTCGCTCAAGCCGATGTGGCGGATTTTGCCTTGCTCCTGCATCCGCTTGAGCGCGCCAAGGCTCTCTTCAAGCGGCGTGCGCGGGTCGATGCGGTGAAGCTGGTAGAGATCGATGCGCTCGAGTTTGAGGCGGCGCAGGCTCATTTCCACACATTGGATGAGATAGCCGGCGCGGCCCACATACTCGGTTTTGGCTGGGCCCTGGCGGGTGATGCCGCCCTTGGTGGCGATGACCAGACCTGCGGGATAGGGGGCGAGCGCCTCGCCGATGAGCCGCTCGGCAATCTCCGGGCCGTAGGCGTCGGCGGTGTCGATGAGGGTGACGCCGAGTTCGACGGCCCGGCGGAGAACGCGGCGCGCCTGGGCTGGGTCGGCAGGCTCGCCCCATGCGCCCTCGCCAACCAGGCGCATGGATCCGTAGCCCATGCGGTGAACGGGAAGATCACCGCCGATGAGAAATGTGCCGCTGGCAGCGGCGGAAGGTTGATGCTCGTCCATCATGGATTTGATGCTACGCCACGGCAGACCAGATCGGGGTTCGAATTATCCCGCATTTTCTTGAGGCGAGAAGTCGCATAAATGGGGCACGGAACCCTGGTGATCCCCGATGCGTATTCTTAAGTCAAGAGGAACCAGCCATGAGCAGTCAGCCATACTTCAACCCGCAGTCAATTTTTTACCAGCATTATGAAGCGGTGCGCCGCGACGAGGTTGTGGGTATTCTGCTGGCGCTGTTCCTGGGAACCTTCGGTATCCACCATTTTTATCTGCGTCGGACCGGGCTCGGAATTCTCTATTGCATCTTCTGCTGGACGGGCATTACTTCCATTCTCGGCTTCATCGAGTGCTTCTTCATGCCCGGCCGTGTGCGCGAGTTCAATGCTATCCAGGCAGCGGGCATTGCGGCCGCGCTGGGCATTCCGATGCCGGGCTGGAACCAGCCGCTGAACGTGACGGTGAACGTGCCGGGAGCGGATAATTCAGCTTCCGCTCAACCGGCCACTCTCGTCGCTTGCGGGCGCTGCGGCCAGACCAACCCGGCGGGCGCGCGCTTCTGCTCAGGCTGCGGCTCCGCCTTCTAAAGCACATCCCGTCCACCACTGCTCACTGTCCACTGTTCACTGCTTCCTAAGCACCGCTGTGCCTTTTTCGTCGCCGAGAATGGCGCTCTCGAGCAGGCGGAAGGACGATGCTTTGTCGGGAGAAATCTCGACCTGGCGGACGACGTATTCCCGCTCGTAGTGGAGGAGACCACCTTTGGCCGAGACCGACGAGTGATAGCTGGCGAAGTCCAGGTCGATGTTCACGGGGTCCGGGGTCTCATCCACGACGTAGCCGGGAGGGATGGCGATATCGAAGCTGTCGTGGAAATGGCCCGGATGACCGAGTTCGATGGAGTAGATGCGGCGCTTTCCCTCCATCACGTCGGGCACTGAGCGGACATGGGAGCCGAGTACGCGCGGGCGCAGCAGCAGGAGCGTGCCGGCGGGGTGGGCGTAGTTGGATGCCGCCAGGTGCAGATCGAGGTCAACGGGTTTGTCGAGATCGGTCGTCTGGTGGAATTCAAATCCTTTGAAGGACAGTCCGGGCAGATCGGAACCGAGGGAACGCTCGATCGACTCGTGAAGCTCCTTGGAGTCGGTCTGCTTGATTCTGTAGCGCTCATAGGTGGCATCGTCACCGGTGAAAACTTCATTCACATCTCCGGCCAGCGCGCCGTCCGCGGTCAGCGTGAAAGAGCCCTTGCGGCTTAGGCCGCCCGATTCCGGAGAAAGCACGGGCATGCGTAAAACCTGGCTGTCCGATCCGTTTGCAAGGTTGCCATAGGCTCCTTGCAAGTCTGAGCGAATCAGGCCGACCGGGGTTGCTTCGTCGGTGGGATCGAAGATGAGAAGGGTTTTGCCGTTGACTGCCTTCGTGGTCGCCATAAGGCGGGGATCGGTTGGGCCGTCGGGCAGCTCGATGGCGGTAATCATGTGATCGCCAATGATCGATGGCGCATCTGGATCGATGACCCCGCGCTCCGAATCAACATGGAGGTAGTGGGCGCGGATGCCGACTACCTGGAGCATGGAAATAAGAATCGTGGCTTTGTCTTTGCAGTCGCCGTAGCGATTGCGGTAGATGTCGCCGGCATAATGCGCTTGAAGTCCGCCGATTCCACGCTCGACGATGAAGTAGCGAATGTTTTTTTGAATGTAGTCGGTGATGCGGCTGAGTCTAGTGTAGAGGTCGGGAGCACCGGCAGTAAGCTCCTGGGCTTTTGCCGTGATTTCCGGAGTGGGATCGGGACGGTGCTCCTCCAACTGCTCCTCCCATAAGCCGATTGCGCGCCACTGGTTATCGGTGCCTTTGACGGCAGCCTCGCCCCATTTGACGGACATTCGACCTGCGAGGGCTTCCCAGGGTGGAGCGTGGTAGGTGTTTTCAAGATCGAGAGCGGGCATGCTCTCGATTTGCCAGCGAAGATGGTTGGATTCGACTTCCACGGGTTTCACGGCGGGAAACTTGCCCCACGACTCGGCGAAGCGGCCACCGGGGGGAAGTGCTAATTCAAGCGCCTCAGAGACAATTGGAATGGAATCCTGGATTCCCCAGTCCTCCTCTTCGATGTAGGGGCGGAGATGCTCCTCGGTTTCGCAAGCGACGACAGCGCCGGGATCGCTGGCAGGTGGATTGACGGTGCGGTAGCGTTCAGTGAGTTGGAGCTCCGGGGCTACATAGACGCCGTGGTCGGAGAAGTCCGATTCCATGGCCTGAAGCTGTTTGCCGTCGGGCGTAAAGGTCCAGGAGCGGAAGTAGTCGAGCTTCTCGTCGATGTCATAGCCGATAGCGCAGTGGGAATGTCCGCGGCCCTGCGGCTTGAGAATGCGCACGGCGCTGCGCCAGCGCTTGACGGCGTGATTCTTGTCGTCGACGGTGATGACGGTCTCATCGAAAAGAATTACGGCCGAGGCATTGCCGACTAAGGCAGGAGTCGCCGTTTTGGCGGCGTCCACGGCCCATTGCGGGGCGGGCTGAGCATGTTCCCCGGCGGCAGCGGGAGGGGCGGCGGTGAAGGCGACGCAAGCGGCCACAATGGCCAGAGCCGGAAGACTGCGGATTCGCGTGTTCATCAGTTGCCTTTCGCTACAGTGGATGCTGTTAAGACGAGCTGTTGCTGATCGGCGGCGGCTACTTTTTGGTAGAAGGCGCGGAGGTCCTGGTATTCGGTGGTGCTGGCGAGGGTGAAAGAGCGCGCCAGGGTACGCGTGATGGTTACCTGGCCGGATGCTGTCTGCGACTTGATGACGAGGACTGCATGGCCTTCCCAGGGAATTTTCATTGCCTCTGGCGCGCTCTCAACTTCAAGGCCAGGCGGCAGATTATAGGTAACGTCGTCGGTGATCTCGTCACCATACTGCATGTCGACCGGAGTGAGGCGCTTGTCCTGGTCGACAAAGGGGTGGCTGGAGCGGGTTTCAAAGAAGAGGCCGGGGACGAGAAGGCGTTTGGAGGTGGCGGTGCCCGCTGCTCCCTGCGCTTTGATGACCGCCGCCAGTTTCGAGTCAGGATCGTCAAGGGCAATGAAGTGATCGATGTGGACTGCAACTCCATCGGGAACCATGTTCTCGATCCATTCGTCGAATTGCTTTTTGACCTCGGCCTCATCGTTTTCAAGGGCTTTCTGACGCCAGTAGAGAGCCTCCTGCCCGCTCATCAGGAAGCGAAGGTTTCCGTCGATTGCGCCATGGCTGTCGAGAGTGATGTCGGCAATTCGTGTGAAGGTGTTTGCGCTGTATTCCTGACGCGGAGAGATCACGATGGCGGTGCCGCCGGCGGTTTGCCGGAGACCGGTGGTCGTCGAGTGTGTCCAGTAAACGGTCTGGAAGGGGCACATTTTTTCACCGGGATCGAGGACAATCTCTTTGCCGTCGACGCTGAGAAGGACGATGGTGTCGTCAAATTGGTCAAGCGAGTAATAGGTGAGATTGAAGCTGCCCTTATCTCGATCGACCACTCGCATTGCGTAGGCGGTGAGTCCGGCGGCGCGCAACATGGAAAGATAAAGCAGCGCGATTTCGCTGCTGGCGCCGCTTTTCTGCCTCCAAACATCCTCCGCTCTTTTGACAGCTTTCAGCTTGAGTGCCTTCCGCTCAGCCTCGGTCTTCTCGCGGGAAAAGTCGGTGTTCTCCAGGATCTGCACGGCTTTATAGAGCTTCCTTGCTTTCTCAAGGTTGCTGTCGCCTGGAGCAATCAATCCATTCACATCCGCGCGAAAATATTGCGACGGCTCCGCGAAAGCGTCCACCGCCCTGGACCATTTGGCGCCTTGCCTTTGCCAGTAATCGGTCAGCTCATCGGAGACGTTAAAGTGGAAGACAACCCTGAAAAGGGTGCTCTCGATGGGAGGCATCCACTCCTCGTCTGGGGCTGCGGGAATATCCGCGAGGTCCAGGCTGTAGCGTCCGAGAGCCTCCTTCTTCAGGCTAACGCCGGGGGGGAGGAGCGACACAAAACTCATCACTTCTGTTTCCCGGTCGGGAGAGAAGGAGTAGTGCGCCTTGTGTACAAAATAGGCATGCTGGACCTCCCAGTCTGGAGGGGGAAAATAATAGTCTGCGTTGCATCGAAGCTGATAGTAGTACTCAATGATGCTGCCCACCCCGACCTGGGGCAGGATGAATACCTTGTGCCGGAATTCTGTGCCCTGAGACTTTGTGGTGAGCAGGTCCGCGGGCTTTCCGGTCAGCAGGACTACGGTTCCGTCGGGATGAATGGTGCGGCCCTGAATTGCCGCAACTTCGTATTGATACTCGTCTTTCCTATATGGAAGCTCAACGGTCGCCAGTTCTTCACCCTTCTCCTTGAGCACTTTGATTCGCGCATAAAAACTCTGGAAGTTGAGCGGGGCATTGGTGACCTCGGCGACATTGAGATAAACCGCGGCGGCTCCGGGAGCTTTGGGGTCGGCGGTCATCGAGAGTTCTTCTGGTGTGGGCTGCTGAAACTGGGCGTGGGCTAGGGCGGGCGCGGAAAGGGCGAGGAGCAGAAGCAATTGGCTCTGGACGGCGCATATCCGCATGCAGTTTCCCCTTGCTTGTCTATACGTGAAGTGTATCGCACTTCTGCGTGCTCAGTTGCCTTTCGGTGCTGCGGATGTTGCCAGGACGAGCTGCTGCTGGTCGGCCGCGGCGACTTTCTGATAGAAGCCGCGCAGGTCCTGGTATTCCTCGGGTTTGGCCATGGTGAAGGCGCGCGAGAGCTGACGAACGACAGTGACCTGGCCGGTATCCGTCTTCGATTTTGCGGCGAGGGCAGCATGGCCCTCCCAGGCAACCTTGGTCTCCTGAGGCGCGCTCTCCACGGCGAGCCCGGAGGGCAAGTGATAGACGACCTGGTCGGTGACCTGTTCTCCATAGTGCATATCGACGGGCTCAATGCGCCGGGATTGACCGACGAACGGGACCTGCCCGGCGGATTCAAAGAAGAAGCCGGGGATGAGGAGCCGTTTGGAGGTTGCCGCGCCCAGGGTACCCTGGGCCTTCACGACAGCCATGAGGTTCGAATCGGGATTGTCGAGGCCCAGGAAGTGATCGACGTGGATCTCGACGCCGTCGGGAGCCATTGCCTGGAGCCAGCGGTCGAAACGGTGCTTGACCTCGTCTAGATCGTACCGAAGCGCGTCCTGACGCCAACGGAGGCCTTGTTGTCCAGTCATGACGAACCGGAAATCGCCGGTGATGACTCCGTGAGCGTCGAGGTCGATATCGCCGGCGCGGAGCAGGGTGTTGGCGGTGTAGGCCTGCATGGCCGACGTGGCAAATTCGCTGCCGCCCAAGCCTTCCCGGACGCCGCCGGCAGAGGAATGCCTCCAGCTCACAGTTTGGAAGGGGCACATCTTTTCGCCCGGGTCGAGGGTGATGTCTTTGCCACCGGTCGAGAGGATGACAAGATCGTCGGTGAGCTGCCTGAAGTAGAGATAGCCGGGAGTGAAAACGCCATTTTCGCGATCGACGACCTTCAAGTCGTAGGCGGTGAGTCCGGCCGCCCGCAGCATGGCCAGGTAGAGCAGGGCTATATCGTTGGCAGATCCGCTTTTCTGGGAGAGGGTGTCTTCGGCGCGTTTGGTGGCGCGCAGGCCCAACTGCTTTAGCTCCGCCTTTTCCCTGGCACGGGAAAAGTCAGTGTTATCGAGTTCCTGCACGGCTTTGTAGAGTTTCCTGGCTTTATCGAGATCGGAATCAGTCGGGACAATCAAGCCGGCGACTGCGCTTCGAATAGATTTTGTAGGTTCCGCGAAACGATCCACGTCCTTTGACCAGAGCTTTGACTCATCGATCCAGAAATTGGCGAGGCTTGAAGCGTTTTTGTAGTAGAAGACAACCTTGTAAAGAAGGCTATCGACGGGCGGCATCCACTCTTCGTCCGGGGCGGGAGGAATGTCGGATACGTCGAGATTGTAACGGCCAATGGCGTCGGTTTCCACTTTGACACCCGTTGGAAGGATCGGCCACCAGATGAGCGAGTTGACAATGTTCCCATGTTCGTCGGCCATGAGATCGCTGGTCATGTTCTGGCTGCCCTTGAGAAAGGCCTTGAAAGGGGTGAACTTATAGTGCGCCTGGTGAACAAAATAGGGACGCTGAATCTCCCAGGTTGGGGAAGATTGAATGTACTCGTCGTAGTCGATCTGATAGCGATACTCGAGAATGCTGCCGACTTCCACAGCGGGCAGCGTAAACACCTTGCGGTTCACCTGTTCGTCCCCGTTCTTTGCAATCAACAGGTCCGCCGATTTCACGTTAAGGGGAATAATGGCCCCGTCTGGATGGATGGTGCGGCCCTTGATGTCGTTGATCTTGGATTCGCCACGCAGATAGGGGACTTCGATGGTGGCCAGCTCCTTGCCCTTGTCCTGAAGAACCTTGATTCGCACGTACAGGCTGTAGTAGTGGAGCTGATCGTCGGAGACTTCATCGATGTTGAGGTAGACCGCGGCGGCGCCGGGCGCTTTGGGATCGGCGGTCATGCTGAGCTCTTCCTGCGTGGGCGGTTGAAACTGCGCACGAAGGAGGGGCGTCGCCGCCATAGCGAGGATCGGGACGAGACTGCGTAGGATTACAGAATTCCGCATCTTGTTCTCCTCTTGCAGGTGGATAAGCGGGAGAGTCTTGCGAGCCGGAGCTAACTCGCAGTTAGTTTTTCATTTAACTTTGGCCGGAAAGAGCTACGCCGTCAATGGGAAACTTGGGTCGAGGCCGCCGTATGGACAGCAATCGAGGTCTGACAACAGTTCGTTCCGCCTCTCCGCGGGCTGATAATCTTGCCTGAAACTCTCTCGCCGAATTGCAATGCGCGGGCGTCCGCTTCATTTCGCCGGGGCGGCCAGGACGAGTTGCTGCTGATCCGCGGCGGCAACCTTCTGGTAGAAGTCACGGAGTGCTCCGTAATCGCTGGCAGGGATGACAGTGAATGCGCGACCGAAGGTCCGCAACAGGGTTACATTGCTGCCGGCGTTGGACGGCTTGATCTGGAGGATGGCATGGTTTGGCCACGGGAGCGACGTCACCTGAGGCAGTGTCTCGACAGTGTAGCCGGTAGGCATATGGTAAACCACGCCGTCCTTTATTGTTTGGGCATAGTGCATATCGACGGGCTGGGTGCGGTTGGGTTGTTCGATGAAACGGGTATCGCTGCTGTTGGAAAAGAAGGTGCCGGGAAGCAGCAGGCGCTTGGGCGTGGCAGAGCCGGGAGCGCCGGTTGCGCTGGCAAAGGCGATCAGATCGGAGTTGGGATCGTCGAGCTTGGCGAAACGGGTGAGATGGGCCTGGACTCCGCTTGGAAGCTGGGTTGAGAGCCATTGGTCGAAGCGGTGGTTGAGGGTGTCATCGTCGATGGTGAGAGCCAGTTGCCGCCAAACGAGCGCCTGTTGGCCGGCCATCGAAAACTGCAGCTTGGCTGTAACCTCGCCACCCGAACCGACAGTGACATCGGCGATGCGTGTAAGTGTGTTGACGTTGTAAGCCGACATGGGGGTAGTCCAGGGCACAACGCCCTTGTCGCTCAGCCGGATGCCGCCGGCCCCGGAGTGCTTCCAGTGGACCATTTGGAACGGGCACATCTTCTCGCCGGGGTCGAGCACGATCTCATTGCCGCCGGTGGAGAGGATGATAACGACATCGTTCAGTTGCCACCAGCTGAGATAGTTCTGATTGAAAAGAGCGTGTTCGCGGTTGACAAGCTTCATGGGATATGCCGTCAGCCCGGCCGCGCGGAGCAGCGCGAGATAGAGCATCGCCATGTCATCGCCTGAGCCGCTCTTCTGCTTCCAGGTGTCTTCAGCGCGCTTGGCGGGTTTCAGACCTTCCTGTTTAAGCTCTTCCTTGCCCTTGGCGCGCGAGAAGTTGGTGTTGTCGAGGGCTTGTACGGCGGCGTAGAGTTTTTTGGCCTTGTCGATGTCGGAATCGCCAGGGGCGACGATGGAGGTCACAGCATACTTGATGTCAGCGGTAGGCTCGGCGAATCTGTTCACTTCCTTCAGCCAGATGCCTGCCTCGCTTGTCCAGTACGCAGCGGCCGAGTTTCCTGGTGAGTAGTAGAACTTGACCTGATAGCGCTGACTCTCGATCGGTGGCATCCACTCTTCTTTTGGCAGCGGCGGAACATCGGAAATGTCGAGGCTGAAATGGCCGGCATTGTCGTTTTTCAGGGCTTTTGGATTCGGCAGATTGGGGTACCACATGAGATCGGTCAGTGGAGTGCCGTGATTATCGACCAGGCCGACAGAGGAAAACGCCGAGGCGCCGCCGAAGAAACCTGGAAATGCGTTGAAGACGTAATGCGCCTTGCGAACCGGGTATGGCATTTGAATCTCCCAATCCACATCCCAATAGGCGTCTGATCGGATCTGGTAGGAGTATTCGATGATGCTGCCTACTTCGACGCTGGGCATGTTGAACACGACACCGTGGAACTCGACCTGGCCTTCCTTGAGGCGCATAAGGTCTTCCGGCTTCACGGTGAGGGGAATAATGGTGCCGTCCAAGTGGATGGTTCGGCCGTTGACCGCGGCGACGGTTTGGATTCCCCTGAGATAGCCGAGATTCACCGTTGCAAGGTCCTTGGCGGCTTCCTTGAGTATCTTGATGCGGACGTGCTCGCTTCTGAAGTGGATGAGATCGTCTGTTTTTTCTTCGCGATAGAGATAAACGGCGGCGGCGTCTGGATAGGCCGGGTCGGCAGTCATCTTGAGTTCTTCGCTGGTAGGGGGTTGAAACTGAGCCCGAACAAGTGCCGGCGCGGCCATGGCGAGGAGCACAAGCACGAAACGCACCAAGAGGCGAATACGCATGGAGAATTCCTTTGCTGGATTGCATCTGGAAGTGTACCGCAATAGCAGGCAACCGCGAATGTGTTTTTCCTCACGGATGATTTGCCGGACCGCGTAGGCACTTAGCTCGTGTTTGGGCCAGATGCAGGTGCGGCACTATACTTAATTCATGCGTCGCCCGATCCCGGCTATCCTGCTGCTATTGAATCTCGCGGCGTTCTGCGCCCCTTCGGGAATCGCCCAAAGCACTCCCGCCGCGCCAGCGTCCGCGGAGATTTCGGCGGATCTGGGAACCTGCTCCGCACTGATTACTGTAACGGGAAGTGACTTGAAGCCCGTCTACGCCGCCAAGATGACAACGCGCATCCGCTACGGCCCACTTGGCGTAAAAAAACTCGACCTTGAAGCTTTCACGGGCGCCGACGGGCAACTGAAGATCACAAATCTGCCCGAGGCTGTGAAGAAGCCTATGTACATCTACATCAGCAAAGATGGCAAACAGGAGATGGTGGAGTTCAGGCCCGATCTGCGTTGCCACGCCACGTTCACGGTGGAATTGAGATAGTGGAGCGCCAACTTCGGTTCACTCCAGGCGCCATTCCTGAATCCCGAGGCAACGAGGGTGAATCTGGGGACCTCACACTTTTTGCTCCGTCGGGCAGCCAGCGGCTTCGTATCCAATAGGATGAGTACATGGCAACCACCAGGACCACAAAAGCGGGTAAGGGCTCAAACTCCTCGCCAGTCTTCGCTTGCCCGGTCGAAAAAGCAATCCACGTCATTGGCGGCAAATGGAAGCTGCTTCTATTGCGCTCATTGCTGCTCAACGGACCCCAGGGCTATAACCAGTTGCTCACAAGTGTGACCGGCATCAGTTCGAAGGAGCTTACCCGAAACCTCGGCGAACTGGTGGCATCTGGCCTGGTAACGCGGCTCGCGGATGAATCTTCTCGAACCTCGCCATACGCGCCAACTCGATTAGGGAAAGGGCTTATGCCGACGTTCAAGTGCCTGCTCAGGTGGGGCCAAAAACCGGTACCGAAAGACTCTACGCACATTTCGGTGCGTTGACATTCGGATAGCACGACAGGAGAATGGGCTCGATGACGAATTTGAGACCTCGCACTTCGAAATCGCTCAGCAGATATCCAATTCACAAGTGAAAGATGGGAGATACTTATGCCTATCATCGGGACGAAAGAAAGTCCATGGACTTTGAAGACACCTCCTGGAACTGCGGAATTTCAGGCCTACAAGGATCCAACGGCCGATCCGCCCGCCCTTGTGATTCAGGTGGGAACGACACAGCTTAGATACCACTTGCGCTGCCTGGAAGATCTCCGGGCAATGCTCGTTGCACACGGAGATTGGATGTTGCTTGGCAGCGCGGACGAACAAAAGGCGGCTGCCGACGGTACCGTTGAAAGTTGGGCCCGGTCCCCCGGGAATCCAGTCGGCGGCTGGTACGGCTTGAAGAAAGGTCTCCGAGGCCGTTTCGCAATGTATGTTCCGCCAGTCATGAAGGTGCTCGGCCTGGCCGAGGTAGAAGAGAATCCGCGCAACAACCGCATTCGGGCAATCTAACAAGAAACAAAAATACAAGTTCAACAAAAATAGGACGCCGTGGAGTTCTGCGGACTCCCACTCATCGGACAAAGACGTCCGATGAATGGGGCACAGTTTCATCCTCCGCGGGTCGGAAACGCCGGTGGGG
>Ga0302319_10022344_pt1 | contig 11351 bp, 8 predicted proteins | sample Bog_T0_2_FD_203319 | JGI IMG/M metagenome (GOLD analysis project Ga0302319, IMG submission 203319) | Peat permafrost microbial communities from Stordalen Mire near Abisko, Sweden - Bog_T0_2 | ecosystem: Environmental > Terrestrial > Soil > Wetlands > Peat | place: Sweden: Abisko, Stordalen Mire...
AAGTGCCTCACGGAACCATCGCATCTGTGGGCTCAGTAATGCGCCGCTGAATTCTCGGCAGTAACTCCTCACACCCGTGCTCCCGCGTGCCGTGTTACCCTGTCCCCACCATGCGCGTGCCCGCCATTCTCGCCCTGTTCCTGACCGTGGCTCTTCCAGCCCAGGGCCAAACCGCTCCCGCTGCAACAGCGGGCCTTCCCAGCGATCCCCGTGCTGTTTTTGCCACAGCCGCGCCGTTCTATAACTTCACGTCGCCGGAACTGAAGCCTTGGCATCTGAAAGCCAGCTACCAGCTCTACGACGGGAAAGGAAACCCCGCCGATCAGGGTACATTCGAGTACTGGTGGGCTTCGCCGAAGGTCTATCGCAGCAGTTGGACACGGCCAGGCGTTAACGCCTCCGACTGGAATACCGACGAGGGGGCCCGCTTGCGCAAAGCGAGCGGAAACCCGCAGAGGTATTTTGAGAGAAATCTAAATACGATCCTGTTCACTCCCTTGCCCAGCCAAGCCCTCCTCAATTCAGGCAGGGTGAAGCTTGATCTCAAGATGGTTCCAGTCGGATCGGGGAGGCTCGCATGTGTGAGTTCCGCACTCCAATGGGAGCAGGGCGGCAACCTGGCTGCTCCGAGCTCTGCCGTGCCGGACTACTACTGCTTCGATCCGTCGCTCCTGGCCCTGCGAATGGAATACTCCAATACCCTCACCACGGAGTTTAGCCACATTGTGAAGACGCAGGGGCGCTATCTTCCACGGAGCATTGTGGTTTCCGCTGGCAAGCGGAAGATATTCGCGGTTTCAGTGGAAGCGATTGAAGGGATAAGTCCTGACGATACGGCTCTTGTTCCGCCCGCCGATGCCATTCTCGAGCACGAGCCACCCAGCCGGCAGAGCGAAGGCTCCGATGGCGGCGTAATAGAGGGAGTGCTGGTCAAGAAGACGCAACCCGTCTATCCGCTCATGGCGAAGATGGCGCACGAACAGGGAATTGTCATTCTTGCTGCAGTGATCGGCACCGATGGGAGGATTCACGACCTTGAGGTGGTGGCCTCACCTTCGCCGCTGCTTGCCGACGCGGCGGTGGACGCGGTGAAGCGGTGGGAATACAAGCCGTATCTGCTGAACGGATCAGCGGTCGAGGTGGAAACGACCATAAACGTGACCTTCGCCCTGGGCCAATAGAGAAACAAGAAAAGGGCCAGCCGCTTCCGGCTGGCCCTTTTCTAGATACCCAATCAGCGGTTTAGATCTTGACCGAAGCCGCCCGCGGCGAAATCCCGCTCAACTCGGCAGCCCGCGCTTCCGCATACGCCGCAGCGCCCAGCAGCGCAGCCTTGCTCTCCAGGATGACCCGCACCGGCATGTTCACCAGCAACTGGCTCAGCCGCCCCTTGTCCGTGAAGGCCTTCATGAACGTGCCGTCCTTCAGCTTCTCGAGAATCCGCGGCGGAATGCCGCCGCCGATATAAACGCCGCCCACTGACAGCAGCTTCAGCGCCAGGTTGCCGGCCTCCGCGCCGCAGACTGACACGAACATGTCCAGCGCCTTCTCGCAGATCTCGCTCTTGGCTGCCAGGGCCATCTCGGTAATCACGGAGTTGGGGTCGTCCACCGCAGCCAGCTTCTCGGTCAGCCACGCCGGCTCGTCCACGCCGCGCACCTCGCGCAAGAACTCGTAGATGCTACTCAGCCCCATCCCGCTGACCACGCGCTCATAGCTGATCCGTCCGCTGTATTTCTGCTTCAGGAAGCGCAGCAGGTCGATCTCGTCCTCGTTGCGGGGCGCAAAATCCGCATGACCGCCTTCCGACGGATAAGGAATGTGGGTGTGCCCGTTCCAGATCAGCAGGCCCTCGCCCAGCCCGGTTCCCGGCGCAATCAGCGCGCGGTTGCCAATCTGGCTGGCATCGCCCTCGCTCAAGGTGTAAATCTGGTCGGCAGAGAGCTCGGCAACGCCGTAGCCGTTCGCTTCCAGGTCGTTGATCAGGAAAACGTGCTCAATCCCCAGGTTGCTGCTCAACTCGTGGCTGTCCAGCGTCCAGGGCAAATTGGTGAGCCGCAGCCGTCCGTTGCGCACCGGTCCCGGCACGCCGTAGCAGGCTGCGTGCACCTTGTCCGCGCCCAGAAACCCCGTCACGATCTCTTCCAGACCTGCAAAATCCTTGGCCGGATACCGCTCGTCCCGCGTATAAACCAGTTTTCCATTCACAAAGTCATACAGCGCCAAGTGAACCTTGGTGCCGCCTACGTCGCCTGCCAAAATCATCGTTCCCTCTCCAAAACCCCACAGCCTTCCCCGTCTGTCGCGGGTAAGAATGCAGCTGCGGCACTATCAAGGATCAAGGTAAGTATACCGCTTGCGGGCCAAATGAGCTGGCTGGGCAGGCGTTCCGGGTCGCGGGGGCCGGTCAGAACTTCCTTTAGAACCTGTGCCTTATCCGCCCCGGCAATCAGGAAGAAGACCGAACTGGCGTGGTTGATTACCGGCCAGGTGAGGGTAATCCGCCAGGCATCCTTCTGGGGGACATGGTTGGCAACCACCAGGCGGCTCATCGCGTGCAGTGCTTCGGTGTTGGGAAACAGCGAAGCGGTGTGGCCATCGTCGCCCATCCCAAGTGCCACCAGATCAAAGCGGGGGCACTCGGCGCCCTCCAGGCGGAAGCTGTTGCGCAGCTCGGATTCATACCGGGATGCGGCCACCTCCGGTTCCAGCTCGCCCTCTATCCGGTGAATCTGCTCAGGTTGAAGCGGAACATGGTCCAGCAGGGCCTCGCGCGTCATGCGGTAGTTGCTCTCCGGGTCGTCCGGTCCCACGCAGCGCTCGTCTACCCAGTAGAGGTCCAGCTTGTCCCAAGGCATACGCCCGCGCCAGGGCTGGTTGGGGTCGGCCAGCAACTGGAACGCGGCCCGCGGCGTCGAGCCGCCGCTCATGGCGATTCGCACACGGCCCCGCGCCTCAGCAGCCTCATGCGCCATCTCAACAAAATATTGCGCTGCGCGCTGGGCCAGTGCTGCTTTGTCTGGCTCTACGTAGTACTTGATGCTGAGTTTCCTAGCCATTGCCGATGGGTTCCCCTACTTCTACTCTACGCGGGCGCGGCTCAATCGGGACTTATTCGATGGGCTTGGACTCATTCTTTATGTACCTGGCTGACTGGAGGAACCAGGCCTTCAAGTTGGTGGATAGATGTTGGACCCACTTCGGTTCGACCTCACCGCGCTCTTTGGCGAAGCGGGCAAGTGCATAAGCGTAGACCTCTTCGGGGAGATATCCAAGCCGATTCATTGACCAGCCATACCGGCGGTCTTCCTGGTACTGGATAAACCGTCGTGAAGCATTGGCGGTGAACACGCCGAGTCCCAGGTAAACCGTGACCAGGTCTGTCATAGGTTCCATGTCTTCTGCGTCGCGCTGAAGATGGCCGCCGCCGAGAAGAATCACATGTCCCAACTCGTGTGCTAGCGTCGCGACTACAGTGAGCGGATCCTTCAAGAGCGAGCGCCGCACGGCGATGAGTGGCCTCTCCTTCTCGAATCGAGCGCCAAAATGCAAGCCAGCCGGGCTTGCATCTTGATAGCTATAGGCGGGGAGCATTTCCACCAGCTCACTTTCGTCGGGAATCACTGCGAGCTCAACCAGGCTGGGATTCACGCCCATATAATTGCAGACCCGCCGGAACAGTATCTGGGCTCCGGACTCAGTTGCAGACCATGGATCTGGAAAGAACTCATCGTTAGGCAGGATCACGCTTGCGTTCTGCAGCCTGCTCCAGCCCAGCATTCGTCCCAGCCGGGCGAAGCCGTCGTCGACCCAGATTCGCTCAACTTCAGAGATCGGTAATTTAGGCCGCAGGCCAAACATGCCGATCAGTGTAGCGCATTGGCCGCGCAAATAAACCAGCTACCGCCCCAGGTAGTCCCGGTATTGGGACTCCAGAATGCCCGCGGCCCGCGCGAGCACCAGCTTGGAGACGTTGAAGTGGTAGAGGCTCTCGACAAGGTTGCTTTGGGCGGCGGCGAGCGTGGCCTGCGCGGTGACCAGAGGCAGGTTGTCGTCTACGCCGGCGTTCACGCGGTCTGTTTCGTCGCTGAGGGCGCGGGTTGCCAGCTCGACATTGGAGCGGGCCACCTGGACCAACTGCGTAGACGCGTCCACGTCGAGCAGAGCCGAGCGTACCTGCTTGTCGATGTTTTCTTTGAGGTCGGCCAGCTGGGCATTGACGGCGTCCAGATTGGCCTGCGCTGCTGCCACATCGCCGCGAATGCGGGCCTCGCGGAAGAGGGGAACGGTCAGCGAGCCCTGGGCCACGAAGTTCCCGTGCGAGCCTGCGCCGTTGACCATGCTTACCCCGTAGTATCCGCCAAGGCTCAGGCTGGGCAGGCGCTGGCTCTTGTAGGCAAAGTGCACGGCCTTCAGCTCCGCAACCTGCGCTTGCAGATTCTGGTAGTCCTGGCGGCTGCGGTAAGCCACCGCGCGCACCTCTTCCGGCGTCTGCGTGGCCAGCTCGCTGTAGGGCGCGGGGTCCGTCAGCGCAATCTTCTGTCCAGGGTCGATGCCAATCTCGCGCTTGAGGAGGATCAGGTCCTTCTCAAGCGCGTTCTCCGCGCCAATCAACGCCTGCTGCTGCGCCTGCAACTGCACCCGCGCCCGCAACTCGTCCAGATTCGACACGGTCCCGGCCACGTGCGCGTCGTGCGCCTGGCTCAGCAGCAACCGGTCTGCCGACTCCAGCGCCTTGGCGTTGTCCACCTCGCTGGCCGCGGCAATCGCATGCAGATATGCTGTAGCCACCTGCTGCACCACTTCGCCACGGGCCGACATCTTGGCAAAATATGCCGACCTCTCCGCCGCGCCTGCCGCCCTGAAGGCAGCAATCACCGGACCGGAAAACAGCATCTGTCCGTAATGGATCTGCCCCTGCGTCAGGTCGTCGCGGGTAATGTAGGAGAGGCCAGCGGGCACCTTGCCGGCAAGCTGTTTGATCACGTTGGGCCCGAAGCCCTGTGCCGCCAGGTTGTGCTGGTAGAGCCCGGTCGAGCCGCTCAGCGAAATGTCGGGCAGAAAGTCCTGCACCGCGCCCAGCTTCTGGGCATGGATACTCTTCTCGCCGTTCTCGGCTTCCTTCAGCCCCAGGTTGTTCTCCAGGCCGCGGCGCACTGCCTCGTCCAGCGAGAGCTTCAGCGTGTCACTGGTTGCGGCGTGGGCCGTGACGCTGCCAAAAAAAGGATTGGTTGCGGAGGTGGGGTTGGGCGCCTGCGCCCGCAAGCCCACTGCCGCGCCCGCCAAGGCCAGCATCGCCATCAAGGCAGGAATTCCCACCCGCCCATGGAAGAAAATGTGCGTTCTGTTCACTGCCATCATTATTTCAGATGAGGCGGCCGCCGGGAGGATTCCGCTACCGTGCAGAAAAGCTCAAGGGAGCCCGTTCCTTGGGTCCTCGTTGCGCAAACTCCCCCAAGGGCCAGGCGCCGCCAGCCCCCGGCCAGAACTCCCAGAGTTTATTGCCTATGCGGCCCGTCTTGCAGCCGCGGCCGCAGGCAGCCTGAAGACCTTGGTCGTGAAAAACTCGATCATCAACCCGAACAGTCCGTTGACAAAGAAGTTCACTACCGGCAAAGGCCCCGGCCCAGTCGTCATGAACATGAAATAGGAGAAGATCGACCCCACCACCATTCCCATCACAATGCCGTTCCAGGCCCAATGCACCTTCAGCCCGGAAGCGCCAATCGCAATCCCCATGACCGCCCGGTTCAGCAGCACGAAAATCAGCGCCACAACCGAGAACTTGAGCAGGCCGCCATAGAACGCACCGGACGCGCAAATGCCCCCGGCAACTAGGCCGAAAAACAGAGCAACCAGAATCCGCTTCATCGCATTCCTCTTTCAGAGCAGAGCTTGGCCCCGCTCTGAAGTCGAATACGCCCGTCGGCGATCGGCGGTTCCGTGAATCTCTCTACTTGCGCAGCGCGTTCACCACAGCCCGCAGCGTAAACTCCAGCGACTCCCGCGGCACGCTCTCTACAAACGGCCCAATCAGCCAGCCCAGTCCATGCGGGATGGCTCGCGTCAAGGACACCGACTCAATCTGCATATAGAGCCCACCGTCCCGCTCCTCATAACTCCAATACGTATCCAGCCGCCACAGAAAGCCATGCTCCTCCTCCGCGCTCAGAGCCCGCTCGTTCGCGGTGCCGGGCGCGCCGATCTCCGCGACGCGCGTGCTCCGCGAAAGGCTGTATCCGTGCTGCGCATCCAGCCGTCCAAAGCCGATGTCATAGCTCGTATCCATCACCACCGTGATCACGTGCTTCTGCCGCACCCGCATCGTGGCCTGCAAGTGGTCGCCCTGCTGCGCAAGCACTCTTGCCTGCATCACCTGCGGAGCAAACCGTTCCGGATAGGCCCCAAAGTCCTTCATCAGCCGCTCAAAGTCCGCGGCCTTCGCGCCCGCCGCAAACGCCGTCCCCCGCCAATCGTGCAGCATCGCCCCGTGGAAATCCTCGCTTCCAGCCGGGGTCATCTTCTCCACCAGCAACTCCCCCTGCCGCAGCCGCGCCTCACTCTGCGCCGTTGAAGTCACCGGCGCCAGAAATCCGCGCTGCGCCCGATGCTGCTGAGCCAGCCGCCCTTCAACCCCGCCAATGTAAGTGTTGAACGCAGCAACCGCCGCAGCCGGTGGCTCCGCCGCGGCGCCGTCAGCACTTCCCACCAAAACAAACACGGCCAGCCACCCGCTGTAAGCTGCCAACCTCCGCGAACCCAGGAATCGTTCCATCATCTTTTCCACCCTGCCCGCTCAGGGTACCAAAGCCGGCTATTGCGGTTCTCAAGATGACAGCGCGAAACACAAAGGCCGCTCCCTCACGGGAACAGCCTTTGCGGTGTGGGTCAAGCTGGGTTGGGGAGGGAGTTAGTCGCCGGCTACAGGCTCGCGGGTTTCCACGGGCTTGGCCGGAGCGATCGAATCCAGGCTTACCAAACCTTCGACCGGCTTTTCGCCGAGCACGTGTTCGCGGTAGAGCTTGGCCATGCGAGCGTTCTCAGCGGCGTCCAACTGCTTCACGTCGCGTGCGCGGATCTTCTCTTCGCGGGCGTTCTTGGCAATACCCAGTTCGTCGAGCGTGTGGTTGGCTTCGGAGTTGACATGCTCCATATTGAGCGTGAGGTCGTGGCCCACGTGGCTCATGCCCACCTTCTTGCCGCCGGCAAAGATCTCGTGGCGGCCGTGCTCCTCGTACCACTTGGTCAGAGTCGCCGTCATGTGCATCTTCTCGATGATGTTGCGCCATCCGATGCCCGTGTTGTACGCGCAGAAGCTGATCTCGCCTTCCTGCGTGGCGTAGGGAATGATGCACTGCTCCGTCCGTCGGAAGTCGTAGTTGAACAGGTCCTGGAACCACATACCCGCGATGAACAGGAAGTTCCAGCGGTCCTGGCGGCGCTTCTGAATATCTTCCAGCGTCCGGTCGCCCTTCACGCTGCCGTAGTTCTTGCCGGTAGCGTTGAAGGTCTTGTCCATCTTCTTCATCATGTCGGAGATTTTGAAGTGGGTGGGCGACTGGAACGGATCGTAGTTGCGCAGCAGCGCCAGTCCAAAGCCGATGACCGAGAGCCACTTGCCGCGAGCCGCATCGTTCACCTTGGCCAGATCCTTGGCCACCTTGTTCATGTTGAGGAACGCTGTGACGGGAACTGCTTCCTTGGTTTCCTTGTCGATCATCAGGGCCATGCCAATGCCGCAGTTGGGGTGGCAGCCGCAACTGAGCTGGCCCCACTCCGCGCTGGGTCCGTGGATGAGGTCGGCCCAGTCAGAGAAGGTGCTCATAAAGCTGATGGGGAACCAGTCGCGCTCCGGCTCGCCCAGGCCAACCTGCTTCTTCACGTCGTGCGCCATGTGCGAGAGCGTATAGCGCTGCGCAAACCGCCGCTCGTCGCTGATGTCTTCGTCGCGCCCGGTAAAGCTCACCGGCTGGAAGCTGAGGAAGCTGATCTTCTTCGGGTTGTCCAGCGCGAACTGGATGATGCGGCCCACCTGCTCGTTGTTAATGCCGTTGATGATCGTGGTCACGGGAACGATCTCCACGCCGGCTTCGTGCAGGTTGTTGATGGCCTGCAGCTTTACGTCAAACAGGTTGCCTACCTTGCGGTGCGAGTTGGCTGCGTTGCCAATGCCGTCGAACTGGAGATAGACATAGCGCAGGCCCGCTTCTGCAGCGGCGCGGCACAGCTCCTTGCTCTTCGCAAACTCAATGCCGTTCGACGCGGCCTGCACCGAGTTGAAGCCAACCTTGCGCGAGTAGGCCACCGCGTCAAGGAAGTAAGGCGACAGCGTAGGCTCGCCGCCGCTGAACTGAACGCTCATCTGCCGCTTGGGCTTGATGGTGACGGCGTTGTCCAGCATGGTCTTGATCTCCTCCCACGTCAGCTCGTGGACGAATCCAACCTGGTTGGCATCCATGAAGCACGGATCGCACATCATGTTGCAGCGATTGGTCAGGTCGATCGTCAGCACCGAGCCGCGTCCATGAGTCACAGTCGACGTGCCGTGGTGGTGCAACGCGTCGGAGCCCTCGCCGTGGGCGCGGATGTCGCGGCCGGGGAAGCTCTCTTCCAGATGCTTGAAGAACTTGGTGTCCATCGACATCACGTCTTCAAAGTGGCCGTGCTTGGGGCAGTCCTTCACCATCAGGATCTGGCCGTCGCGCTCGATGATCTGGGCCTTGATCTCGCCCACCTTCTCATTGAGCAGGACTTCGTGGGGCAACTTGCCGTCGATGATCTGCTTGCGGATCTCGGGAATGCACTTGGGACACAGCGAATCCGTCGACCGCGGCCAGCCCAGCGGCGGCTTCTCCTTCTGCCAGCTCTTCTGCAGGGGCTTGTCGCTCCACTTCGGCGTGAAAGCCGGGTTGGGGCTGATGCGGTTCAGCCGCTCAAATACCACCCATGCTGCCTTCGCCGCGTAAACCGCGGCTTTCTCTGCATACTTGATCGCTTTTGGCATAAAGTGAAGTCTCCTCAAATGAATTGATTGCTGGCTGGCTGACTGGATCGCTTGCCTTGCCCGACCCTTGGCTTCCCGTGCGGTCAGGGAATTCAGGGTGCTGGAATTCCAGCACAAGACTAACCGGGCCAGGGTGTCAACCCAACCGGCTTGCAGCGAATGGGGATTTCCGGGGGCGAATGGGGATTGCGGCGGGGGGAATGGGGTGAGGGGCGGCTGTGGCTCGGGGTTCGTTTGGGATTTCCAGGGTGGGCCGCGTCTGGGGCGATTGCGGGGTGGGTGAAGGTAACTCCTTTATAAATAAAGATGTTCTTGACCTGAACGACGAATGAAACTGCTATACTTGGGCCGCGATTCCCCCGCATAGCTTGCGTTGTCTCTACCGGGCCCTTTGAGGCGTGCGAGGCCTCTGTTCCATGAGAAAAACAATCTGCCCTCCTTTGATTCCAGTCGATTTTGCCCCACAAGGCCCTCAAGTTCGTTCCATCCCTCTGAGCAGACTGCTTCGGCTTGCGGTACCGATTCTATTGGTCGGCGCTTGCCTGACCAGCCATGCGCAGACCGGGGAATGGGTCTGGGTGAGTGGAAGCAACATCGCAGGAAGCAGCAACGCTGGTGTCTACGGATCATTGGGCATGCTCGCTCCCGGAAACACTCCCGGCGGCCGCGAATGGGCCACAAGCTGGACCGATGCCGCCGGAAACTTCTGGCTTTTTGGGGGCAGCGGCTGGGACTCAAAAGACCCGGGGGGAACCCTCAATGACTTCTGGGAGTTTAGTTCTACCACGAATCAATGGGTATGGAGAGGAGGGAGTAACACCGCCTGGTGGTTCAACAGCAACGCGGTATACGGCACGCTCGGCACACCTGCCATCGGAAATATCCCAGGGAGTCGTTACTCCGCTCTAGATTGGACTGATAGTGGGGGCAATCTTTGGCTCTTCGGGGGCGAGGGCTACGATGCTAAAGGTAATTTGGGTGGTCTGAATGATCTATGGGAGTTTAACCCCACGACGAATCTATGGGCGTGGATGGGTGGGAATAGCACGGTCGGCGCCAGCGGGTTTCATCCAGGCGTGTATGGCACGTTGGGGACGGCTGCGCCCGGAAACCTTCCTGGAAGCCGCTCTGGCGCTGTCGGCTGGACCGACGCCAACGGCAACCTCTGGCTCTTTGGGGGATTCGGCTGGGATGCCGGCGGCCATCCGGGCTACCTCAATGACCTTTGGGAGTTCAATCCTTCCACCAACCAATGGGCTTGGATGGGCGGAAGCAGCACGGTTCCAAATCTATGCAACAGCATCGGAGTCTCGTGTGGGCAGTCCGGAACCTACGGAACGCTGGGTATTTATGGTGCCCCAAATGTCCCTGGGGGGCGATCCGATGCTACCGGTTGGGCAGATGCAAATGGTCATCTTTGGCTCTTTGGAGGTACGGGCTTCGATTCCAACGGCAATCCTGGAACCCTGAATGACCTTTGGGAGTTCAATCCATCCGCGAGTGAATGGATGTGGATGGGTGGGAGCAATCTGGTTGGCGGCAATGGCGGTCGGCCTGGCTCTTATGGCTCCCTGGGGTTACCTGACGGTGTGAACAATCCCGGAGCGCGAAGTGGAGCTACTAGTTGGATTGACGGCAACCACAATTTCTGGCTTTTTGGCGGATATGGCTACGTCGCCAACGGCTGCTGCGGCCGCCTAAACGACCTTTGGGAATTCGATCCCTCAACAAATCAATGGGCATGGATGGGTGGGAGCAGCAATGCCTTTAATCAGCCTGGAACCTACGGTACCTTGGGAGCGCCGAATTCGGCAAACATTCCAGGAGGGCGAACAACCGCGAGCGGGTGGACCGATAGCAGAGGCAATCTGTGGCTTTTTGGGGGTGAAGCATACGACGCTAACGGAAAGTGGGGCGAGCTGAGTGACCTCTGGGAATATCAACTATCTACAGCTTCTTTGCCCCAGGCGGCCGCGCCCACATTCAGCGTGGCCAGCGGAACTTACTCCACGACTCAGACAGTGACGATCAGCGATGCCACGCCAGGCGCAACAATCCATTACACGACCGACGGAACAGCTCCTACGACGGCCTCAATCGAATACAGCGGGGCAGTCACCGTCTCATCAACAGAAACGTTGGAGGCAGTCGCAACGGCCAACAGCTATTCCCCCAGCGCGATTGCTGCTAGAGCGTACGTCATCTCTGCGCCAGGACAATCGCCATCGCCTACTACAACCGTCCTGACCTCCTCATTGAATCCCTCGGAATTTGGACAGCCGGTGACCTTCACAGCGCGGGTAAGCGGGCAGTCTGGCGGCATTGCTTCCGGTACGGTGACGTTCAG
>Ga0302319_10022347_pt1 | contig 11350 bp, 9 predicted proteins | sample Bog_T0_2_FD_203319 | JGI IMG/M metagenome (GOLD analysis project Ga0302319, IMG submission 203319) | Peat permafrost microbial communities from Stordalen Mire near Abisko, Sweden - Bog_T0_2 | ecosystem: Environmental > Terrestrial > Soil > Wetlands > Peat | place: Sweden: Abisko, Stordalen Mire...
CACCGAGACATATGCACTGACCTTCGATACCAATGTTCTCGGTACCATGCTCAGCCTGAAGCACGAATTGCGCGTCATGATGGCCCAGAAAGCTGGAAGCATCATCAATATCTCGTCCACCATGGGCAGGTCGGGCGCTGCCAACGCGTCGCTTTATGTTGCGAGCAAACACGCTGTTGAGGGTCTTACCAAATCGGCCGCACTGGAAGGTGCGCCCGTGAATGTGCGGGTGAATGTTGTGGCACCAGGTGCGACCGACACTGAAATGGTGACCCGATTTGCCGGTTCTGATGAAGCAAAGCAGCAAATGATGAATCGGGTGCCCGCGAAGCGAATGGCAAAAGCCGAAGAAGTTGCGAATGCCGTCGTCTTTCTCGCGTCCGATGAAGCGTCTTTCATCACCGGCGCGTCGCTTCCAGTCGATGGCGGCAAACTCGCACAGTAACTATTAAGTCCGGTTCGGCAGCGAACTGGAGCTTTCGTAGTCGCCCGCTTCAGCCCAGAGAAACAGCTCAGCGGGCGGCGTGACCCACTTGAAACATGCTTGGGAGGATTATGAAAGTCGGCAATGCTGTTGAGGTCGCTCGAACTTCGGATGTGTTGATGCATCCAGTCAAGCTAGGCGCGCTCGAATTGAAACATCGAGTGTTGATGGCGCCCCTGACCAGGTCGCGTGCGACGTGGCCGGGCTTAATACCCAACGACCTGATGGCGCGCTACTACGAGCAGAGGGCATCGGAGGGCGGCCTGATCATCAGCGAAGCAACAAACATCTCGAAAGATGCGATTGGATGGTACGGAAGCCCCGGTCTCTATTCCGATGAGCAAGTGGAAGGGTGGAAGAAGATACTGGATCGCGTGCATTCAAAGGGTGCACTGATGCTGGCACAGCTCTGGCACACAGGAAGAGCGTCCCACGTTAGCTTGCGCGAAGGCTCAGTCCCTGTGAGCGCATCGGTCAATCCGTCCTATTGGCATCTTGATACTCAACTGATCTCCACGCCTGGCGGCTGGGTGCAACCGTCGCCTCACCGGGCTCTTACTGTTCCCGAGATTAAGCAAATTATTGAAGATTATTCGGCAGCAGCCAAACGCGCAAAAGATGCCGGCTTCGACGGGATAGAGTTGCACGCAGCGAATGGATACTTGATCGATCAGTTCCTGCAAGACGGCACCAATCAGCGAACGGACGAATATGGCGGCGTGATCGAAAATCGAATCCGACTTCTCTTGGAAGTTGTCGAACGCTTGCAGTCGATTTGGACAGGCAATCGCATTGGGGTTCGTATAGCTCCAGGAAGCATTTTCAATCAGATGCACGATAGCGACCCAATCGCTCTCTTCACTGCTGTCGGGAAGAGACTGAGCGAATATTCCCTCGCTTATCTGCACATCGTCGAACCTCGCATCCGCGGCAAGGCGCTCCTGGAAGGCGATTCGCTTGAGTCGGGTCTGCTAGCCATAGAAGTGATTCGCCGTGCATATCGCGGGGACCTGATCGCCAACGGTGGATTCACTCCTGAGTCGGCTGCAGCCTTGATCAGTGAAGGTGGCGCGGAAGCGATTTCGTTCGGCAAGTTGTTCATCTCGAATCCCGATCTTCCACAGCGTATCCGCGACGCCGTCCCCTTATCGCCGTTTGATAGAACGACTTTTTATACCTTTGACGAAAAGGGATACACAGACTACTCACCTGCAACTGACGGGCCAGCTCTCTGACTCGACACACTGAATTTAGAGAACCTCACAGCCGTTGAGTAACGATCCCTTCCGCGGACATCTGATCTCCAGGAGGGTGGAACGTAAGTCCAAGGGGACTATCATTCAATCTTCTTGCCGTTGTTCTAACGGCAGTGACAGATCCACGCGTCGTGCACCATGTCTACCCCGAAGAAGGACTGACAAGTTCTCATAAACTCGTTAGTATTCAGTGACTTCCAGTGGGCAACATTCCACTTGGACGAAAAGTCGCCGACGGGTGCTTGTGCCGTTACCACCTGCACGAAAAGAGCGCGTCGCCCGTTTTCCGTCAACTTGTCCGTTTCCCGTCAACTTGGCCGTTCGGAATTCTCTTCGCGGTGCTGCAGATGCGCAAAGTCCAGATCAGCCAATTCACGCCGCCGGAGTCCGCAGCCAAGCTGGACAGCAAGAATGAAGCGGTCACTTTTCCCTTCGAAGAATCAGGCGCAGGCGATTGTCAAAACCTGCGGGTTTCCTCGGCGGTTAGCCGGTTTTCTAGCCTCGAACCCAGCTTTTTGGCCCCTTTTGCTCGCCGGCTTCCGGAGGCGAGTTCCGGGCTGTGCAGGCCAGCACGGCCGCTGTGTTACTTGCCTGTTTGGTATCCACGCTCGGAGAATCAAATCCTGGAATCGCCCCTGGCAAACATGGTAGAGATAGCGGCATGAAGATTCTCACTTTCTCAATCACCTGAGCTATGCCCAGGAATTCGTCAACGCTAGAATGGATTTGATGAATAACCTCTTGATCAAGATCGCGCCCAAGTTACCGGACGATAGTTGGCAGTCCGAAGTCATCACCCCGCTCTCAAATTTGCCTGGGGTTGAGCTGTACGTACCTGCCGATATGCGTTACAGAAGCCAGACACTGGGAACCGCGAAAGAGATCATCATCGCGTTATCGAGTGCCGGGGCCTTCACAGCATTCTTTCAGTTCCTGCGCTCCTACCTCGAGCGCGACAAGCACCGAGAGCTGACCCTCCAGCGCGACAAGATCAAACTCACCATCAAAGGGCACTCCCACCATTCCGAGGCCGAAGTACTGGAACAGCTGATTGGAGTATCCAATGGCGCACCACCTTTATCGCCGTCAGTCAACCCACCGCGTCCGTCGCCGTCCAAGGAGGAGGCTGCCACGAAACCACGTGCTCGCAAGAAATGATCGTCGACTTTTCCATCTCACGTCCTTCTGGGCAATCGGACTATCGGGTCACGCTCAACTCGGGTGACAGAATCGTCACGACAGAATCGCAACTTAGTCCCATCACGGCAGCTCAACGCGGGCTCCTGAATGCAATCCCCCTACGCTATGGCTCATCATCGTCGATTGATCGGGACATTCTGGCAATCGGCCAGAGATTGTTCAACTTTGCCTTTTGCCGCGATTTGTACGGCTTCTACAAGGAGCACTTATGCCACAATCGCAATTACCTAGCCCTTCGCATCGACATGAGGAGTTGTCCAGAGCTCGTCGATCTCCCGTGGGAGATGATGCATGACGGCGTCAGCTTCCTCTTTCTCTCGTCCAGCTTGATTCTGACGCGATGCTTGAATGATGCACCGTGCACTCCTGCGAGAATTGTTGGGTCGCCTCGCGTTCTTGTTCTCATCAGCGATCCGTTCACGAAGGACGATCATGCTCCGCTCGACGTCGATCGTGAACTCCAGATTTTCGTATCCTCAGTTCAAGGCCTTGGTGCCAGCCACATCGAATTCCTGCATGCCCCGACGCTCGATCATTTCTCCGCCGTGCTTCGAATGTCCGCGTTCAACGTCTTGCATTACATTGGACATGCAAAATATGACCGCGCGAGGCGTGAGGGCGCACTCCTCTTTCAAAGCAAAGACGGCTCCGCTGAGGCTGTCACGGCCGCGCGATTCGTGAACGCAATCAACCAAGCGCGCCAGCCCTTCCCTCTGGTGTTCCTCAATGCCTGTGAAACCGCGACTACCTCGGTGGCCGACGTCGATTCCGGATTCGCCTGGCAGCTCGTTGCCAATGGAATTCCCGCGGTTGTTGCCATGCGTACAGTTATTCCAGACGACACCGCCGCGCAGTTTGCTCGCAACTTCTATCGGACACTGTTCGAAGGGAGATCGGTTGCAGATTCAGTGGACGTGGGGCGTAAGGCGATTGCCGGAGACATTGCTGCACCCGACTTAGTGTTTTGCGCGCCTGTCCTGGTGCAGCAGACACCAAGCGAATTGCGATTTGAAGCAGCTACAGAGACATCGCTGGTATTTGCCGAGGCCGAAGACGTTCCAAAGATGATCCGAACGGCCGAGATCAACTGCCTGGAAAAGAGAACGAAGGAAAATGAAGGTCGACCAGTGTTCCTCGTCGGGTTGCCGGGGACAGGGAAATCCACCGTCATCGAGGCGCTTCGAGATCGACTCGTTTTGGAGGGTTCCATCGACAGGTATGTCCGGTGGAAGGGAGAGAACTTCGATTCGCAGTCACTCGCCAACCCTCTCGTAGGGCCTCGATGCCTGTTCCATCTTGAATATTCTGGACCCGTTCCGCCGCAGCACCTTCAATGGTATGCAAACCTTCGTTCGCGGCATCTTCTTGTTGTCGAGGGATGTCCCGGATGCAGCTGGTATGACTTCTCGTCGGTCCATTTTCTGGCTCCCATCCCTCTTTCCGAATCTATCCGGCTTTGCCAAACGTTTCTTAGAGGTGCGGATCGATTGACCCTGGCGTTCAAGATCGCCAAACTTACCGAGGGAAACCCAAGGTTGATGACGACGGTGCTCGCTTCGGCATTCGAGAGTGAGGATCCTGATCAGGCGATTCTGGGGCCACTGATAAGTGAAGCGCTCCCCATCCGGGACCAAATCAGGGGGTGGGTGCCCGCTCAACAAGAGATTTACGGGTTGCTCTGTGTGTTATTGGAACCTTTGCAACTCGATAGCTTTGACCAATCAGAAATTTGCCGAGACCTGGGCCTCGATCAAGAAGCAGGGCGTGAATGCCTCCGATGTTTCTTGCTCGAAGGATGGATTGTGCCCCATCGTCCGGGCGCGTCAGCCTACATCGTTCCAGGATGGATCCGCGAAGCTCTCAAAGGACTGTGGAGTGGTCAAGGACTTACTCGCTCGCACTGGGTGGCAGCACGATATTGCGAGTCTATTCATTCTCCAAACACCGCGTACCATTACGAACAGGCTGGCGAGAATGTACTGGCATTCGCCCACCGAATGGGCCGACTCGATGACTTGATGATGATCGATACCGTCAACGCCTTGGGGGAGTGCCATCATCTTATCGAGCGGATACCTGCGGGCCTAGGCACCGGACAATTTCTGGCGCGAGCTCAGATCGTCAGTATCATGGCTCTCGGCTGGAAGCGACTTGGCCAGGATGCTCGGAGCGAAGAAGCTTTGGAGCAACTCCCACTCTTACTCAGCGAAGCTCCTCCCGATGTTCCACCTGTTACTCGCATGCAACTCAACAAACTTGCAGCCGACTCCTATTTGGAGCGTGCGTGGTACGCCTTCGAAGGCGGACGCCAGGAAGAATCGGAGAAATTAAACCGTCTCGCGCTCGAAATCTACCAAGAGTCTGGCAGTGGTCCAGGAGAAATCCTTCGCAGCCACCTGCTCTCGGCGTGGATCAGCCTGAAGAAGGGGGATGAAGAGCGTTTCTGCGAAATGATTCATAAGGCATCGACAATGGCGGAGGAGATCAAAGACTTGCGAGCATTGTGCGACGTACAAATGGCTCAGGGTATCTTCGAATATCGCACCCGGAAGAATGTGCAAGCGGCGATTCATCACTTTAGTGTCGCTCTCAGCTTGGCAGAAGGAAGTGGTGATTCAAGATCTGTGGGATTTGCCTCCCAATACTTGGGCGAAGCACTCGGCGAAAGCGAGACTCAGGCCGACGCGGGGATCGAGGTTCTTCAACGCGCAAGGCAGATTTACGAAATGCGCGGAGAGGAAGATGCGGTTGCCCGGACTCGAATCCAGGCTGCGCGCCTTTATTTAAAATACGCTGATTTACCAGAAGCAACGAAAGAGTTCATCGCTTCTCGGCGGCTCTACCGCGAAGCCAAGAACGAATCGGAATTCCATCGCTGCCAAGAGGCGCTAGCCTCGCTGTTGCCCGCCCTTGAACAAGCGGGGGACACTTATTGGAAAAATGGAAAACGAGCCGAGGCCTTCAAGTATTTCGACGCGCAAGAAGAGGCAGCGAACGCCTTGAATGAGATTTCCGCTCGCGATCGAGCCATCTTCAAGCTGGGCATCATTGCCTACGAATTCGGCGAATATGACGTGTCAATCCGACGGCTCACTCAGTGTCGCGCGTCCGCCTTGCAGCGTGAAGACCTTCGCTTGGCAGCCGAAGCCTTGCATGAAATTGGTTGCGCACAAATGGAAGAAGGGCATTTTCAAGACGCGAAGGAATCGTTTAAACAGGCGCTCGCCGAAAAACGAGCTCTTGGTTTGGACGCGCCAGAGGCGACCCATATGCTGGCAACAATACATATTGTAGAGGCTGACTATGCGAGCGCGTACCCCCTGTTGAAAGACTGCATCGAAAGAGACGCGAAGCAGAAAGGTAGCGGCGATAGCGCGGCGTCTCTCTTGCAGTTTGCTGATCTATTGTTCCGAATGGAACGGCTCGAAGAGGCCGAGAGCAAGGCCCTGGAAGCAAAACAATTGTTCGATCGCTTCCAGATGTTTGCCCGGATCGTTCGAAGTCTGCAACTTCTTTCATGGATACAGTACCGAAGAGGCAAACCTCAGTTGGCGCTCGATTCATTGCGGGAGGCACTCAATTTGTGTCAACTTCATGATCTGGCTGAGAGTGCGGAGATTCAGGCGGAGTTAAGCACACTCAGAAATGAACGGGGCGAGTCGCCAGAGCCTAATCGTTCCGGGCCGCTCACTTGAAAGAAGCCCGAGTACCGGGGCAATTACCGGGATTTTCGATAGCAATCGAGCGAATCCGATGATAGATGAAGATGCGCGGAGATCCCTGTGACTATTGGTTCCCTCGCACATGAAAGGTGACCGTCGAAAATGGTGGAAACTGATTCCGCAACAAGTGTAAACCGAATTGTTGTAGGTTCGAGGCTACCGGACCTGGAATTACTCCTGAAAACGGGCCAGTGTTCGGCGATCAACGTTGAAGTAAAGTCGCCTAAGCGCTCCTATCCCGCGGACCCTGGCGGCGGTTCGATGCCGATGTTGTCGTTCACCGCTCCGCGGATTCGCTGCTTACATCCCAGGTACCGTTCGGTCGTTTGGACGGAAACATGTCCGAGTAAGAATTGGATCTGCTCCAGTTCTCCGCCACACGCATGGCAGAGTTTAGCGCAAGAGCGCCTCAGATCGTGAGGCGCCACCTGAGCGAGACCCGCTGCGTTCGCATACTGCTTCACGACGTGCCACACAACGCGTTCCGAAATCATATCGCCCCAGGTCTTTCCCGCCCGACAGACGCATCGGAATAGACGGCCAGTCGAAACCCCAGCCGCAGAGACCCACAGATCTATGGACGCCTTGACCCACTCCGGGACCGGAACCGTCCGAATATGGCCGCCCTTGCCGATGAGATCAACGATCGCCCAATGCTCCTCGCGCTGCTGCAAATGCGTGAACTCCAGATCAGCCAATTCGCGGCGGCGGAGTCCGCAACCAAGCAAAACGGCGAGAATCGCGCGATCGCGCTTTCCTTTGAGAGTGTCCGCCGGGGGTGACTGCAAGAACCGACGAGCTTCCTCAGCCGTGAGCCAGTTTCCGAGCCGCACTCCTAGCTTCTTGACACCCTTCACGCGTCGGACTCCTGCGGCAAGTTCAGGGCTGAGCAGGCCGGCGTCCGCAGCCTCGTAGGCCAACCGTCGCACCGCGGCGAGTCGCCCATTGATCGTGCCGGCGGCCAGATTTCGATTCTCGAGGAAGATCCGATAGCGGGTGACGACGACCTTGCTGAACGACAGGCGAGGTTCAGAGCAATACCACTGAATAAACTCATCGATCGCGTGGCGGTATCCGCGCTTCGACTCGCGTGAACGGAGGCTGTCCAGGACAGCCGATTTGCTGTGGTCCAGATCGGGAAGGCCTAGTTTCGTCTTCTGTCGCTTTGGCTTTGCTACATTCTTCTGAGCGTGTCCTCTCATCCCAGCCGCCTCCAATGCGGTGGCAATGAGCCTACTCCGCCACTCGGACCTGTCGCCCGTCTTCCGGCCAAGTGGACTGGATTTGTAAACACTCGCCGGTATCGATAGGAACTACACTTGATAAATCTTAAGGGGCGCGACCCTGATCGAGTTCGGCACGGTGCGACCAGCTGGAGTATTTGGGCTGGAACGGACGTCGCTAGGAGGTGAGCAATTTGAGTGATTCTGATTTCGACCCGAATAAGGCAGCCGGAGAGGTCGTAAAGGGTGCATTGAACTCTGAATTGGGGAAGGATCTATTCGGCCCAAGTGCACAGAACTTCGGTTTGATTTTCGAGCAAATCAGCGACATTGCTCGCTTCTACATTGAAGATAACTTAACCAAAATCTTCAAGAAGTGGGCAAACCAGAGGAAGGGCAAGCCACCCGATGCGGAAGCCATCAAGCGCGTGCTCCCACTGCTCAGAGATGCCGCGATGCAGAGCGATGACGAACTGCAAGAACGATGGGCATCCCTTTTGGAAAGCATTGCGACTGCTGCGAATGATGTGCTGCCGTCATTTGGTCAAACGCTCTCTCAACTAACGCCGGCAGAAGCTCGCTACCTGGATCGAATCTGGGAGCGCGTGTCGGCACCTACGGGCTACCACTCCGGGAAACGCCAGGGCAAAGACGAGCTGAGCTTCTTCTCTCTCATTGACATCTATAACCCGAAGTTGCGAGCGCCGAGTCCGGCCGAAATGCGCGTGTTCAAAGATCGCATGTCCCCCGAGCAGATTGCAGCATTCGACGAAATGACAAATTTCGAGCTAATACTACACGACCTTGAACGGTTGAACCTTCTTGAAAAGAAAGCAGAGTACATACCTGGGAGGATGATGTACGTGGAAACCGACATAGCGGAAGTGCCCGCCGGTCATTCTGAAGGTGGCACGAAAACCACGTACGCCCTTACGCAATACGGCGTTAGCTTCATCCTGGCCGTTCGCCCAAAATAAGCCAACTGAAGGATTACTCCCGGCAAACGGTCCGGCTGAGGCGAATGGCCTGTCACCGACGAGTAGCCCACTTATCAGCATCACGCGGTGCAGCCAGAAGCGTTTAGATCACGATTGCGCAAAAGTTCTAACAATTCATCCCACGAGGTCGCCAGCTTGGGCATTTCGAAAAAACCGGATCCCTCTGCTTTGGCGGGTTCTCGGTGGATGGGCGCAATTTCAACGTCCGATACCTGGTTTATTCCGGAACCCAGGGAAGCGATCGTCCATCGACCTTTCATCGTATGGTCATTTCGCTGGATGATGGTCCGTCCCCGATAAACCCAACAGTAATGCATGTGCGGGCTCACACCCCGTGGCTGAACTTCCTTGAGAATGTCCGTCAGACTCAAACCCAACATAGAAGCCATGCCACCCTGGCATCCAATCTCGCCCTGCATATAAAGCTGCTCTCGTCTACGGTCAGCGCCGAACGACGCGATAGCGTCACGGCACCTCGGGTAAGAACTACCCGATCCAATGGAGCCTAAGGTATGAACCGAAACCGTCTCACCCTCGAAAGACGGTGACTTGAAGATATAGACGAACGAGCGCGGCCACGCGGGGTTTCCAACATGCTCTTGTGGATGCGCCATGATCAGCATGAGGTGACACGCACCCGCGCGCTCTGCATCGTTGAACCTCCCGAAGACGACCCGAGCACACGGGGGCCACTCACATAAAATGGCGTTCGGATCGCAAGCGATCCGTTCGTCCGAGTAGTTTGAAAGGCGTCGCAGCTCGTCGAGCATCGCGAATCCAATCTTCACAGACCCAGCAAAACCGGCCGCGAAGTGTCTGCCTATTGAATAGATTTTTTGCAGGCAGTCGATTTCTGACTCGTCGGCGAGAGTTACCCTGACATCCGATATTCCGAACCCGTAGCCGAACATCGTTGGTGCACCGACGATCCACGTCATGCCGTCTACGATACCTGAATCAGCCTGGTGGACGGGATGGACACTGGCAAACGTCCCAGTGTTCCGCGATCCACCTTGCCGCATAGTTGGCTTTCATGACAATTGACGAAAGAAGCCGATACGGCTCGCCGACCATATTGCCAGCGAGAACGGACAATATCGTCCTCTAACTAAAACTACAAATCGTATAGGTGATTTTTGTATCATCTGTACGGCAATCCGACTAATCGGTAATTCCCAATTGAGCAACATTTCTAAAGCCTTCGGGGCTCGATGTCGGACTCCGGCCTTACGTATTTGGCCGCTGGCACAAGGGTGTATCCGGTGACGGAATATGGCGGGACTCTGCCTGTGTTCAGCTCCCGGCCGCCTTTGTCGCCATTCGACGAATAATGTTTACGCGTCTTAATTTCCGTATTCCTTGATGCATTGAGCCACGGCGGAAGTCGAGACGTTCTGCCACTGTTGGTCGTCTTCCATCCTGGGCGGAAAGTTGAAGGTTCCCAGGTCCAGGCTGCACAGTGTCATGTTGCGGAGGAGTCTGGTCAAGACGGATTGGCCGGGTGATTTCTGTGCAAAGCGGTAAGCCTCTTCAAACAACCAAACCTCATGGGAGATGAAAGCGCTTTTCAATTCGAGGCTGCACAAAAGGTCGATTGCAATCAGTCCCGGTTGGAGGTGTCGTGTGAGTTCGCGATAGATTCCGCCGTCGGAAAACATGGAAATGAACGCCGAGACCTTTTCCGGCGCGACTACATAAAAGCGAATTACGTGTATCAAGAGGAGGCTCCTTAATTGATTGGGTGCGAGGCTGCATCACCCAAAGTTGACTGCAAACAGGCCAGAAGGCTATGGGCATGCAGGAGATAGCTGACGAACAGGTAGAGCAGTACCGCGACGCGCAACTCTAGCGGTGACCAAGTGGGTTTTAACGATCACTGAAGTCGCTGGAACTGATGTCTCCGAGTGCCGGGTCGAAGGCGCACATCCGGCGTTTGCGGCGAGGACCGACTTGTTCTTGGGCAATGATCTCGGCGTCGGCATAGAGCGCGTCATCGTAGAAGATCCAGTCCCCGATGCGTTGGAGGGCGAACTCGCGGGCCGGAGTTGCTACGCGCACTGCGTCACCCAGAAGGCGGACGGAGAGGAAGGGGCCGACCACCGGACCGAGAAAACCCAGCTTGGAGGAGGAGAGATCGCGGGCAGAGCGCCCATTACGTAAGTCCAGAAAAAGAGGCATGAGGTTTTTCCTTGTGTTAGATGGGAGTGGGAACGCTGACGTGGAAGTGCGGTGCGGGGGATGACGGAGATGGAGAGCTGGGCCGGAACAGGTGTTCTTGGGTTTGAGGGGGTGAGGCGAAGACGGGAGATGGCCAGAAAGGGCGGAAAACCAAGGTGTGAGAAGTGCTTCTTCTCACCTGATGGCGCTGTGTTGGCTTCAGAGAGATTTGGGCGGGGCCTGATTCCCCGCTCATGGTTGGCGCCCTCCTAAATCCCCAGTCCCCTCGCCGCATTTTAAAATGCGGCGA
>Ga0302319_10022348_pt1 | contig 11349 bp, 15 predicted proteins | sample Bog_T0_2_FD_203319 | JGI IMG/M metagenome (GOLD analysis project Ga0302319, IMG submission 203319) | Peat permafrost microbial communities from Stordalen Mire near Abisko, Sweden - Bog_T0_2 | ecosystem: Environmental > Terrestrial > Soil > Wetlands > Peat | place: Sweden: Abisko, Stordalen Mire...
TGAGCAGCCTGCGCGCCAGGGCATGCGAATCCCAGCGCGCCTCGCTGAGGACCTCGTGGAAGCGGCCGAAACTCGGCTGGTCGGCCAGCCCCATCACGCGCAAGGCGGCGCTGACCGTCCGCTGGCCCGGCGCCAACACCGCGCCGGCGACCAGCACTAGCACGCGCTGCCAAACCGGCGCAGTGAAGCAGTCGCGAAACGGCGCCAGCCAGGTGAGCAGGATCGGCGGCAAGGGGCGGGCATCGTCATTGGCGGGACGGATCTGGATGCAATCTTGTGTCATCGAATCCGTAGAATCGAACCGGCCCCGCGCCGCAAGCCTCGCCCGCACGCCGCGGGGCACTCTATAATAGAGGTGCGATGGCCGATGACATCATTCAGCGTGTCGAGTGCTACCGGTTCGCCAGGGGAAACGTCCTGGTCGAGCGCCGCAACCGCGGCTACTCACTCTACCATGCCGAGTCTGGGGCGCCGATCGCTCGCCTGCGCCCCAACGCAGACGACGGTTGCGTCGAGGTGCTCTACTGGTCGCTCGGGAAGGAACGCTGGTCGCCCGCTGGCCCGTTCGGTCGCACCGTCCTGCCGCTCGACGAGGCCCTCCGCTTCGTTGCTGGCGAGGACATCTTCTGGGCACTCGTCTGATGCTAAACCGATAGGACAGGCGGAAAGTCGAGGTGAGGACCGCCGTTGTCATCCGCCACGTGCACTTCGAAGACCTCGGCGCCTTTGCACCGGTGCTGGAATCAGCCGGCCATGCCGTCCGGCTGCTCGACGCGGGCGTGGACGACCTGCGCGATGCCATCCCCCACCCCACGGCCCCTGATCTCCTCATCGTGCTCGGTGGGCCGATCGGCGCTTACGAGGAGGACCGATATCCTTTCCTCGCCGATGAGCTTCGCCTGCTGGAAGCGCGCCTGGCGGCGGGATGCCCGACGCTTGGCATCTGTCTCGGCGCGCAGCTTATGGCGCGCGCGCTCGGCGCCCGCGTCTACCCGATGAGCGGTGGCCGCAAGGAGATTGGCTGGGCGCCGGTTTCGCTGACGCCGGCGGGAGAACGAAGCCCCTTGCGGCACCTCGCCGACGCCGCGTCGGTGCTGCACTGGCACGGCGATACCTTCGACCTGCCCACGGGTTCGGACCTGCTTGCCTCCACGGTGATCTGCCGCAACCAGGCCTTCGCGCCGGGGAGGCACGGCCTCGGCCTCCAGTTCCACCCGGAGGCGTCCGGCGTGGGGTTCGAGCGTTGGCTGATCGGCCATGCCGCGGAGATCGCCGCAGCCGGTCTGGATCCATGCGCGCTGCGGGCAGACGCGGCACGGCACGGCCCGTTGGCGGCAGAGCGCGGGCAGAGGCTGATGGAGGAGTGGCTGCGTGGCCTTGCGCCCGACGAGACATGAACTGCGACATTCAGACTCCGGTCCGGGGACACCTGCCTGCAAAGGTCGGAGCAAGCCGCTGCTGCAAGTACCGGAGCAGCAAAGCGGTATCGGGCGATCTTCCGAAACGCCACGACCTTCACAACGTGGTGGGGTGGAGGGATGCGATGCTGTTTCCGCTACGGCGCGGACCCGGGCAACGCATCCCTCCACCTCAACGTGGCAACGCCGGAAACGGGTTGCCAGAGCCGCTTCCGCGCCTCAGCAGTGTCGTGTGCGTTCGAGAAAATGCCACGGCGTTGTAGATATTGCAGGGCGCCCAGCGGTTCTTTCACAGCGATACGGTGATCTTCCATCGACACATCGGCATTTCAGTTACTTATGGGCTTATGACCTCAATCCCGGCCGCCAGGCGGGCAAAGTTCTGGTCGAAGCTAACCACGCGGTCGCAGCGCGCCCGTCCGGCCTCCGCCTGGATCACTCCATCTGCAAAATCCCCGCCGACCGCCAACATGGCCAGGCCAGCTTCGGCAAGCGGCCGGTCAACCTCCACGGTGCGACTCTCAATCAGCCGGCGCAGCACGTCCACGACCTCTCCTGGGGCGTAGCGGTAGGCACGCCGCAGCACCCAAACGACCTCGCATAGCACGACGGCGGAAAGCACCACCGTTTCGGCCTGCTCGATGGCCCGCGCCGCCGCCTCGGCCTGCGCAGTATCATCCCAGACCAAATAGCGGACGACGACGTTGGTGTCGGCCGCGATCCTCACGTCCCGGCTTGCTCGATGGCTTCCCGCATCTCCTGCAATGTCACCACCCGCTGACCGGGTCGCCGCAGGGCGCCGCGAAGCTCGGCAACCGCGGGCACATCCGCAAGCGGGCGCAATTCGACCCGGCCGCCGGGGAGCAGCGTCGCGCTGATCTTTCTACCCGGACCCGCACCCAAATGTGCCAACACGGCCTGGCGCAGGGTAACCTGCCCCTTGGTGGTGACCGTCAGTTCGATGGCCATGCGCGCATCCCCTGCAAGATCGGTAAAATGTAAGGCATAATGCGCCTTACTGCAAGGCCCTGGCAATGAAACGTCGGTGATATGTGCGTTGATCGAGCGGCGCCCGGGGCCGCCCCCTCCGCTCGCGGCATCTGTCGCGATCCGGTGCGCTCACGCGCGCCCTCTTCGTCAAGGGATGGCTCGAAGGGCCGGGCGGGACTGCCTCACGTTTGGGGGTCAGGCAGCAGCTGCCATGCACGACTGGGTATCGTTCGCTGGCACGAATTTCTGCCCAAAGTCCGAGACAGCCGTGTAGCGATTCAGGTAGGCGAAGGTGGTGACCGTGGGGCCGAGTTCGTAGTGCGGGCCGCGCAGCAGGTCCGCGGCTGTGGCAACGGTCCCGACCGGCCGCAGTTCCGGCGGTTCATCCCATTCCGGTTCGGCGGCGGCATCGACGAGCGGCGCGAAGGAAGTGGTTCCGGCGAGCAGCGCGCGCCGGGTCAGGTGGGAGCGAACCATCGGCCATCCTTTGGATGGGACGTTTCAAGGCCCTGCGCGAACAACCTGCGGCAGGGCGGTGGTTCCGTCGAGCACCTCCCATCAGGGCTGGTGCAGGCGGAGCACGAAGTAGAACGGCCCCGCCGGCGTCTGTAGCCAGTTGCGGGAGGCATCCCCGGCGGGTGCCGCGTGCTGCGCGCGGATCGTCACCGATCCGTCCGCCCCGGTGACCAGCCCGGGCGTGTCGCTGCCGACCTTGTAGCGGTCGATCGGGTTGGCCTTGAACAGCTTGTCGCGCGCGTCGTAAACGGTCAGCGACCAGAAGGCGTCGACCGGCGGGGGACGCTCGAAATGCAGCGTGCAGGCCTGCGCGCCGGTGAGCAACCGCCGGTGGAGTCGGTGTAACGCAACGGGTACATCGCCTCCTTCTCGTCGTTGCCGCCGAGATAGGGGCCGGCGACAAGAGCGCGGAGCGGATAGTCGAAGCCGAAATTGTCCAGGCCGACGGCCCAGGTCCAGCCGTTGCGCTGCGTCGCCGCGGTCGCCATGGCGAAGACCGCGACCGCCGGGGCATCCTTCAGCGCGCGCAGCAGCCCGCGGTGGCGGTCCGGCGTCAGCTTCGCTGCGTCAGACCCGTGCGGGCGTCGGTCAACTTTGCTGTCGTGCGGTAGACGGAATCGGCCCGGATCAATCCTCTGCCGCCCGGTGGCCCTCTTCCGGGGCCTGGCCACCTGTTGCTGGCACCGACATGGCACGAGCCTGACGATTGGCAGCCACTCGGGTCGGCGCTGCAGTGCCGGCTGGAGGCACCGGCCCTGGCCACCCGACCAAGTCTGGAGCAGCGGATTCCTCGGTATGGTAACGGAGGCCACGCAGTGGACCCAGCATGCGCTTATCCCGCCGCAGGCCCCGCCCCCGGCCCGACGCGCGGCCGTGCGTGCCCCTCCCCCGCCCCGGCGCTCAACGGTGCTCACTGCCACCACCTTCGCCGGTCGGTTCAGGAGCAGCCATCAGGCCGCTCTCAATGCTCAACTTGCAGATTGACGCCGCCGTCCTGCAAGAAGGCCACCGGGCGGTACAACGGCGGGGAGTTGACTGACCACCGCTTTGGCGGTGGGAACTGGCTGATCGTCGTCACACTGGTGGGGAGGTGGCTGCTCGCCACCGCGTCGGCGGGGAGTTGACTGATCCCCGTCGCACTGGTGGGGAGGTGGCTGCTCGCCACCGCGTCGGCGGGGAGTTGACTGATCGCCGTCACACTCGTGGGGAGGTGGCTGCTCGCCACCGCGTCGGCGGGGAGTTGACTGATCGCCGTCACACTCGTGGGGTGGCGTCTGATCTGATGGAACAAGGGTGCGATTCGGAAGTGACTGAGCCTGTGGCATCGCCCCGGCATTTTTCGCTAAGCCGAGTCGTCCACAGGCGGGGGTGGGGAGATGGCTGACTACCGCGGGGAGTTGACTGCTCCTCGGCGCCAGAATGCACAAACCAATTCCATGGTCCTTCAATGAGTTAATGGACTTATTCGTGGGGAGTTGCCTGCACAAGCTAATAGAAGACTCTAAAAACTCTTCCTAATAGGCTGTTCAGCCAACTCCCCAGCGACAACCGGTGCCGTTTCGTGCATCTTTCCGATGGCTGTGGTGGTTGAAGGATTGGTGGTGTGGGAACAGTGCATGACATCCTAGAGGCACGTGGTCGAGCAGGTGCGCTGGATGCCGGCCTGGATCCAGTGGTGGTTCATGCAGCCGCGACCTACATGGCAAACGAGGACGTAGGCCTCGGTTTTGCCTATGCCGGTTGGGCACAGTGCGCACTTCCCCACCGAAAGCTGTCTCCGGACGCACATTGGGGCATCGGGGCAGAAAACGTCCGCCTTATGGTCGAGCCTGGCAAGCGGTTGGTGGGGAATGCTGGTGATGCTGAGTTTGTTGGGGTTCCGTTCGGCAGCCATGCTCGGCTCATTCTTCTCTATCTACAAACCGAGGCATTGCGGACGGGATGTCGGGAAGTTGAACTTGGTGGTTCGCTCCGGAATTGGCTGAGCCGCATTGGCGTGTCATACGGCGGAGTGACAGCTAAATCCGTTCGCGACCAAGCTGAACGTCTTTCAATGTGCAAGCTGTCTTTCCACTTTAACTTTAATGCAAGCCGCAAGACCGGATTAATGAACCAAACAATCGTAGATCGTGCCCTTTTTCTGGAGGTCGATGACCCTGGGGTCTCGCGTCAGGGACGATTGGCTCTTGAAGCGGCCAAACTGTCCGAGGGATTCTTCGAACAGCTAAAGCGTCATCCATTGCCTTTGGAAGAGGCAGCTGTCAAGTCTCTGAATAATCAATCGGCTGCCTTGGATTGCTATCTTTGGCTTGCCTACAGGCTGCATGTCCTGAATGGGAACCTGACGATTTCATGGCCAGCCCTCAAGGACCAGTTCGGGACTGCGTTCAAAAAAATTGGCGGATTCAAGTCGTGGTTTCTTGCGCCGAGTGGTCCGTTGGCGCTTGCGCTAGCCGTTTACCCTGCAGCTAGGGTCGAAGTCGCGAGCGCTGGTCTTATCCTCAAACCATCGCGGGCACCCGTGAACCCGCGCTTGCTGACAGGCACATCTAGCTAGAGCAGCATCGGCCAGACCATCGACAAGCCGGCTCGATAGTTCTGGTTGCCACACTAAAATGGCTCTTGAGCACGCCGCAGGATCGGATCAGTCAACTCCCCACTCTCCCGCCAAATCAGCAATCAGTGATCCGCAGAGTTCGGTGTCGCACTATTGGCCGGGTCCCCGCTTCCGCTTCAACGAATCGACGCTCTCCCCTATGGCCCCAACTTTTCGGCCCAAAAACTGCCCCCGACGCCGTTGAGCTACTCAACATCACATATTCCAGCCAGAAGTCGGCCCAGCTGGAGCGAACCATTGCGATGGCTGTCAGCGCCAATATATGGTAAGTCGCCGGTGTAACGCAACGGCGGACCGCTTGGCGGGCCACTAACGCACCTCCTGCCGCACAGGCCTACCAGGGCATCGTGCCGGGTCGATTTTCGCTTCAGTAGCGTCCCGACGAGTCAACCAGACCGCACGCACCTCGTGCCGCTCTATGGTTGCCGAAGCGTCGCCGGCCAATGACGCCGCAGCCAACGGCTACGTTGCCTGCGTGTCTTCCTCCTGTTGCGCACGCCCTTCAATGACTTTTCCGGAGAGTTGGGAGTCTATTTCTGAAAGGCGCCGCTTTGCGTTACGTTGCTGCTCTGCCAGCTTACGAAGCTGACGCTTAAGCACCTCGCGCTCTTCAACTAGTCTGTCAAGATGCGGGAGAGACCCGAGCGCCTCCTCCGACGATCTGCGAAGGAAGCGCGCGATGTCGTCCCGGGTGACATCGCTTCGAACCAGCCCCTCGCGCTTCGCTCGCGCTAAGCGTTCATCGTCCAGTTGTGCCAGCTTGTAGGCGGTTGTGTAGCTCCGCGGCAGGTCTTCTTCGTCGATGCGGCCTCCGTCTACCGCCGCGGCCACCGTACGCAGCTGCCACGCGACATGTTTCCCGAATGGAAGCTCGTCGGCCACCATTGCCTCGAAGGCACCATGTGGCAACCGGTCCTTAGCGCGGGCCAAATAGCGTCCGATCGTTAGGAACCGTTCCTGCGCTTCCTTCCATAATTTTCCGATTTCGCCAATGTATGCCATTCGATCATCACCGAGATCCTTAAGGAAGTTCGAAAGACGCTCAAGGCGTTGGGCATCTCCCTGCTCGGGAAGGGCGGTCGTCGGACCCTCGCGGCGAGCAAGTTCGGTACGGGAGCGAGACACCTTAAATCCGGGCGTGACCGTCATCACGCAATCTCCATCTGGCTGCAGACGAAATCCCAAAGGCCCTGGTAGTCTTCGATCGCGCGGGATCGCGGGAACTCCAGAACGCCAGCCCCGAGATCATGAGTGGCCTGGACATCTTCCAATTGCCGAATATCGGTAGGGCAAAGCGGCCCCGCCTTGATCAGGCGGTTCTTGGCCTTGCGATAGGTCGCGAACGTACGTTGCGCACGGTTCATTAGGAAAGCAGCTCTGACATGCTCTCGCTTAAGAAAGCTCATAAACTCGACCACGCTGTCTAGATCGGCGGTCCCTTGCGTGGTCGGCACCAAAACGAAATCGGCTTTAGCGAGCAATTGAGCGACTTCGGTAGGGTGATCGTCAATCCCCGGCGGGGTATCGACGATCACCAGATCCAAGTCCATTTGTTCGCCAATGTCGGCTATTGCCTTTCGCACATCGGTTAGGCGACCGCTCCACAACATCAAGTCAGGCGCCGCTTCGGGCCGGCGATCATGCCAGCGGCTCAAGGTACGTTGAGAATCCAGATCTACCAGACAAACCTTGAGTCCGGCATGCACCGCAAATACCGCCAAGTTGAGGGATGTCGTCGTCTTCCCATTGCCCCCCTTGCCGCTGGCGCAGCAAAGCCACTTTGCTCCTCGTCGTTTAGTGGCGCCAGATTCTGTTGCCCTGCCAGCTTTTCTCGCGGTATCCGGACGAGCCGCCGATTGTCGCTTCACGCTCACCTCCAGTAGCGGCATCCGCAATGGCGTTGTGCGGGATTTGGGTGTTATTGGCAACAGCAAAAGCGGTGGGCTGCCGGAAATGTTGGGCATTGCCCAACATTTGCCGACGTGGTGAACGTTGCCGGGGCACGTCAGGCTGTGGGTTTGCTGTCCGTCACATGCGGTAATTGGACGAACCGTGTCGGTGTCCGTTGGTCGGATGTCCATGGGTGGAGTGCCTTCGGTCTGCACGTGTGGTGTCCGGAGCCGTACGCCAAGGAATTGTGAGACCCTCGTTGGCCGTGAAGAGTCGGAGAGATGGTCCGGATATGCCAACCGCGCACTACCACTCGTGACGCAAAGAGTTTTGCCGTTGGGCTTCCTGGATTCCCAGTTCTTGGTTAGAGGTGAGAGACTAAACCGTCGACTGACGGCCTGACTTCGGTGGCGGGTCTGGCGCTGGCTCGGATCCAGGCCAGTGGACTAACTACTGCGATCCATGAGCGCTTGCGGGAAGCCGGGGCGCAGAAGGGGAGGTCTGCAGATAGGGGTGGCGCTGATTTTTCTGAAACAAGTGAGCTGCCACTGGCTGGCCGACCTCCCGGTCTTGATTGCCGCGCCACGGCCCCCGACATTGGTGCAATGGTTAGAATGCTGGGTGGCCGCAACGAACGGGAACGCCAACGCTTCATCGGTCGCCCGCTCCAGGTTGCGGCGGGAAAAAGCGCGGTGGCGGAGCCGTAAGCCACGGCGCCCAGAAGGTATGGTCGGGAGGTGCGACGGTTCGCCGGAACCCCGATAGTTGTTGATCATCACTCGCAGACTGAGGCTCGGGAGCACGTCCACCACGAACTGCGCCTGATGCTTCTCCGAGGTCGATTTGTCCACCGACGGGAACATTAGCAAACTGGTGTTGCGAGCGCCCGCGCGGAAGTTGGTCACGCAAAAAAAAAGCCCAAGGAACGGGAAGAAGCGGACCAGCGCTCCCGGATTCCATCACAGGTCGATTTGTCGCGTTAAGTCCGAGAGATGCTAGCGATGGCGTTGTCAGGTTTACACGGCACGAAGCTGGCGCTGCAAGCGGAACAGGAGGCTGAGTTTATCAAGAGCTTCAAAGTGCAGGCGGCTGAGGGCAGCTTGCCGTTGGCAACTAATCCAGTAGGCCAGAGTGGGAGGCGTCCAGCGATCTGATCCGATCGTCACAATCCGACGATGGACCGATTGTCACAGGACCTGGGGCGCGCTAGATATGACCACAGTAGTCACGGGTGGACAAAATGCGGGAAATCCAGATGCGAGACGCCAAGGCCACGCTCTCTGCGGTCGTCGATGACGCGGTACGCGGCGAACCTTCGATCATCACGCGGCATGGGCGCCCCGAGGCCGTCGTTGTGAGTTTCGCCGAATGGGAGCGTCTTTCGAGGGTGCCGTCATTCGGTCGATTGCTCATGGCAGCGCCTCTTGATCCCGAGGATCTGCCGGCCCGCGACGGCGCGCCGCTGCGTACGCAGGACCTCTGACGCGTGTATCTCGTCGACACAAATGTCATCTCGGCGGGGGCGCCGGCGAAGGCGGCTGTCCCGATCGATCTGGTGGGTTGGATGGACCGCAACAGCGATCGCCTTTTTCTCTCGGTGATTACGATCGCCGAAATCGAGGACGGCATCGCCAAGGTGCGGCGGGAAGGCGGCCACCGGAAGGCGGCGCAACTGGCCGAATGGCTGGAAACCCTGCTGCACCTCTATGGCGCGCGCATTCTCGGCATCGATCTGGCGATCGCCCGTGTGATCGGCCACCTTTCCGATCACGCGCGCTGCCGCGGACAGGCACCGGGTTTCGCCGATCTGGCAATCGCCGCGACAGCGCGGAGCCGGGGTCTCGTGGTGCTGACCAGGAACATGCGCCATTTTGTCAGCATCGATGTCCCGGCACAGGATCCCTTTGCGAGTCTGCCCTGACAGCAGGTGGGTTTGGACGCGGGGCGGTCGGCAAGGGCCGTCCACCTTGCCCAGGGGTCAGGGGTTTCGCGACCGCTGCCGATCGGGCATTGCAGGGACCTGATGGCAAGCTCGATTCGCACTCGTCCAGACGCCGGCGACCTGTGGGCGCGGTACACCCGCCTCCCGCCAGGGCCGAAGACCGTGCTCCGGCTCAAGAGCCTGGTGCTCCTGAACACGACAAAGTCCGTGTTCTTCGCCTGCCTGGCCCGCAGCGGCCTGCGGACGCCCGAGAACCGGGCCTGGACCGTGGCAGCGGTGAACGTGGCGCTGGAAGCGCTGCGCCGCGAGGATTTGCTTGACGTGGACCACGTCTGCCCGCCGGCGCTGCTGCATCGCGTCGCGATCGATGCCGTTGCCGCACCGGAGGGGGATTTTCTGGTGGCTGCGGTCCGGCGGGCTTTTTCGCCCCGTTCGGCAAGCCCGTACACCGTATACAGCCCGATCACCGACCCGGCCCCCTCGGTGCAACTGGCGCGGCTGGCCGTGTATGCCAATGACGAAGCCGGTTTCATCGCCCAGCGGGACCTGCACGACGGCGCGTTCTCCCCGTATCGCCTGACCACCGGACTCGGCCGGCTGTTGCACCAGGAGACGCTCGACCCCGACTGGCTCGACAGCCGCGCACCGGCGATCCAGCAGGCGCTGTTTGAGGGACGGATCACCGCGTTCCTAACGGGGCATCTGGCCATTCCCGGCGTGCCGGACCTGATCGCTCGGTACCGTGCATCGCGCGATCGTCCCGGCTTCGCTTCGGTGCGGCGGGCGCTGCTGGAGTACGACGTCCTGGCACTTCGGCTCGACGAGGCCCGCGGCCTGCTGCCGATGCTGGACGAAGCGGACGCGACCCTACGCCAGGCCGCGGCGGCGACGCTGCACTTCCTGGCCGGGGAGAACGCCGAGGCGATCGGCCTCTACCGCGCGGCACTCAAGGAGCAGCGCAAGCAGGCCGGTAAGCGCAAGGTGTTTCTGCAGGGCGCGCACGGCCTGTTCTTCCTGATGGCCCTGTTGCGTGCCAACGATGCCGCCCTGCATGCCGAGATCCAGGCTGGCATCGACGTGCTGCCGCCGGATGCGCGGCCGCATCCTGCCGGCTGGCTCGCGCTGCAGATGCTGCTTTGGCTGGCGCAGGGCCTGGAGGGCAAGGCACGCGAGCAACTCGACCGGCTGAAGGACTTCCGGACGGCCGACCCGCTTGCGGCCGCCTGCCTGGTGTTGGCCGGGCACGCCATCAATCCGGACCGCGCGCGCGGACATGAAGCGGAGCTTGCCGCCCGTTTCGAGGCGGTGAAGGACACGTTGCTGTTGCCGGCGCGCATATATGCCGAGATTCTCGCCGATGTGGCGGCAAAGCCGGCGCAATACAGCGCGTTCCTGGAGGCTACCGGCACCGGGATCGGTGTTGAATTCACCCGGCTGATCCAGGTCACCGCGCCTTGGGAACGGGTGCTCGAAAGCCTGGATGCCTTCCTGTTCACCGATCGGCGCAAGAGCGCCGGCGAGCCGATGGCCCGAAAGGGCAAGCGGCTGGCCTGGTTCGTCGATCCCGACAAGCTGGTCATCGACGCCGTGGAACAGTCGGCGAAGGGCCGCGACGGCTGGACCGACGGCCGGGCGGTGGCGATGAAGCGCCTGTATGAGCAGGACCCGCGGCTCGACTACCTCACCAACGAGGACCGGCGGGCGCTGCGCGCCATTCGCCGTGAAAAGATCGGCTGGTACCAGGACGACTACCACTACGAATTCGACCCGGTCCGCGCCCTGCCGGCCCTGGTCGGCCATCCGGCAGTGTTCGACGGGCGCCGTCGCCAGCAGCCGATCGAGTTGGTGACCTACCCGGTGGAACTGGTCGTCACCGAGCGGCGCGGCGGCTACCGCATTGCGCTGTCGCACACGGCGGATCAGCCCAGTGTGTTCCTCGAAGCCGAGACGCCGCAGCGCTACCGGGTGATCGAACT
>Ga0302319_10022349_pt1 | contig 11349 bp, 6 predicted proteins | sample Bog_T0_2_FD_203319 | JGI IMG/M metagenome (GOLD analysis project Ga0302319, IMG submission 203319) | Peat permafrost microbial communities from Stordalen Mire near Abisko, Sweden - Bog_T0_2 | ecosystem: Environmental > Terrestrial > Soil > Wetlands > Peat | place: Sweden: Abisko, Stordalen Mire...
CTCCTGCTGTTCCTCCGTGCCAAAGTGGCGAAGCGATGAGGGACTGCTCGCCGCGCCGTAGTCCCGCGCCGCGGGACGAAGGCGGGCAGGGCGTCCGTCATCGGTTCGCCGGTATTCGGTCTTCTTCGTGCGCTTCTTGCCTTCGTGCGAAAACGGTTTGGAGGTATTCTTCGCGAACATCGCTGCCTCGCGGTAAAATGTCTCGGAGGGGATTGAAAACATACCACGACCGCCTCCGGCGATCTCAGTGCGCCAGCCCCCAGCGCCTCGTGAACGGATAATAGATGAAGATCGGCCGCCCGACGACGTCGGCCTCGGGCACGAACCCCCAATACCTTCCGTCCTCGCTTATCGCCGAGTTGTCGCCCAACGCCATGAATGAATGCGGCGGCACGGTGGCTATTTCGCCGCGCAGCAAATAATGGCCGCCGCTCACCGGGGCGTTGAAATATCCTCCGTAGAGCCCCTCGCGGCGCGCGTTCCTGCCAAAGGCCGCCGCTCCCTCGATGGGTCTGCCGTTCCTGTAGAGCACCGGCTCGCGGATTTCCAGCGTGTCGCCCGGCAGGCCGACGAGCCGCTTGATGAGGAACTGGTCCGACGACTCGTTGCTGACATAGTCGGGTATGTTCTCCGTCTCAAAGACAAAGCCCGATCCGACCCTGGGGCGGAAAAAATTGTAGCTGAAGCGGTCGACGAAGAGCATGTCGCCCTTCATGATGTCGAAGCGGATCAGCGGATCCCCCGCGGCCACCTGCCTGCCGAGCGGCATCTTGTACACGCGGAAGTGCTGGCCGCCGCTGCCCGTGGCGTCCAATTCCCTCACCAGGCCTCCCGAGACCGAGCGCTGCCATTGCTTCTGGAAATCGCCGGGCGTGGGGAAATACGTTGCCTCAAAGACCTTGTCGAAATCGTGGAAATCCTCGGGCACGCGCAAGGACACCGGGACATCGTCCACAAAGAAGGTGTACTGTGCGAACTTGGCGGGGATGACCAGCCACGACCTCCCGTCGACAAGCGAGGGGACCAGGTGGGGTTTGCCGGCCGAATCCGGGTAGACAACCGCCGAAACCTCGCCCGCCCCGGGTGCGTCGGCTTCCTTGCGCACGGCCCCGTAGGCGAGCAGGCGGGCGGCGCCCGAAAGCAGCCCCGGAGCGGGAGCCCCCGGCGGGAAGTTTTCCGCTGTCATCCCGTAGTACGAGGGCAGCATGGAGTTGGTCGGAATGACCATCGGCTGCAGGAAGTAGCTTCGCATGCCGATGATCGCCAGGGCCGCCACCAGCACGAATTCGACGTTTTCCGCAAGCGAGCCCCTGGGGTAGACCGTGCCGCCCGTCTTCCGGAGAATTGCCTCGAGCGCCTTGACCCCCGCCTGGAGCCTGCCGGGGTCCGCCCTATCCTTCACCAACCGCTCCAGCTCGCCCCTGCGCCGCGACAGCTCCGCGGCATCCGCCGGGGCAATGATGTCCCGCCTGAAGTTCCATACCGACCTCGCGGTCTCCAGCCACTGCTCGGCATTTTTCCGGGCCTTTTTTTCCGGAGGGCTGAAGAATTTGAACACGTGGGATTTGTTGAAGGCCGGGACGAAGGGTGGCGGATTTGAATCAACTCGCCCGGGCTTTTCAACTTCTGACTGGTTTAAAGGGTTCAGCCCGCTACTTGTTGGGTCGGCTGCCAACCTTTCCCTCCCAAGCCATGAACGACAAACTCGACTGGGGCATCCTGAGCACGGGGGCCATCGCACACACCTTCGCCCGCGGCCTGGCCCATGCCGGGAAGAGCCGCCTCGTCGCCGTCGGCAGCCGCACCGCGGAGTCGGCCGGTGCCTTCGCCGCGGAATTTGGCGGGGTCCGCGCCCACGGTTCCTATCCGGCCCTGCTCGCCGACCCTGGGGTCAAGGCCGTCTACATCGCGACGCCGCACCCCCAGCACCTCGAGTGGATCGTGAAGGCGGCCGAGGCGGGCAAGCACATCCTCTCCGAGAAGCCGATCGGGCTCAACCACGCCGAAGCCATGGTCGCCGCCGAGGCCGCCCGGGCGAACGGCGTGCTTCTCATGGAGGCCTTCATGTACCGCTGCGCCCCGGTCACGGCCAGGCTGGTGGAGCTCATCAGGCAGAAGATCTGCGGCGAGGTGAAGTTCATCCAGGCCACCTTCAGCTACCGCGCGGGCTTCAATCCCGGCATCAGGCACTTTTCCAACGCGCTCGGCGGCGGCGGCATCCTGGATGTCGGTTGCTACCCGGTTTCCTTCGCCAGGCTGGTCGCCGGCGCCGTCGACGGCCGGCACTTCTCAAATCCGATCGAGGTCAAGGGTTCCGCGCTCCTGAACGCCGAGACCGGGGTCGACGACCATGCGGCGGCCACCCTCAAGTTCGCCAACGGCATCGTCGCCCAGGTCGCGACGGGTGTCGCAGTCAACCAGGACAACTCGGCGCGCGTCTATTGCACGGACGGATGGATCCACGTCCCCTGGCCCTGGATTCCCGCCCGCGAGGGCGGCACGGAGAGGATCATCATCCACAAGGCGGGGGAGCAGCCCCGGGAGGAAACCGTCGAAACCACCGAGTGGCTCTACGGCATCGAGGCCGATTCCGTGGCGGCTGCGCTCGCCGTGGGCGCACGGGAGGTTCCCTTCATGACGGTGGCCGACACGCTGGGCAACATGGCGACCCTCGACGCCTGGCGCAGCTCGGCCGGACTCGTCTACGAGTCCGAGAAGCCCGAGGCGGTCGGCCGCATGAACACCGTCCGTCCCCGTGCCGCGACTGCGGCGGATCGTATGCCCGCCGCGTCGCTGCCCGGACTGGCTAAACCCGTTTCCAGGCTGATCATCGGCTGCGACAACCAGCAGTCGATGCCCCATGCGGCCGCCCTCTGGGACGACTGGTTCGACCGGGGCGGCAACGCCTTCGACACCGCCCACATCTACCTCGATGGGCTCCCCGAGCAGCTGCTCGGCCACTGGATGCGGAGCCGCGGGGTGCGCAACAGCGCGGTCGTGATCACCAAGGGCGCCCACACGCCCTTCTGCACCCCCGAATGGCTCACCCGCGAGCTTCTCGTCACCCTTGAGCGCCTCCAGACGGACCATGCCGACATTCACATCGTGCACCGCGACAACCCCGAGGTTCCCGTCGGGGAGTTCATCGACGTGCTCGACGGACATGTCAGGTCGGGCCGGATCGGTGTCTTCGGAGCCTCGAATTGGAGCGTCCAGCGGTTTGAGGAGGCGAACGCCTACGCCCGGAAGCACGGCAGGAAGGGTTTTGCACTCCTCAACAATAATTTCAGCCTGGCGAGGATGGTCGACCCGGTCTGGCCGGGTTGCATCAGCGCCGGGGATCCGCAGTCGCGCCAATGGCTTCTGGAGCACAAGGTGCCCCTCTTCGCCTGGTCGAGCCAGGCCCGGGGTTTCTTCACCGACCGCGCCGGCCCCGACAGGCGCTCCGATGGGGAGCTCGTCAGGTCATGGTATGCCGACGACAATTTCAGGCGGCGAGACCGTGCCATCGCCCTAGCCGCAGAACTCGGAGTATCGCCCATAAATATCGCCCTGGCCTACGTGCTTTGCCAGCCCTTCCCGGCCTGGGCGCTCGTCGGTCCCCGAGAGATCTCCGAAACCGTCTCCACCCTCGGCGCTTTCAAAGTGAACCTTACCCCCGCCCAACTCTCCTGGCTGAACCTCGGGTCGGACTGAGCGAACCCGCCTTCGTCCTGCTGCGCAGCACTACGGCGCGGCGAGCGTCCGTCATCGTTTCGCCGTATTGGATTGCTTCGTGCGCTTCGTGCCTACGTGCGAAAACGGTTTGGAGGTATTCTTCGCGAGCTTCACTTCCAGGCGGGAAAATGGATCGGAGAGGATTGAAAACATCCCACTGCCCCTCCCGTCCTCACGGGAACTCGTAGATCGCGCAGAGGGCCACGCCCGTGCCGCCGTCGGCGCCTACGACCTGGGCCGTGTAGCCGCCGGGCGGCAGGGTCACCAGTATCTCGGAGTCATTTGAATTGGCCTGCAGGACCGGGCTTGCATAGACTGCCGCCGCGGCGCTGAGAAGGGTCTGGCTGGAGCCCCAGCCCGTGTTCGAATAGATGACCTTTCCCGAAGTATTGAAGATCGACAGCGCCGGATGCTGCAGGACGCCCGATACCCCTTCGCCGGTCATCGCAGGCCCCAGGGCCTGGATCAGCACCGTGCGGGATGTCGTTCCGCCGATGTAGAACCCACCGATGAGTATGGCGTCCCCGGTTCCCACGAAGCCCCTCGCGGACAGGTTGACGATGGTCCCCGGGGTTTCACCGGAGCCAACGGTCAGACTGGCGGCCGCGCTCGGATTGCTCCCGCCGGAGTCCGTGGCCACGCAGACGTAGCTTCCCGCGCTGGCCGAAGTCGCGTTCGTGATCAGGAGCACGGGCCCGGTCGAACCCGATATCACATCGGATGTGGTCCCGGCCGCGCTGTCGGTGAGCACCACGCCATTTAGCTCCCATTGGTAGCTTGTGGCTCCTGTCGCGGCGGCGCTGAACACGACCGTCGATCCCGAATTGAGTTTCTCGCTCTGCGGCTGGGTCGTGAAGGGCAGGTTGAGGGAGCCGATGCGGATCGAGTCGTCGCCGGTGTCGGCGACGTACAGGTTCCCCTTGGCGTCCACGGCGATCCCGGTGGGATCATAAAAATGGGCGCTGTTTCCAGTTCCATTCACGTCTGTCGCGGCCATCGGCGGGGGGGCAGCGGTCCCAGCCAGTGTGGTCACAACGCCCGAAGTTGTGATTTCCCTGACCAATCCGTTGGCGGATCCTCCTACGTCTGTGACAAAAAGATTCCCGCTCGCGTCGACGGCCACGGCAGTCGGGGCGAGAAAGAGGGCGGTTGCGACGGGCCCGTCGGCGAGCCCGACTTTTCCAGGCTGTCCCGCCACAGTGGTGACCCCGCCGCCCGGGGCGATTCTCCGTATCGTGGAGTTGGCCGTGTCCGCGACATAGAGATTGCCGGCACCGTCCACGGCGATCCCCGACGGACTGTTGAAAAGCGCTGCCGGGCCGGTTCCGTCGGAGGAGCCTGATGTTCCAGGCGTCCCTGCAAGGGTGGTCACAAGACCTCCGGGGGTTATTTCGCGAATTGTGTCACTGCGGGAATCCGCAACATAGACATTTCCCCCCCCGTCGACAGCCACCCCGGTTGGATCATTGAAGCGGGCGGCTGCCCCTGTGCCGTTCGCGGTGCCCGGGGACCCCGGGGTGCCGGCCAGGGTGGAAACCACATACGAGGATGTGATCTTCCGGATGGTGTTGTTTGCCGAGTCGGCGACATAGATATTGCCGCCGCCGTCCACAGCAACGGCCCCCGGAAGGTCGAACGTCGCCGCGCTGCCATTTCCGTCAAGGCTGCCCCCCTTCTGGGCGATTCCAGCGATGGTGGTGACGACCCCGTCCGGTGTCACCCTGCGGATTGTGTTGTTGACGGTGTCGGCCACATAAAGGTTCCCGCTTCCATCGAGCGCGACTCCCGAGGGTCCGTTGAACCGGGCGTCATATCCGGTGCCGTCCGAAGATCCGACCGTGGAAATGCCGCCCAGCGTGGTCACCACTCCCGAGGAGGTGACCTTCCTGATGGCATTGTTGCCCACGTCCGCGACGATGATGTTGCCATCCGCATCCAATCCCAGGCCCACCGGATTATAAAACGTCGCGGAGCTTCCGGTTCCGTCCGCAAAACCTCCCCCGTTGGATCCGATCGCACCCGCTAGGCTGGAAACCTCTCCGTCGGCCGTGATTTTCCGGATCGTGAAGTCGGTTGAGGTAGTGAAAAGGCCTTCCGTATAGGATCCAGAGGTATCCGCCACATAGACGTTGCCAGCGAGGTCGACAGCAATCCCCCTAGGGAAATTGAAAATTGCCGATGCGGCCGCCCCGTCGTTTTGGCCAGCTTCAAGGAGATTTCCTGCATAGGTCGTCACAACACCGCCCGGAGTGATCATCCGGATCAGGCAGTTGCCCATGTCCGCCACATAGACGTTGCCATACCTGTCGACCGCGACACCCGAGGGTTCGGAAAACTTGGCTGTGGCCCCCGGCCCATCGGCAAAGCCCCCGGTGTAGAAAAGGCCGTACCTGCCCGCGTCCGAAATGCCCGCAAAGGTCGTCACCACCCCTCCGGGGGCAATCTTGCGGATGTTGCTGAAGTGACTGTCGGCGACATAGAGATTTCCCGAGCTGTCCAAGGCGACCCCCGTGGGGGTTCCGAAAAGGGCGGCGCCGCCCGTGCCATCGGAGCTTCCCATCTGGCCGGCGGTGCCCGCGAGGGTGGAGACCGTCCAGGTGGTGACGCCGTTCGCGACGCTCGGCTTCAGCTCCCGAATGGTGGAATTTCCGGAGTCACCCACGTAGACATTGCCGCTGGCATCCACCGCGATCCCGAACGGGCTGTTGAAGCGGGCGGTGGATCCCGGACCGTCGACGGATCCGGCGACCCCGACGGCTCCGGCTATGGTCGTGAAGATCCCCGCGGGGGACATCTCGCGGATCGTATTATCCCCGGTGTCGGCGATGAAGAGGTCTCCGCTGGCGTCCCCTGCGACCCCCGAGGGCCCCGAAAACTCGACGGCGAATTTGTCGCCATCAGCGCCGGGGTCGTTTTGCGCACCGGCGAGCGTCGTGAATTGGTAGGGCGTATACGTGACCTGGGCTTCGAGGGGGACGACGACTCCGAGCGCCAGCAGTCCGACGAGAGCAATGCTATTGAATGTCGCCATTTGGACTATTTACGATAACTCTATAGCTCGGCAGCGCAACGCCCAAATGGATATTATTAGACGGCGGTATGGCCGTCTATAAAAGGCGTTCAATATTGGCTCGGGGCGCGCCAACGCCGTACACCCTGTCAGGGCCTGGCGGGCGCGGCAGTCCCTCCCAGCATTGAGCTGAGGTCGATCTTCTGCACTCGGATATACTCCGCAAGATGGACGCTCGTTTCGATAAGCTTGTACGGAACGGTGATTGTAACCGTTGACCTGGCCTGGCTTGCGGCAACGGCGAAGGTCACCGGACCGCCGGCGGCGAAGTCACCCTTGAGGCTGTCGATCTCCGCCTCTGTGTCCTCGTCGTTCAGGTCGAGCTTTGCCCCGACCGCAACGGCATCCACGAATTTCCCGCCATTGAGGGATCCGAAGGCAATGTCGTCGCCCTGGAGCCCGGCGATGCCGTCGGGAAGCGGGATCTTGGACAGCAACTCCGGCAGGTGCGCCTGGAGAGCCTCCTGGCTGTCGGCAATGATCAGGTTGCCTTCGGCTACGCCGCTGTACTGGGTCTTTTCCGAGACCTCCCGGCCGTTCACCAGGATGGTCGTCGTGAACGCGTCGAAGGCGTGGCCGGACACGGTGACGGCGTTTTCCGTGAATCCGAAATGGATGTCCATGGCGTTGACGCCGTGGCTGGCGGCCACCTTTGACTGGATCTTCTTCAGGACGCCCTCCGTGAGATCCCTGATCCCCTTCATGTACGCCCTCGCCGTTTCGGTTGTGAAGTGTCCGGAAATCACGGCGAAAGTCTCCGCGGCGGACTTTTTTGGGCCATTTGTCGCCGAAATTCCCGGGGCCATGTCGACCACGCCGACGCACCCGCCGTCGCTATTCTCCGCAAATGCGGCATAGCTTTTGCGGAGTTCCCTGAGCCGCCGCGCCGCCGGAGGGTAGTCCACGGCGAGAAGGGGCTCCAACAGCGCCTGCGCCAGGTCCGCGGTCGCCTTTGGAGTCCGGCGGGACACGAATGTCGCCACGGAGTTTGCGGAGACGTGCTGCGCAATGCCCGGCGTCGGGCCAGGCTTGTACCTGAGGTAGACGCCCAGGGGCGAGTCGGGCAGGAACTGGGCGGAATCGACCAGCTTGATCGCGGAATCCGCGAAGGTCAGCGAAATGCCGGCTGAGTGCAGCTGGGAGGCCATCGAGTAAAGTGCCTTGAGGTAGCCTATGGCTGCGTGAGCCTCCGCCGGCTTGAGCTCCTCGAGCTTGGCCCTGAGGTCGGGTCCGAAGGCCGCCTTGATCGAGGACAAGAGTTCCGGCGACGTCCTGCCCCAAAGCACGATGTCCTCTATCTGCGGCTTCTCGAGATAGGCGATGATCGGATTCGGATCCTTGAGCCTGCCCAGCACGGCATAATCCTTGGCGATCAGCACCCAGTCGCCTGCCCTGACGTGGGCCAGATGATTTCCGGCCACAATCCGCCAAAGCTTGCCGCCTTCCTTGAGCCTCGCGAATCCGACAAGAGCCGAGCTCTTGTTCCGGAGGTCGTCGGCGGTGATGGTCAGCACGGCAACGCCGATGTTTGAGCCGGGGGCGAGGTCGGAAAACTCGGGATAGCCAAGGGCAGAAAAGCGGGCGAGGGCCATGCGCAAAAGGGCGGCTTCCGGGACTCCGGCGACCAGCTTTCCGAGATCCTGATTCACCAGCTTGGGGTGCCGCATCGTGATAATGGCCTGGACTCCCTCCACTTCCGGGAGCGTGCCGGTGAACGGCTCCGGTGCGGGCGGCGGCGGGGGAGGCGGGACCGCTGGCGACGCGGGGGCGGCAGGGGCCGCCGCGTTGGGCTGCTTGCTGCAGTCTGCCAGGAGCAGAATGCAGGCTGCCATGGCCGTTGCGCCGATTGTGCGGAGGATTCTGGGAGTGGAGGATTCCATGGGAAAATTACGGAGCTTTGGCGACGAGGCCCTTGAGCGCGAGGCGGGCGGCCTGGATCTGGTCCTGGTCTTTCTGCAGCGCGCTGTGCTTGGCCTCGATCTCCTTCATGAGGTACCGGTAGTCGTCGGATCCCTCCTGGCCGGACTCCCTGCCGATCCTCTCGTCCGCGTCAATCAGCGCCCCGTAGGCCTTGGACTCGGTCTCAAGCCTGCCGATCCTGCAGGTGAGTCCGTCGACCAGGTATTCGCGGAGGGTGTGCCCGTCGATCCTCTGGAAGAAGATCCCGTTGATCTCGTCCGAGGACCCGAGGTCGCTGTGGATCTGGATGTCCAGCTTGATCTCGGCCTCCGCATCCTTGAGCTCCTGGCGTTGCTCGTCGGTCAGCCCCGGATCCACGTCGTTGAGCCACATGCTGTAGTTGATGTAGTCTCGCGCGGAGATCCTGGACTCCATGGGATCGCGCGAGCACCCGGCCGACAGCGCCGCAGCGGCCGAGAGGCAGCATGCCAGGATTCTGGGGTTCATTTTATAGTCCACACGGTCGGCAACGCCCGCCGGGGAGACCGCCGGCATTCAGATCTGTAGGATTCCCCAATATAAAATTTTATCAAGCCCGCCGTTCGGCAGGAAGGGGTATGTTCCAAATCCCCATTTCCCGGGTTTGAGGGATCGGACTTCGCGAGCTTCGCACGTCCGCGGTATAACAGGGTGTTGAAAAACTACGATGGCCGGCCGCAACGACGGCTCATCGTAGTTTTTCAACACCCTGATAATGGATTGGAGGGTATTGGAAACATACAACTACTGTTTGGCGGAGTTCGAACGTCGGAGTTCATCGCCCTTGCCTCGGCGGCGCCAATGGGATTCACGTTTGGTATGACCGGCTCGCCCGCCGTCGCCAACCCCTTCCCCCCGCTCAGCATCCAGTCGGTGCTGAAGCGATTCGGCCCGCTGACCGCCCTCGACGGTGTGTCCCTCGAGGTCAAATCCAGGGAATGCCTGGGCCTCCTCGGCCCCAATGGCGCCGGCAAGTCGACGCTCATCCGGACGATCGTGGGAAGGACGCTGCCCGACTCGGGAGGCGTTTCCGTTTTCGGCCAGCCTGCGGACTCCCCGGCGGCGCGGGCGGAACTGGGGTGGGTGCCGCAGGAGCTGGCCCTCTACTGGCTGCTCACCTGCAGGGAGAATCTCGAGGCCTTCGGCAGCTACCAGGGATTGCGCGGCAGGGCCCTCCGGGAGGCGGTGGAATGGTGCCTTGACTGGGCGGCCCTCGCCGATCGCGCGGGGAGCGTGGTCAAGACCCTCTCCGGCGGGATGAAGAGGCGGCTGAACATGGCGGCGGGGCTGATCCACAGGCCGCGGATCGTGCTTCTGGACGAGCCGACCGCGGGGGTCGATCCGCAGTCGCGCAACAGGATCTTCGACATGATCGAGGCGCTGCGCGCGGAGGGCATGTCCGTCATCTACACGACCCACTACATGGAGGAGGCGGAGCGGCTCTGCGACCGCATCGCCATCATTGATCACGGCAGGTTGATCGCGCAGGGCACCAGGGATGAGCTGGTGAGGCAGTCCTTTGGCGGCCGGAGCGATGTCACGATGAGCTTTGCGCCCGGGGGCCCCGATCCCGCGACGTGGGCGGCGGCCCGGGGAGGCGCATTCGGGGAGGAAAAGGCGCGCTTCTCGGTGGAGCAGCCCACCGACATCGCCGGGCTGCTCAATTCGGCGGGGCAGGAGCGCCTGAAGGTGATCGACGTCACGCTCCGGCGGCCGAACCTGGAATCCGTGTTCCTGCAGCTGACGGGAAGGAGTTTGCGCGAATGATCCTGGCGCTCCTTCGCACGGGATACCGTTCGCTGCGCCGCGACAGGGCGGCGTTCGTCCTTTCCTTCGTCCTGCCGGTCGCCTTTTTCACCATCTTCGGGGCCATCTTCGGCGGCCAGAGGATGAACACCACGCCGCGCGTGAACGTCATCCTCGTCGACGAGGACCAGAGCGTTGCCTCCAAGCGGCTTGTGCAGGGGCTTGAGCGGGAGTCCTCGCTCAACGCCTTCACCCACGCCTGGCCGCGGAAGGGAGAGCCGGTCCCGCCCGATTACACGGCGGCCACGGCCGAAGCCGCCGTCCGCAGCGGCGACGATCCGGCGGCGCTCATCATTCCCAAGGGCTACGGCGACCATCCGGTCGCGTTCCAGGGCGGCGACCAGCCCCAGATCCAGCTCCTTCACGACAGCTCGGATCCCGTGGCCGCCCAATTGGTGTCGGGGATGCTCCAGAAGACCGTGATGACGGCGATGCCTGACGTCATGGCCCGGGAGGGCATGAAGTACATGGACTCGGCGGTCGGCGGTTTCACGCCCGAACAGCGCCGCAACATGGACGCAACGATGGCGGACTGGCGGGCTTACCTGGACAGAAAGGGAGGGGACGGCGCTGGAACAGGCGCCAGCGCGGGCTCCGGCACTGGCGGTGGCGCCGCAGTCACCGGCATGGTCAATGTCAAAGTGCGCGACGTCGTGGGGGAGAAAAAGCGGTCGCCGATGATCGCGTTCTACGCCGCCGGGGTCGGCGTCATGTTCCTGCTCTTCACGGCCAGCGCCACAGGGGGCTCCCTCCTCGACGAGGCCGAATGCGGCGCCCTGGACCGCATCCTGAGTGCGCGCGTCAGCATGACGACGCTC
>Ga0302319_10022351_pt1 | contig 11348 bp, 12 predicted proteins | sample Bog_T0_2_FD_203319 | JGI IMG/M metagenome (GOLD analysis project Ga0302319, IMG submission 203319) | Peat permafrost microbial communities from Stordalen Mire near Abisko, Sweden - Bog_T0_2 | ecosystem: Environmental > Terrestrial > Soil > Wetlands > Peat | place: Sweden: Abisko, Stordalen Mire...
GCGGATCGCCGGACCAGAATACCACCGAAGCTGACGCCCACCGCCAGCGCTCCAGCCGCGAGATACGGCAAATCCGGTAGAGATTCGTAGAACGGCATCACCGCCAGGGCGCTGACGATCGCGCCCAGGCTGCTGGCTGAAGCCAGCGATCCCGCTACCCCGCCCTGCTGATCCGGCCGCGTCATCAGCGAGGCCGAGGTGGAAATCCCGAGTGCAGCGGCGCCAATGCCGGCGCCGGCGATGCCGATCGCCGGCACCAGCAAGGCGGCTGCCGGCATCAGCACCACGGCCAGCGTGGCCAACGCCAGCAACGCCGCGCCGGCAACGATCAGCGATGTGGCCGCTGGCCGCAGGCGTATGGCGATGATTTGCATGGCCACGCTACACGCCGCGGCCAGACTGAGCGCGGCGCCCGCCACGGCCACGGCGCCATGCGCGGTCAGACCCAGCCGGTCCTGCACGAAGAAACCGGTCGATTGCGCGACAATAGCGTTCGCCGTGCCAACGCCCAGCGACATGATCATCAATGGCCAGATGCGCCTGCGGATGAAGCGCAGCGCATGCGGCCGCGCGGCCGAGGACGCCACCGCCGGCCCCGAACCCGCCCGGCGCAGCAGCAACACCAACCCGGCCAATGTCGATAGGGCAGCGGCCGCGAAAAGCGGCGCGGCAAGACCGATCGGCGCCAACACGGCGGCAAAGCCGGGCCCCGCCATCGTGCCGATCGACCACGACGAGGCAACGGTGCCGACAATGGCAATGCGCGGCCGCCCGGGCGCGCTGCGCAAGGCCAGGCCTTGCGCCGACGGCAGCACGGCGCTGCCCAGCACGCCATTGATACCCCGCAGCACCAGCAGCAGGGGAAACACCGCCCCGTGCGGCAACAGGCCGCGCTGGGCGAAATAGATCGTGGCGCCAACGGCAAGGTTGGACAGCGCCTGGCCGCTCATGCCAAGCGCCAGCACGGCGGCGCCGCGGCTGCGGTCGCTGATTCGGCCCCAGAACGGACTGGACAGGCTCCATAGCAGCGCCGAGAGCGCGAACACCGCGCTGCTCTGGAACCCGCTCAAATTCAGCTGGCGGCTTGCCATCGGCAGTAGCGCATAGAGCAGCGTCTGGCCGATGCCGGTCACCGCCAGGCTGGCCAGCAATATCGCCGGCACGCGCCCGCGCTGGCCTAACGATGAAGCGGACTCGCCCAAAACAACCCCCGGCCGCAGTTTCCCGCGCGGCATCGCGGCTGGCAACGTCAGGCGCGATACGGCGGCGGGCGCGCACCGCGTTTACGAAGTTTTCGCACGGGCCAGCCCATCGTGGCCGCGCACCGGCGAACCTCCTGCCGGCGGAGGGCCTGATGGACGATCTGCTCGCGGAATTCCTGACCGAAACGAACGAAAGCTTGGCGGAGCTGGATCTGGCGCTGGTGAAGCTGGAGCGCGCGCCGGACGATCAGGCCACGCTGGGGCTGATTTTCCGCCTTGTCCACACCATCAAGGGCACGTGCGGTTTCCTGGGGCTACCGCGGCTGGAGCACGTGGCGCACGCGGCGGAAAACGTGCTGGGCCGGGTGCGCGACCGTGAATTGGCGGCCACGCCACCGGTCATTAGCGCGGTGCTGGCCGCGCTGGATCGCATCAAGCTGATCGTGGCCGGGCTGGCCGCCGCCGGAGCCGAGCCGGGTGGCGACGATTCCGGCGTCATCACGGCGCTGGAACGGGTGGCGTCGGGTGACGCGCCGGAAGCGGCGCCGGCGCTGGAGTCGGAGACGGTGGAGTCGGCCGCGGCCGAGCCGCAGGCGGCCGAGGCGGTGATGAACGTGCAAAGTATCCGCGTGGCCGTCGATGTCCTGGAAGAACTCATGACGCTGGTAGGTGAATTGGTGCTGACCCGCAACCAGTTGCTACAAATCAGCCGCGCGGAGGGCACCAGCGCGTTCAGCGCGCCGCTGCAGCGGCTATCGCATATCACGACGGATTTGCAGGAAGGCGTGATGAAGACGCGCATGCAGCCGATCGGCAATGCTTGGAACAAATTGCCGCGGCTGGTGCGCGATCTGGCGCACGAAACCGGCAAGAAAATCGCGCTGGACATGCACGGCCAGGAAACCGAGCTTGACCGCCAGGTGCTGGAGCTGATGCGCGACCCGCTGACCCATATGGTGCGCAACAGCGCCGATCATGGGCTGGAGGGCCCCGAGGCGCGCCGGGCCGCCGGCAAGCCGGAGCTGGGCCGCATCAGGCTGAATGCGTATCACGAAGGCGGCCACATCATTATTGAAGTGGCTGATGACGGGCGCGGCCTCGATGCGGAGAAAATTCGCGAAAAAGTACTGAGCAAGGGGCTGGCCACCGAAGCCGAGCTGGCGGCGATGAGCGAGGCGCAAATCCGCGCCTTTATTTTCCGCCCGGGTTTTTCGACGGCGGCGGCGGTGACGGCGATTTCCGGCCGTGGCGTCGGCATGGACGTGGTGCGCAGCAATATCGAACGCATTGGCGGCACGGTGGAACTGGCCAGCACGCTCGGCGCAGGCACCTGCTTTACGATCAAGATACCGCTGACCCTGGCGATCGTTTCGGCGCTGATCGTGCGGTCGCGCGGCGAGCGGTTCGCGATACCGCAAATCAGCGTGCTGGAACTGGTCCGCGTCGGCGGCGGGGCCGGTGCCGGCACCTCCATGGCAATCGAAACGATCGGGCACACGCCGGTGCTGCGGTTGCGCGATCAATTGCTGCCGCTGGTGACATTGGGCGATTTGCTGCAATTGAACGAGACCGACGCGGTGTCCTCGAACGCCACGGTGGTGGTCACCGCGGTGGGCTCCGGCATGCTTGGAATTGTCGTTGACGACGTCTATGACACCGAGGAAATCGTGGTGAAACCGGTGGCGCCGATCCTGCGCCATGTGACGATGTTCAGCGGCAATACAATTCTTGGCGACGGATCGGTGATCATGATCCTGGACCCGAACGGAGTGGCGCGCAGCGCCGGTATTTCCACGAGCCGCAGCCAGCGCAACGAAGCTGATGCGAGTTTGAAGGCCGAACGCTCCGGCGATGGCATGTCGCTACTGCTGTTCCGCGCCGGCGGCGATGGCGCACCGCGCGCGGTGCCGTTGGGGCTGGTGGCGCGGCTGGAGGATATCGGGCGCGATAAAATCGAGCGGACCGCGGGTGGATTTGTGACGCAATATCGCGGCAAGCTGATGCCGTTGATCAGCATGGACGATGCCGCCAGCGCCAGCGGCGCGACACAACCGATTTTGGTGTTTGCCGAGGGCGAGCGCTGCATGGGCCTGATGGTCGATGAAATTGTCGATGTCGTGCACGACAAGCTGACGATGCAACTGGGCTCGGGCAGTAACGGCCTGCTCGGCACCGCGGTGATTGCCGGCCAGGCCACCGATGTTCTCGATACTGGCTACTGGCTGACGCGCGCGTGGCAGGATTGGTTCGGCGGCGCGGTGAGCGCCGCGTCGCGGCGACAGCGTTTGCTCGTTGTGGAGGACAGCGATTTCTTCCGGCAGATGCTGGTACCCACATTGGCCGCGGCTGGCTATGACGTGACCGCGGCCGGCAGCGGCGCCGAAGCGTTGCGGTTGCGTGACGGTGGCCTGATCGTCGATGCGATTGTATCGGATATCGAAATGCCTGACATGGACGGGTTGGAGTTTGCGCGGCACGTGCGTGAGGGCGGCGCCTGGGCCGCGCTGCCGATGATTGCCTTGACCGGCCGCGGCGCGCCGGCCGACGAAGTGCGGGGGCGCGAAGCCGGTTTCACGGATTACTGCCAGAAATTCGAGCGTGACGGGCTGCTGGCCAGCCTACGCCATTGCCTTACCGAACAGGTGCTGGCGTGACGGAGGCCGGTGTAACGGCCCGGGAGAACGCGGGCGTGGCGGACACCGGCGACGACGTCGTCGTCCTGACCCTGACGCTGGGCGACCAGTTATGCGGCGTGCCAGTGCTGGGCGTGCGCGATGTATTGGCCGGCCAGGCCATTGCGCGCATCCCGCTGGCGCCGGTGGAGGTGGCGGGCAATTTGAACCTGCGCGGCCGCATCGTCACCGCGATCGATTTGCGCGAACGGCTTCGGCTGCCACCGCGCGCCGCCGGCGCGCCATCGATGTCGATCGTGACCGAGCAGGGCAGCGAATTATATGCCTTGCTGGTGGATCATGTCAGCGAGGTGGTGACCTTGCGGCGTCACGCCATGGAGCCCAATCCGCCGACCTTGCCGGCGATCTGGACCGATCACAGCCAGGGCATTTATCGCACCGATCAAAGCCTGCTGGTGGTTCTGGATGTCGAACGGCTGCTGCAAATCGACGTCGCGGCGGCCGCATGAGTGCGCGCATTTGCCTTGTGGTCGATGATAGCCGCGTGGTGCGCCTGGTGGCGCGGCGCATGCTGGAAGGCCATGGATTTACCGTCGTAGAAGCGGAAGACGGCGAGAAGGCGCTGCATGCGTGCCGGGCGCATATGCCCGATGCCGTGCTGCTGGACTGGAACATGCCCGTGATGAACGGCATCGAATTCCTGCGCAATTTACGCGGCGAGTTCGGGCCCGATAACCCGCCGGTCGTCTTCTGCACCACGGAAAACGACATGCGCTACGTGGAGCAGGCGATCGAAGCCGGCGCGCAGGAATTCATCATGAAACCGTTCGACGAGGAGATCCTCGTCGGCAAATTCGCGCAAGTAGGCCTGTTATGAGCGGCTGCTTTAGTGATGACGGGGGGTCTGGGGGGGGCGGCGCGCCCTTCCCAGCCTTGATTTAGCCGTTGCCCCTCCTCCGTCCCGCCGCCGCGCCGCCGCCCACCGCCGCGCGCGTCATGATCTGCGACGACAGCCCGGTGATCCGCACCGCCATCGCGCGCATCCTGGAAGCGGACCCGGCCATTAACGTCGTGGCGCGCGCCAGCAACGGCCAGGCGGCATTGGACGCGCTGAAACTGCGCGACATCGATGTTGTGGTGCTCGATATCGAAATGCCGGTCATGGATGGTATGACCGCCCTGCCCTTGCTGCTGGCGGCCGACCCGCAATTGCGCGTGGTGATGGCCAGCACGCTGACAACGCGGGGCGCCGATATCGCCATGCGCGCGCTGCGCCTAGGGGCGGCCGATTATTTACCAAAACCGACCGCCTCGCTGGTGGCCGGAGATTCCCGCTTCGGTCCCGAATTGATTGAAAAGGTGAAGGGCCTGGCGCGTATGCGCCACCGCGCACAGAAATCGCTTTCCCCGGCAGCTTCATTTCCGGCGCCGGCGCAACCGGTTCTGGCGCTGCGGCCACCGCCAAAGCAGGCGCCGCTCCTGCTGGCACTCGGCAGTTCCACAGGCGGCCCCAACGCGTTGTTCGCCGTAATCCAGCATCTTTCGCCGCGCATTTCCATTCCCATCGTTCTGACGCAGCATATGCCCGCCACGTTTACCCCCATCCTGGCCGAACATATCGATCGCCTTGGCGTGCTGCCCTGCGCCGAAGCGCGCGATGGCGGGAAGCTGAAACCAGGGCACATCGCCCTGGCGCCGGGCGACCGGCATCTGCTGGTGCACCGCGATGGCGGCGGCCTGGCCGTTAAACTTTCCGACGCGCCGCCGGAGAATTTCTGCCGGCCGTCGGTCGATCCCATGCTGCGCAGCGCCGCGGCCTGCGTCGATGGCCGCGTGCTCGTCGTCATGCTGACCGGCATGGGGCATGACGGGCTGGAAGGCACCCGCATCGTCGTCAACCACGGCGGTGCGGCCCTGACGCAGGATGAAGCCACCAGCGTGGTGTGGGGCATGCCGGGTGCCGTGGCGCGCGCGGGCCTGGCGCATGCGGTATTGCCGCTGCCGCAAATCGCGCCGAAAATTCTCGCTATGTTGGGCGTGCGCGCATGAGCGCCGCCTTTGGCGCCATCGCCACGATGCTGAAAGCGCGCTCCGGCCTCGTTTTGGGTCCCGACAAGATCTACCTGCTCGAAACCCGGCTGGCGCCATTGATGAAGCGCGAGGGATTGCGCGATCTTGTTGCGTTGTCGGCGCAAATGCGCCCCGACAGCGCGCTGGAACGCGCCGTGGTCGAAGCCATGACCACGAACGAGTCGCTGTTCTTTCGCGACAGCAAACCGTTCGATGCGCTACGCCAACGCATCCTGGCGCGGCTGCACGCGGCCCGCCCCGCCGGCGCGCCCCTGCGCATCTGGTCGGCAGCCGCTTCCACCGGCCAGGAAGCCTATTCCATCGCCATGGTCATCCAAGAAATGGCCAGCACGCTCGGCAGCCGCCGGGTCGATATACTGGGCACCGATATTGCGCGTGAACCGCTGCAACGCGCGCGCGACGGCGTCTATTCGCAATTCGAAATCCAGCGCGGCCTGCCCATGCAAGCGCTGGTCAGGCATTTCGACAAAGATGACGGCCAGTGGCGCATCAAGCCAAACCTGCGCAGCGCGGTGACGTTCCGTGAGTGGAACCTGCTGGCCGATATCAGGCCGCTGGGCCAGTTCGATATCGTGTTCTGCCGCAACGTACTGATCTATTTCGACGCCCCCACCAAGACCCGCGTGCTCGAAGCCATTGCCAAGCAACTTACCCCGGACGGCGTGCTGTTCCTGGGCGGCGCCGAAACCGTGCTGGGCCTGACCGAATCCCTGCGCGCCATCCAAGGCGAACCCGGCGCCTACGCGCCGGCAGGCGCGGGGTAGGGTCAAGGAAGTAAGGCCAGGGGCTCTGCCCCTGGACCAAGCTGGGGCCTCGATGCCCCAGACCCCCACTCCTTGGTCAGGTGTTTAGGGAGGGGGCCACGCGTGTGGTTGCGACCCGACCTGCGGCCCCCTCCCTAAACACCCGACTAAACAATCGGGGTTTGGGTCCTCACGGCCCCAACGGGGATGCAGCGGGCAGCGCCCCCTGGCCTTTCTTCCCTCACTCCCGCGACCGCAGGCGTTGCAGGGCGGCGAAGGGGCCATCGGGGATCGCGGCGGCTTCTTCGGGCAGGGTGGCGCCGGGTTTGCGTGGGAACGGGTCCAGGGCCAGGGCCAGTTGTTCTGTGGTTGCTTCGCCCAGATCGATGATGCCGTCGGCGTAGGGAATTTCGTCCTCGGCATCCAGGTCGAGCTCTTCGCGTTCGCTGCCTTCGGGCACGAAATTCACCACAAAGTCTTCGTCGACGGTGGTTTCAAACGGCTCCACGGAGACCACGCAGGTTTGTACCACGGTAGCCCGCAGCCGGCCGGTGACGTGCACGGTGCCGGCCAGGGGGCGGCGCAGGTCGAACCGGCATTTCAGCGCGTCGACGGAAATGATGCCGAGGCGCTGGGCGATGGCCTCCCGCTCCGCGGCGTTGGGCTCGACGTCTACAATAACGCCTTCGCCGATATGCTCCAGACGTATGATGCGGGAGAGTTCAGGCGGGGTCATGCAAGGGTCTCTTTGGCGGGGAGGAAGCTGACCTGGCCGCGGCGCAGGTTGTCCATGCTTATCGTGGCAAGGTGGCGGTCCTGCACCAGCGCCGCGCGGGCCAGCAGAGCGGCGGCGCCCTCGGGCGGGGCGCCGCGCCAGACGTTGCGGCCGAGCGCCGCTTCCAGGCCCGCCGCATCGCCTTCGGACAGCGGTGTTTCGTAGGCCAAAGCGCGGCCATGGAACGCCTCCCACATGGCGCGCATGCGCTTGGCCAGCGACATGTCGCCCACGCCGAGTTCGCGCAGGTTGAAATCCATATCGGCGAACATGGCATCGAACACGGCCTGCGCCAGGTCCGCTCCCGGTGGCGGCAGCCCACGCAGGCGACGGATCAGCATGGCGGTGAACAAGCCCACGAGATCGAAGCGGCCATCGAGCGTGTCGGCCACACCTAGGCGGGTGAAATAGACGGGCTCACGGGCCGCGGTGACGCACGCGGTATATAGCGCGAAGCCGGCGCGCTCGTGCTTTGCCTTGAAAATGCTGAAAATACCCATCGACCTCGTCTTGCCTAGTCACGTCCTGCCTGCTGGCTTCCTGCCACGAAGCAGGGCCTGCGGCCATATAGTGTCTTTCTGCCGGAATGCTGGCGGCGATTGACACGCTCGCCGCCGCTGTGGGACGCACTGGCCTCTGTTCAGCTGACCGGAAGCCAAGGTTTGTCCCCCACCCGCCTTCTTCGCGCCGCTCGCGTGCTGCTGCCATGTCTGCTGCTGCCGTTAAGCAGCTGCGGCCTGATCCATCTTTGGGACCCGCTGCATTCGCGGCGTGGCGCGCTGATCGAGGCGGACGCGGTGCAGCAGCTGGTGCCGGGCGTTTCCAGCCGGGCGGACGCCACCTCGCTGCTGGGGTCACCCACCGCGCGCGCGACGTTCGACGACAATACTTGGATCTATATCAGCCAGATCACCAGCACGCGCATTGGCCAGGTGCCGGGCGTGACGATGCAGAAGGTGCTGGTGCTGCAGTTCGACCCGAACGGTACGCTGCGCACGATCCGCAAGCTGGATAAGGACGATGGCAAGCAGGTTGCGATGGCGCCTGGCGCCACGCCATCGCCGGGCAGCGAGGCCTCGTTTATGCAGCAATTGCTGGGCAATGTGGGCCGCTTCACGCCGGCCGGCCTGCCCGGCAGCTCGCTGACCGGCCCCGGCAGCGGCGCCAACACCGGCGTAAACTCCCTCCGCTAATCGAAAAAGTTTTTGCTTCTTTTTTCAAAAAGAAGCGCTTGCTTGCTTAACCCCCCGTCAAACTCATAGGCCGGTGTACCGCAGCCGCAGTTTGCCGCCGGTCGATCACGAAATCATGGCCCTTGGGTTTGCGCGCGATCGCGGCGCGGATCGCCGTTTCCAGCGCAGCGTCATCGGCGCCCCCGCGTAGGACGGCGCGCAGATCGGCGGCATCGTTCTGCCCCAGGCACATATACAAAGTGCCCGTGACCGTCAGGCGCACACGGTTGCAGGACTCACAAAAATTATGCGTCATCGGCGTAATGAACCCAATGCGGGTGCCGGTCTCACGCACATCGTAATACCGCGCCGGCCCTCCCGTGGAGAAGCTTGTTTCATCCAACGTGAAACGTTGGCGCAACCGCGCCCGCACGATGGAGAGAGGCAGATACTGGCCCGCGCGATCGGCATCGATATCGCCGAGCGGCATGGTCTCGATTAGGCTCAGATCGAAGCCCTGGCCGCCGCACCAGGAAAGCAGCTCGGCCAGTTCGTCCTCGTTTTCGCCGCGCAACGCCACGGCGTTGATCTTTACCGCCAGCCCGGCCTGGCGGGCAGCGCGCAGGCCGTCGAAGACCGTTTCGATGTCGCCCCATCGTGTGATGCGCGCAAACCGCTCCGCATCCAGCGTATCGAGGCTGACATTGACGCGCCGCACGCCGGCATCGGCCAGCGCGCTGGCGTGGCGGCGTAACTGCGTGCCATTCGTGGTGAGCGTCAGCTCATCCAGCCCGTTGCCCAGTTGGCGGCCCAGGCGGCTGAACAGCGTGGTGACGTCGCGCCGCACCAGCGGTTCGCCGCCGGTGATGCGCAGCTTTCGCGTGCCCAGGCGGATGAACGCGCCGGCCAGACGCTCGAGCTCCTCGAGCGACAGGATGTCCGGCCGCGGAAGAAACGCGGTGTCCTCGGCCATGCAGTACACGCAGCGAAGGTCGCAGCGATCCGTCACCGACAGGCGCAGATAGCTGATCGCGCGGCCGAATGGGTCGATCATCGGCGTGACTGGGGATGCATTCACCCGTAGCACATCGCGGCGCGCTTGGCCCGGGTCAAGGGTCGGCTTCGTCGAGCGCGACCACATCGGTGTTGATCAGCACCTTGCCGGCGTTTTCGAAATTGACGGTGACGCGGTTGCGATCGACCGATTGCACCTGCCCCAGCCCCCAATCCGGCTGGCCCGGATGGCGCACGAATTGCCCGGGCTCGTGTGGGCTCAGCATGGCACGCGCGGCTTGGCCGGCATGGACGCACAACTCCCGTAAAGCATTCCCGCGTAGGCTGGCAGCCGCGCGCCTGCGCCGGAAGAGAGTTTCATGGCGATTGAGACGACGGACAACAAATTGATGCTGGCGCAGGCCGTGACGCGCCGCATCTGCCACGACCTGGCGGGCCTGCTCGGCACCCTGAACGGCACGCTGGAAATGGCCGCGGACGATCCGGAAGCCGCGGCGCTGGCTGCCGAAACTGCCGGCGCCCTGTCGGCGCGGCTAAAACTGCTGCGCGGCGCCTGGGGCGGCGGCGTGGAGGCGCTGGATCAGGCCGCGCTGCAGGCATTGCTGCCGGGCTTGCATGGCGCCGAGCGGCTGCGGCTGAACGCCAACGCGGTCACCGCGCCGCTGGATGGCGCCGCGGCCCGGTTGTGCCTCTGCCTGTTGCTCGTTGCGGCGCCTGCGCTGCCGAAAGGGGGCACCATCCTGGTGGGCGCCACTGGCGGCTCCGTATGGGTGGAGCTGGAAGGGCCGGGCGCTGCCTGGCCGGCCAGTCTGGCTGGCCCCGCCAGCGATGCCTGGCAGGACGCCGAGGCGCCGCGCAGTTTGCCGCATGCTCTGTGCCGGTTGCTTGCCGCGGCGGAGGGCTGGCATCTGCAGGTTTCTGGCACGCGGGTTACGGCGAACCTGGAGTGAGGTTCAGCGAGGAAGCGGTTCTTTTTTGAAAAAAAGAACCAAAAAACTTTTACTCAGGCGGTTTCTAGCTCGCGGACCACAACGGGTTGGGCGATCGGATCAAGGCGGGGAATCAGGCACTCGGGGAGCGGTTTCAGGCCGGCTATTGGCATATCGGGCGGCATCGAGGGTTCGATGTCGCCGTCGGGGCGGCCTTTCCGTGGCGACGGGCCTAGCGTCCATAATTCGCGCACGGCCAACGCCATAGGTATGCCGCAGTTCAGGGCGAAACTGCACGTAACGTAAAGCGCTGGCGACATGGCTTTTGCTCCTTGGACACCACCAGGATCGCTTGCTGACGCAGGCTGCGTCAAGTGAAACGCTCGTCCGCGGCCCAGACGCCGCCTTCACACATGCAAACGGGGACCCGCCGATGGCGCACCGATCGCGTCGAACGCGGCACGCACCTCCTGCTCGCCGACCAACTCCGGCGTCATGGCATGCAGAAACAGCAGACCATCGATCAGCGCATGCACCACCCGCACAAAAACCGAAGCCGGCATCGGCAATTCGCTTTGCGGCACGAAAGCCAGCAAGCCCGCAGCGGCCTGGCGGTAAATCTCCGCGTTGCCGGCCGCGATCCGGGCGCGCATCGCCTCGTGTGTCAGCGCGTAAAGCTGAAATGAAGCCGCGCCGACCGCGGCCGCGCGCCGCGCCGGCATCGCGGTTATCACCGCATCGGCCAGGATGCGCATTTGTTCACGAAAGCTCGCGCCGGGCTTGAACGGC
>Ga0302319_10022352_pt1 | contig 11347 bp, 10 predicted proteins | sample Bog_T0_2_FD_203319 | JGI IMG/M metagenome (GOLD analysis project Ga0302319, IMG submission 203319) | Peat permafrost microbial communities from Stordalen Mire near Abisko, Sweden - Bog_T0_2 | ecosystem: Environmental > Terrestrial > Soil > Wetlands > Peat | place: Sweden: Abisko, Stordalen Mire...
GGGTCGGCGTGCTGACGGGACCCTATTACCCCTATTACGGCAATTGTTCGAACTTTCCGGCGAGATACGACCAATACGGACGCCTGATCGCTCAATGCTGAAGCGAGCGGCGGAACGAGCGCCCAGGATGGCGGGGGATTATTGGCAACGCGTCACGTTGTCGGCGACGGAATTCATATTCGCGGAACGGAGGCATGGACTGCGCCGGTCCGTTGCGGGTGCACGGCAAGCGCCGCTGTCGCGTCGCCGATCCGGGATTTGGCGCCATCCGCGACCGGCCGACGAGACGCCTCTGAGTAGTTTCCGAACCTGTGCCCGCAAGCGTCTTGGCGCCATCACGCGCTCAATTCGATTACGCGAGGGAGGCGTCTTCCATGCCGATGCGTTATTTCGTGACTACAAAATCTGCTCTCGGCGTGAAGACAAATCCCAAACAGTTCAAGACGATCGAGGAGGCGTTGGACGGCGCGGGCGTTCTGCTGGGCGACGGCGAGCCCTTGGCGTGGATCGTCGACGGCGACGGCAATCTCGTTTTGCCGGCCGATCAGGTCCGAGTCCGGCTCAATCGGCCGTCGGAGGTCTCGCGCAGAGCGATCTGAGGCCCGTCTCGGCGGTGAAAGGGCGCATTCAAGGCGGCGCGGGGAATGCCGAATTTCATGTGGCGGCCACGATCGTCGTCCAGCGGTCGCAGCATGGAAATGAGTAGAGACCGAATCTAGCGCCCATTTCCGGACTATCGTTAAATGAAACTTCATCGTGAGCCAGGAGGCCAGCATGGTTAGGAACCAACTCGCAATCGGATTGACTCGGTTCGTCGTCACAGTCGCGTCTCTTTGGCAGGCCGAGAGGCAGAACGAACGTTCTCCCGACAAGACCATGTCCACGGACAGGGCGGACGACGACGACTATGGCGAGGCCGGAATCAGGCCCTATTGGCCGGAAAGCCATCGCGAGCGAATCGAGTCTTCGTTGCACATGAGTTGCTGACGCACGGACGGTAGACGTAATCCTCTCATTCGACGCCGACATGAGGCGGCGTCGGAAACAATATGGGGGCGAAAATGCGGCAAGTTCCGTGTTCAGGGCATTTGACCTGGGCGACGGACGTTTTCGGGGCGCTTCGCGGAACGCTCGATTGCCGGCCAGGATCCGCCCGCACGGCAAGCTTCTGGTCACGCCATGGGGCCGAACAGCGCCCCGGCGCCGGCGGTCACCGCCATGGCGAGCGCCCCCCAGAACGTGGCGCGAACAATTCCGAGAGCGATGTTGGCGCCGCCGGTGTAAGCGGCGAGGGCGCCAAGGACGGCCAGGCAGGCGAGCGAGGTCAACGAGACGAAAACGACGACGTCTGGCTGTGGAGACGCCGCGGCGACCAATAGGGGTACGATCGCGCCGGATGAGAAACTGATCGCCGAGGCCGCCGCCGCCTGGATCGGACGCGCCCTCAGGGTCTCGGTAATGCCGAGTTCGTCGCGAGCGTGAGCGGCAAGCGCATCATGGGCCATCAGTTGCTGCGCGACCTCCTTCGCCAAGGCGGGCGTCAAACCGCGCGCGACATAAATCGCGGCCAACTCCTGATGCTCGCCGACGTCGTCGGTCGTGAGTTCCTTCTGTTCCAGCGCGAGGTCGGCCAGTTCGGTATCCGCCTGCGAATGAACGGAGACATATTCGCCCGCCGCCATCGACATCGCCCCGGCGACCAAACCCGCCACGCCCGCGATCAGCAGGTTGCCATGGGCCCCGCCCGCGGTCGCGACGCCCAACATGAGACTGGCGGTCGAAAGAATGCCGTCATCCGCACCCAACACGGCCGCGCGAAGCCAACCGGACCTTCCCGCGCGATGTCTCTCGATCTGGGGCGGCATTTTTTGCGGCTTCGCTTGCGGTCGTCGGCAGGGGCGATACTGAGCCTGACCCTTTTTGGCTTCCCGTTATCCGGAGGCGCCAACAGGCTCGTAACTCGGTTGAGCAGCCTGAGCGCCGGCGAACACCTCTACGCGCCGCGCGTTCGCTGTGCGCAGCACCGCCTTCGCTCGGGACGTCTCCGCGACGCTGCCATGCGCCATGATCAGGAATTCGTCGTATTTTATCGCTTCCTCATATTGGATCACGCTGTCTTTGTCGATACCCAGACTATACAGCGCCGCGCCGAGGGCGCTCAATCCGCCGACCACGATCGCGCCCTCGACGGCGGAGATCGCCGCGCTCGTGATGTAGCCCAGAATCAGAACGGGCCCTATCACCGGAGCGGAAACGAACAGCCCGCCGAAGAACAAGCCCCAGAGTCCGCCCCAGAACGCTCCACGGCTGCCCCAGAACGTGACCCGGTCGCCGACGTTGTAGAAGCCGACGACGTCCTGCTCCGTGTGGCATCCCTTGCCGACGATGCTGAGCGTCTTCAGTTCGAAGCCCGCCTGGGCCAATGTCTTCAGGGCGTTTTCGGCGGCGGCGTGATCTGGAAACACGGCGACGAGTGTGTCGGAATTGCTCATTTTGGCGTTCCCCGTGATAGCGGCGCCCGAAATCCAGGCCCGGTTGACGTCGCGAGCTCCGCCGGCGGACGAAAACCAAGCGACCTCGAGAGGCGCATTGCAAACTTGGCGCAAAGCCAAGAACCATGATGGCGGAACGCGGGCAGGCGCGGCAGCCTCGGAAATCCCTCACGCGCGGCCGGGGAGGCATCCGTCCGGCGAAACGCCGACAATCCCTGGCGGCGCGCCGGCGTCTCGGAATTTACCCGCCGCGTATTTGATGAATGCGACGCGACCCGTGACGAGCGAGATGGCTTTCAACCCTTAGCGTCACGCGGCGACGGCGCCCGGTCTGAGTAGTTTCCGAGGTTTGTGGCGCCGCGGCGCGCCGGCATAAATATCGAAGGAACTGCCGTCGAGCAGGTGGGCCTGGAGGCTCTTCAGGGTGGTGGCGGTCGCCGCTAAGCGCGTCGGCGGCGAACGCTTCGGCGCCGGGGCCCGGGCGTGGCGAGCGGTGGACACCATCTCTCCGGACGCCCCGGCTCGGGAGCGAGGCGGTCTGAGACAGTTCGAAGGGGGCTATCATGAACGCCAACCCATCCCAGCTCGGAAAGACAGACAAACAGGAGAATTTTCCCGTCGCCTCGCGCCTCATCAGCGCCCGGCACAGGCCAGTCATTCTCGCCTTCTATCGCTTTGCGCGCGCCGCCGACGACGTGGCGGACGATCCGACGCTGACGGCGACGGAAAAGATCACGCGCCTCGACGCCATGGAAGCGAGCCTGCTCGGTAACAACATCGAGGCGGCCGAGCCGGAGGCGGCGCGCTTGGCCATCATCCTACGCGAGCGCGGGATCGCTTCGCGCCACGCGCAAGACCTCCTGACAGCCTTCCGGCTCGACGCGCTCAAGCGACGCTATGCGGATTGGGACGAGTTGATGGCCTATTGCGCCATTTCCGCCATGCCGGTGGGGCGGTTCGTCCTGGACGTGCATGGCGAGTCCCATGCCACATGGGCCGCGTCCGACGCGATCTGCGCGGCGTTGCAGATCATCAATCATCTCCAGGACTGCGCGGCCGACTTTCGCACGCTCGATCGTGTCTATCTGCCCCTCGATCTGCTGGCCGCCAACGCGGCGCGCCCCGAAGACCTCGGGGCGGGCGTGGCCTCGCCGGGGTTGCGGGCCTGCATCGACGCGATCACCGACAATGTGTTCGATCTGCTCAACGATGGTCAGGGGTTGACGGATCAAATCGTCGACCGGCGCTTGCGGCTGGAAATTGCCGTTATTCACGCCTTGGCGGTTCGGCTGACGCAAAGATTGAAGGACAGGGACCCGCTCGGCGAAGAGACCCATCTGAGCGGTTTGGAGGCTGCGGCCACGGCCAGTCTCGCCGTCGTCCGACAGACGACGCGCGGCTTCGGAATTACGCCGCGCTCCGCCGTTTGGGGCATGCGCATATGACCCTCGCCCTTTCGGAGCCGGTCGAGGACGCGGCGTCCCGGGCCTCGGGCAGTTCGTTCTATCTCGCCATGCGATTGATGCCGCTCAATCAGCGCCAGGGCATGTTCGAGATCTACTCCTTCTGTCGCGCCGTCGACGATATCGCCGACAATGGCGGTCCCCAGGACGTCCAGCTTTTGCGGCTGCAGCGCTGGCGGGCGGACATTGACGCGATCTACGCTGGCGCCCCGCGCGCGCGTCTCTCTGCCTTGGCGCGGTCGATCGCCCAGTTCGGCCTGCGCCGCGAGGACTTTTTCGCGGTGATCGACGGCATGGAGATGGATGTGCTCGGCACGGTCACCGGGCCGACCTGGGCGCAATTGGATCTCTATTGCGACCGCGTCGCAAGCGCCGTCGGCCGTTTGAGCGTGCGCGTGTTCGGCATGGCGGAGGCGCCCGGCCTGGCCTTGGCCCATCACCTCGGCCGGGCGCTGCAATTGACGAACATCCTTCGCGATATCGACGAGGACGCGGCGGTGGACCGCCTCTACCTGCCCGAAGAGGCGCTTCGCGGCGCGGATATCCTGACGAGGGCGCCCAGGGAAGCGGCCGCCAGCGCAAAAATTGCGGCGGCCTGCGCCCCGGTCGTCGCGCGCGCCGAGTATCATTTTGGCGAGTCCGATCAAATCTTCGCGTCCAGCCCGCGAGGTTGCGTGCGTACGCCTCGCATCATGGCTTGCGCCTATCATTCGATCCTGTCGCAATTGGTGGCGCGCGGCTGGAACGCTCCGCGCGCGGCCGTAAAGCTCCGCCGCGGCCGCCTGATCTGGATCCTCGTGCGTTGCCTGGCTCTATGAGTTCCGGAATCGTGCACGTCATCGGCGCCGGTCTCGCGGGTCTCTCGGCGGCCGTCGATCTTTCCCGCCGGGGCGTGCGCGTCGCGCTTCATGAAGCCACCCAGCAAGCGGGCGGCCGCTGTCGCTCTTACTTCGACGCTACGCTCGGCATGGAGATCGACAACGGCAATCACCTGATATTGTCAGGCAACCACGCTACGCTCGCCTATCTCGATCTCATCGGCGCCCGTGAGGGCCTGACCAAATCGTCTTCCGCGTCCTTTCCGTTCGTGGATTTGAAAACCGGGGAGCGCTGGACATTGCGCGCCAACGAGGGGCCGATCCCCTGGTGGATACTGGCTCCGGCGCGCCGCGTTCCCGGCGCGCCTCTCAGCGCTTATTTCGAACTGTCGAAGTTGCTTCGCCCGCCCGCGAGCGCCGCCATTGGCGAGACGCTGCATTGCGCGGGGCCGCTCTATGAGCGTCTGCTCGAACCGTTCCTGATGTCGGCGCTGAACGTGGAGCCGAAAGAGGGCTCGGCGGCGCTGGCGGCGAGCGTCATTCGCGAGACTCTGGCGGCGGGCGGGCGCCATTATCATCCATTGACGGCGAGCGACGGGCTGTCGAAATCCTTCGTCGATCCCGCGTTGCGCTTCATCGGGTGGTGTGGGGGCAGCGTCCATTTCGGCCAGCGGTTGCGTGGCGTCAAGCTGGACCACGCTCGGGCGGTTCAACTCGATTTCGCCGATGCGAGCGTCCCGCTTTCGCCGGCGGACGCGGTGATCCTGGCGACGCCGCCGCAGGTCGCAGGCGAGCTGATTCCGGATATTTCGACGCCGACCCAATTTCGCGCTATCGTCAATGCCCACTACCGCGTGACGCCTCCCAGCGGCGTTGCGCCGATGATTGGCGTGGTCAACGGCATGGCGCAATGGTTGTTCGCTTTCCCCGGGCGGCTGTCCGTCACGATCAGCGCCGCCGATCATTTGCTCGACGAGCCCCGTGACGCGCTTGCCGCCCGGATCTGGCGCGATGTCGCGGCCGTCGCCGAAATCACCGGACCCATGCCCGCTTGGCAAATCGTGCGCGAACGCCGTGCGACCTTCGCCGCGACGCCCGAGCAGGACGCCAAGCGCCCCCATGCGCGAACCGCCTGGAACAATCTGAGCCTCGCGGGCGATTGGACGCAGACCGGGCTGCCCGCGACGATCGAGGGCGCGATCCGGTCCGGCGTCAAAGCCGCGCGTCTCGCCGCTCCGACTTGATGAGGAAACACCGAAATGTCCCAAGCCGCCACATTCGTCGCGCCCGCCGTCAACCGAACCCTGGAAGGCGCGATCTCCGCCGCGACCGAGGCGCTGGTCTCGATGCAGCGCGACGATGGCCATTGGGTGTTCGAACTCGAAGCCGACGCCACGATCCCCGCCGAATACGTGCTCATGCGTCATTACCTCGGTGAACCCGTCGATCGGGCGCTGGAGGCCGGCGTCGCTAATTATCTCAGACGCATTCAGGGCGAACACGGCGGCTGGCCGTTGTTCCACGGCGGCGAGTTCGACATGAGCGCCAGCGTGAAGGCCTATTTCGCGTTGAAGATGATCGGCGAAGATTTGGCGTCGCCACATATGGCGCGGGCCCGCAACGCGATCCGGGACCGCGGAGGGGCCGCGCGATGCAACGTCTTTACCCGCGCAACGCTGGCGCTGTTTGGAGTCGTGAGTTGGCGCGCTGTTCCCGTCATGCCGGTCGAGATCATGCTGCTGCCGCGCTGGTTCCCTTTTCATCTCGACAAAATATCCTATTGGGCGCGCACCGTGATCGCGCCGCTATTGGTGCTGGGCGCGTTGAAGCCGCGGGCCCGCAATCCGCTGCAGATCAGCGTCGAGGAACTTTTCCTCGAACCGCCTTTGAATACAGGCCCGTTGGCGCGAGCGCCGCACCAAAATCCGCTCTGGTTCCAGTTCTTTCGCGGCGTCGACGCGATCCTGCGTCGGACGGCGCCTTATTTTCCCGGAAGTTCGCACAACCGCGCGATCGACGCCGCCGTGGCGTTCGTGACTGAGAGGTTGAACGGCGAGGAAGGACTGGGGGCGATATTTCCCGCCATGGTTAATTCCGTGCTGATGTATGACGCGCTCGGCTTCTCCCACGCGCATCCCAACTATGTCGCCGCGCGCCGGGCGATCGACAGGTTGTTGGTCGTCGGCCCCACGGAGACCTATTGTCAGCCCTGCGTATCGCCGGTGTGGGACACCGCGCTTGCCTGCCACGCGCTGTTGGAGACGGGCGCGCCGTTGGCCCTGAAGGCGGCGGGCGCGGGTCTCAACTGGCTGAAGCCTCTGCAAGTTCTCGACTGCGTTGGCGACTGGGGCGCGCAACGGCCGCAGGTGCGTCCCGGCGGCTGGGCGTTCCAATACGCCAATCCCTATTACCCCGATCTCGACGACACCGCCGTGGTCGTCATGGCGATGCAGCGCGCGCAGCGTGCGAGCGGCGAAACGACTTTCGATGTCGCCATCGCGCGGGGACGCGAGTGGCTGCTGGGCCTGCAAAGCGCCGACGGCGGCTGGGGCGCCTTCGACGCCGACAACAATCACGCCTATCTCAACAATATCCCGTTTTCCGATCACGGCGCGATGCTGGATCCGCCGACCGAGGACGTCACGGCGCGATGCGTATCTATGCTCGCCCAATTGGGCGGGGACGCCGAGAGTTCCGCCGCCATGAAACGCGGCCTGGAGTTTCTCAGCCGAACTCAGTTGGCGGACGGCAGTTGGTACGGTCGCTGGGGCATGAATTACATTTATGGAACCTGGTCCGCGCTCTCAGCTCTCAATATGGTCGGCTTCGATCGCGAGGCGCCCGAAATCGCTCGGGCGACACGATGGTTGGCTTCCATTCAGAATGCCGACGGCGGCTGGGGTGAAGGTGGCGCGAGCTACGAATTGTCCTATTCCGGCCACAGTCCCGCGCCCAGCACCGCTTCACAGACCTCGTGGGCGTTGCTCGGGTTGATGGCGGCGGGCGCGATCAATAGCGAATGCGTCGCGCGAGGAATCGGTTATTTGCTCAGGACCCAAAATGCCAGCGGCCTCTGGGACGAGGAACGCTTCACGGCGACAGGTTTTCCGCGCGTGTTCTATCTTCGCTATCACGGCTACGCCAAGTTCTTCCCGCTGTGGGCGATCGCGCGCTACCGCAATCTGAAGGCGGACGCGTCGATCGCATTTGGCATGTGAAAACTGGACCGTCAGGGCTTTGTCGACGGCGGCGCCAACACCTCCGCCGGGATGTCCTCGGGGGCGATGGCGTCGTCGGGCAATCTGTTCCAGACCTGCGTCTTGCCGAGCAAGGGTATGAGCAGATAGCCGCGCACCGACAGTTTCTGTCCGTCGGGGCTCAACGTCATTTCGGCGTGATAGACATTGCCGTCGCGCGGGTCGAGGATGCTGCCATCCTTGTAATTCAACCCATAGCGCTTCATGCCATTGATGATCGTCAAGCCGAGCATATGGGCGTTCTTTTGATCACCGGTGCATTTGACGCAAATGTCGATCGCCGGCTCGCCCGGCTTCTTGAACATCTTCACCAACCGCCCGTCAAAGAAGCCATCCTTTTCTTCGAACAGGAACCACGCGCCGACTACGCCCTGGTCGTCGGATTGCTCCCACAGGCCCGCTACCGTTGCAATTGGCTTGGAAGCGGCTTGTGCGGAGCCCGCCATGAGAAGCGCGGCGGTGAAAGCGATGGCGACAGTGAATTTCATGGACAATCCTTATTGCTCATCGCGCAAGGATGTGCGCCTCCTCATTTACCGTCCGTGATCGACCAGTACGGCGAGACATTTCGGCGTGAGGCTGTTCCGGTTGATCTCGAGGCACGCCAAGAAGGCGTCGTCGCCGCCATTGGGGTCGACCTTCGCGCAAAACCGGCGCACGTCGGGTCTGCAAGCGTCTTGCTCCTGCGGCGTTCCGGACTCCGCTGAGGCCATGGAACTGCTAGTCAGGAAGATCATGGTCAACAAAGCTGCACGAGGTGACATAGCGTAACTCCTTTTTATCGTGACGTCCTTAGGTCGAAGCCGGGACGCGCGGTTTTCCCATCAGGATCGGTTGGAAGAGAACGGCGGCCGCGAGCGTCGTCAACAGCGAAAGCGCCAGCAATTTGCCCATGCTCGAGGTTCCCGGATGGGACGAGAACATCAGACTGCCGAACGCGGTCGCCGTCGTCAGCGCGCTGAACAATACGGCCCTGGTCAGGCTCGTTTGCAGCAGATGCGTCTGTCCCTCGCGCCAGGCCATGATGTAGTAAATCTTGAACGCGACGCCGATCCCGAGCAGCAGCGGAAAGGCGATGATGTTGGCGAAGTTGAGTTGCAAACCCGTCGCGGCGCAAATCTCGAGCGTCACCACGCCCGCGGTGATCAGCGGGATCAATGTCAGCAGCACGTCGCCGATGCGGCGCAACACCAACCAGAGCAAAATGGTGATCGAAACCAACGCCCAGACGCCCGCGGTTACGAACGCGCGCACGACCGTCTTGCCGGCCTCCAGGATCGAAATGGGCCCCTCGGTCGCGCTGGGTTCAACGGCCAGCACCGCGGCGGCGAAGCGGCGCATCGCGTCATTGTCGCCAGGGTCGGCGCTGGGCGCGATCGATACGCGCGCCCGACCATCCTTGGTCATCCAATCGCGCACGAGTTCGGGAGGCAAGGAGGCCTGGGTGATTGGTTGCGCTTGCAGCGAGGCGCGCAAGCCGTCGAGATCCGCACGCAGGGGCGCGATGAATATGGCCTGGGCCGCCTCGCGTTTCGCCGGCGCCGCTTTCGCCAGCTCGCCCAGCGCCTTCGCAAGGCGCTTGGCGGCGACCGCGCCGACGCCCGTCTGATTGTCCGCCGCCTCTGCCAACCTACGCGCGCCCTCATTCAGGGCCTCGACGTTGTCCGCATCCGTCGGCGGCTTCTCGGCATTGTTGGGATCGAAAGCGCTGCTCAGAGCCTTGGCCGCGGCGGCGATGATCGGTAACTTCTCCGACTGCTGGTCCGGGATGAAACTGGATAGAGTCATCGCGTGCGAAACTTCCGGCAATTTGGCCACGCGTATGGCGATCTCGTGGGCCTCGTCGAGATTTGGCGCCAGCAGTTCGATCGCATTGACGTTGGTCGTCGGGTCGTGGCTGAGTTCGAGATAGGTGGCGACGGCTTCGGTATGGGGATCGCGCAGGTTGATCGGATTGAAGTCGAACCGCAGCCAAAGCAGCAGCGGCAATCCGCAGGTGACGACGCCGGCGACGCCGATCAGAATGCCGATGCGGTGAATGTTGAGGTAGTCGTCGAGCGGAGCCAGCGCCGAAAAACCCATCGGTTCCGGTTCGCCGGGAGGATTGAGCAGCGAAATCAGAGCCGGCAGGACGGTGACGCTGGTGGCGAAGGCTATCAGCATGCCAAAACCGGCGATCAGCCCGAGTTCGGAAACGCCTTTGTAGTCGGTCGGCACGAAGGACAGAAACCCCAGCGCCGTCGCGCAACCCGCCAACGTGAGAGGCGCGGCGACATGGAAGCCGGCGCTTCGAATGGCTGCCGCGAGATCGGTGATCTCGTGACGTTCCGAGCGGTAGCGCACGCTGTACTGAATGGCGAAGTCGATGCCGATGCCAACGAACAGCACGGCGAAATATACCGAAATGAGGTTGAACGATCCGACCAGCAAAAGGCCCAACCCAGCCGTTATAGGCAGGCCGATCAGGAGATTGATGAACACGGCGGCGATCAGCTTCGGCGAGCGCAACGCCATCCAGAGAATGAAAAGCACGACAGCGAATGTGATAATGCCATTGCGCGTCGCGTTCTCCTTGATCGTGCCGAACTCCTCGTCGGCCATCGCGACCGGTCCCGTGAGCCTGACGGTCGCCTGATATTGCGGTGCAATGCCGGCCGCGATGCGTCGCAGGGTCTCGCTCGCGGCGTGACCGGGTTGGATCGCGGCAAAATCGAGCGCGGGACGCACTTCGATGAAGCCGCGAAGCTCGTAGGAAGGCGGTTGGCCCTCGACGAGGGCGCGCCAGGAAAAACTCGCAGGGCGGCCGGCGAGAACATTTTCCAGCGAATCGCTGGCCATGTTGAACGCTCGGCTAACCTGGTCGAGCGTCGTTTTGTTCTGTCGCACGCCCAGCAGCACATCTTCCACCGCGGAAATCAACCCGCGCAGGCTTTCGTCCGTCGCCAGATCCTGGATGAGCGGCGCCCCTTGGGAGAGGCCGGCAAGGCTCTTCTCGATCTGGTCCTTGGGCGGGAACAGCATGCCGTGCTGGGCGAAGAATTCGGCGGCGCTGGAATTGGTGACCGATTGGAAGCTGCTTGTTTCCTTCGCCAGGGCCTGCGTCAAAGCCGTGGTCGCGGCGGCAGTCAACTCGGGCGTCGGCGCCGTTACGACGACGTCGAGCAATTCATAGCGACGGAACTGGCTTTCGAACACCACTTCGCGCGTGCGCCAGGGGAGGTTGGACGACAGCAGGGCGTTGATGTCGGAGTTGATGACAAAATGCGTGGCGGAATAGAGGCCGCCGCCGATCGCCAACAGCACGGCGAGAGCGACGA
>Ga0302319_10022353_pt1 | contig 11347 bp, 11 predicted proteins | sample Bog_T0_2_FD_203319 | JGI IMG/M metagenome (GOLD analysis project Ga0302319, IMG submission 203319) | Peat permafrost microbial communities from Stordalen Mire near Abisko, Sweden - Bog_T0_2 | ecosystem: Environmental > Terrestrial > Soil > Wetlands > Peat | place: Sweden: Abisko, Stordalen Mire...
TTCAGCAGATGCTGGAACCGACGGAAGGGCCTGTTGTGGCTTCGTCGGACTTCATGAAGTCGGTTCACGATCAGATTGCGCCGTGGCTGCCGGGGCGTTTTGTGGCGTTGGGAACCGATGGTTTCGGGCGCAGCGAGAATCGGACCTATCTGCGGAAGCATTTTGAAATCGATGCTCCGTCGATTGTTGTTGCGGCGCTTTCCAAGCTGGCTCGCGATGGGAAATTCGACACTAAGAAGGCTGCGAAGGCGATTGCGGAATTCGAGATCGATCCCGAAAGAGGCGATCCCGCGACGGCGTAATTTCCGGGGTTAGAGCAGATCCGCCAGGGGAACTTCAACCGGAGTGCCTGCCACTCGCAGCACTCCGTCCCTGGCCTCTACCATGCCGTCGGGCGTGTAAACGGAGCCGCGCAGCGTAATCGGATTGATCACCCAGACACACGGTACACCGAAGCTGAGGTAATCGTCCACGACTTCCTGCACTTTCACCATCCGGTCTTCGGGCGAGAGAATTTCGACGCAGAGCAGCGGCGGTTCGTGGAGAATACGCATCTTCGGCACGGGGTTGGAAATTACCGTGATATCTGGTATGCGAAATCGGGTGGGTTTCACCTGCACTCGCAATTCAGTCACTGCGGTGATTCGCCATATCTTTTCGCGCACGAAAAGATATGAACTCATCGCAGTTTGCAGCCGGCCATGATCGAACTCGCCCACATTTCGCTCCACGATTTCGCCGTCAATGTAATCGCAGTCCGGGCGATAAACGGTCCCCAGATACTCTTCAACGGAAACGGAGGCGGCTGCTGCTGGCATAGAAACCTTCCGTATCAGTTTAGCGCGACCTGGGATTACTTTGACGGTATGATATTCCTTCCAGCGCCTTCAATGTGGTCCCGATATGCGCGACGTTGTCAGGAACTCGCTCCCGGTGACGTAGACGGCTAATTGCCGGACGGATGCTCGATATGGTCCACCACCAGGACATCGGTTGATCCCTTTTGCGAAACCAGTCTGAGTCCGAGCTGCTCCTTCACAGCTTGAAGGAAGTATGGTCCAGAGGGATCGGGCTGAAAGTCTGGTCCTCCGCCGGGCTCGTTGGTTTCCGGGACCCATTCGACGGACATGTCGAATTTTCCGGTAAGTCCAGTCTGATCGAGGACGGGCCGACCCAGGTTTCCGAAATTCGAGAAGCCGTTCGCGATGAATGCCATCGTTACATTTCGCGCGCCCAGACGCTTGCGACCGGCTGCACTCGCGGGCATTTCCAGGAATGCACCGCAAATAGCGGGAAATCTGTCGTCCTCAATCGCCGTCGGCTGCGGGCTGTCGGCCTTCGGGAATGTGGTCAAGCAGGTTCCTGTGTCAGGGTGCGCCTGAAGCCGGGGTCCCGTCTTCCCTGGCTTCAGCAAAACAAGTCCGAATACCGGAACCTGCTTTGTCTCTAAATGCGTCACCAGGCCGAATCGATCGGCCAGAAGGGAACGCACCATCAATCGCATTTGATTTTTGCTGTCTTTGGCAGTGTCGCCATCCGTTCGCGCATCAATATCAAAGCGCGCCGTGCTCATCCAACCTGGTAACTGGGAGGGCAACGACTGAGCCTGGGACCCTACAATCCGGTAGGCGAAGACGATGTACGCGATGAGCGGAACGCCCGTTGCCGTGAAATGACCGCCGGTTGAATTATAGACGTCTCCAGGGCCCAGTGGAACATTCGAGTGAGTTGTTCCGCAGTGGTGTTCGGCTTGACGGAGACGACGTCAAACGCCGGTAGCGGGCCGGACGCCGATTGTGCCCGCAGCTTTGCACCTGCCCCGTACGCCAAAACCACCAGCACCAGAAGTCCCTGCGCGATGGTCCTCATTCGCCGTCAGTTTAGCGCGACAGCGGAAAAAGTCCTGTCCAATGAACGGAACCTCGCAGAGTAATCGGATTGATCACCCAAACGCACGGCACGCCGAAGCTGAGGTAAAGGTACGCGGCCCGCAAAGCATTGGCAACGAAATGTGGGCATGGCGTCTGACGGTATGATAGTCCTTCCGGAGGGCCTCCCTCTGACCAGGTCGTCTCAGGAGACTAAGCTTTATGACACCAGTCGAAGTTCTGCAGTTTGCGAAAGAAAACGGCGCGCGCCAGATCGATGTACGCTTTTCCGACATCCCCGGTCTACAGCATCACATTTCGTATCCGGTATCCGAACTCAGCGAGAATTCGTTCAACGATGGCTTCGGCATCGATGGATCGAGCATCCGCGGATGGGCCGCCATCAATGAGAGCGACATGCTGCTCATTCCCGATTCCACGACGGCCTTCATGGATCCGTTCATGGAGACGCCGACGGTAGTGATGATCGGCGATGTGAAGGATCCTCTGACGAAACAGAACTATGAGCGCGACCCGCGCTGGATCGCTCGCAAGGCGGAATTGTTCTTACAGAACTCCGGCGTTGGCGATATCGCTTATGTGGGGGCTGAGGCTGAGTTCTTCATCTTCGATAACGTGCGCTTCGATCAGAATGCGCATTCGGGTTTCTACTTCATCGACGCCGACGAAGGCCGCTGGAATTCGGGCCGGGTGGAGAACAATCTCGGCTATCGTCCGCGCTACAAGGAAGGCTATTTCCCGGTGCCTCCTACCGACCATTACCAGGATCTGCGGTCGGAAATGGTGAACACGATGGAGCGCTGCGGGCTGGTGATCGAATGCCACCACCACGAGGTGGCGACAGCCGGGCAGTCGGAGATCGATCAGCGTTACAACACGCTGGTGAAATCGGCCGACAACATGATGCTGTATAAGTACATCGTCCGCAATGTGGCTAATCGCTTCGGTAAGACGGTAACGTTCATGCCTAAGCCTTTGTTCGGCGACAATGGCAGCGGGATGCACGTGCATCAATCGATCTGGAAAGAAGGCAAGCCGCTGTTTGCGGGCGATGGCTATGCGGGGCTGAGCCAGATGGCGCTTTATTACATTGGCGGCCTGCTGAAGCATGCGCGCGCGCTGTCGGCGATTATCGCGCCTACGACGAACAGCTATAAGCGCCTGGTGCCCGGCTATGAAGCTCCGGTGAACCTGGCATACTCGCGGCGTAACCGGTCGGCGGCTTGCCGGATTCCTATGTATTCGGCGAATCCTAAGGCGAAGCGCGTGGAGTTCCGGCCGCCGGATCCGTCGTCGAACCCGTATCTGGCTTTCTCGGCGATGCTGATGGCGGGACTTGACGGTGTGCTCAACCGGATTGAACCGGGCGAGCCTCTGGACAAGGACATCTACGACTTGTCTCCGGAAGAGATGAAGTCGGTACCTTCGATGCCGTCATCGCTCGATGAGGCGTTGAGTTGTCTCGAAGAGGATCATCAGTTCCTTCTCAAGGGCGATGTCTTCACCGAAGAGTTGATCGAGACATTTATCGAATACAAGCGGCGCAATGAAGCGGATGCGATTCGACTGCGTCCGCACCCCTACGAATTTTCTCTGTACTACGATATCTGATCGAATATATCAGTCTGATTAAAAAAATCTATTTCCGTAGGTAGTTTTGCAACACTACACTGGGTCTTTCCAACCAATACGGGCACCCGGTTCGTGTCCTGATCAATTCTAAGGAGAACCCCACAATGCGAATACCTCTGTGTATTCTTGCGCTGGTAGTGTGTGCCTACGCCGCCGATACGCCCGATAAGGACAACACCGATCAGCAGACCCCAGCCCCAGCGGCGTCTTCTCAGGCGACTCCGCCGGCGGCCGACGCACCGAAACCCGCCGATGCGACGCCGCCGGCGCCTCCGCCTAAGTATGATGGCTGGGCCTTCAGCGGACTTGCCGATGCCTATGCCGATCACAATTCCAATAACCCGGCTATGGGCTTCAACATGTTGCAGAACTTCGATCTGCATTCGGGAGTGCCTCGTCTCAGCCTGGTAAAATTCACGGTCGATAAGTCCGATAAGGTGTTCGGTATTCACCTCGACGTGGGTGCGGGTGAAACGATGCGCCTGATCCATGCCGGCGATGTTGCCGCGATCCAGCACCAGGGCCTTCGCTATGTAGAGCAGATGTATTTAATTCTCAAGCCGAACAAAACCCACGGAACGGAATTCGATTTCGGTCAATTCGTGACATCGGCCGGAGCGGAAGTAATTGAAAGCAGCTCGAACTGGAATTACACCCGCTCGATTCTCTTCTCTTTCGCGATTCCGTATTATCATTTTGGATTTAAAAGCACAACTCCCATCACCAAAGAGCTTACGGTAGGAGTTCAGGTAGTGAACGCCTGGAATACTGTGTGGGGGAACAACAACATGGATAACATTGGGTTGACTCTGGCCTATACCAAGCCTAAGTACACCTATAGCCTGAATTACTACGAAGGTCCGAACCACCTGGGTACAACCGCGGGCAAACGCAACCTGATCGACACCACGCTGCTGCTGACGCCCAACAGCAAGCTCAACGTTTATATCAACGGCGACTGGGGCCGCGACGATAACCCCGGGGGCGGCTCTGCACAATGGGAAGGCATTGCGGGTGCGGCGCGCTATCAGATCACGAAGTTGTTCGCGGTGGCGGGACGGGTGGAAGTTTTCGACGATGGCAAGGGATTTGCGACCGGCACGTCCCAGACGCTGCGCGAAGCAACCGGCACCGGCGAATTCAAACTCAACGACCACCTGGTTACCAGATTCGAAGCGCGGCACGACGCTTCAAACCATCTGTTCTTCGACCACGGGACTGGACAGCCGCTGACTAAGGGCGAGACGACGATTACAGTGGGTGTGGTTGCGTTGCTGGGTCCTCTGAAGTAAGCCGCTATTGCGGTCGCTGAAGGGGGTAGCTGCGGACGATGTGGAAGGTCCGATTCCAGCGCGTCTTTGTAGCGAAGTGAAGGGCGACATCGAGCAGGTGCCCGGCGCCCAGGCCGGGGTCGCTCAGATCTTCGGTCGGGGCGTCGAAGGACCAGTAAATCAGGAACGGCGTACCCACGATATTTTGCCTCGGGACCAGACCCCAATAGCGGCTGTCGTCGGAGTTTTCGCGGTTGTCGCCCATCGCGAAGATGAAGCCGGGCGGCACTACGAGTTCGCCGATTACTACGTTGTTCGCCAGCATCGCCGCGGCTTCGGGGCGCAGGCCAACGGAAGGCGAAGCGGGGAAGTTGTCGCGATAAGGGTCGAACCCCGGCAGGTGGGATGTATACGGTTCATCCATGGGCTTGCCATAGAGGACAAGGCGCTTGTTTTCCAGGTGAATGCGGTCGCCCGGCACGCCAATGGCGCGCTTCACCAGGTTCTTCTGCAGATCGAGCGGATACCGGAAGACAATGACGTCGCCTCGCTGCACATCGCGATAGGGCAGCAGGTGTTTCGAGAAAGCGTCGGGCGGGGCATAGATCACTTTATCGACGAAAAGATGGTCGCCCACCAGCAGCGTGCCCTCCATGGATCCGGTGGGAATCACGAAGGCCTGCAGGGCTGTGGTGGTTCCGAACAGCAGCAACACGGCCGTGACAGCCCATTCGGCGATGGTGTTCCGAGCGATTGGCGGTGTCTTCATAGCTGATTTGACGGATGGGGCGCACTTACGTGCCGGCATTCGCCAGAAGTTCTTCGAGCACATGGCTGTTGAGCCGGTATTGAGTGTAGGTCGTACGGGTCACCTGGGCCGACTTGAACATATGCAGTTTCGAGACTTCCAGTTTCATCGACACTTCGTTGACAAGCCAGATGGAATCGGTTACAGGCGTCATCCCAAACTCGATTTCGGTTCCGGGCAGGACGGTGGCCAGCATGCCGAAAACGGGGACAGGCCGAACCACATGCACATCAACGCGAATCGCGTGGAACCCATTTTTTTCGATCCAGGCCGTACCTTCCATCCCCGACAGGACTTTCTGCGCTCTGGTTACAGAGCCGGTTCTGGCTTTGGGAGCGGCGGAGAGCAAATACGCGGGAGAGCCGTTCTTCGTATCCTCGCCAGTCACCTGAAAAATGAAGGCCTGGGGAAAGCCGAGCAGTAACTCGCCGTTTTCGTCGCGCTGTTTCTTATAAGCCGCTATGCGGCGCTCGCGCTGAGACGGGCTTTCATGCTTGCGTTTCTCAACCTCTTCTTTTAGTTTGATCAGTTCGGCTTTTTGGCGCTCCGGGGAAAGCGGCTGGTCGTCGACAGCCAGCGGCATGGAGTAATCGGAACCTTCGATCATAACTATTTCCGAGGTTTTGCTCGTGATTTTGCTGTCTTTATGGGTCTCGTCTCTCTCGACACAGGCGTAGAGCGGGTCGGCGGCCCAGTCCGATTGAATCGCGGCGGTGCCGCGTTTGAGTATCTCCTGAAGGTCCGCGGCGTGGCAGACGCCGGCGAGAAGGAGGGAAAGAACGATCGTTACAGTACGTCGCACGGCCTTCAGATGCTGAAGATCGGGAAAACGTTGCAGGGCGGCTTATCCCTCGCGTTCGCCGCGCCGCAGGTAGGCATCGTCTTTGTCCAGCCAATCATGCCGGATTGGTGAAAATACGTCCAGATCGAGGGTGTCTTCCATCGCTACCGCACGGTGCGGCATGTTTGACGGAATCACCAGCACTTCCCCGGCATGAACGGTGATTTCGCGGCCATCGAGTTCGAATTTAAGCGCGCCTTCGAGGATGTAAGTCACCTGCTCGCTCTCATGCTGATGCAGGGGGACGACGGCGTCTTTCTTCAAATAGACCTGCGCGACCATGGCCTTCTCGCCCGATACCACGCGGCGCGAAATCACATCGCTCATCGTCTCAAGGGGAACGTCTTTCCAGGAAGAGTACTTTATCTCCATCTGAAAGATTATGTCAGTTGCCTATGAAGCGCGAATAGACTGCGCGAGCGACTCCAACATCGGTGGTGCCTTTGACGATGGCGCGGCCGTCGGCGAAGACAGTGACGTCGTGTTCTCCATCTGCGAAGCGCAGTGCGAATTCGTTGACTCTAACCCTGCCGAGCAGTTCCAGGCGCGCCGCCAGCTCAGCGAGATTGAGCGGGCGCGAGCGTTCATGGATCTGCACGGCATTGCGGCCGCAGAGGCTGACGGGGGCGCGTTTGCGGCCTTCGAGGTATTCGAAATGACCAAGCCCGCAGGCAGGGCATTCGGGATCGCGCGGCGGCATGGCGATTTCGCGCACCGGGCCTTTCCAGAGATCGGCGGTGAAGATCGTTCGGCGGACATCGAAGCCGCGGCCGGAAAGAATTTTGAGCGCTTCCATCGCCTGGAGGGAACCAATCAGGCTTGTGATCGGTCCCAGTACCCCAGCGGTTTCGCAGGTGGGCTGCGCGCCCGAGGGCGGTTCGGGATAGACGCAGCGCAGACATGCCGAGTCGTTCGGCAGCACAGGCATGGCGATGCCGTAACTGCCTACCGCCGCGCCATAGATCCAGGGGATGCCCTCACGCACGGCGTAATCGTTGATCAGCATCCTGGTTTCGAAGTTGTCGGTGGCATCGAGAATCACCGCGGCGCCGTTCAGCAGGTCCGGCGCGTCTTCGGGATTGAGATCGGCTACGTGGGCTTCGATGACGATTGACGAATTCGCTTCGAGCAAATGCCGGCGCGCGGCCTCGGCTTTAGGAAGCGCTTCGGCGGCATCGGCTTCGGTGTAGAGCAACTGGCGCTGCAGGTTGTTTTCTTCAACATAATCGCGGTCAATGAGGCGCAGCGTCCCCACTCCCGCACGCGCCAGAAGGGCGGCATGCACGGTACCCAGAGCGCCGCATCCCACGATGACGGCGGTGGCGCGGCTGAGATTCCGCTGGCCTTCGGGGCCGAAAGGTTCGAAGCGGGTTTGACGGCTGTAGCGATCCTGCTGCAAGTTCCAGTATGCGACTGCAAAGATGCCCAAAACATTTATGCGAGAATACGTTGTTGTGGATTTCCTCTGCATGTTTGCGGATATCCCGGTCGCGGAAAGCGTCAACGTACGCGCAGACAAGCCCGCGCGCGTCCACCAAAGGTTTTTTCACTTTTCGCTTGATATCAACAGGGCGGTGCCGCTAACGTGAATTCCGCTGCCATGCCCCCGTCTGCCACGTTCCGCGAAAACTCATCCGACAAAATTGCGTTCGAAAAAGGACTTCCTTCAAATGTCGATGCGGAGCGTTTCATCCTCGGTTCCGTGCTGCTGGACGCAGCGCGGTTCATCGAAATCGCGGGGCTGATCGGCCAGGAGGACTTCTCTCTCGAAAAGCACCGGCGCATTTTTCTGCGCATGTTCGAGCTGCATGAGCGCGGCCTGAAGATCGACCGGATCACGCTTGCCGAAGAGCTCATGAAACACAACGAGCTCGAATCGGTGGATGGCCTGGGGTATCTCGTCTCGCTCGACGATGGGATGCCGCACATAGCGAACCTCGACGGCTATGTGAAGATCGTGCGCGATAAGGCTACGCTGCGGCGCATCATTCATGCCTCGCAGCACATGATGAACCGCGCGCTGATCGGCGAGGAAGAGCCTGGCGAGATCCTGGCGGGCGCGGGCGAGGTGCTGCTGAAGCTGGGCGAAGCGCGTCAGGAAAAAGGCCTGATGTCGCCGGGCGATGTAATTCAGAATTACCAGGGCGGCATCAACGCGTTTCTCGATCCGAGCAAGCGCATCAAGGGCATCAGCACCGGGTTCACCAAGCTCGATGAGATGACGGGCGGTCTCCACTCAGGCGAACTGATTATTCTCGCGGCGCGGCCTTCCATGGGCAAGACGGCGTTCGCTCTGAACATCGCCTGGCATGTGGCGACGCGGCTGTTTCAGCCGGTTGCAATCTTCTCGCTCGAAATGTCGCAGGAGTCCTTGCTGACTCGTATGCTGTGCGCGGCGGCGCGTGTGGATTCGCAGCGCTTCCGGACCGGTTATCTGAACGAGCAGGAGCGCCAGAAGCTGCGCGCGGCGGCGCATCAAATGGTGGAAGCGCCTATCCTGATCGACGACACCGCGGGCGCGAACCTGATGGACATGCATGCGAAGCTGCGGCGCGTTAAACAGTCGGGGCAGAAGCTGGGTCTGGTGGTGGTCGATTACCTGCAGCTGATGAGTTCGAAGGGGCGCTCGGAGAATCGCAACCAGGAAGTCAGCCAGATTTCGCGCGGGCTGAAGCTAATGTCGAAGGAGCTGGATTGCCCGTTCCTGGTGCTCTCGCAGTTAAGCCGTGCGACGGAAACGCGCGTGGGGGATCATCGCCCGCAGTTGAGCGATCTTCGCGAATCGGGATCGATCGAGCAGGATGCGGATCTGGTGGGGTTCATCTTTCGCGAGGAGGTTTATAAGCGCGATCGCGAGGATCTGCATGGTCTCGCCGAACTCATCCTGGCCAAGCAGCGCAACGGGCCGATCGGCAAGGTGGATCTGGTGTTTCTGCATGCACAGACACGTTTCGAGAATCGCGCGGAAGACCTGGGCGATTTACCACCCGAATAAAAGCGCAGCCCGTGGGCCGCGCGGGCAGGCGGAAGCGCCTGCCCCACATCCCGAATCCGGAACCGGAAAACCAGGAGAGAATGGTTGTGATGCAGCTCGATCAGTGGGATGACGATGTTCGGGATCGTTACAATCCGAATCGCACGCCGGAACAATTTCGCCAGTATACCGACGATACGCCGCCGGTAGTGCGCGAGTTCTATCGCGAGAACCATGCAAAGCAGACGCTCGATTTCGTGCTTGGGAAAGAGCGCGAATACGGGGCGCTGAATCACGGCCGCATGGGGCTTTGGGAGGCGATGGAAAAGCTGGATGCGCTGGTGGACGACAGCGACCCCGATACGTCGCTTTCGCAGATCGAGCACAATCTGCAAACCGCCGAAGCGGTGCGGCGCGACGGCCATCCTCGCTGGATGATCCTGACGGGCTTTATCCACGATCTGGGCAAAATGCTGTGCTCCTTTGGCGAGCCGCAATGGGCTGTGGTGGGCGATACGTTTCCGGTGGGATGCGCGTGGTCGCAGAAGATTGTCTATCCCGAGTTCTTTGCCGATAACCCCGATGGCAACCGCCCGGAGCTGACGACTGAGAACGGAATTTACGAGCCGGGCTGCGGGTTAAGCAAGGTGCATCTTTCGTGGGGCCACGACGAATACATGTATCGGGTGACGAAGGACTATCTGCCGGAGCCGGCGCAGTACATGATCCGTTATCACTCCTGTTACCCGATTCATCGCGAGGGTGCCTACGCGCATTTGATGGACGCGAAGGACCGCGAAATGTTCGAGTGGGTTAGGCTCTTCAACCCCTACGATCTGTATTCGAAAAGCGACTCGCGGCCAAATCTCTCGGGGCTTAAGGGTTACTATCGGGACCTGATCGCGGAATTCTTCCCTGCTGAAATTGCCTGGTAAAATGGGCAGCAGTACTAAAACCGAATCCCTTCCGGAACCCGGGGCGGGAACCGACTTTGTGCTACCATCTAACGATAAAACCGAACGGAGAACGAACACGGTGGAACATACACAAACCGCTCCTGTAAATGGAGAAGCGCATCTCAGCTCCGCGATCGCCGCGCCTGTCGTGGTGGATCTCGGGAGTGCTAAGAAGAACGATATCAAGCTGCTCGAAAAGGGCGAGGGTCCGCTGACCGAAAAGGTTCTCTCGCTGCTCGAAGAGCTTCGCAGCGACGGAACGGTAACCGGTGCGGCACAACCCGTCATCGTGGTGGTTAAAAGAAAAACAACGCGGAAGAGCCTGCTTAGCACGCTGCTTCAGGGCTGAGTTCTCCCGACGGCGAACAAAGCCGATTTCGACTAACATTCCATGGACTCCCGTATCGTCCCCACACCTTTGCGGCAGCGCACTGGTGGTGTTGAGCGGGGGCCGGACCCACAAAATCCCCTTCTGGCGTTTTCCTGGCATCGCATCCGTCTGTTTCGCACCTGCGCGACGGGGCTGATGGGCGCACGTCTTAGCGGTCCGGTAACCGGCGAGGTGTACGGGCTCCATATCCGAATCCTCTTCGAGTCCCTGGGAGGCACCTGGACTAAGCTTGGCCAGTTGCTCGGCATGCGGCGGGACGTGTTCTCCGCGGGCTTTTGCACGGAAATGTCCAAAGTGCAGAATCAGGCTGCGGGCTTTCCGGGAAGCACTGCGAAAAAGATCCTGGCAGAGGACCTGCCCGCTCCGATAGACAGCATATTCTCCGAATTCGAGGAAGAGCCATTCGCGGCCGCTTCCATCGGTCAGGTTCACGATGCCCGGCTGCGGCTGAACGGTATGCGAGTCGCCGTTAAGGTTCGGAGACCTTTCGCAGTGGAGCAGATGACGCTCGATTTCCACTGGCTGGGTTACATGTTCCGTTTCGTCAAGTGGATCCGCTTCAAGCCTTCGTTCGCCTGGGACGAT
>Ga0302319_10022354_pt1 | contig 11347 bp, 8 predicted proteins | sample Bog_T0_2_FD_203319 | JGI IMG/M metagenome (GOLD analysis project Ga0302319, IMG submission 203319) | Peat permafrost microbial communities from Stordalen Mire near Abisko, Sweden - Bog_T0_2 | ecosystem: Environmental > Terrestrial > Soil > Wetlands > Peat | place: Sweden: Abisko, Stordalen Mire...
AGCCTTTCTGCTCTCCGTCGTTCTTCCGGTGTTTCTGACGTTCTTGGTGCTCGGGATCTGGCACGGAGCTGGCTGGACCTATGTGCTGTTCGGCGTTCTCCATGCGTCTTACGTATCCGTCAACGAAGTCTGGCGCGACGCACGCCGGCGTTGGCGCAAGGCGGCAGGGCGCAAGGGTAAGCCGCCTGCCCCCTCAATTCCCGAGCGCCTCGTTGCACACGTATTGACGTTGCTTTGTGTGTTCGTCGCCAACGCGATGTTTCGCGCCGACACAGTCGGTGTTGCGTTTTCCTTCTATCGCGGCATGTTCGGACTCGCCTCGCACGCGGACTTCGCCGGCTTCTACCGCTCCGAGGCGTTGCTGTTCGTTGTAGCGGGCTGGTTCATCATCTTCATATTCCCCAACACACAGCAGATCGTCGCCGCCTACCGCCCGTCGGTGAATTGGAAGCAGTGGCGCGACGTCGCGCTTCCGGCTTCGGCGCGTTTCATACATTGGCGCCCGAACGCCTTTGGTCTCGCCTGCATCGGCGTTCTCCTCGCCGGCGCAGTCACCGCAACGATCATCGAGATGTCCCGTGAACCAGCGCAGTTCATATACTTCCAGTTCTAGTCTTGCGTTCGGCTGGCGATTTGCGCCGCTGCTTGTCATCGCGGCTTGGATGATCGCGAGCCTGGCAGCGATCGACGTATTCATCAACTTCGCTTTTTCCTATCCGCGTGATCCCAAGGTCCTAACGCCGACGCGCCTGCAGCAGTATTTCGAGTATGGCCGCTCGGCGGAAGGCGCATTGAGGCGCATGACGCGCCCAGATCCCGCCGCCACCGCGCCGATCACTCTTGCCGGTTGGTACGATCCGCTCGTGGCGACCCAATGGGGTGTGTCCGGTCAGGTCCCGTTGACTGCGAAGCCGGAGAAGCCTGTCGTAACGATCTACGGCGCTTCACATTCGGTGCGGCTCGCCGCTGCGCTGGGACGTGTTTCTAAAGACCTGATCTCAAGGTCGGTCGGGGCCCCTGGCGCCACGCCCAACTGGTCTTACGGGGCTTACCTTCGCGACCGTGGCGGCGGGGCTAGCGTCGCCGTCGTGCTCACGTTCAATGCCAATGAATTGGCGATGATCAATTCGTTTTCGCCGTCAATATGGAGCGGCGACTTCCCCATGCCTTATGCGGGCGACCGTTTCTATGTCGAGGGCGGGGAATTGAAGACCATCCGACCGCCCTACGACTCGTTCAAAAGCTATCAGCAAACGTTTTTCGATCCCAAGGCCTGGAGTGCGGCTGTAGAGTTCTTCGCCAGAAACGACCCACTTTACGACGCATTTTCCTTCCGCGCCAACCTGCTCGACTATTCGGCGCTCGCGCGGCTGGTTCGCCGCGCCTACAATCAAGACCACACCCGCGCCAACTTGCATGCCGTGCTCGACAAGTCAGGGTTTCATCCGGAGAGTCAGGGCGTGCAGCTCGCCCGTGCGCTTATTCACGCCTTCACGACGCAAGCCAGAGCAGACGGGATGATCCCGGTCATATATCTCGTCAACAACCTCGGATATTCCGACTTTTTGTTCCGCGCTCTGAAGCCGGCCTTGGACGCAGACAAAGTTGTATACGTAAGCTCGCACACGCTCGTTTCACCGAGCGATCCCAACGCTTATCTGCCTGACAGCCACTTTACTGACGTCAACGATAATCGACTCGCGACGGCGCTTGCGGAAGCGATCAAGGCGGCGAAGTGACTGACAGAGCCGCCGTCGCGGCGGTGCTCATGTCGTCGACACGCGTCATAATCAGAATAGGCAGAATCCATATATGAATTATCGAGCGGACATTGACGGATTGCGCGCGTTCGCAGTGGTTTCCGTATTGTGCTTTCATTCCGGGTTGGCGGCGTTTCGGGGCGGCTTTGTTGGGGTCGATGTTTTCTTTGTCATATCCGGATACCTGATTACCGGAATTATTGTGAGTGAAATCGACGCGGGCACATTTTCGATTCGGTCGTTTTATCAGCGTCGCGTTCGGCGAATATTTCCTGCGTTGGTGTCCGTACTGGCGTTCGCGCTTGCGCTCGGCTTCTTGGTGCTTACGCCATCGGACCTGGTGGAACTCGCCAAGAGTTCGCTTGCCGCCGCGTTTTTCGTGTCCAATATGTTCTTCTGGCAGCACATCGGCTATTTCGATACTGCGGCGGGTCAAAAGCCTTTGCTTCATACGTGGTCGCTTGCGATCGAGGAGCAATATTACATGGCGTACCCGTTTCTGATCGCCGCGCTCTCGCGATTCTATCCCCGCTTTCGAACGCCCGCTGTGATCGCGGGGGCAGCGCTGTCCTTTCTGACGGCCGTGGTCGTCACCTACATCAAGCCGAGCGCGGCATTTTACCTGGGCCCGACTCGCGCATGGGAGCTTCTTGCGGGCGGAATGCTGGCTTTGTGGCCAAGTCCAAACGTGAACCGCGCGACTTTCAACCTTATCGCCTCGCCGCTCGGCATGGGCCTTTTGCTGATCGCTGTCCTGTTTTATAATCCGTTGATAAGGTTTCCAGGCTTTGCTGCGCTATTGCCTGTACTCGGGGCGGCTTTGATCATTTGGAGCGGCCGCGGCCCGCCGACGCTTGTTCACAGGTGGCTGTCGGCAAGACCTGTGGTCGCGATTGGTAAGGCGTCGTATTCTCTCTATCTCTGGCATTTTCCGATCCTGGCTTTCGCTGCCTACGTGACGCTCCACGGAACCACTCCCTTGACGAACGTTGGGCTCTGCTTGATAGCGGTTTGCATCTCGTTCGCTTCGCTCCGCTACGTCGAGAAGCCGTTTCGCTTTCCGGGCGCCGGGGCCCGGACGGCGCCTTTGATTGCTTTGTCGCTGGGGTCAATGGCGGTGGTCGTCGCCGTCAGCGCTTGGATCTTGATCAACAACGGAACACCCAGCCGATTTTCGAGCGAGCTGCAGGCCGCTCTGAGAGTCGAAGACGAGCGCAGTGCGGTTCATCACTGGGAATGCATGAGTCTTGAGAGTCGGATCGTGCCTCCTTCGAAGGCGTGCAAGCTTGGCGTACCGGGAAAGACCCCGCACGTCCTGCTTTGGGGCGATTCGCATTCGGTTGTCACGGCCACTGCGCTTGAACAGTCAGCGCAGCGTAACCAAGCCGCCTTTCTTTTCGCGGCTTCGGTCGATTGTCCGATCGGGCTCGGATTTGAAATCGACGCAGCGACGGGACCTGCGTTCGTGTCGACTCCAGCCTATCAAAATTGCGGAAAATACAATGAGGAAATGTTGCAAACCGCTTTGCAACAAGTGAATATTTCGACGATCGTTCTTTCGTCACGTTGGACAAATTGGCGCGTCGGGGCGCCTAGTTCGCCGGGAGAAGCGCACTACGACATACGGTTGCGCGGCCCTCAGGGCGTCGCCCGCGACACGTCGGGAAATGGCGCGATCTTCGCCCGCGGGCTTGAGCAACTGGTCGCCAAACTCGAGGCCGCAGGAAAGAGTGTGTGGATCGTCGGTCCCGTGCCAGAGCCCTTCGTCAGCGTTCCAAAGGCGCTGTTTGTGAAGGCTCTCGGCATCGATTCAACAAGCCTCGACATCACCCGCGCCGAATTTGAGGGGCGCAACGCCTTTGTTCTCGACCTCTTCAAGCATATCGCAGCCGCCTATCCCGTCCACTTCGTTCGGCCCGCAGACACACTTTGCGACGCGAACCGCTGCCCCGTTGACGAGAATGGAGCGCCGCTCTACTTCGACAACAACCATCTATCTCTGAGGGCGGTGACAAAGACGTCGCATCTTTACGATCGGATCTGGCAGAGCGATTGAGCGCCTCGCCGTGAGAGTCCGCCCGGACGGGTCTCATCCAAATGTCGGCCGACCCGTAAGCTGACGAAGAGTTGATGAGTCCATCGTGGCGAGCGAAGGGGAGCGAACTTCGCAAAGTCGGGTCGGTAACGGGCGGGGCGGGAACGCGCGTTTTCGCGATGACCCGGAAACCTGGATTGGCGATGATAGGGCGGGTTGTTGGCGAGGGAATAGGACAGATTGCCGGCTCGATCGCCCGAGTCGGGGCGGCTGCGACGCTGCGCCGGGCGCCTGTGTCCGCATGGCGACGACTTTTCCCGAAGAGCGCGATTGGCGTCTGCTACCATATGGTGTCGGACACCAAACCTCGGCATCTCAAACACTACCGCGGAATCGCCGTTGCAGAGTTCGAGGCCGATCTCGATTACTTGCAGAAGCGCTTTGGTTTCATGAGCTATGAACAACTCGAACGGCGACGCCTGTCACGAGATCCGGTTCGCGACAATTCCATCATCCTTACCTTCGATGACGGCTTCGCAGAATGCGCAACCGTCGTGGCGCCTCTGCTGCGGAAGCGCGGGATAGACTGCGTCTTCTTCGTCATAACGGACTTGGTGGATAATGTTTCCATGTTCCGCGAAAGTGCGGTCGCGCTATGCGTCGACACGATCCTCAAAATTCCGTTCGATCAGACTGACGAGATCGTCCGGCAGCTTGGGATCGACGTCCGGCTGACTTCGGCGCCGCGCCGGACTGCGACGGACGCGGTGCGATCGCCGCTCGACATGGCCGATCTCGATGCAGGCGTCGACCCTCGGCTGCGACCCCTGCTGCACTGGCTGCTGACGCTCGACCCCGCGGACGCGGGCTTGCTCATGCGGTTGTCGGCGCGCCTGGGACTCGACGCTGGAGCGTATCTGCGCGAGGTCAGGCCCTATCTGTCGAAGGCGCAAATCCGCCAGCTTCACGATGCGGGTTTTACGATCGGCGCTCACAGTTGCAGCCATCGGCTGCTGCAAAACCTCTCCCGGGAGGAGGCCGCGCGCGAGATCGTCGACTCCTGCCGGGCGGTCTGCGACCTCACCGGACAGCGCACGACGCCCTTCGCTTTTCCTTACGTCGGAACCGGTCTGGATCGGGCCTGGCTCGAGGAGCTTCGGCGCAAGAACGATTTCATCGGGCTGTTTTTCGATACCGACGGTCTGCGCGAGGATGCGAACTTCGTCGTGCAGAGAGTCTTCGGCGAGCGGATCGGTCACGACCCTACGTTGGATTCCATCCTTCGCCGGGCTTGGGCGAGGCGGAATGCATGGAAGCGGGGTGCATAGGGTCAGAAGACGCCCGTGATCGCTATTGGGGCGCTTATCCAAGCGCCATACCACGCCTACCGTCTACGCGTCGGCGCCCATCCTACGTCCGCCTCCTATTCCGCGCGGCGTCCATTCCAAATGCAGGACTACGGCGGCGGGTCAGACGCCGTCCTGACTCACTTGACAGATATGCAGACTATATTTGATAAAACCGTCTCTCGCCTCAACCATCCTCTCATTTTCAATGTGGTAGGGTATAAAATGCGGTAGAGTATAAAATGAAGGTATTCATGAGATCTCGCGCCCCGGCGCGAGCCGTCAACAGCGCCGCCGTGTAATTTCATTTGCTCCCGTTGCGGGCTGACCGTCACAATATTATTCGATAGTTAGAAGCGAACGTATTTTGCATGGACGCCAAGGCCGTAATCGCTGGGACGCAGTTCGTTTTGATTAGCGTTCGAGCGCGGCTTCGGGACGCTCCGGCAATGGAGAACAAATGGAACTCCTGACCGTGATCATGCCGACGTTCAACTCCGAAAAATGGGTAGACGCGACCATCGACAACTTAGCGGCACAGACCTACCCGCATTTGGAGCTTATCGTCGTCGACGACGGCTCGCAGGATGGGACGGTCGCAGCGGTTCGGAGCAAGTTGAGCAACGGCTTCCGGCATCCGTGGCGGATCATCGAACTCGCAGACAACAGCGGGCCTGCCGCCGCGCGCAACGTCGGGCTTCGCAGCAGCGCCGGCGAGTGGGTGCAATTTCTCGACAGCGACGACTTCATGGCGCGCGAAAAGCTCGAACGGCAGATGCGGCATTGCCTGAGCGCGCGGGCAAACCTGTGCGCCGTATATTCGGCCTGGCAGCGATGTTACTGCGACGATGGGGAAATCGTCCTGGAGGGCGATTTGGCCCTTCCGCGCGAACCCGCTCAAGAGCCGCTCATGTGTCTGGTCGGCATTGACCGGCCTTTGCTCGGAGCCGGAATAGTCCGTCGCTCGGTCCTCGAAGCGATTGGCGGCTTTGACGAAACCCTGCGATTCTGGGAGTGTGAAGAGCTTTTTGCCCGTCTGGCGAAGGCGGGTCGCCTGGAAGCGGTCGCGTCGAGCGAACCGCTCTATTTGTGGCGAATGCATCGTGACAAGATCTACATTGGCGGGGAGACCGCGCGTTACCAGTCGGCGCCTGTCGCCCTAGGCTGGATGAACCTGATTCTGCAACAGAGTTGCGGCCGATCGTTGGGGGAACTGCAGCTTTCAAGCGCCGAACGGGCAATACTGCTCGACGACTGTACCGTGTGGGCGCGCATTCTGTATTCGCGCGACCGCTTGGCTTTCCGGAAATTCATTGCGATGGCGCGGCGCCTGGACCCGAAGATCGCGCCCAGACATCCCCGTCTCACGAAGTTTCTTTCGCCTCTCGTCGGATATGAGGCCGCCGAAGGCGTGGCAAGACTTGGCCGCGCGCTTGGCGCCCTGAAAAGCAAGGCGAGAAACCTGCTCAAACTCGACCGGCCAGGATCTACGTTTGATTGGAAGTGAGCGCGAGCCTCGCCATGAGGAATTCGAGCGGATTGAATCTTCGCCCTAGCGGCAAACTAGAGACGGCGCGGCGCAGTTTCGCAGCCGCAGAGTCTCTTGATCAGGGGGCAACTGCGTTCCGTAAACCAAATCGCACACGAGGATCCCAAGAGCATTGACAGCGCGCGAGACGATGTGGGAGCGGCTTCGTGACGAAGCGAGCGTGCAAGCCAGCACGGGCGACGAGACCTGGGCCTTCACCAACATGGCGCCATTTTAACGTCAAATTGGCGGATTACCTTGACTTCGGGATCTGTAGAATATTATTGCTTGTCTTGAGCATATTTTCGGCGATCGCAGTGTTGTTTTGCGGGTTTGGCATTAATTGTAGGCGGCCATCCATGAAAATACTTCATTTTTTGGGGATTGGACGAATACCAAAGCGACCGATGACGGAAGCGACCGGCGGGACCGAGCGAACGGTCCTTGAAGTTGCGAAAATTCAGCGCAGACGCGGATTTGACGTGACTGTGGCGTCAAAGGCGGACGTGTATTGGCGCGGGGAGTGGGAGGGCGTGAAGCTTCTGCATCTCGCTCCTTCTGCTTTGACGAAGGCGATGACCTTCGGAAAGGTCACCGGGGCGCATCTCCCTTTGGCCTTACTGATTTATAAGGAAAACTTCGATCTGATACATTTTCATGAATATATCAAAACAAGGCTTTTCGCCGGGCGCCGCAAGATCATGCACTTTCATAATGATCCGTTGCCCGGTTGCGACGCCGCGGATCTCGCGCGAGAGGCGCCGGCTTATTGGGTGCAGGTCGGCACGAGCCTTCGGCAGATTGGCGTCAGCGACTATGTGGCGAGGCGGCTTCGGCTTGCTCACGACTTGGCCGGTCGCAGCGCGCCACCTGTGAACATCGTGAAAATTCCCAACGGGGTTCATACGGACGCGGCGCCGCCGCAAGGCCGCACAGAAGCGCGGAAACGTATGCGGGAAAAGCTCGGGCTCAAAGATACGGACGTCGTGTTTTTGTTTTCTGGCGCGCTCAGGCCCGAGAAGGGCGTGGATTTCCTCGCGCGCGCTTTTGTAAGGTTGTTGGAACAACGTCCTGACGTTCGTCTGATCATCGTTGGCGGCGGTCGACTGTGGATCGAGTCCGGATGGTTGAGGTCGAATCCGACGGATACATGGGATCGCAAGGTTGCAGACATTCTCGCGCCGGCGATCAAGCGGGAGCAAGCATTTTTGCTCGGCATTGTGCCTCCCGTCGAAATCATGCCCTACTATGCGGCGAGCGATGTTTTGGTCTTACCATCCATGTTTCAGGAAACGTTTGGATTGGTCATTTTGGAGGCGTTCTCCGTCGGGCTCCCCGTTGTCGCCTTTCGCTCAGGCGGCATTCCTGAACTCGTCAAAGATCGGGAGAACGGAATTCTGGTCGATCAAGGAGACGAGGAGGCTCTCTACCAAGCGATGCGCGAGCTAGCGCAGGATCGCGCTCTGCGCGAGCGTCTCGGCGCCGCTGGCGAACGGATTGCCCAAAATTATTCTTGGGAGAATACAGCCGACCAAATCAACGCCGTTTATTTGTCCGCTCTGGAGACATACCCTCGACGAACGGGGCGCCTTGGTCGCGGCAGCCCAGACCTTGGCCGAGAGCCCCAATGACGGCTTCGCCTTTTCCCTCCATCGACATGAACTCGCTGCCCAGACCGCAGGGCGCTTTTGAGCTTCGGGAAAAAGTGGCCGCTCAAGAGCCTCGCGGCCAAAGCGGCCGCCTCAGTTACATCGACGTCCTCAGAGGGGCCGCCGCCGTTCAGGTTCTTCTGTCGCACGTCACGCTGGCGTTTTTTCCCGGCGTGTTTTTTTCGTCGCCGCTTTCTGGCGCGCTTCTCGGCTATCTTGCGGCCACGCCGCTGTTCTTCGTGTTGGACGGGGCGTCGGCGGTATGCATCTTTTTTACGCTTAGCGGTTACGTTCTCACGCCTCTGTTCATGAACTCCAAAGCGAGCGGCGCCGTTCTCATTTTTTCGCGTTTTGTCCGCCTCGGCGCGCCGGCCGTGGCCGGGTGCATATTATCGGTCGTTCTGTTCCTGATTTTTGCGCAATACAACCAAACAGCCGGATCGCTTTTGAATTCTCAATGGCTGAGCGAGAGCTGGCGGCCGGCCTCCGACCTCTGGTTTGTGAAAGACGCCCTCGTCAATGGCCTGCTTCTCGGCTTTCGCGGGGACTCGATTGTTCAGTGGTTCGGTTTGCCGGCCGCGGCTCTGCCGGAAATGTCCAACTCCTACTTGGCGCCGCTTTGGACGCTGTCGATCGAGTTCTACGGCTCGATTCTCGTGCTGGCGCTGTCGCGCGCGCGATCCCCGACGCTGCTTGTCATGACGTCCATCGTCTTGAGCCGCACCTATCTGGTTTGCTTCCTCGCGGGTCACGTCGCGGCTCGCTTTCGTCTGGGCGAGGAGCGACAGATTACGCCCTGGCCGGCGGCGGTCGCGTTAGCGACACTCGGAGTGTCAATTTGCATGGCGAGCCACTTCTGGACTCCCGACCCGGTCGTGAAACTCTGTACGCTGGCGCCGCAGATCCTTCCGCCCTGCCCCACGGTTAATCCTGCTTATCTGATGAGAATCTATGGTGCCGCCGTCTTTACCGTTGCGGTCATGCAATGTGCGCCGGCTCGCAGGTTTTTAAACCATAGGAAGCTGCGCGCCCTGGGCCGGTTGTCGTTTCCGCTCTATCTCACACATTGGCCAGTCATCTTCGGCGTCGGATGTTTTCTGTTCGTCGTATCGGCGCCCTGGCTGGGTCTGAGCTCGGCGCGCTACCTGGCTCTGGTTGCGAGCATTGGTCTTGCTGTAATTGTGGCGACGGCGTTTGAACGGGTCGACCAGATGGCGCTGCGAGCTTCGCGGGTCTTGCGGGAGCGGAAAAATGCGGGCGGGCCGCCGTGACTCCGGGCGCGCCCGTTATCGCCAGTCGCTGCGTGCGCTTACAGGGTATTGAGATCATGATCGGAACCGCGCAATTGGACTTGAAGCTTCGCAGCCTGCTGAGAAAGCGCTTTCCTCGCAAGGCGGCGGGGGATCTCGGGTACGATCCCTATGACTTGGGCGCGCTGCGGCGAAACGCGACGCAGGTCCTCGCAGACATCCAGCAGGCCGTTGTCCCGGAACCGGCGGAAAAATGTCGCCGGATCCTTCTTGCCATGCAAAACAGTTATCCCACGGCGGAGCTTGCGAACGAGTATTTCGCAAATCTGGAATTGGCGCTGCGGCACAAGCGCGAGCTTGATGTGGCTGGTCAGATCGTGATTGGCGTGGGTCCCGGCAGATGCGGCTCGAGTAGCCTGTCGCAAATGTTGGGGTCGATTCCAAACAGCTGCTGTACACATGAAAGCCCGCCGTTAATATTCTGGCGGCCGACGATCGAGCAGGTTGACTTCCATGTCCGGCGGTTCCGCCTGTTGGCCAAGTATTACTCGGTAGTATCGGACGTTTCACATTGGTGGCTGAACGCCATCGAACAGATCTGGGAGCGGCTGCCGGAAATGAAAGTCATAGGCCTGATCCGCCAACACGACGAATGCGCGAGATCTTTCATGCGTATCCAGGGCTTCGGAGCCGGCTCAGCCAACCCGTGGGCGCCACCTGGCGATAGTTTCTGGCGCGTTGGGGCATGGGACGCCACCTACCCCAGCTATCCCGTTCCCGATCTCTCCAAGCATGATCCCGATCGGGTCAAGCTTGAACAGATTAGGCGTTACGTGTCGGAATACAACGCGCAGATCATGACGCTCGCGCAGGGCCATCCTGGCCGAGTCAAGGTCGTGCGAACGGAGGCGCTAAGCTTACCCGATGTCCAGGCCGAAATTTTCTCGGTCGCAGGCCATCGCGGCAAAAACGCAAATTGGAAATTGAACGTAAAAGGAACCGACGACGGCAAGATTAACCAGGTAGAAATATGAACTTGACAGCAGCGCGGTTCCCCTCGTTCTTCGACACGAAGATCGAGCTGTCGGGTTTAGAACAGAAATATTGCGCGGATACTCTGGACTTTGATTTGCGCTGCGTGACGAAGAGGGGCTCCAGCAGAAGCAAAACCGTCAATCGCGTTATCGTAACGCGATGAACCGCGGAGTGAGGTCAAGCGGATCGTGGTGAAGTTTTTTCTGAACCCGAAGATGGAGTGCGTCGATGTCCAGCATTGATGCGGCGGCGTCGATGTTTTTGGCTTTTGCGGCTGCGCTCGCTCATGGCGCCATGAGCGTTGTGTTGTGTTGGCTGTCGATGGCTGCCGCAACGCTTTTCATCGAGATTCTGGCGGCCAAGCGCGCCGCCGCGCGGGTCGGCGCTGCGTCGACGTCGACGCCAGACTGGCCTAGGGTGGCTGTGCTCGTTCCCGCGCACAATGAAAGCGCAGGGATTATCCCGACGCTCACAGACGCCCGCAGCCAGCTGCGGGTTACCGACCGGCTGCTGGTCGTTGCGGATAATTGCAGCGACGATACGGCTCAGGTCGCGCGCGCTGAGGGCGCCGACGTGTTCGAGCGTCGGGATCCGGAACGTCGCGGCAAGGGCTACGCGCTCAGCGCAGGCGTCGCGTATCTTTCGCTCGATCCGCCCGATATCGTCGTGATCGTCGACGCCGATTGCCGCATATCGCCGAACGCAATATCGCGCCTCGCCGCGAACTGCGCGCGAAGTCGGCGG
>Ga0302319_10022355_pt1 | contig 11347 bp, 8 predicted proteins | sample Bog_T0_2_FD_203319 | JGI IMG/M metagenome (GOLD analysis project Ga0302319, IMG submission 203319) | Peat permafrost microbial communities from Stordalen Mire near Abisko, Sweden - Bog_T0_2 | ecosystem: Environmental > Terrestrial > Soil > Wetlands > Peat | place: Sweden: Abisko, Stordalen Mire...
ACTTCGCCGTTCAATCCAAACTTACAGACGACGGGTCGTCGACTTGTTGACCATTCTATGGACGCGGCGTGTGAATTCCAGTTGTACCGACGGGAAATCTCTTCAGCGCCCATGTCACCTCACGCGTTGCACTCGACTCGACGAAGCGACTTTTTCGACCGTCGAGTGAACAAAGTTAGGTCGGTGCGGTCCACCAAAATCAAGGGCTGATTCACTATAGTTTCAAGGGAAATGGCGGCAAATTGACGGCTGTCGGCCTTCGAACGCGGAATGGAAAAGGTGGTCAGTGGGCAACTCAATCGGTCGTCGATATCGGTACGGCTCGAGTTTCGTCGACCAAGATTCCGGGGTTCGTTTCGAGGGCCACCATCCACTGGAGCGACCTGATCTCTGGAAGATGTACCTCAACGAAGCCGAAGGGATCTTTCGCAGCCGCGGATTTGAGGGGACGTTGCGACGGGTCGACCTCGAAGAGGGCAACGGCGTCCCGTTGTTCATCCTGGGTTTCGACGCCGACGGAAATGCCGTGGCCGGCGTACGGTTTCACGGTCCCTTAGAGGGCGGTCGTCAGGCCGCGATCCTAGAAGAGATGGCCTCGTCGCCCGAGATCGGCGTTATTAGCGAACTGATCGAGCAAGAGATCCGCTTGGGCACCCTGGAGGTCAAGGGCGCGTGGTCCAAAGGCGCGACGGTCGTGGGAGCGCGACTGCTCACCGCCATCTCGCGCTCGGTCACACACGGGATGAACTGGCTGGGCGCGGAGTTCGCCATTGCCGCGGTATCGGACGCTTTGATGCCCGTCGGCTACGCCACGGGTGCACTTCAAGTCGGGACGCAGTGGGTGCCCTTCCCCGACGAGCGCTACCGCACGGTCGCCGTCGCGTGGACGCGCGGGCGCACGTACGAACTCGCGACGACCGAGAATCAACAGGCCTATCGACGTGAAGCCGAACAACTCCAACGTGGTCCGTCACGTTCGGGAGAAGGTCCCGTCGAGCCCGCTTCGACGCGCAACCGGGCCAGCCGTCCGATGATCCTGGACGTCGGCGAACGCGCGCAACGCGAGGTTCTTCGAGTCCTTCGCGAGGACTCGGCGTTGCAGGTCATCGATCGGCTGTCGGAACAACGCGAACAGCTCGGCGAGATCATCCCCCCGGTTCCGAAGCCCCTGCTCAACGAGGGTTCGCGATGGATCTACTACCCGTGGCGTCGCGCCGTCGTGCGACTGCTCGCACCGAAGTCGTTCACGACGCTTCGACTCGACCGCAATCGCAACAAACTGACCCGCGCCGAACAGGCCCGCCAGCGCACGCTTCGCATCGGCGTCGTCGGTCTGAGTGCGGGCCACACGATCGCTCACGTCATCGCCATGGAGGGACTGGCGGGCGAGATTCGACTGGCCGACTTCGACACGCTGGAGCTTTCGAACCTCAACCGGATCCCCGCGAGCGTGCTCGACCTCGGCGTCAACAAAGCGATCGTCGCGGCTCGTCGAATCGCCGAGATCGATCCCTACCTACGCGTCGTTGTCGAACCGACGGGGGTTCGTCCGGAGAACCTGGGCGACTTCCTCGACGGGCTCGACCTCGTCATTGAAGAGTGCGACTCGCTCGACATGAAGTTCCTCGTGCGTGAAGCGGCCCGCGATCGTCAGATACCGGTGATCATGGAGACGAGCGATCGGGGCGTGCTCGACGTCGAACGTTTCGACCTCGAACCGGACCGTCCGATCTTCCACGGCCTGCTGGGCGATATGGACTCATCGAAGTTGGCCAATCTGACCACGGCGCAAAAGGGTCCCTACGTGATTCGATTGATCGGCGCTCGCGAGGCGTCCTCACGCGGCGCGGCGTCGTTGTTGGAAGTCGGCCAGACCATCACGGGTTGGCCGCAACTCGGAAGTGAGATCACCCTGGGCGCGGCGACGGTCGCGGCCGCTGTCCGCAGAATCGGACTGGGCGGTGAGTTGCCGTCCGGACGAGTGCGCTTTGACGTCGAAGAGATCCTCGAGGGACTCGGTCCCGTCGAAGTCAATATGGAGGCCGAGGCCGATCTCTTCACACCGCCGCCCGAAGACCCACCGCTCGTCAGCGATGACCCGATCGAGATGATCGTCGACGCCGCGCGCCGCGCGCCCTCCGGCGGCAACGTCCAGCCGTGGCGCTTCGAAGCCGACGAAGACGAGATTCGATTCTTCATGGTGCCCGAACGCACGTCCACGATGGACGTCGCCTATCGCGCCACCTACGTCGGAATCGGGGCCGCCCTCTTCAACGCCCGTGTCCAAGCGGCGTCGCTGAGGAAGCTCGGACCGGTGAAACTCTTTCCCGAAGGTCGACCGTCGCACCACGTGGCCTCGATGCGACTCGGGACTTCGGACGACGTGGCGATAACGCCGTTGCGCGACTATCTTCACAGTCGATCGTCGAATCGTCGCATCGGTCAGCCGTCTCAACTCGAACCCGAGACCGTCACGAACTTGATGCGTGGCGTCGAGCGCGAGGGCGCGCAACTTCATCTCGCCACCGAGCGTTCACGGATCACGACCGGTGCCGAACTGTTGGCCGCGTCGGACCGACTCCGGTTCTTGCTGCCGACGGTGCACCAAGAGATGCTCTCGGAGATTCGTTGGCCCGGTCGCGACATCTTGGACGAGGGATTGGACGTTCGCACGCTCGAGCTCGACCCGGGTGGTTACGCCGCGCTCGACATCCTCGGACGCGCCGACGTCATGGGCCACCTCTCGGACTGGCGAGCCGGTTCGGCCCTCGGCATGCGAATGCAAGCGTCGGTGATGACCAGCTCGGCGTTGGCCATGATCACGGTCCCGCGCGCCGACCCGATGTGGTACCTGCGTGGGGGATCGGCGATGGAGAGGTTCTGGCTGACCGCGGAGATGCACGGCCTCGCCGTGCAGCCGGCGTCGCCGGTTTTTCTCTACGCCGTCGACGAAACTGACATGCGCCACATGGCCGGGGAGCGGTACCTCGATGAGATGTTCTCGCTGTCCGAGCGCTTCCACGAGTTCTGGGGTCTGAGCGACGGGGAGACGGCGATCATGGTCTTTCGGATCTTCCAGGCGCCTCCTCCGTCGGTGCACAGCGTGCGCCTCCCACTGAGCCACGTTTTGAGCCGCGGCACCGAAACCATCTCACCGATTGAGCCCTATTCCGTTGAAAAAAGATGAAAAGTGGTGAGAATATTGGGGTTTACTTCTTAGATTGCCTGTGTAATAATCTTTGACTGGTAACAAATCGCACTGGGCTACGACCGCATGGTTCAAGCCCTGATGCAAGCCTTTATCTGTCGGCGAAGGTAGATCCCCCATGAGAAGTCTCAACCACTCGTATCTGGACCGCGCGGGCGAAGAGACGCGCCTGGTCGTCGAGACGCTCTTGCAGGTCGTCCCCGGTACACAAATCGTCGCCGTAGTGACGAATCTCAGCAAGCCCATCCCGGGCTTCGAACTCGAACCGCTCGTCGGCACCGACGCCGAGCGCGCCTTCGACAGCATCAGCGAACGAGTTCGTCTGCAGTTGACCGGTGAGATTCCCTTCGGATCGTTCTCGTGCGTCGTGCTCGGTGTGGAGTGGGGCGTCCTCGTCGACTCGATCGTCGTCCAAGACGGTGACGTCGTGGGCGCGCTCGTCGTCGCGCGCCACGGACGCACCTGGTCCGGTCGCGAGCGATCGCTCACCAAGGCCTTTGGTTCGCTGCTCAGCCACGTCGCCACGCTCGCGACGCGCGAAGGTCTCTTGTTGCACCAGCGCCGTCTTGATGAATTAGTCGCTCAAGTGGCGGAAAGACTCATGCCGGCGTCGGCGACGAATCGCCAGGAAGTCCTCGATTGGGTCTGCCAGGTACTTGCCGAATTCCTCAACGCCGACGTCGCCTTCTTGCGACGCAATGACCTCGTGCGAGGTCTCACCATCCTCGATGCGCAGTGGCCACCACGCGACGACGTTCCCGACCCCGACCCCCTCGGTGAGATCTCCTTCGATGCCGACCCGATTTTCATGGCGATGCGCGACCTGCGTTCGCCCTACCTGACCGGTACCGAGGATATGAACGACGACTACCGCGACCGAACCATGGAAGGCGGCGGCATCACACCCGCGGCCGGTGTCGCGGTGCCGCTCTTGATCGGCGACACGACGTGGGGCGTCTTGGGATTCCTCCACTTCAACCTGCACAACTGGAACACGCCCGAGATCAACGCGCTCCAGGCGGTCGCCTCGATGCTCGTCCAGCTCCAGGGTCGCATCGACGCCGAGGAGCGCACGCGCTTCAACGCGAACCACGACGAACTCACCGGTCTGCCCAATCGCCGCGCCCTGATCCACGAGTTGAAGTCGCGCCTCAACGCGAAACGTCAGACCGCCGTGATGGTCATCGACCTCGACCGGTTCAAGATCATGAACGACTACCTGGGTCACGGCAGTGGTGACCGGCTCCTCGTGACGATCGCCGATCGAATCCGCACCAGCATTCGCACGAACGACTTCGCGGCTCGACTGGGCGGCGACGAATTCGTCTTCATCGTCGACAAGGCCAAGAGCGAAATGGAGATCCTCGCCACGGCCTATCGCATGCTCGACGTGATCGCCCAACCGGTCGCTATCGCCGGCCAAGAGGTCACCCACACCGCGAGCATCGGCATCGCGATGGCCGAACCCGGTGAACAGAGTGAACTAGACCTGCTCGGCTGGGCCGACGTCGCCATGTACGCCGCCAAGGCCCGTGGCCGAAATCAGGCCGTCGTCTTCGACCGCGAACTGCGTGAAGAGGTGAACGACCGTTCACGCACCGAGTTGATGTTGCGCGAGGCCATCGACATGGGCGGCCTCCGACTCCACTTCCAGCCCGAAGTCGACCTTCGCACCGGTCAGGTGCTCGCCGCCGAGGCGCTGGTTCGTTGGGAACACCCCACGCGCGGACTCCTGGCCGCGTCGGAGTTCATCACCGTCGCCGAAGAGACCGGACTGGTCACCGAACTCGGCCGTTGGGTCTTCGCCGAGGCCTGTCGTCAGTTGTCGATCTGGCAGGACGAGTACCCGGACCTGCCCTTCATCGTGCGCATCAACATGTCCCCGGCCGACTTCAAGATGGGCGACCTGGTGGAGTTCGTCGAGCGCTGCCTGCGCGATAACGACGTTCCCGGGAATCGCCTGTGCATTGAGATCACCGAATACGCGGTGTTGGACGAGCCGGAGCGAATCGCGAAGATCCTGAAGAGTTTCCAGGCGCTCGGCGTCGAGATCGCTCTGGACGACTTCGGCACCGGTTTCGCCTCGATGACCGGTCTGAAGAATCTGCCGGTGAACCTCTTGAAGCTCGACATGAGCTTCGTGCGCGGTATCACGACGGATAACTACGACCGCGCCATCGTCGAATCCATCATCCGATTGGGAGCCGCGCTCAACCTGGGCGTCATCGCCGAGGGCATCGAGTCCGACACGATCATCCAAAAGCTGCTGGAACTCGGTTGTTACCGGGGCCAGGGCTACCTCATCTCGCGACCGGTCCCGGCTTCGGAGCTCTCCGAAATGCTCCGGGAAGGGGCCGTCGCCGCTTCGATCCTGAGGTCCGTTGAACAGACCCCGATCGAACTGGCAGACTTGCAGTTGTGAGCTCCAAGAACGGTTCGATGGCCGAGTCCATGCGCGATGAGAGCGAAGAAGACGCCGAGGCGAAAGCGTCGCTGACGTCGATCCACACGGTCGACTTCGGATCGGCGATCGCCGGCGAAGGTTACGAGCCGTGGCTCTTCCAGACGATGCTGAACGAACTGTCCGAACGCGAACTCGGCGTTGGATTCATCTACTCAATACTCGAGCTCTTCGCCACGCGTCACTCGCTGAACGACGTGGCCGTCGTTCTCGTCAACGAGTCCTTCGGCACGCAGATGTTCCGACTCGGCGGCGAATCGGTGACGCCGGACATGGCGGCTCACCTCAACGCCTCACCGGGCGTCTACTGCGAACCGGACACGGTGCCGGCGGCCGAGTGCGACGCCGTGCGCACGGCGTGCCAGTTGGCAATGTCGTTGCACCTCGCGCGCTTCAGCGCGGCGCACGACCCGCTGACGAACATCGCGAACCGTCGGAGTTTCGACGAGGCCCTCGAAGTCGCGGCCGCACGCAGCGCTCGCTATGGCTGGGCCTTCACGCTGGTGCTGGTGGACCTCAATAACTTCAAGGCCGTGAACGACAAGTCCGGTCACGAGTTCGGCAATCATTTGCTGCGTCAGTTCGGCTTCGCATTGCGCCAGGCCGTTCGCCAAGGCGATACGGCCGCGCGCATCGGCGGCGATGAGTTCGCGGTGATCTTGAGCAACGCCGAAGGACACGAGTCCTCGGGCTTCACCGAACGATTGAAGGGGCACCTGGTGGCGTTGGGCAATCCCGTGGACTTCACCATTGGCACCGCGTCGTCACCACGCGACTCGACCGATCCGGGCGAGCTCTTGCGCATGGCCGACGGGCGTCTCTACGAGAAGAAGGGCATTCGCATCTCATGATGTCACGGACGGAAGAAGACTTCGAACTCGAGTTGCGTTCGCTACCCGGCGTTTTGAATGTCGGCATCACCAAGCACGCCAGCGGCGACGTCAACGTCGTCACGCTGGTTGCGAACTCCAAGGACCCACTCGCCACGCGGAGCGCGGCCAACCAGATCGCCAGTCTCTACTATCCCGAAGCGGCCGTCGTCGTCGAAGACGCCAATCGTGCGATCGTCGACACGCAACGCGGCGAAGGTCCTCGCGTCGCACTGATTCGCGCTGACTACGACACCTCCGACGGCTTCTGCGAGGTGCAGCTGTCGGTCGATGGACGCACCGGTATCGGACGCGCGGGGAGCGGTCCGCTGATCGGCGGCGCCGAGGCGACGCTCGCGGCGCTACGTGACCTCGGCTACGACGTCCCGTATTCGCTCATGACCGTGACGAACGTCACGAACGGCCGCGACTGGCCGGTCATCGTGACGCTTCGTTCACTGGCCAACGACGCCGATCGATTCGGCATCGCTCGTTCCGAGGACGATCTCGTCTCGGCGGTGAAGGCAACGCTCGATTCGTTGAATCGTTTCCTCTCGACCATCGAAGGTCGCGCCTAACTCGTTTACGACCGCCAACTACGGCGTGGGGACCACTGCGTCGAAGACGCGACCTCGCAACTCGACCAGACCCGCGGTGCGCAGCGACCCGCCGAGCGCCGTCGCGATACCGACGCCCGCGACGGCCCCGTCGCGCGGCAAGACCACCAACGCGTTGTCGGTCCCTCGGGCAACGACGATGCCTTGGACGCGCGCCTTGCGCGCCGCGTCGTCGACGGCGTGGACGTCGACCCCGACGTCGAGCTCGACGACCGGATTCTCGTACTTGCGGTGCTTGAGGGAACGAAGGTCGCGGATCATTTGGATCGAATCTCGGCCCACGTGGACGGTGGAGCCGGCGATATCGTCCCAGGTCACCGGGATCGGTTGGATCGCGATGCCGAGTTGGTCGGCGAGATAGAGCATCTCCGCGTCGTAGACGAAGCGGTCATAAAAGCCCAAGAGCCCGAGTATCCGCGCCGGACCTAACTGGAAGCCCTTGCACCCGCACTGGGTGTCGCGCAGTTTCGTGCCGGTGTAGTGGCGCACGAGGCGATTGAAGACGCGACCGGCGAGCGTGCGAAGCAACGTGTCGTAGCCGTCGGCGGTGTCGTTCTCTCGTGAACCCGGCACGAGCGCACTGTCGTGCAAGGCGACGACGAAATCCGGCAGGTGGATCGGCCGGATCGACAGGTCGGCGTCGGTCGCGATGACGAAGGGCGCGCTCGCGACCGAGATGCCCAGACGCACGGCCGCGCCTTTGCCTCGGTTCTGGGGCTGTTGCACGAAGAGCACGTGCGGCAGGTGGCCGTAGACGTCACGGGCGACCTGCATCGTGTCGTCAATCGATCCGTCGTCCACGACGATCACTTCGATCTGATCGGGATTCATCTCATCGAGGACGGGACGCAGTCGATCGAAGCCGGCCGCGAGTCGGAGGGACTCGTTGTAGGCCGGTATGACTAGGGAGGTAGTGAGGGTCACGGTGCTCTCTCTCGACGCGGGCGTCGTTCGAAGGGTTTTCGTTCGTGCGAAACAAAAGTAGTACGACGAGATTCGCAGTCGTGACTCATCGTGGCCCCCACGAAGACGATGACAATCGACCTCGCCATCGCGTCCGGTTCGCGCAATAGCACCACGCGAGGCGTACCGCGAGAGTTGTAAATGTCGTACGTGGCGCGCGTTCTCAGCGTCGGTGACGCACCTCAAGAAATTCCATTGGAATCGAACCCAGAACCAGAGGTAGTTTTGGTGTATGGGAGTCTTGGTTCTGGGGATGCACCGTTCGGGCACGTCCGCGCTGGCGGGCGCCCTTGGAGCGATGGGTTTCGACGTCGGTCCCGACGACGACGTCATGCCGGCCGACGCTGGAAACCCTGAGGGCTACTTCGAACTGTTGAGCGTCGTGCGGGCCGATGACGACCTGCTCGCTCACTTCGGCGGTCGATGGGACAGTCCGCCGGAGTTCGCTCCGGGCTGGAGCGAGGACGACTCCGCGATCGAGTTCGTAGACGCTGCGCGCGCGGCGTTGAGCGAACTCTTCGAGAACGACCACTTCCTCCTCAAGGATCCACGGATCTCGATCCTGCTGCCGCTGTGGCGACGGATCACCAACGACAGCGGTTGCGCCGTCGTGATCGTGCGTGATCCGTTGGAAGTCGCGGCGTCGCTCACGAGGCGCAACGGTCTACCGACCCTCACGGGTCTCGCGCTATGGGCGCACTACAACCGAACGATGTTGCGCGATCTGCACGGTGCGCGCGTTCACGTCTGCAACTACGCCGATCTCGTCGAGAATCCCGACGGCGTCCTCACCGACATCGCCGCGAGCCTTCGGGCGTGGGGCGAAGCATCCAAGGAACTCGATCTCGCCAAGGCCATCGCTTCGATCCATCCGGAGCTCCGTCGCAACACGATGGTCGATGCGGACTTCATGTCCGATGCGTCGCCGCTCGAGATCACCGAACTGTTGAAGTTGACGTTGGACCAGCGTGGACGACACGACGTGTTCGACATGGGAACGGAACTCGAGCCCGGATGGTGGGAGGGACCGCTGCTCGAAGAGCGGCGCCTGCTCCTGCAGTGGGCGCTCGCGCGTATCGACGAGTTGGAGACGCACAACACGAATCTCCTCACCGAGAACGGGATCCTCTGGCAACAGAGTGAGGCGGCGGCCCGCGAAGCGGACCAACTGCGCGATCGACTCGACCGAGTGCGCCGACTGGTCCCCGGACCGCTTCGTCGCGTCGCCTCGAAGATCACCAACTGACCCCAGGTCGCAACACAGTGCCGAGCGATACATCCGATTCCACGTTCGTGATTTGGTTCACCGGCATCTCGGGAGCCGGCAAGTCAACGATCGCCCTGATCGTCGAGGAGCGTCTCGTGGCCCTCGGACTCGCTGTCCATAACCTCGACGGCGATTCCCTTCGCCACGGACTGAATCGCGACCTCGGATTCAGCGACGCCGCTCGCATCGAGAACATCCGCCGAGTCGGCGAGTTGGCGCGTCTCTTCAATAACGTCGGGATGATCGTCCTCGTGGCCGCGATCTCTCCATTTCGCGAAGGCCGTGACGCAGCGAGAGAACTTGCCGGACCGGGCCGGTTCGTCGAAGTCCACGTGGACACGCCGCTCGAGATCGCCGAACAACGCGACGTCAAGGGCCTCTACGAGAAGGCGCGCAGCGGACAGTTGCCGAACTTCACGGGCATCGATTCACCGTACGAAGCACCACTCAATCCCGAGGTTCGCATCGACGCGTCGTTCGAGTCGCCCGAGGACGCGGCCGATGAAGTCTTTCGAGTGCTGCGGGCGATGGGACTGGTGACCGCCTGACTCAGTCGCCGAACCTCGACGACGGTCCGTCGTTGTCCGGAGTGAAGAACGGTTGCGCCGGCCCTGGCGACTGGGGAGTGAGCGGGACTGCCCGAACACCTGACGCCATGCAATGGATCAACTCCATCTGACACTGATCACGTTGTTGCATCGCCAATCTCAGTCCGTCGGCGGCCTTGGCCACCAGTGAGGCGTGCGTCGAGGCGTCGTCGGGGTTGCTCTCAAGCGCCGTTCGCTGTCGTTCGACGGTCTCCAAGTGGGCCCGCGCCGCCTCCCAGTACCGCACCGATTTCTCGGCCAATTCGAGCGCTTCACGCTGCGCGGCGCACTGCCCCGGTGCGCGCTTTCGCCGGGCGTAGGTGAAGACGACGAAGCCGACAATGCCGAGCACGAGAACGGCGCCGCCGAGAGCGAGGAGCACGCCGCCGCTGCCAGTCGACGTCGTGGCGACCAACGCCGGTCGACTCGACGCGTCCGCCGAGGAAGCGCTCAGAACGTCGAGACCACCGGCGACGCCGAGCAGTGCCAGTGTCGACAGGAAGCGGCGGATCGCTCCACGACCGATAGTCCTGCTCACGTCCAACACTGACCCTCCATGAACGCTCCCAATGGCAAGAACGATAGTGCTCGTTGTGTCCGCAGCGAGGGTTCGCTAGGGCAGAATTCCGTCGACACGACGCGGAATCGCGAGCGGATTGCTGTCTTGGAGCGCCGGTGGCAACAGCTCGTCGGGCACCGATTGGTACGTCACCGGACGCAGCCATCGCTCGATCGCCGCGGCACCGACCGACGTGCCGGCGCTGGACGTCGTCGAGGGCCACGGGCCGCCGTGTTGCATCGACCAGCTCACCCCGACGCCGGTGGGGAATCCGTTGATGATGACGCGACCGCCTCGATGGGAACCGAGATCGACGAGCCACCGGCCGTCACGGTCGTCCTCGACGCAAAAGACACTGAAGGTGAGTGCCGGCTCACTCGCGAGGAGCGCCTGGCGCAGTTCGTCCGCCGAGCGGTAGCGAACGACGAGCGCCGACGGCCCGAAACACTCTTCGCGCAACGCGTAGGCGTCGCGTTCGACGAATCGCGCGGCGTCGACCTCATACAGTTGCGCGGCGCTGTGGGCGTCGGAGCCGGCGTCGTGGTGCACGAGCGTTCGCACGTCGCTCAATGTGGCGATGGCCTCGGTGCCGCGTCGAAAGTGATCGGCGATCGACGAGCTGAGCATGGTGAAGGGCCCGAGCGATGTCAGGGCCTCGACCATCGCGTCGACGACGGCGTCACCCTTCTCGCCGGTCGGCACGAACGCGAGGCCCGGTTTCGTGCAGAACTGACCGGCGCCGAGCGTCATCGATCCGGCGAGTCCCGTCCCGATCTCGGGGCCGCGCGCTTCGGCCGCGCCCTCGGTCACGACCAA
>Ga0302319_10022358_pt1 | contig 11346 bp, 12 predicted proteins | sample Bog_T0_2_FD_203319 | JGI IMG/M metagenome (GOLD analysis project Ga0302319, IMG submission 203319) | Peat permafrost microbial communities from Stordalen Mire near Abisko, Sweden - Bog_T0_2 | ecosystem: Environmental > Terrestrial > Soil > Wetlands > Peat | place: Sweden: Abisko, Stordalen Mire...
TGAACGACCCTCAAAAGAGGGCAAAAGAAGCCGAAATTTTAATTCAGGCGTCAAATGAATTAAATACTACCTCTAAAGAAATAAAGGGTTTTCTTGCGCAGCAAAAAAGGCTAATTGAAGGTTTTAAGCCTACGGTGGAACACCGGTATTATACCATCAACATGAAGAATCCTCTTATTTGGGTTTTGTGTTGTATAACCATTTGTTTTGTTGCAATACTTACTGTGAGTCATTATATAAACGAGAATAAAGAACTAAAGGCTAAAAATGCTGAATTGTCTGCTAATAATATGAAATACAAATTTTTAAAGTTTAAGAAATACGATATAAAAACCATAAACCCAAACATCAAAACTACCGGAGAACTTGTTCTTGCCATAGATGGTATGTATTTGGAAGATAAAACTAAAAAAGATATGGATAGTCTTGTTAATGCAAGAGAGCAGGAAATGAAGGAAGCTGCAGAAGCCGAAGAAATTGCAAAGAGTAAACAAGCAAAAGCAGATGAATTGGCTAATACAGCGAAAAAACTAACTCATAAAGCAGACAGCCTGAAAAATAAATAGGATTTTCTTAGCTTTTCTACGCTCTGAAATGATCCTTCAAGAACTTATTCTCGGGCAGGGCGGGGATCTCCCAACGATCCCATAAGCCCTGCACGGGGAAATAAGTTCTTGATTGGTAAATACCTGTTTTTATAATTCAAGCCCAAATTGGTTTCGTAGAGAAGCTACCGTGTAAGACCCTATGTTTTTTACTTTTCCGGCTTTTACTGCTTCGTTTACTGCTTCCAATACAGCTCTTACAGCTGATGTTTCAAGTCTCCTGACAACTATGTCAGCTTGCTTTTCCGATAGTTTAAATTGATCTATAAGCACAACTTTCTTGTTTACTTGCTCTAAACGTTCTTGTAAGTCTTCTTGGTTGAAATCAATTAAAAGCTGATGTTCATTACCTTTCTTGATTGAAAACTGGATAAGTTGGTAAGAACGACCCTGTTTTTCAGCTTTGTAATTAATTTTTAAATCCGAATACTGGTTAATCTGTTTTTTGGAGGTATCAAGAATATTTAATTTAAACTCCCCCCATTGCTTATACTGATCAGGTTCTATCCCATTTGGATCGCTTAAGCCGAGCATATAACGCAATTCTTCGATAGTATATGTTTTTGACATAGCTACATCCTGTCCTTGAATCAGGTTGTTTTTCCACTCAGAGCAAATCAAATAAATCCTTTTAGCAAACTTTGAAGTCATCGCAAGGGCGCAATACAACTGAAAAGAAGTAAAACGGTTTTTCAATTCCCATAATAAAGGACGCATTAAATCACTAACAGTGACCTTTACACAACCAGAACCCTTAACATACTTTGCTGATGCAATCAGGGACGTTTGGCAAAGATTGCCTTCTGCATCGTCAAACTCTAATACCTTGCTAAGCATATCTTTTGTAGCCTCACGTAATTGCTGGTATTGCCATTGACGGCCTGTCATTTCTTCGATTTGCTTTACATAGATATCATACTTTTTTTCCGGCTCATCGTTTACCTTAAGCATGGAGAGCAAGTAAAAATATATGTCCAATTGACAAGCTGTTAAATTAAACCTGGCTTCTGTTAAGGCATTGGACTGCCTTATCTCGTAGATTGGCTTTATATTTGCCATAGTTTTAATTTTATTATGAGGCAAATATATCATAAAAAGAGTAATAAACAAGAATCTATTTATAAAATATCATATAACACTGATAAAACCTCTTTTTTCGTAAAAAAATGACTGATAAAACCTCTTTTTTCGCTGATAAAACCTCTTTTTTCATTTTTCACGACTGATAAAACCTCTTTTTTCGTTTCATATAGCCCAATGATAACAAGGGTTTCAGAAGGTCTCTAAATATTGATTTTTAATAAGTATTAAAATAATAATCAATCGACTGAGTATTCACTTCGAAAAAAAGGTTATAAAATTTATAAGAAAAAAACAAAAAATGCCAACTTGGGAAAAGCAAGAGGAAAGAAGAAGTACCAAAGTCAATCAAAAAAATCGAAAAGTCAAAGAAACAAAAAAAAAGAAAGGTGAAAAAAGAACAAAAACAACTTGCGCAGAGTTTAGAATCATTCTAAATAAGGGCTAAAGCCAATAAATCAATTATTTATCGGAGTAATGTCCACTTGTAAGAAGAATATTCACTATCAATTTTTCATCATTTATTTTATATACAAGCCTGTGTTTATTAGTTATTTTACGAGACCAACTTCCTGACAAATCATGTTTTAACACTTCAGGTTTTCCTGTACCTGTCCGAGGGTGCTCTGTAAGTTCGTTTAATAGTGTGTTTAACTTTTTAAGTACAATTAAATTACCAGATTTTTTGTGATATTCTATTCCATCGAGAGCGTCATCGGAAAAGTCAAGAGCATAACTCATAATCCAAGCAATTTCGAAATATCTTCTTTTTCTACCCTGGTAACTTTACCTTGTTCAACCTGGGCAATAGAATGTTTAATTTGCTTTATGATTGCTGGGTTGGAAAAATAACGATCAGTTTCTGTAATTGGAGTTAATACATATGCTTTATTCTTTCCCCTTTGTACAATTATCTGTTCGTTATTATCTATCATATCAAGATACATCTTCTGTTTTTCTCTAAATTCCCTGCTACTAATTACTAACATTGTGTTATTTTTAAATGTGTACAAAAATGGTACACAAAAGTAAAAAAAATATATACAATAAGAAATAATTCTGTACGAATATAAATATATCTAAATATATAACTATAAAAATATAAAACTATTTATATATAAAAATATATTTATATCAATTTATCAATCTTAGCTTTATAATAAATTGCCTCATTAAAATATTCCTGCAAATCCATTTCTTTATCTACACAATAGCTCTTAATTTTCTTGTGTAAATCCTTATCAACTTTCACCAGAATTTTTTTTATCTCTGTTTCTGCAGAAGCCTCCGACTTTTTATGTAGCTCTGTAACATTTTCCTTAATAACCGGAATATCTATAGTCTGTCTTTCAATTTTCTTTATTGTGCCAAGCTCATTGCTTAGGCTTTCTTTTAAGGAAGATCTGTTCGTTTTCATAAATTCAGAATTTTATTGATTTCTTGGGTTAGCTGTATGATATCGTTTTTTGCTTTTTGATTAGAATTTTCAATTACTCCCAATCCTTCCATAAGGCTATTTTCATAAGCTGTATAGTCGTGCAATCTAGATTTTAATACTGGTAACCCAAAATCCTTTAATACATCATCAATTTGTTTGGCAAGCATTTTTCTTTCATCAATACGATTTACCAGGAAGTAACCTTTTATATCTTCTTTCAATGCTTTTACCTGCTCGTATTTATCTATAAAGATTTTTGTTGCCCATACATCGGGGGGGGAGGGAAGAACCGGAACGATAAACAAAGTTGATAGTAATATAATCGTACTTGTTTTTTCATCTATTGCTGGTGTTCCATCAATAATGGCAATGTCACAACCTTCATAGAGAGCTTTAATGTTCTTTCTTAGTGCATCAGTAGTTTGGAGAGCAACGCACATAATGTTAGGCATATTTTCAGGTCTTAAACCTGACCAGTGGATACAAGTGCCATTTGCATCCGTATCAATAATTGTAACTTTATAGCCTTTCGTTGCATATGCCACAGCTAAATTTATTGCTGTAGTAGATTTTCCGGCACCCCCTTTCAGGGATACTATTCCTATAATCATATATATAGTTTTATATTTAAATATATTTATACAAATATATAAATATATATTTATATATAAGTATATACCTATAAAAATAAATAGATATATTCCTATAAAAGAATATATCTATAAAACTATAAAACTATAAAACTATAAAACTATATTTATATATTATAAAATGAATTTTTTGGAAATGGAAGTAGTAACAGTCTGATAATCAAAAAAACCTATTTAACATAAAATATATTATAGGACTTTTTTGACTTAATTGGTTGTAAAAGTTTTTGGTGATCCAATGGTGAAGTATTCTGACTCATTAGGACCACCAATATCAAACACTCCTCCATAATAAAGATATATTGAATACAGTGTTTTATTTTTTAAATTTGAAATCTTTGTTGAATATGAACTTGCCAGTCTATCAACTACGTCGAAATAAACTTGTTGAACCTTAATTTTATTTCCGTTAATTGGAACTGAATCAACTATTAAACTAAGTCCTATATCATATTGTGAATTAGATTGTTTTGTTACTTGTACATCAACATTCACAGAAGTATCTGTAATGTTATAAATATTTGTAATATCTGCCTGAGGAGGAATAGCTTGCTTTGCACAAGCAACGATATAAAAGAAAACTATTAGAAAGATAAAATAAACTAAAGATTTCATTAGAAATTGACTTTTATCTAAAGTGCGGAATAGGCAAAAAAAGGTTGTATAATTATTCACTTATCGCTTATTTCTCAAATTTCAAAAGTTTCCAAAAACCCATTTCTATTTATCATAAGATTAATTATCGGACAAATGTTTTGCTGAAAATCAGCACTTTAAAATTTTGATTCGTTGTTTTTTAATGTTTTTAGCCTGTTTTGTCACTTTGTCAGTATTTGTTGTTTGTTATAATTTAATACTTCTGGCTGCTCTAATTTTAGAAACGCTCATTTTTGAACTTATAACTTTTAGGACTTCTATTCTTTCAGGTGTTATTCTATAAATAACCAGGTAGGAACCTAAAATTATGTTTCGGTACATTTTGGTTTTTGTTGGTATATGCCTGCACTCAGGATGGATTAAATACATGTTATCCAGATTCCACACGAAATTATAGATATCACCAATGAAAATTTTTGCGGCACTGTATCCAAATGTTTCTTCACCATATTCGAAGATAGTTGTAATATCAATGTCAAACTGCTTTGAAACTTTTACTTCTTTTTTCTCGAGTTCAACCATTCTTCAAAATGTTGCATTGATTCCTGGACAGTATAAAACGGGCCTTTTTCAGCTTCTTTAATAGACTCCATAAATTCTTCATGTGTAACTGTTTGGTTAGGAAGCGCCCAGTTAATCTTCTTTTTTATAGCCGGTTTATCAGAGGTTTTTGTACTCATACATTACAGTTTTTGCAAAAGTACTAAATTATTTATTTCATTCTGAGCGGCTTTTAACTTATTTCCCGTGCAGGTCTTTGGGATTACCAGAGGATCCCCGCCCGCCCGAGAATAAGTTGAAAGCCGCCACCGCTTCGAATGATATTTCCGAGCGCAGGAAAGCTTAAAAAATCCCAAAAGGTTCGTGCATCTAAAAAAGTGAATCGCCAGGCTAAATATTTTAGCCCTGACAAAGCCGTGATCGGCTAAACTGATACGCAGAATTTGGAAAACCCAAAGGAACGCACTATTTTTGTATTGGTAAGGAGCAAGAAGTGTTTTGCGCATGCGCAAAACCCGCTTCGCTACTTTCTTGCTCCTACTGACGTAGGAGGTATTTTTCTCTCTAACGTTCGAAAAATGGAAAAAGACCACCCCACCCCACCGCCCAATAGAGGCGGCCGCCCCACGAAGGCCGTCAGGCGAGACACCAAACTGGAGTTCCACGCCACGGCCATCGAGCGGCTAGTTATCCAGGAGAAGGCCAAGCGCGCCGGCCTACGCCTTGCCGACTATCTTAGACAGATAGCCATGCAAGGCAAAGCCCGGGCGAGGCCAACCCCTGAAGAACTGCAGCTATACCGTGACCTTACCGGAGCCGCCAACAACCTGAACCAGCTCACCAAGTTAGCCCACCAACAAAACCTTTCCGTCATGGTGCCACGACTACTAAAAACACTGGAAGAAGTAACCAAAACATTAAAAAACATCCGAGATGCACATCAAGACTAAAACAGGCAAGAGCTTTGGGGGCTGCGTACGCTACTGCATGGAAAAAGAAAAGGCAGAAGTACTACACACCGAAGGATTACGCATGGACAGTGCGCAGCACATGACAGAGGATTTTAACCTGGTCAGAAAAGTAAACCCTGATTTAGGGAAAGCCGTCTGGCATACAAACATTTCCTTTGCTGCAGAAGATGCAAAAAAAGTAACCGACGAAATGATGATATCTATAGCAAAGGACTATGCAGCTAAATTCAAACTGGAACAGTATGCAGTTATCCGACATAAGGATGCGGATAAAGAACATTTTCACATCATAGGCAACCGTGTTGGCTATGATGGCCACACGGTAAGTGACCAATATTGCGGTAGCCGTGGCGAGGAACTCGCCAGGCGTCTTGAAAAGAAATACGAGCTGCACCATCAACAGGGGAAAAGGTTAGAACTAACTCACCAGGAGAAACTGCACGGCAAGGATAAAGTAAAATATGAGATATACGCAGCCGTACAAAAAGAACTGCCACAGAGCAAATCAATAGCAGAGCTGCAAACTAAATTACAAACGCACGGAATAAATACCATTGTTAAAGAACAAGGGCTTAGTTTTGCAAAAGGAGTACAACATTTCAAAGCCAGTGCAGTAGATAAAGGCTTTGGTCTTAAAAACATACTTAAAACCATAGAAAACGTACTTACCAAGGCACTGGAAAAAGCCATACCAGGACTAAAGGAAATTAACATTGTAAAAAATATATTTCAAAAAGGCATTGATCGTGGGGGAATGGAGATGTAAACAAACAAAAAACTAAGGCATGGATAATTCAGAAATATTACAGAAGCTTGAAAATATAGAGATTCTGTTAACGGCAAATATAGAGACTATGAACGACCCTCAAAAGAGGGCAAAAGAGGCCGAAATTTTAATTCAGGCATCAAATGAATTAAATACTACCTCTAAAGAAATAAAGGGTTTTCTTGCGCAGCAAAAAAGGCTAATTGAAGGTTTTAAGCCTACGGTGGAACACCGGTATTATACCATCAACATGAAGAATCCTCTTATTTGGGTTTTGTGTTGTATAACCATTTGTTTTGTTGCAATACTTACTGTGAGTCATTATATAAACGAGAATAAAGAACTAAAGGCTAAAAATGCTGAATTGTCTGCTAATAATATGAAATACAAATTTTTAAAGTTTAAGAAATACGATATAAAAACCATAAACCCAAACATCAAAACTACCGGAGAACTTGTTCTTGCCATAGATGGTATGTATTTGGAAGATAAAACTAAAAAAGATATGGATAGTCTTGTTAATGCAAGAGAGCAGGAAATGAAGGAAGCTGCAGAAGCCGAAGAAATTGCAAAGAGTAAACAAGCAAAAGCAGATGAATTGGCTAATACAGCGAAAAAACTAACTCATAAAGCAGACAGCCTGAAAAATAAATAGGATTTTCTTAGCTTTTCTACGCTCTGAAATGATCCTTCAAGAACTTATTCTCGGGCAGGGCGGGGATCTCCCAACGATCCCATAAGCCCTGCACGGGGAAATAAGTTCTTGATTGGTAAATACCTGTTTTTATAATTCAAGCCCAAATTGGTTTCGTAGAGAAGCTACCGTGTAAGACCCTATGTTTTTTACTTTTCCGGCTTTTACTGCTTCGTTTACTGCTTCCAATACAGCTCTTACAGCTGATGTTTCAAGTCTCCTGACAACTATGTCAGCTTGCTTTTCCGATAGTTTAAATTGATCTATAAGCACAACTTTCTTGTTTACTTGCTCTAAACGTTCTTGTAAGTCTTCTTGGTTGAAATCAATTAAAAGCTGATGTTCATTACCTTTCTTGATTGAAAACTGGATAAGTTGGTAAGAACGACCCTGTTTTTCAGCTTTGTAATTAATTTTTAAATCCGAATACTGGTTAATCTGTTTTTTGGAGGTATCAAGAATATTTAATTTAAACTCCCCCCATTGCTTATACTGATCAGGTTCTATCCCATTTGGATCGCTTAAGCCGAGCATATAACGCAATTCTTCGATAGTATATGTTTTTGACATAGCTACATCCTGTCCTTGAATCAGGTTGTTTTTCCACTCAGAGCAAATCAAATAAATCCTTTTAGCAAACTTTGAAGTCATCGCAAGGGCGCAATACAACTGAAAAGAAGTAAAACGGTTTTTCAATTCCCATAATAAAGGACGCATTAAATCACTAACAGTGACCTTTACACAACCAGAACCCTTAACATACTTTGCTGATGCAATCAGGGACGTTTGGCAAAGATTGCCTTCTGCATCGTCAAACTCTAATACCTTGCTAAGCATATCTTTTGTAGCCTCACGTAATTGCTGGTATTGCCATTGACGGCCTGTCATTTCTTCGATTTGCTTTACATAGATATCATACTTTTTTTCCGGCTCATCGTTTACCTTAAGCATGGAGAGCAAGTAAAAATATATGTCCAATTGACAAGCTGTTAAATTAAACCTGGCTTCTGTTAAGGCATTGGACTGCCTTATCTCGTAGATTGGCTTTATATTTGCCATAGTTTTAATTTTATTATGAGGCAAATATATCATAAAAAGAGTAATAAACAAGAATCTATTTATAAAATATCATATAACACTGATAAAACCTCTTTTTTCGTAAAAAAATGACTGATAAAACCTCTTTTTTCGCTGATAAAACCTCTTTTTTCATTTTTCACGACTGATAAAACCTCTTTTTTCGTTTCATATAGCCCAATGATAACAAGGGTTTCAGAAGGTCTCTAAATATTGATTTTTAATAAGTATTAAAATAATAATCAATCGACTGAGTATTCACTTCGAAAAAAAGGTTATAAAATTTATAAGAAAAAAACAAAAAATGCCAACTTGGGAAAAGCAAGAGGAAAGAAGAAGTACCAAAGTCAATCAAAAAAATCGAAAAGTCAAAGAAACAAAAAAAAAGAAAGGTGAAAAAAGAACAAAAACAACTTGCGCAGAGTTTAGAATCATTCTAAATAAGGGCTAAAGCCAATAAATCAATTATTTATCGGAGTAATGTCCACTTGTAAGAAGAATATTCACTATCAATTTTTCATCATTTATTTTATATACAAGCCTGTGTTTATTAGTTATTTTACGAGACCAACTTCCTGACAAATCATGTTTTAACACTTCAGGTTTTCCTGTACCTGTCCGAGGGTGCTCTGTAAGTTCGTTTAATAGTGTGTTTAACTTTTTAAGTACAATTAAATTACCAGATTTTTTGTGATATTCTATTCCATCGAGAGCGTCATCGGAAAAGTCAAGAGCATAACTCATAATCCAAGCAATTTCGAAATATCTTCTTTTTCTACCCTGGTAACTTTACCTTGTTCAACCTGGGCAATAGAATGTTTAATTTGCTTTATGATTGCTGGGTTGGAAAAATAACGATCAGTTTCTGTAATTGGAGTTAATACATATGCTTTATTCTTTCCCCTTTGTACAATTATCTGTTCGTTATTATCTATCATATCAAGATACATCTTCTGTTTTTCTCTAAATTCCCTGCTACTAATTACTAACATTGTGTTATTTTTAAATGTGTACAAAAATGGTACACAAAAGTAAAAAAAATATATACAATAAGAAATAATTCTGTACGAATATAAATATATCTAAATATATAACTATAAAAATATAAAACTATTTATATATAAAAATATATTTATATCAATTTATCAATCTTAGCTTTATAATAAATTGCCTCATTAAAATATTCCTGCAAATCCATTTCTTTATCTACACAATAGCTCTTAATTTTCTTGTGTAAATCCTTATCAACTTTCACCAGAATTTTTTTTATCTCTGTTTCTGCAGAAGCCTCCGACTTTTTATGTAGCTCTGTAACATTTTCCTTAATAACCGGAATATCTATAGTCTGTCTTTCAATTTTCTTTATTGTGCCAAGCTCATTGCTTAGGCTTTCTTTTAAGGAAGATCTGTTCGTTTTCATAAATTCAGAATTTTATTGATTTCTTGGGTTAGCTGTATGATATCGTTTTTTGCTTTTTGATTAGAATTTTCAATTACTCCCAATCCTTCCATAAGGCTATTTTCATAAGCTGTATAGTCGTGCAATCTAGATTTTAATACTGGTAACCCAAAATCCTTTAATACATCATCAATTTGTTTGGCAAGCATTTTTCTTTCATCAATACGATTTACCAGGAAGTAACCTTTTATATCTTCTTTCAATGCTTTTACCTGCTCGTATTTATCTATAAAGATTTTTGTTGCCCATACATCGGGGGGGGAGGGAAGAACCGGAACGATAAACAAAGTTGATAGTAATATAATCGTACTTGTTTTTTCATCTATTGCTGGTGTTCCATCAATAATGGCAATGTCACAACCTTCATAGAGAGCTTTAATGTTCTTTCTTAGTGCATCAGTAGTTTGGAGAGCAACGCACATAATGTTAGGCATATTTTCAGGTCTTAAACCTGACCAGTGGATACAAGTGCCATTTGCATCCGTATCAATAATTGTAACTTTATAGCCTTTCGTTGCATATGCCACAGCTAAATTTATTGCTGTAGTAGATTTTCCGGCACCCCCTTTCAGGGATACTATTCCTATAATCATATATATAGTTTTATATTTAAATATATTTATACAAATATATAAATATATATTTATATATAAGTATATACCTATAAAAATAAATAGATATATTCCTATAAAAGAATATATCTATAAAACTATAAAACTATAAAACTATAAAACTATATTTATATATTATAAAATGAATTTTTTGGAAATGGAAGTAGTAACAGTCTGATAATCAAAAAAACCTATTTAACATAAAATATATTATAGGACTTTTTTGACTTAATTGGTTGTAAAAGTTTTTGGTGATCCAATGGTGAAGTATTCTGACTCATTAGGACCACCAATATCAAACACTCCTCCATAATAAAGATATATTGAATACAGTGTTTTATTTTTTAAATTTGAAATCTTTGTTGAATATGAACTTGCCAGTCTATCAACTACGTCGAAATAAACTTGTTGAACCTTAATTTTATTTCCGTTAATTGGAACTGAATCAACTATTAAACTAAGTCCTATATCATATTGTGAATTAGATTGTTTTGTTACTTGTACATCAACATTCACAGAAGTATCTGTAATGTTATAAATATTTGTAATATCTGCCTGAGGAGGAATAGCTTGCTTTGCACAAGCAACGATATAAAAGAAAACTATTAGAAAGATAAAATAAACTAAAGATTTCATTAGAAATTGACTTTTATCTAAAGTGCGGAATAGGCAAAAAAAGGTTGTATAATTATTCACTTATCGCTTATTTCTCAAATTTCAAAAGTTTCCAAAAACCCATTTCTATTTATCATAAGATTAATTATCGGACAAATGTTTTGTTGAAAATCAGTGTATTAAGTTTTTTATTCATTGTTTTTTATTGTTCTGGTACTGTTT
>Ga0302319_10022361_pt1 | contig 11345 bp, 8 predicted proteins | sample Bog_T0_2_FD_203319 | JGI IMG/M metagenome (GOLD analysis project Ga0302319, IMG submission 203319) | Peat permafrost microbial communities from Stordalen Mire near Abisko, Sweden - Bog_T0_2 | ecosystem: Environmental > Terrestrial > Soil > Wetlands > Peat | place: Sweden: Abisko, Stordalen Mire...
AGACTTGATGATGCAGGGCGGCGTCGATGTGTCGCATGTGATCTGGCGCGCGTTCGACGGGCTCGGCCGCAATACGCGCGTCGGCCTCAACTTCACCGAGAAGGGCTTCGGCGTGCGCGCGGCGCTCGGCTGCTCGGATCGCGGCCATTCCGCCGCCTCGCAGATCCGCCCTGGCGAAGTGAACTGGGAGAAGCTGTTTGGCGAAGAAGGCGTGCGCTGGTTCCACACCGGCGGCATCTTCGCCGCGCTGGCGCCCAACACCGCCGAAGCCGTCATCGAAGCGGTGGAAGCGGCGCACAAATACGGAACCATCGTCTCCTACGACCTAAATTATCGCGCCTCCCTTTGGAAGAGCCAGGGCGGACAGGCCGGCGCACAGAAGATCAACCGCAAGATCGCCAAGCATGTCGACGTCATGCTTGGCAACGAGGAGGACTTCACCGCTTGCCTCGGCTTCGAGGTTGAAGGCCTTGACGAGCACATCTCCAAAATCGACCCGGCCAATTTCAAGAAGATGATCGCCGCGGCGGTCAAGGCGTTCCCCAACTTCAAGGTGGCGGCCACCACGCTGCGCAACGCCAAGACTGCCAGCGTCAACGACTGGGGCGCTGTCATCTTCGCCGGCGGCCAATTCTATGAGGCGCCGTTGCGCGAGAATCTCGAGATCTACGACCGGGTCGGTGGCGGCGACGGCTTCGCCTCGGGTCTGGCCTACGCTTTCCTCGAAGGCAAGGGCCCGCAGGCGGCGGTCGAGTACGGCGCGGCCCACGGCGCGCTGGCGATGACCACGCCCGGCGACACCTCGATGGTGAACGTCAAGGAGGTTGAAGCGCTCATGAAGGGCAAGGGCGCCCGCGTGATCCGTTAATCCCGCCGGAGGGCGGGCGGGCTCAGCCGCCGCGCCTAGCGTCGGCGCGGCGGCCGCGGTCGCATCCGGTCCGCCGTGGCTAACCGCACTGCTGGCGCGAAGGCCCGCCAAAGTCGCAGCAATCGCTTTGGCCAACAAAATGGCCAGGATCGCTTGGGCTCTACTCACGAAGGGCGGAATATTTGCCCGGAAGGGTACGACCAACGAGCATGCGATGGCCTGACACGAATTTGGATTGACGAATTGGCCGGCGCCACCGCCGTCGGCCATGGGCAAGGCGCACTCAATCAATGATGACGTCGCAACGACAAAGATTTTGCAACCGAACTTTGGGCTGGCCCGGTTGGCGAGCGCAACGAAATCGAAGCTGACATGAGCTCGCGCTGCGCCCTTCCGAGGGTGCCTTGGCGTCGGATTCGACTCGTTGTCAGCGCACAGCCGGCGGCGACGGCCAATCCAACATCCGCCGTCTCACGACCTGCCGATCAGGGGAAGATGCGCGCGCAGCAATGGCGCAGGCGGCCCGACGCTCGGCGGCCACACGCGATAGAACGCTTGTTTGGCGATCTGCGCGAGCAGGAGGTAGCTGACGGTCAGTCCGCCGATTGCCAGAAGGAAGCCGACTGAGGGCGGAACAAAGCCGAACCACGCTCCCAGGGGCGTGAACGGCAGCAGGATCGCAACGAGAACCACGCCAATGGAAGTGGCGGCAAGCAGGGCGTGCGGTCGGCTGCGAAACGGATTGCGCCGCGTTCGCAGCACGAAAATGACCAAGACTTGGGTGGCGAGCGACTCGATGAACCATCCCGTTTGAAACAACGCCTGGTTCGCATGAAAGACGAACAGCAACAGGCCGAACGTCAGAAAGTCGAATATCGAGCTCACCGGCCCCATCACGAACATAAAGTCGCGGATGAATTTCATGTCCCAATGTTCTGGCCTCTCCGTGATTTCGCTGTCGACGTCGTCCATCGGGATCGGCAGTTCGGAAACCGCGTAGAGAAGATTGTTGAGCAATATCTGCACCGGCAGCATGGGCAGGAATGGCAAGATCAATGTCGCTCCCGCCATCGAGAACATGTTGCCGAAATTCGAGCTCATCGCCATCATGATGAACTTCATGATGTTGCCGAACGCCCGCCTCCCTTCGGTGACGCCGCCCTCCAACGCGCCGAGATCCGGGCGCAGCAGGATGATGTCGGCGGCGTCCTTGGCGACGTCGACCGCGCCGTCGACGGATATGCCGACGTCAGAAGTGTGCAGCGATGGCGCGTCGTTGATGCCGTCGCCGAGGTAGCCTACGACGTGGCCACGATGCTTCAAACCGAGGATGACCCGGTTTTTCTGAATCGGCGTCATGCGGCAGAACAAGTTTGTCTCTTCTAGACGGGCGGAAAGCGCCTCGTCGCTGAGCGATTCCATCTCCGCGCCGGTCAGCATCCCGGTGACCGGAACGCCGAGCTGCGTGCAGACATGCTGCGTCACGTGCTCGTTGTCGCCGGTCAGGATCTTGACGCCGACGCCCTTGGCCTCGAGCGCCGCGATCGCCGCGCCCGCACTCGCTTTTGGCGGATCGACGAACGCGATGAAGCCAGAAAGAACCAGATCGCGCTCGTCGGCCGCGGTTATTGCCTTGCAGTCAGGCTTCAGATCGCGCCAGGCGACGCCGAGCGCGCGGAAACCATCAGCGCTGAGCCCATCGAAGAGTTTGGCCGCACGGGTCCGAGCCGCTTCGTCGAGCGGCAAAGGCTCGGGCTTGCCGGGCTCTTCATATCGGGAGGCGCACTTGATCATATCCTCGGGCGCGCCCTTGGTGATCATGAGGCGACGACCCGACTGCTCCACGAGCACCGAAACGCGGCGCCGCTGAAAGTCGAAAGGCGCCTCGTCGATTTTCTGCGAATCGGCGCCGGGCCGTGGGCCGGCTTCGAGGATTGCAGCGTCGAGCGGGTTCCTCAAGCCAGCCTGGAAGTGGCTGTTGAGCCAAGCGAGATCGAGCACGCGCTCGCTCGCGGCGCCGGAGAGCGCGACCTGCCGGTCGAGGGATATCTTGGCTTCGGTTAGCGTTCCGGTCTTGTCGGTGCACAGCACATCCATGCTGCCGAGGTCGTTAATGGCGCCGAGCCGCTTCACGATGACTTGCGCCTTCGACATACGGATGGCGCCACGCGCGAGCGTCACCGAGATGATCATCGGCAGGAGCTCGGGCGTCAGCCCGACGGCGAGAGCGACGGCGAACATGAAGCTGTCAAGCCACGGCCGTTGGAACAGCAGATTGATCAGCAAGACAAATAGGACGAGGACCTCGGTAAAGCGGACGATCAGCATGCCAAACTTGTGAGTACCCAGGTCCAGGGCGGACGGCGGCGCAGTCGTATGCAAGCTGCTGCTGATATCGCCAAGCTCAGTTGAATGGCCAGTGCCGCAGATCAAGAGCCGGGCTGAGCCGTTCATCACCGAACTGCCCATAAAGGCGGCATTGGTCGCGCTGGCCACCTCCGAGCTGTCGACGCCTTCATCGCTCGTTTGCTTCTCCGACGGATAGGATTCGCCGGTCAGCAACGCCTCGTTGACGAAGAAATCTTTGGCCTCGATGAGGCGCCCATCCGCGGGGACCAGATCGCCTGCTGCAAGCAGCACGACATCGCCGGGGACGAGGTCCCGCCCCGGCACAGTTATTTCGCGGCCGTCACGCACGACTTGTTCCTTGAGCGCGACGGAAGTCTTCAGCCGCTCGGCCGCCGCCTCGGCTCGGTATTCCTGCACGGTGTCCAGCATCGCGCTCGTCAGCACGATCGCGCCAATGATGATGAAGCTGCTGAGATCGCCGGTCAGCGCCGAGATCGCCGCGGCCGCTAGCAGGATCAGCACCAGTGGGTTGCGGAAGCGGCTGAGGAATCGCAGCGGCAGCGAAACGCGCCGTCGCTCCTCCAGGGTGTTGGGACCATATCGCAACTGTCGCGCTGCGGCCTCGGCCGAGCCGAGGCCATCTCGACCTGTCCCAAGCTGCCGTTCGAGATCTGCGAGCCCGGTCTGCCAGAACTTGGTCTTCAGCGCGCTATCCAGCATCAGCGACTCCTGTGCTGCGGCATTCAAGTCCGCGCAAATCGCCGCGTCGAAACGGAAGCCGTGGAGCGTCGGCTCTCAATCTAGAGTGGCGGCATTCGGCCGGATCAGAGTCGGAAACTACTCACGGCCCGGCGTTCTCGGCGCAGCGCGCCATCCAGTCGTGCATAGCGAGCCTCTCAACAGCTCGTCGCGCGCCGACACCGGCTGAGGGTGCCTGAGCCAAGTTCTAGGTGTGAAGAACAATGCGACGGGATCGAACTGGGATTCGTCGCCCGCTGAGTAGTTTCCGAGTCTGACCTACGACGGCTTTTGCCCCTATCACACACCATAGCGGAGCGGGATGTTGAGCGCTCGCTCTAACGTGGCCACCGCGCAACGGATAAAAACGCCATGTCAGACTTCGATCACATGAAGACGGCGTCCACGCAATCCGCCCCCGAAGCCGAGCCGATCGAAAAGCCTGGCGGCAGCTTTAACGCGGCCCCTCCCACCTCGAAGAGCGATCTGGCAGACGGCCAATCAGAGATGCGACGACCGACGGCGACAGCTTTCACTGCCAAACCGGCACCGTCGGCCTGCCGCCCACCGCTTTTTCGCCGCTGACTTGGCTCTCTGCCAAGCACCCCGGGTTCTCGCATGAGCGGCATTGGCGCGCGACCCTCATCTTTGCGGGCAGCTGCGCGTCAGCCGGCAGATGCGAGCGATCGTTGCCCGGCGGCACAACACCCACTCAAACCGGCCCTGCCCCTTCGGATCTAACGCCGCATGTGTCCGTTTGAAACACGTCGCCAGGCAAGTGGATGAACGGAGCGCGAATTGGCGGACCCATACACGACGCTTGGTGTGCCGCGTGACGCGAGTCAGGACGCCATCCGGGACGCATATAGAAAACTAGCCAAGCAGCACCACCCTGATCTCAACCCCGGAAACGCCAAGGCCGAAGAGACTTTCAAAGCTGTCTCCGCCGCCAATTCGATTCTGTCGGATCCCGAGAAGCGGGGAAAGTTCGATCGCGGCGAGATCGACGCATCTGGGCAAGAGCAGGCTCCGCGGGGTTCGTACCGCGACCACGCGGAAGGTGGGTCTGGTCGTCGATACAGCCGAACCGGCTCCGAATCAGGGGGATGGAGCGACGCCGACTTCGGCGACATCTTCAACTCGGTGTTCGGCGAGGGGCGACAAGCGGACGACGGTCGCCCAAGTCATGGTCAGGACGAGCATTACGCCTTGTCGACAGACTTTCTCGACGCCGTGAACGGCGCGACGCGTCGACTGACGCTGCCCGATGGCCGCACGCTCGACGTCAAGATTCCGCCAGGGACAACAGACGGACAAGTGCTTCGCCTGCGCGGCCTCGGGGGCCCCGGTCGCAACGGCGGCCCGGCGGGCGACGCCCTGATCGCGGTTCACGTCGCCGAGCATCGCCATTTTCATCGCGACGGCCAGGACATTCGTCTCTCGTTACCGGTGACGCTCTCGGAGGCGGTTATCGGCGGGAACGTCGAGGTTCCGACCCCGGGTGGCCCCGTCAGCATGCGTGTTCCGCCTCACGCCGACAGCGGGACGGAGCTCAGACTTCGAGGGCGAGGCGTGCCTGCCCATGACGGACTGGCCGCCGGAAATCTCTACGCCAAACTGAACGTCGTGCTAGGCGCCCCAGACGAAGCGTTGGAAGAATTCCTGCGCAATTGGAAACCGAAGAATCCGATCGACCCGAGAAAAGGCATGAGGGAGCAACCATGATCGGTATCGATGTCGTGATCGCTGAGATTTCCGGGCTGACGCGGCAAGACCTCGAGCGCTGGATCGAGAACGCGTGGGTCCAGCCGGACAAGTTGGCCGGCGGCTACGCGTTTCGAGAGATCGACGTGGCGCGCGCGCGCCTGATCCTGGAAATGCGCGACGAGATGGAGATCAACGAAGACGCCCTGCCGGTCGTCCTTTTGCTGCTCGATCAGCTCTACGACCTACGCAGACAGATGCGCGATCTCAACAACGCCTTCATGCAGGTCGTGCCCGGAGACGTGAGACAGGACCTCGCGGCACATCTGGCGGCGCTTCCGCGCTGAGCCCACGTCTTATACAGCCTTGGATTCTCTTGAAAGCCCGACGCGCTTCGATAAGAAGCCAGATCTAAGTCGCGTCGCGCGGAGGCGCGATTGCCGCTCGTCGTGGTGGGCGCCGCCGTCCGCCTCACCACATCAGACGAGGCCAAAGAGATCCCTCACGCGCTGACCAAGCCTCGTCGCGAGACTTTCCTCGGGGTTGCTTCGCTCGGTACATTCCTCCAAGCGCGCTTTTCCGATTGCCTGACGGTGCGCGAGTATCTCGCCGAGTTCGGCGGCGATCGCCGGCCTCTCCTTAAGGATTGGAGCCAGATCGACCTTGGAAATCTCATATACGGTCGCCTTGGTCAGCGCCTTTATCGTGAACATCGTTGCGATGCCGGCCAACAATCCGGCCTCTCCGAAGCTATCGCCAGGAGCGAGGCGCATCGCTTCCTCCTTTGTCGTCCCATGTTTCTGTGCGGCGACCAGAACGCCGGCGCTCAGAATGAAGAGAGCTTGAGCGACGCTGCCTTGCTCGACAAGAACATCTCCGGATTTGTAAGTTCGCCGCTTCATCTTGGGGCCGAGTTGAATGCGCTCGTCCTCGGAGAGTCTTGCGAAGATGGGAAGCTGATCGAGTAGTCGACGCGGCGTGTCCGTGGGGTCCGACCGCACGACACGCGGTGGCAGAAGCGCGGGGCTCGTCGACGGCGGGGCGAGGCGGATGCCCGCCGATGCGCAGTGCCGGAACACCAGATCGAAGAGTTCGCTTTGCGCCGCGGGTCCCTGTTCAATCATCTCAACGAAGAACTGAATTTCGTACTCTGCGGCGACGGCGTCGAGGGCTCGAACGGCGACGGTCGGAGCGGGCGTCCGCAGAATCTGGTTGCAGCTCAGTAGCGCGGCGACTAGCGCAGCACTGCCAGCGGACGGCGCAACGCTCGGCTCAAGCCTGACGACGATCGTTAAACCGTGAGCTTGCATGGGTTGGCTCGCGTTGAGCAACTTGGTCTTCGCGATGATGCTGTTCGGGATGATGGCGAGGTCATTGTCCACGGTGAGGATATGCGTAGCCCGCCAGTCCGTCTCAATTACGCGGCCCTGCATACCGCCCTCGAGGATGATCCAATCGCCGGGGCGATAAGGCTTCGCGAGATTGAGTACAACGCCTGAAAAGACGTCGCCCAAGGTGTTCTGAAGCGCGAGGCCCAGCACAATGGCGATAACGCCGGAGGCCGCCAGTAGGCCGCTTACGGGCATATCAAAGACGTCGGCTGCGATGGCGAGAACGGCGGTGATATAGACGGCGCCGACGACGAGGTCTTGCAGAAATCGCGTTTCGCGAGGCTGCCCTTTGAAGACCAGAACCGCACGGAAGAAGCCGGCAAACAGCCACGCCGCGGCGAGCCACCAGATGACCTTAAAGACGTTGATGACCACGTATTCGAAACTTGGATCGCCTTTTGGCGTCGGCTCCGAGGGCAACACGCCAGCGGCGAACAACATGATCGTGAAGCCAGCGAAAGAGGCGAGTTGCGCGAGGAACCGCGCAACGGGATTCTCGCCGAAGGCGAGTCGCGTCACGAGAAATCCGGCGACGAGAAACGCGCCGGCTAGCGCCAGCGCGTTGGGAAGCTGCGAGACAAAGCTGACAAACTCGGCGGTCATGCGACTGGTTCTGATATTGGCTGTAGCCGTATGCGCCACTTGGCGGCAAGCCGCCCCGCGCAGGCGCCACGCAGCATCCAACCCTGTTGTCTAACGTCTGGCGTTCTTCAAATTGCCCGCCGGCCTGAGTCTCAGGCCGGCGGAGACCTTGCTCAGTTGGAGACGTTGATGGCGTTGTCGACCGAGGTCGCGCCGGGCGCCGACCAGGCGGTCATTCCCGCCAGTCGCCGAGCGTTCCAAGTCGTGACGTTTCCCGTCAGCTTGATCTTGCCGGCGACGGCGTCCACTCGAATCGTGTCCGGGTCGTAATACCACGACCGGCGCAGCGCCTGCTCGATGTCGTCCTTCACGCTCGAGGCGCTGACGGTCGGTTTCACCAGGACCTGATTGGAGACGCCAACGACGCCCGAAAGCGCCCGGATGTCGAATTCGGCCGCCTCTTTCTCGAAATGCCAGTCGACCGTGCCGGACAAGGTGACCCAGCCCTTTTCGACCTTCACCTCAATGGCGCCGTCGGGAATCGACGAGTTCCAGCCGAGGCGATCAACCGCGGCCGCCGCGATATCCTCGTCGCTTCGCTTCACGTCGTAGGGCAGCTTGACCTCGATTTCCTCGGCCACCGCTTTGACGCCCTTCACCCGGCTTGCCGCTTTCTCAGCGCCTGACTTGCTGCTGTAGTTGTCGACGTGACCGGTGAGGGTGATGACGCCGTCTTTGGCCGTGACGCCGATATGGGCGGCGTCGACGCTGGGCTCCCAGCTCAATTCCTCGAGAACGACTTTCTTGAGTTCGCTGTCTTTAGACATGGTTTTCTCCAGAGTTGCGGCGATGCCGCGGTCCGACGCGAACGACAGCCTGTCTCGTTGACGGTCGCCAATCAGCAAGAAATCGGCCGCGATGTGCGTAGGCAGAAAACATCGCCAATAGTCGGTGTTTCGCGCCTTCGCGGCCGAACAAGAAAGGGTCGGAATGTACTCAGCCGCGATTGCGCTCTGCGGTCGCCACGCTCTCGATCGTAAATGTCGACCCCAATGATCCGTCAGCGGCCAACAGGCCCGCAGTTCTCAGGCGCTGGTGGGCGGGTGCCTGAGTAGTTTCCGAGTCTGCCAGAGTGACGTCCGCAGGCGCTAATCGTTTTCCTGGCTGTGCGCCGCGCTTGAAACGCGCGATCCAGAGCCGCCCGGTTCGCATCCGACCCCGAAGCTCGCGATGCGAACCTGGCCCTCCCTCTTGACGGCCCTTCCCAAGGAAGAAGCGCAATGGACCATTCTGAAACCCTCGTCGCGGTGTTTCCAGATCACGCCGCGGCCGAAGACGGAGTGAAGAAGCTGGCCCAGGCCGGTTTCGAAATGAAGTCGCTCAGTGTCGTGGGCAACGGCTATCATACCGAAGAGAAGGTCGTCGGCTTTTACAACGTCGGCGACCGGGTCAGGTTTTGGGGCGAGCGAGGAGCGTTCTGGGGCGGCCTTTGGGGTCTCTTCTTCGGCGGGCTGTTCATAACCACGCCGGCCATCGGGCCCGTCTTCGTTCTCGGCTATCTCGCTAGCGCCGCGATCTCCGCTGTCGAAGGCGCCATCGTTGTGGGCGGGTTGAGCGCGCTTGGCGCCGCGCTCTATAGTGTCGGCATTCCGAAAGACAGCGTGATCGCGTATGAGGCCGCGATCAAAGCCGACGAATTCCTGGTGATGGCGCACGGCGGCGCGGCGGAGACGTCCCGCGCCAAGGCCGTGCTTGGTTCAGCGAACGCGTCGCGAGTTGACGTATTTACCCATGCCCACCCGACGCCTGCCGAGGTCGACGTGGCCCTCGCCGCCCATTGAAGACGCGTGGCTGCCGTGTCAATCGACGAGCCTGCGAATGGCCGCCCTTAGCTCAGCGGCGAGATCGGGGCGGCCAAGCGCGAAGGCGATGTTGGCGCTCAGCAAGCCGAGTTTCGATCCGCAATTGTAGGTCTGGCCGTCGAAGCGTACGCCGTGAAAGGCCTGCGACGTCGCGAGTTTGATCATGCCGTCCGTGATCTGGATTTCGCCGCCGGCCCCCTTACCGATGTTTTCGAGAACGTCGAAGATCTCCGGCTGTAGGATGTAACGGCCGGAGATGATCAGGTTCGAGGGCGCTGTCCCCTTGGCCGGCTTTTCGATCATCTCCTTGATCTCGAACGCACGTCCAAAATCGGCGCCGACCCCGACCACGCCGTAGTGGCAGGTCTTCTCGTAGGCAATCTCTTCGACCGCGATGATGTTACCGCCGTGCTCGGCATAGGCCTCCACGCATTGGCCGAGGCAGAGACTCCCCCGCGCGCCAGCCATCGTGACCATGTCCGGCAAGAGCAAAGCAAAGGGCTCGGCACCCACGAGTCTACGCGCGCACCACACGGCGTGTCCGAGGCCGAGAGGGGCATGCTGGCGCGTGAAGGAAGCGAAGCCAGCCTTGGGAAGATCGGCGATCAGCGCTTCGCGTTCCCTGGTCTTGCCGCCGCGCCGCAAAATGTCTTCGAGCTCGTAGGAGGTATCGAAATAGTCTTCGATCACACTCTTATTGCGCCCAGTGACGAAGATGAATTCCTCCACCCCCGCCTCTCGGGCCTCATCGATCACATACTGCAAGATCGGTCGATCGACGATCGGCAACATTTCCTTCGGAATCGTCTTGGTCGCCGGCAAAAGGCGCGTTCCCAGACCCGCCACGGGCAGCACGGCTTTGCGAATGGGCTTGTTCATCTCGCGGTGATCCTTGATAAACTCGGCAATTCCGGCGACGCGGCGTCGGCCGCTCGATCCCCGTTGACTGATCCGCAGTCGCGGTCACGCCGACAGACTCGCAACACATCCAAGCCGAACCGCGACCACCCAACCTCAACCGGTGCGCCGATGCTCATCGTATCACCACCCACTTCCAGTTGCGGACCTCCGGCAAGTCCTCGCCATGCTCGTCAATGCAGCGCTTGTGCTCGATCAGCTTGTCGCGCATCGACTGGTGCAGATCGGCACCCTTGCCGTCGAGGTCGGCCAGATCGTCGAAGACGTCCTCCATCAAGTGAAAGCGATCGATCTCGTTTTGTGCGCGCATGTCGAACGCGGTCGTGATCGCGCCTTCTTCCTTGTAGCCCGAACATGCAAGTTGCGATTGTTTCGGCGGTAGGTCACTCCTTGGACCAGCGAGTGATATCCGTGGAACCCAACGACGATGGGCCTGTCCCTGGTGACGAGCAAGTCGTAGTCGGCCTCGGTCAGCCCGTCCGGATGCTCCCCACGCGCCGCAGCCGCATCAGATCGACGACATTGATCACCCAGAATATCCTTACCCTCTCCCGATTTCCGTCTCCACGAACTCGCCCACGCTTCCCTGCTAGGGGCCTATCTTATCCGGCAGGTTCGCCTTCCAGTAGGCGTCCACTTTCTGGCTATCGCTATTGGCGCTTGCACTAACTGTGAACGCGTTCTTGCTGACGTGCGGAGCCGCGTCGAGGACGCTTTTCGTCGTGTCCAACACCAGCAGATCTGCGTTGGGCGTGGCCTTGAAATCGTCCCAAGGGATCGGAATGCGCGTTTCATCGAAGCCAAAGAACCCGCCTCGCGCAATTACCAGATAGCCGAGCTTTCCCGTCTCGGGATTCAGCGCGAGGTCGTCAACGCTGCCGAGCGCTGCGCCGTCTGGGCTTTGCACCTCGACGCCGAGCAGTTCGTCGGAGC
>Ga0302319_10022362_pt1 | contig 11345 bp, 12 predicted proteins | sample Bog_T0_2_FD_203319 | JGI IMG/M metagenome (GOLD analysis project Ga0302319, IMG submission 203319) | Peat permafrost microbial communities from Stordalen Mire near Abisko, Sweden - Bog_T0_2 | ecosystem: Environmental > Terrestrial > Soil > Wetlands > Peat | place: Sweden: Abisko, Stordalen Mire...
AGCCCGAGGATCGGCGAGATCGCCAGCGCCTTCAGTACGCTGCCGATCTGGTGCCAATCGACGCCTTGCGACAGGCTCCGTGCCTGCAACAGGGCGTCGGCGGCGGCGACGCCGATCAGCGCGCCGATGATGCAATGCGAGCTGCTGTTGGGAATGCCGAATGCCCAGGTCAGCAGGTTCCAGAACAGCGCGGCGGCAAAGATCGAGACCAGCATTGGCACCGCCGGCGAGCCGTCCGGCGGGGTCAACACGTCGGGCGGCAGGATTTCCACCAGCGCGTAGGCGACCGCGATGCCGCCGACCAGCACGCCGACGAAGTTCATCAGCCCCGACCAGACCACCGCCGGCACGGCCTTCAGCGAGTGCGTGTAGATGACGGTGGCGACGGCGTTCGACGTGTCATGGAAGCCGTTGGTGGCCTCGAATGCCAGCACCATCACCAGGCAGGCGACCAGCATGGCGATGACGATGCCCGAGGCGGGCACAAAGTGAACCAGCATTCCGACCCCTCGATTTGCCGGACTGCAACGCCGCACACGCGAGCGCCGATTGTGTCATTTACGTGAAGTGATGGCGGCGGAACGGCCCAACACCGAGGCGCGACCTTCGGGCTAACCGGGTAGGGCGGAGAAGCGAAGCGTCCTCCGCCAATGCCGCAAGCCGCACCGCAAGCGGCGGGGCGCAACGTCGCCGGTCAGGCCGCGTCCTGCAGCGGTGCCAGCGGGAACAGCCGGTCGGCGATCGCCGCCCGAACCTCCGGGTCGTGACAGATCGCAACGATGGCAGTGCCCCGCGCCTTCGCCTCTCGGACCAGCGCGATCACCACGGCACTGTTCTCGCCGTCCAACGACGCGGTGGGCTCGTCCAGCAGCAGAACCGGATGCCCGCCGATGAAGCCGCGCGCCAGATTGACCCGCTGCTGCTCGCCGCCGGAGAACGTCGCCGGCGGGAGGTCGTGCAGTCGCTGCGAAATGTTCAGCCGCCGCAGCAGCGCCGCCGCCTGGTCCCGCGCCGCATCTGGAGCAACGCCGCGCCCGACCGGCACCTCGGCCACGATATCCAGCGCGGCCACCCGCGGCACCACGCGCAGGAACTGGCTGACATAGCCGAGCGTCTCGTGCCGCACCCCCAGCACCGTGCGCGGATCGGCCGACGCGATGTCCACGTCGCCGTCGCGATGCCGGATCAGAATGCGCCCGCTCTCGGCGCGGTAGTTGCCATACAGGCAGCGCAGCAGCGTGGACTTGCCGACGCCCGATGGCCCCGATAACACAACGCATTCGCCGGGGCGTACCTCCAGCGACACACCGGCCAGCACCGGAATGGGCAACCCGCCGCGCAAATGCAGGGTGAAACTTTTTGTCAGCGCCTCGGTGCGAAGCGCGATCACGCTTGCAACACCGAACTGACCAGCAATTGCGTGTAAGGGTGCTGCGGATCGTCCAGCACCTGGTCGGTCAGCCCGGTCTCCACCACGCGGCCGCGCTGCATCACCGCGATGCGCTGCGCCAGCAGCCGGGCCGCCGCGATGTCGTGCGTCACCAGCACCGCCGCGATTCCCAGCCGCGCCACCAGCGTGCGGATCAGGTCCAGCAGCCGCGCCTGCACCGACACATCCAGGCCGCCGGTCGGCTCGTCCATGAACACCAGCCGAGGCTGCGTCACCAGCGTGCGCGCGATCTGCAGCCGTTGCAGCATGCCACCGGAAAACACCCGTGGCAGGTCGTCGATGCGCCCGGCGTCGATCTCGACCTGACGCAGCCAGTCCAGCGCCGCCGCACGGATGTCGCCGTAATGTCGCGCTCCCTTCGCCATCAGGCGCTCGCCGACATTGCCGCCGGCGGAGACGGTCATGCGCAGGCTGTCCTTCGGGTCCTGGTGCATGAAGCCCCAGTCGGATCGGTGCAATGTGCGCAACATCGGCGCCGGCATCGCATGCACGTCGGCCAGGCGTCCGTCCGGGTCGCGATACCAGACCACGCCGGTATCCGGTCGCAGCAGCCCCGACAACACGCGCAGCAGCGTCGTCTTGCCGGAGCCGGACTCTCCCACCACCGCCAGCATCTCGCCGGGCCAGAGATCGATATCGACATCGGCCAGCGCGGGGATGGCGCCGAACGACAGCGACAAGCCCCGAGCGGCCAGCAGCGTATCCGGCGTCACTCCGCCGCTGCTTTCATGCCATCTGCGCCGGCATGGCCGGCAGCGCGACGCCCGGCGCAGTAATCCGTGTCCGAGCAGACGAACAGCCGACCGCCGCGATCGTCCGTAACGACCTCGTCGAGATAGGACTCGGTCGCGCCGCACAGCCCGCAAACATGCGGCAGGCGCGCGGGACAGAACGGATGGTCGTCGAAATCCAGCGAGCGCACCTCGGTGTAGGGGGGAATCGCGTAGATGCGCTTCTCACGCCCGGCACCGAACAACTGCAGCGCCGGGTTCATGTGCAGCTTGGGATTGTCGAAGGACGGGATCGGGCTTGGCGACATCAGCGTGCGACCATTCACCAGCACCGGATAGTCGTAGCTGATCGCGACATGGCCGAAACGCGCGATATCTTCGTATAGTTTCACATGCATCAGCCCGTAATCGGCCAGCCCGTGCATGCGGCGCGTTTCGACCCGCGACGGTTCCAGCCGCCACAGCGGCTCCGGCTGCGGCACCTGGTAGACGAGAATCTGGTCCTCGCGCAGTGGTTGTTCCGGGACGCGATGGCGCGTCTGGATCACGGTCGCGTCCGCCGTCCGCGTCGTGGTGCGCACCCCGGCGGTGCGAGCGAAGAAGCGCCGCAGCGAGACCGCATTGGTCGTATCGTCGGCGCCCTGGTCGATCACCTTCAACACATCGTCGGCGCCAAGAATCGCAGCTGTCACCTGGATGCCGCCGGTGCCCCAGCCATACGGCAGCGGCATCTCGCGCGAGCCGAACGGCACCTGGTGCCCGGGGATCGCCACCGCTTTCAGCAGCGCGCGGCGGATCATGCGCTTGGTCTGCTCATCGAGATACGCGAAGTTGTAGCCGTTCACACCGCCGGCTCCGCGGCCTTCGCCGTGGCGCGGATGGTCCGCAGCGTAGCCAGCTCGTTCTGGAAATCGACGTAGTGCGGCAGTTTCAGATGCTCGACGAAGCCGGTCGCCTCGATGTTGTCGCAGTGGGACAGCACGAACGCGACGTCCTGCGCCGGCGCGGTGACGTCGCCGCCAAGCTCTTCGGTGCGCATCGCCCGATCGACCAGCCCCATCGCCAGTGCCTTGCGTTCGCTAAAGCCGAACACCAGTCCGTAGCCACGGGTGAATTGCGGCGCCACGGTCTTTGAGCCGGTGAACTGCGTGACCATCTGGCACTCGCTCACCACGATGTCGCCGATGTCGATGGCAAAGCCGAGTTCCGGCGGTTCGATCTCCACCGCCACCTCGCCCATGCGAACCTCGCCGGCAAACGGGTGCGTGCTGCCGTAGCCGCGCTGGGTCGAGTAGCCGAGGCCGAGCAGAAACCCTTCGTCGCCGCGTGCCAGCGCCTGCAGCCGCACATCGCGCGACGCCGGCAGCGACAGCGGCTCGCGCGTCAGGTCGCCGGGCGCGGCATCGGGCAGGGGCGGATCGGCCTCGATCAGCCCCTCCTGGCCAAGGATCTCGTGGATCAGGGGCATCGGCGCCGGCTCGGCGTCGGCGGCCGGCACGCGCGGCGGCGGTTCACCACTGTCGGCGAGCGCAAAATCCAGCAGCCGGTGCGTGTAGTCGCAGGTCGGGCCGAGCACCTGGCCGCCCGGCACGTCCTTGAAGATCGCCGAGATGCGCCGCCGCACCTGCATCCGCCCGGTCTCAACCGGCAGCGAATGGGCGAAGCGGGGCAGGGTGGCACGGAAGGCCCGCAGCAGGAACGCGGCCTCGATCAGGTCGCCCTGCGCCTGTTTCACCGCCAGCGCCGCCAGCCCGCGGTCGTATAGCGAGCCCTCGGCCATGACGCGGTCCACCGCGCGGCCGAGCTGGTTGTCGATCTGCGCCAGCGAGACATCGGGCACCGCCGGGTCGCCGCGCCGCTCCTCGGCGAGCCAGGCATGCGCGGCGTCGATCGCGCGCTCGCCGCCCTTCACCGCGACATAGGCCATCGTTCAGCCGGCTTCCTCGACCGTCACGCTGCGCGGCAGCGCGGCCAGCGTGGTGCCGGCGCACAGTACCAGGTCCACGCCGCGCGGATACAGCGCCCGGTTGTCCGCCCAGCGCGCGACAAACGCCCCGTCCAGCCCGTCCACCGCCAGCACGGCGGGCTCCTGCAGCCCCGGCCCCGTCAGGCGGAGCGGTGCCCCGCTGCCGAGCGCCGCGACCTGCAGGATCAGGGTGGCCGAGGTCTCGGGCGTCTCATCGCCGCCGGCGGGCAGGGCGGCGAGATCGGGCAGCGACAGCGCCAGCGCGAAGGCGCAGCCGGCCGGCGTCGCGGCAAAGGTCGCGCTGCAATGGAACGCAAGCCAGTCGCGCGCTGGCCCGGCGGCGGGGTCAAGCCAGAGTGGGGTCTCGCCATCCACCAGCGTCAGCAGCACGGCGGCGGTGGCGGGGTGCAGCGGCGCCGGCGGCGACAGGCCGGCGCCGACCTCGTGCAGGCGGCCGGGCCGCGCCATCGCGTTCATCACGGCGCGGAAAGACGCCTGCGACTCAGCCACGGGATTGGCGAAGCCGGGCTGGGTTGGGTCGGCGGTCATCAGCGCGTGGTCTGCATGGCGAAGAATTTGACCTGGGTAGCCGCCGCCTTGCCTGCAACCGCGCGACGCCGTGCGTCCTGCGCCGCGGCCAGCGGGGCGACGACCGCCGCGTGCAGGCCCGCCGTCTGTTCCGGGTCTTGCATCAGCGCATCGAGCAGAGCGGCCAGCTCGGCGTGGGCCCCGTTGCGGCCAGCGACATAGGCGTGGCCGGTGGTCCCCGAGCCCGCTTGTCCCTGGTCGCTTGGCTCGGTGCGAACCGTGCAGCGGGTGACCGTCATCTCCCCCAGGTTGAACCGACCGCCGGTGCCACCGGCCCGTCCGCGCACCATCACCAGCCCGCTCTCCGGTCCGCGCAGGACGCGGTAGGCGGGCGCCGGACCCCATGCTTCCAGCAACCCGGCCAGTTGCCCGGCATCGGCCCGCGCCAGCACGGCCATCCAGCGGCGGCGGGCGGCCGGCGGATCAGTATTCCCCAAGCCGTTCTCCGTAGGGAGGCTGTCGGGCATGGCCTGCCGTTCTTGTTCGGATGTCTAGACAGCTAAACCCGGCGCGCTATAACGGTCAAGGCAAGCTTGCCGCGGATCGACCGGCCCATGGATGAACTTGCGATGACGCTCCCGACTGACGGCCAAGGCAAGCCGGCGGTCCCCGTGTCGCGCCAGGACGGCGTGACGCTGTGGCGGCAGATTGCCACCGCCCTGCAAAACGATATCGCCGCCGGCACCTACCAGCCCGGCGCGCAACTGCCGACCGAGGCCGAGCTGTCGCAGCATTTCGGCGTCAACCGCCACACCGTGCGCCGCGCGCTGGAGGAACTGACCCGTGCCGGCCTGGTCCGCGTCGAGCAGGGCCGCGGCTCGTTTGTCGCCGAGGACGTGCTGGAATACGCGGTCGAGCCGCGCACCCGGTTCTCGGAATGGATCCGCCGGCACAACAAGGAGCCGTCCGGGCGCGTGCTGCAACTCAAGGAGATCACGGCAGACTCGACCATCGCCGGCTGGCTCGGTATCCGGCCAGGCGGCCGGGTGGTGCTGCTGGAGCGGCTGGGCTTCGCCGATGACCGGCCGGTGAGCCTTGCCAGCCATTACTTTCCGCAGGTCCGGCTGCGCGGCGTGCTGGCGGCGCTGCGCGACAACGCCAGGATCACCGATGCGCTGACATCCATCGGGGTGGACGACTATCTTCGGCAAATGACGCGCGTGACGGCCCGGCTGCCCAGCGCCGAGGAGGCGGACCTGCTGCGCATGCCGCGTAACCGGCCGCTGCTGGTGACCGACAATGTCAACGTGGACCGCGAGGGCACCGTGGTGGAATACGCGATCGGCCGCTATCCGACGCCGCGCGTGCAGATCGTGTTCGAGCCTTGATCGAGGGGCGGTGGGCGCCGCGATGACCTCGGTGCCGCCGGCACAGGCTATCGGCATCGTCGGCGGCCGCGTGCTGCTGGCCGATGGCGAGGTGCGCCACGCCGACGTGACGCTGCGGGACGGCCTCATTGCGCGCGTCGGCGACGGCACCATCGCCAAGCGCACACTGGATGCGCGCGACCTGCTGGTGCTGCCGGGCATCGTGGACATCCACGGCGATGCGTTCGAGCGCCAGCTTCAGCCGCGCCCGGGTGTGGATTTTCCGCCTTCGATCGCACTGGCCGACACCGAGGCGCAGCTTCTCGCCAACGGCATCACCACCGCTTTCCACGGCGTGACCCTGTCGTGGGAGCCGGGGCTGCGCAGTCTCCCCGCCTGGTTGGCGCTGCTGGACGCGCTGGGCGCCGGTGGGTTCGCCTGCGACATGCGCGTGCACCTCCGGTGGGAGGCGTTCAACCTCGATGCGCTGGACGTCGCGCTGGCCGACATCGCCGCCGGGCGGGTGCACCTGCTGGCATTCAACGACCACACCCCGGCGATCCTGCGCGGGGCGGCGAACCCGGTGGCCGGGTCGAAATACAGCGAGCGGGCGGGCATGGCGCTGGACGCGTTTCGCGCGCTCACCGAGCGCATTGCGGCCCGCGTGGATGCGGTGCCGGCGGCGCAGCAGCGCATCGCGGCGGCCGCCCGCGCGGCCGGCATCCCGATGGCCAGCCACGACGACGCCACGCCGGAGGAGCGCGCCGCTTTCCGCGCCCTGGGCGCGCATATCTGCGAGTTCCCGATGGCCGAAGCGGTGGCCGAGGCAGCGCACGCGGCAGGCGATTTCGTGGTGATGGGCAGCCCCAACGTGGTGCGCGGCGGCTCTCATCTCGGCTGGGCCTCGGCGGCACGGCTGGCCGAAGCAGGCATCTGCACCGTGCTGTCATCCGACTATTTCTACCCCGCCATGCTATGCGCGGCGCTGATCCTGGCCAGGGGCAGTCTGGGGCTAGCGCGCGCCTGGGCGCTGGTGGCGGCGAACCCGGCGGGTGCGGCGGGACTCGGCGATCGCGGTAGCATCGCGGCGGGGAAACGGGCGGACGTCATCCTGGTCGATCCCGGCGCGTGCCGGGTGGTGGCGACGATCGCCGCCGGGCGGATTGCGTTCCTCGGCGCCGAGGGCGCAGCGCGGTTGCGGTTGTAGACCGTCGCGAGGGCCTGCGCTGGCGTCCTCGGGGTCCGCCGAGGCGCGCTCTCCGGCGACGGGTTGCAGCAAACGCGCAACCTGGAAATGGGGCGTCACAACGGCTTGTGATGGGCAGGCCCAAGCGACGAGTCCCACGTGCCATGGGCTGCGCCCAGCAGGGTTGCGGCCATCGCAGACAATTCAAAAAGGAGAGGAAGATGAGGGGACGACTTCTCGCCTGGAGCTGTGCCGTGGGACTGATCGCCGCACCGGCGTTCGCGGCCACCGAGTCACCTGCTCCGGCGGACATGTCGCCGGGCGCCGGCACCACGATGCATCACCATCCCGCGCACCACATGACGCATTACGGGCATTCCTGGGGGCGTCAGACCGACACCTCGCAGAACGGCGCTATTGACCGGCTGAACCAGGAGAGCCTGGACGCCGCGCGCCAGAACCGGCCGTTCGACCCCGGCAGCGGGGGGTCCATGGGCGGCGGATCGGGGATGGGCGGCTCGCACGACATGGGTACGCCCGGGACGGGTGGCGGTTCCGGCGGCAAGTCGTAAGGTCAATTACGCGGCCTCTCCCGCGAGGCGGGAGAGGGGATGGGCGATGTGAATGTTGAACGGGTTCAACGTTCACGTGGGTGTCGCACGGGTTCTGTTATGGCGGATACGCGGAAACGCCATACGGCATCTTCCGATGCGGCGGGCGGCAGTGGCGGGCGGCAGTGGTGGACGGCGCAAAACCGCTTGTCCACCCTACGCGACATTGCCAGTCGGGTATCCCGCCAAACGGCCAGCAGCTTGGCAAGCGGACATCGTCGGCTCAATTCGTGACGGAGCGGCGGATCACCTGCAGCGCGAGTTGGATTCCGGCCAGATCCACGTCCAGATGGGTGCAGGCGCGCCCCCGGTAGCGGCCCATGGCCGAGATCGCCACGCCCTCCACTCGCAGGCGCCGGCCCAGCTCCTCGGCGGTGATTCCTGCGCCCGACGTGTCGAAGAACACCAGGTTGGTCTCCGGCTCCTCCACCGTGATGCCGGGCAGGTCCGCCAGTCCCCGCGCCAGGGCGCGCGCGTTGGCGTGGTCCTCGGCGAGGCGATCGACGTTGTGATCCAGCGCGTAGAGGCAGGCGGCGGCGCACACGCCGGCCTGGCGTAGCGAGCCGCCCAGGCGCTGCTTCCAGCGCCACGCCTGGTCGATAAATGGTTCTGGCCCGCACAGCACCGCGCCGAGCGGCGCCCCCAGACCCTTGGTGAAATCCAGCCACACCGAGTCGCACCCGGCTGCCATGACCTTGGCCGGCACGCCGGTCGCCACCACGGCGTTCATCAGCCGCGCCCCGTCCATGTGCGTCGCCATGTCGTTGCCGTGGGCGCACGCCAGCACTGCGGTCAGCGCGTCCAGTGGCCAGATCGCGCCGCCGCCCATATTGGCGGTCTGTTCCACCTCCAGCAGCGTCTGCGGCGGACTGTTGCGGCGCTTTTCGCGGAACGCCGCCTGCAGCGTGGCCACGTCGAACTGCCCCCGCGCGCCGCGCAGCCCCAGCACCGAGGCGCCGGTCAGCGCCGCCGGGGCACCACCCTCGGCCGCCACGATATGCGCGGTCTCGTGCGCGATGATCTCGTCGCCCGGGCGGCAATGGGTCAGGATCGCGATCTGGTTGCACATCGTGCCGCTGGGCAGGAACATCGCCGCCGGCTTGCCGAGCAGCGCCGCCATGCGGTCGCACAGCTCGTGCACGGTGGGATCGTCGCCGTGCTGCTCGTCGCCGACCTCCGCCCGGACCATCGCCGCCAGCATGGCCGGCGAGGGCTTGGTCTGCGTGTCGGAATACAGGTTGACCCGCAGCGGCGGCAGCGCGGGATCGGGACGTTTCGGCGCGTTCGTCATCGGCTCGCACCCTCCGGGTTGTGCTGCCGGAAGCTAAGCAGGCCGGGCGGCTTCTGTCAGCCTTTCGCCGGCGCGCCGGCGGTGGCGTGCTCGGCCGCCACCGGCGGGCCATAGACCTCGCCGGCGCGCTTGCGGAACGCATTGACCATGCGCCGCACCGCTTCGTGGAACACCACGCCGATCGCCGCTTGCAGGATGCGCGAGCGGAACTCGAAATCGACGAAGAACCGCACCTCGGTGCCCTGCTCGTGCGGCAGGAAGTCCCAGTGGTTGTTGAGATAGCGGAACGGCCCGTTCTCATACCGCACCGTGATCCGCTTCGGGCGGTCCAGCGTGTCGCGGGTGGTGAAGCTTTCGCGGAACGGGCCGAACCCGATGGTCATGTCGGCGATCAGCTCCCGCTCGGTCCGGTTGCGCACGCGCGTGGCGACGCACCAGGGCAGGAACTGGGGATACTTCGCCACGTCGGCCACCAGGTCGAAGAGCTGGTCGGGACGGTAGGGAATGACCTGGCGATCGATGTGAATGGGCATGAGGCTGCTATGACCGGGTGAGCTAAATGGGCGTCGGCGTAGGGTAGGCGCAACGGCGAGGACAGAACCACAGTTCCGCGATCTGCGGGTCCGCTGTCAATAATTTCGGGGGGAATTCGGATCGGTCGCCGCATGCGCGGCGGTTCGCCGGGGCCATCGGAGCCAGCGTTCCACCGGACTCGGGTGGGCTCGGGAAGCCGGTTTCGGGGCCTGCCATCAGGCGCCGGACGGCAGGCGCCGCAGCAGCACGATCCGGTTCGTGTTGGTGCCTCGCCGGTTGTTCGACACGCCCCAGCAATTCGCCGTCTTGGTGAATTCCTGCTGGTTCACCAGGACGGCCAGACGCTCGAACGCCAGGCCGTCGGCTGCCTGCCAGACCAGCTTTTCCAGCAGCACCGTGCCGCCCCGGACTTCGCCGACCTCGAACGCAACATGGCCGCCCGGCCGCAGGATGCGCGCCTGCTCTGCCAGCACCTCGCGGATCAGCGCGGTCCACGCTGCCTCCGTGCGGTGCATCGCGATGGCGACCGACGCGACGTCGATCCCGGCGAACCAGCAGCGGAGCCAGTTGTCGGTCGCGTATTGCACAATGTCGAGGAACGGCGGCGAGGTGACGACCAGGGCAACCGAGCCGTCGCCAATGGCCGGCGTGGCGGCGGCCGATCCCACGCACAGGATCGCCGGAGGGTGTGCGGGCGGCAGGCCGTCCGACAGCAGGCTGCGGGATTTCTTCAGCAGCACCGCCACCACGTCGCGCGGCGGCGGCTGCAGGCCGGAGGCCGCGTTCATCCTTATCTGCGACTCGACGCTGACGGCCTGGTTGGGCGGCATGGTGCGGCCGGAGAAGAAGCCGGGGCTGTGCCCGGTCAGCCGATTGAGCGCGACCATCCGGATCCAGTCGTCCACCGGGTCCGGGTTCGGCTCGGCCAGCGGGCAACGCGCCAGCAGCCAGGCGCGCAGCGCCGTCAGCTTGCGCAGCGTGTCGGGATGGTAGAAGGCCAGCAGGTCGTCGCGGTCGATGACCCCGGCATCCCAGGGCACCTGTTTGAGCCGGGCGGCCACGTCGGCCAGCAGAGGCGGCTGCAGCCGTGGCCGCGTCAACAGCACGGACAGCGGGTTGACGTCGTTGCCCACCGGCCGGCGGCCCATGAGCGCGGCCTGGATCGGCGTGGTGCCGCGGCCCATGAACGGGTCATGCACGGCGTCGCCCGGTGCTGTCAGGCGAGCGATGAAAAAGGCCGGCAGCTGCGGCTTGAAGCAGGCGCGGTAGCTGACCTCATGGATCGCGTGGCCCTGCCGCTGCCCGGAGGTCCAGAACTCGTTGACCAGGTAGGGAATGCCGCCGTCCTCGAACAGCGATGTCGGCTGGCCGAAGGCGCGAAACCCGCGCACGAAGTCCAGGAACCCGTCGGGCTGCGGTGGCGGCGCTGACGCCATGGCGCCGGCAAACCGCGGCAATTTCGACGGCGCCGCCCGGTTCCGCAGCGAAGCGAGGCTGGAAATCATCTGGAGATCATGTCGAGTCGCGGGCCATTGCTGAAAAGGATCATCGGCCCAATCGTCCGGCCAGGGCCAGGGGGGACGCCGCCGGCGTGGGTCAGGCGACGCTCGCTCTTACGTCTTGATCATCCGGCGCCATGCCGCGAGCGATGCGAGGTTCCGTAGCGTCCCCAGGATCGCCT
>Ga0302319_10022363_pt1 | contig 11345 bp, 11 predicted proteins | sample Bog_T0_2_FD_203319 | JGI IMG/M metagenome (GOLD analysis project Ga0302319, IMG submission 203319) | Peat permafrost microbial communities from Stordalen Mire near Abisko, Sweden - Bog_T0_2 | ecosystem: Environmental > Terrestrial > Soil > Wetlands > Peat | place: Sweden: Abisko, Stordalen Mire...
AACGACATAACATAAAGAGCAAAGAGCAAAGGCTTCATTGGAATCCTCCAGGGACAGGATACGTCGCAAAGTTCGAAACGTGTCCAAGGGTGGGGAGCCAAATGACGTTTACCAGGATGTCCGCTATCTGATTGATTTCATTATGACCATTTCAGACGTTTCTCCCGGATTGGCCCCATTTGACTGTGACCCCGGCGTGGACTCGAACTCTTGACTACGAATTCGTTCTTCCAGCATCTCCCAAACGGTCGGCACAGGTCCACTCTGCGTGCCAACTTCCGGTGATGTCGACAATTGGCTCAGAATCCGCGAGCGGCACTGGCGCGCTTCGTACGCCACTTTCCCGGCGCGCGAACTGGCCCCGCAGTGCCACTCCTAACTGATTGCGGCTTGGCGCACGATTCCGATTCTTATCCCCGATCAACCTACAATCACCGAACTGACCGGGGCATCCACGGCGCGCAGGCCCTCGGACTGTTGGCGAGGCGCTCAGAAGATCACTCAGGGTCGACCTCGGCCTTGTCGTCTTGTAGCTCCCCGCCCTCTACTAGTGGACGCGCGCTGTCATTTGGTTTGGGCTCCGGTTTCGATTGATGCGCGACGGCGAGAGCGAGCAATTCGCCAAATTCCACGACGAGCTTCCGTTGCGGCCTCCATAAAAGGATCTCAGCCGCAGCTAACATTGTCGCTAAGAAGAGCGGGTACCACAAGCCCATACGGGAGATGGTCGTCACGAGAAAAAACTTCAAAAACGGCACTCCAGGGAGGTTTAGGATGGCAGGACGCCAACTTTCCTTGGAAAGGACGCCCAAAAACGTAGTGACTGAGCCGACACCGATGACCGTGCGACGCATCCAGAGTAGACTCGCTATATGAACCTGGTTGATGCGGCTGTACTCAGCTAACGCCGACAAGGTCGCCGCCGCCTGCGATTGAAGCCTATCCAGCGTCGGAAGCCCCCCTCTGTTGGCAACATCACGGCCGAAGTGGTCCTAAGCCCCAGCATCGCTGTCTCCCTCTGGGAGCTCGCGTCTATCACGCCGCACAAGCCGTCGCATCCGCCACGCCCACCACGCTCTGGCCTTCCGTCCGGAGTCGAGCTCGTCTTGGCGGCGCTGATGAATGTACTCGCTCAATAGCTGCCCATACAACGCCGGGATGTCGCGAAGGGAGAAGTACACGGGCGTAGGTCTTGATGTCATCAAACCAGCTCCGTATAGTATAGATGAGATGGCAGGTTGGCGTATCCAGACTGGGCTTCCGTGCCGCTCACCTTCAGAACATCGCGGCGACGCCATCCCTACAGTGACCGGTCAAAAAAGGGTTCGGCGCCCCGCCTACCCTTACTGCTCGTGCACATCCTCCAAATACGTATACCCGTGCAGCCCTTCCTCATAAAACTTCAGCAGCCGCCCCGACTCCTCGTAACCCAACCGCCCCTCCCGCAAGGCCGTCTCCACGTCACGCCGCAAACGGCTCACCAGTGCGTCCGCCGAAAACTGCACGTAGTTCAGCACCTCCCGCACCGTATCCCCCTTGATCACTGAATCCAGGATGATATCGCCGGTCTCGCCCATCCGCACGTGGACCGTATTCGTATCGCCGAAAAGATTGTGCAGGTCGCCCAGAATCTCCTGATAAGCCCCTAATAGAAATGCGCCCAGGTAATAGTCGCCGCCATCGAAAGGATGCAGCGCGAGCGTGCGCTTTACATCGCGCCGGTCGATAAACTGATCCACCTTGCCATCGGAATCGCAGGTGATGTCGCCCAGAATCGCGTGGCGCTTGGGCTCCTCCTCCAGCCGGTGAATCGGCATCACCGGAAACAACTGCTTAATCGCCCAGCTATCCGGCATACTTTGAAAAAGCGAAAAATTGCAGAAATATGTGTCCGAGAGCATGGCTTCCAATCCCTCCAGCTCTTCCGGAAAATAGTCGAGCGACTGCGCTAACGCCTGGATGCGCCTGCAAATCGCCCAATAGAGGTTTTCGCACTGACAGCGCTGCTCGAGCGACAGGTATCCGAGGCTGAACAAATTGAGCGCCTGGTCGAGCGCCTGCTGCGCGTCATGATAGCTCTCCAGCAGATTCTTGGTAGTCAGCGAACGACTGGTTTCACCCAGGTCGATGAGCGGTTGCTCCGCGTCCGCGGGCACTTCCGACGGCACATCGGTCTCGCCCATTCCCGACACACCCAAGACATTAAACACCAGCACGCTGTGATAAGCGGCAATAGCCCGCCCGCTCTCGGTGACGATGATCGGATGCGCCACGCCCACTTCGTCGCATACGCTCTGGATGTGATAAACGATATCGTTGGCGTATTCCTGCAGCGTATAGTTTACGCTGGATTCGAAGTCCGTCTGAGAACCGTCGTAGTCGATGCCCAACCCGCCGCCAACGTCCAGGTAACGCAGGCCCGCGCCCGCGCGCGACAGGTCCACATACACGCGCACGGCTTCGTTCACCGCGGCCTTGATCTGGCGGATGTTGGTGATCTGGCTGCCCAGATGAAAATGAAGCAGGTTCAAACAGTCGGCCATGCCCGCGTCTTTCAGCTCCTGCAGAGCGCGCACGGCTTCGCTCACCGATAGCCCGAATTTGGAACGATATCCGCCCGAAGAGCGCCAGCGGCCCGACCCGCGGCTGGCCAGTTTGACGCGCAACCCGATCATCGGCCGAACGCCCACGCGTTCCGAGTAGCGCAGAATCAGCTTCAACTCCGTATATTTTTCGACCACCGGAATAATGTGGCGGCCGAGTTTCTGCGCCAGCATGGCCATTTCGATATATTCATCGTCCTTGAAGCCGTTGCAGATGATCGGCGTTTCGTTATCGGCCATGGCCATCACGGCCATCAGTTCGGGCTTTGAACCGGCTTCCAGACCGAACTTGAAAGGTTTGCCGAACTCCAGCACTTCTTCCACAACCTGCCGCTGCTGGTTCACCTTGATCGGATAGACGCAACAGTATTCGCCCTGGTAGTGGTGTTCGGTGATGGCCGTCTGAAACGCGCTATGCAGTTCGCCGAGCCGGTGCTCGAGAATCCCGGCGAAGCGCACCAGCACCGGCAGCGAGATGCCCCGCAGCACCAGCGTATCCACAAGTTGCTTCAGGTCGATGGAGCGCTGCGGATCCTTGGCGGGATGAACGCACAGATGCCCGTTGCCGTCGACTGAAAAATAGCCCTTGCCCCAACTGGCCACGTCGTACAGTTCGCTGGCGTCCTGGGGGGTCCAGCGTTCCGTCGGCTCCATGACCAGCGAGCCCTTCCTGGCGTTTTTTTCCACTCTGCCTCCAAGACTTCAGTGTCCTAAGATTCGCAAGCAAGGGCAAGAAGAAAATGAGATGGAGCGGGCTTCACCCAGCGCAAGCTTTCGTCATCGTCTTGTAACACTCGGCGGTATCCATTTAATATTGCAGCCCACACTCGGCCTCTGCTCCGGATTCACGGGCCGCCCGGCCAGCACCGCGTCGATCGCCGCCCGCAGATCCGCGCCCGTCACCGGCTCGTCGTTGCGCGGGCGCGCGCCATCCAACTGGCCGCGGTAGACCAATCGCCGGCCATGGTCGAACAGGAAGAAATCCGGCGTGCAAGCCGCATCGTAAGCCATTGCCGCTTCCTGCGTCGCGTCGTAGCAGACTGGAAAATTCAAATCCAGTTCCGCGGCCATCTCGCGCAGCCGCTCGGGCGCATCGTCCGGATACTCCTCCACGTAGTTCGACGAAATAGCCACGATTCCCAGCGGCTCGCCGGCGTAGTCTCTGCCTATGCGCGCCAGTTCATGCTTCACGTGCTGCACGTACGGACAGTGGCGCGAGATGAACATAACCAGCAGCGCGCGGCGGCCCGCGAAGGTGTCGAGGTCTACCGTCCCGCCGGACACCACCTCCGGCAAATGAAAATCGGCTGCGGCGGTGCCCAGCGCCGCCATCTTGGATTCCGTTCGAGACATGCCCGGTCCTTAGGCCCGGTAAGTATCCGGCTTCCAGTTCTTGATCGCGCGCTTGATTTCCTTGGCGGGCATATTGCCGTCGGCCGCCTTTCGCGCGAGATCTACGAATTCGTTGTCCGGCGCGAAACGCAGAGCGATAATTTGCCCTATCGCCAACCGGGCATCCAGCAGCTTGCCCGTCAGCGCGAAATACCGCAGATTCTCCTCCGCGCGAATAGCACGGTCCTGCGCTTTCAACGGAAAGGTGCGCACGTAGTAGAACAGGAAACCACAGCAAATCACCAACACCACGATCAATGCGGCGCTATAGAATTCCCCGTGGATACCCCACGATTTATACAGATTGATCACCGAGCCGATCAACGTAAGGAACAGGATGCTCGCCAGTACGAAGTGGAAACCGGGCACCAGGCGGGCATGGTTGGAGTAATTCTGAGTGGCCATGCCGCGATTGTACCGCGATTGTGCGAAAACGCCCCGCTGGCCCGGCCGCTATTCATCCATCACACATCGGAACCCCAGCGTGCCGGCGCGATCCTTGGACGGCGCCATCAGCAGATACTTCCCGTGTTCGTTCAATTTGTATGCCTGCGGAAAGTACCACATCGATCCTTGCGGCTGATAGTAGCTGCCGCCACGCACGACCGCCGCGCGGGTGTGCTCATCCACGAATTCATCGGTCCACTGCCACACGTTGCCGGTCATATCCATCGCGCCGAACGGGCTGGCGCCCGCCGGATGCGCGTCCACATCCGCCGGACCGGGCAAATCCCGGCCTTTATACGGCGTAGGAACCGCGCCCGCATCCCACGAGTTGCCCCAGGGATACAGCCTTCCATCCGTGCCTTGTGCCGCGTATTGCCATTCCCACTCGTGGGGCAGCCGCTTGCCCGCCCAAGCTGCGTACGCCCGCGCATCTTCCAATGACACCCAGGTCACCGGCTTGTTCGCCCACCCCGCCGGGAACGTCGCAGCGCCCCAGTCCTTCAAGAAATTGTGATCGTCTTTCGGATGATACTGCGTGGCATCCAGGAACTTCTTGAACTCCGCATTGGTCACCGGACAGCGGTCGATATAGAACGGTTTCATCGAGATCGGGTGGCGATGGCCGCGGCGGGGCGCATCTTCCCACGGATACTGCACATCCAGCCCAATCCAGTTGTCTCCCTCGATCTCGATGCCCTTCACTTGAAAATCGAATTCGCCGGCGGGTACATGGATCATTCCCGCGGGCGTTCCGGCCGGCGGTTTGGTCGCCTCCGTCTCCACCATGCTTTGCGGCAGAAACTTCCACTCGTGCGCGAGGTTCGCCGTGGGCACGCCCGCCCATTGCCGCGCCTGCGTCAGCGTGGCATCCAGTTCCTGCGGCGACCCGCCTGGCATGACCGCCAGCATCGCTCCGAAGCCGTTGGCCTCTATCGGGAAGCTCAAAACGGCTTCGCCGCCGGCCATGCGCGGCTTCAGTTCCACGCCGTTCCACAAATCGTAGTAGCGCGCGCCTTCCACATGCGGCACTTCAATTTGCTCGCCACTTACGTCGTATTCGTTGCGATTCACCACTGTCCACAAGGTGCGCCTCTGGCCGGGGAAGCGGCTCGCAAACACGCCGTATTCTCGAGTGGGCGCATAAGGCTCCCAATCGCTCGCCACCAGCAGATCCGCGAAGTGCCGCTCGATAAAAGCGACCCGCCGCAAGGCCTCCGCATCGCGCGCCGTAATCTGATTCCAAATGCCCCAGACGTTCTCCCAACTCTCGTAGCCCACTCCGTTGAAAAAGGCGGCCTGCAGATTATCCGTCTTATCGCGCGCCCAGCGGTCGCAGACATTGATCATGTGCCGCGGCTCCAGCCATTTCAACTTGCTCACCATGGGCGCAAATGGAAACTTCCAATATCCCCAACTCTGGTTGTTCCACATCAGCATCTCATCGGCCCGCGGCGATCCCTCCGGTTCGAACGCCACGGGATGGCCCGTCTGGTCGGAGGCCGTCCTGTAAGCGCGCGGCATTCCGTCGAAGGTGTCGCCATTCACCCCGTCCGCGCCGATCTCGGCCATAAGCTGAGCCGTGGCACGCCAATAAGGTTGACCTATGTCTCGCGTGCCCGTATCCCACGGCATGGCTGGAAAAAAAACCTTCACCCCGCTACCATGGAAATCCTCCACCATCCTCCGCAATCCGCTAATGCCCCCCGGCAGATCGCGCGCCAAGTCCCATTGATTGCGGTTGTCTATGCCTATGTTTGGATAAACGGGCCATATCAGCACGCTATCCACACCGCCGTAGCGCTGCTTCAAGTCATCCAGGTAGCGGCCGACAGTGTACCTGCCCGCCGCCGGATCGTAAAAGTAACGTTCCTCCGCCATCATTTGCGGCTGGATGAAGTTTCTCTGCGTCCACAGCAGTTCGGGCCGCCGGTATTCGGCATCGTCGTACCCCATGCGGATGAGGCGCTCGCGACGCCATTGGCGAAGATCGTTCAGCCAGGCTTGGTGCTCACCGCTGCCCGGCCCGGGTAATTGGCTTCCATCCGCGGGATACTGCGTATCCTGCGCCAACAATGCACCCGCCGTCACGCAAAAGATGATAAAGAGTCGGTTCATCACCGTCGAACATATCATGACCCAATCTTTACAGGCGTCGCGGGATTAAAATTTCCTAACCCCCTCCAACCCGGTAAAGTTTTCTCACTCAGTAAAGAATCGTCTCCAACCTTACCCTATCGCCTTCGTAAACTATTGAGAATCAACGTGCAACGCCATCGGCGCGAAAATTGCATTGATACGCGGCAGGAGTCAATTATGACACGCACTGTCTTCAGCTCAGGTCTTCTGGTAGCTACGCTGCTCACCGGCGGTTGCGCCACCAAGAAGTATGTACAGAACACCACCGCGCCAATTCAGGCCAAGGTCGATCAAGTTGGTGATCAGACCGGCAAGAACGGTCAGCAGATCCAGCAGACTCAGACTGATATGAAGGGGGTCGATGACCGCGCACAGAGCGGCATCAGCGCCGCGAAAGAGCAGGCCATGACCGCCCAGAATAGCGCAAAGGGTGCCATGGACAAGGCGAACGAAGCAAATGCACTCGCCAGCACGGACTCCGAAGAAATCAGAAGTCTTCGGGGAGTGGTGGCCAATTTGGACGACTACAAGCAAGTGGCCGACCTGACCATTCCTTTCGCTTTTAACAAGTATGCCCTAACGGACAAAGACCGGCAGGATCTGGACGGTATGGTATCGAACGCCGCGCAGAATAAGCGCTTTTTCATCGCCGTCGAAGGCTTTACCGACCGCACTGGCTCGCACCAGTACAACGAGACCTTGAGCCGCAAACGGGCCGACGCCGTTACCGAATATTTGGTGGCCAAGCACGACATTCCCATCTTCCGCATTCACATGATCGGCTTAGCCGAAGAGAAGCCCTTGGATGACGGCCACACTCGCGCCGCCCGGGCCAAGAACCGCCGCGTCGAAATCAAGATCTTCAGTGCTGACGAGAGCTATGCACACTCTCAGCAGGTGCAGCCGCAATCGTCGTCGCAACAACCGGTATCGTCGCCTCAACAGCAGGCCCAGTCTCAACCGCAGCAATAGCATCGCCGGCCGCGCAATGCCGTCGTTCAGCGTCGGGCAGGTTCCTTCGGGAGCCTGCCCTTTTTTTATGCCTCGTCCCCCCGCCTAAGCCGCCAGGCGTTGCGCCCGGGCGGGAGCCGGGCGTAATGCGCGCCACCAAATGTACAGACCCAAAAAGCCGGTAGTCACTTCCAAGAGAATTCCCGCCGGCACCAGACTCCGTGACAAGTGGCGCAGTGACGCACCCATAATGGCGCCCGTAAGCTGGAGACCCAGACCTCCGCTCAACAGCAGCAACTGCCGGTTGGGCTGACGCGCGGCAACCAGCAAGGACCACAGGATAAGGTCCAGAATTACGGCACAGATATTCAAGTCGCGGCTGATCAGGGTCATTTGCATATCCAGGTTGGAACTGCGGCGCACGGCGAATGAGATAGCTAATATCGCGGCCGCGCCCAGCACGAACCAATGACGCTCAATAGTTTTTTGCTTGGAATCCCGTGCGGCCTGGTCGATAAAAGCGATCACCAGGCAGAACACCAAAACGTCCAGGATGACTTCGTCGATCCAGTACGCCTCATGCAGTGTCTTTGGGGAAGTCTGAAGTCCCATCTCCACCACGGTGGACACCAGCAATGCCAGCGAATACGCAAAGACAAACGGGTATTGACGGAGGCTCCCTCGCACTAAGGCGGACAAGACCAGTAAGTTGAGCCACAAGCCGATGGCCCAAGCGCTATATTGTAGGGCCTGTTGCATTCCTCCCCGCAGCCAGGCCTTTCCACTTAACTAACGTCGGAGGACGGCGCTGTTTTAATTCTTCCGTCCCACGGATCCGGCGGGAAGGTCGGCCCATGCGCTACTTTACCATCCCACGGGTCCGGCGGGAAGGTCGGTCCATGCGCTACTTTACCATCCCACGGGTCCGGCGGAAACGTCGGTCCATGCGCTACTTTACCATCCCACGGGTCCGGCGGAAACGTCGGTCCGTGTGCGAGCTTGCCATCCCACGGGTCCGGCGGGAACGTTGGTCCATGCGCTACTTTACCACCCCACGGGTCTGGCGGGAACGTTGGTCCATGCGCTACTTTACCACCCCACGGGTCCGGCGGGAACGTCGGTCCATGCGCTACTTTACCACCCCACTGGTCCGGCGGAAACGTCGGCCCGTGCGATATTTGCGGTGCTCCCACCGCCGCGAATCCGTAAGCAGCCATCCATACCAAGACGGTGACGCACACCGCCGCGCGAACTAGTTTGTTCCTCGAAAATACGTTCATGTACAGCTCCTTTTTGTGAAATACAGCACTTATAGGTCCGTTTGCCGGGACGGCGATCTGGCCCTCCCCGGGTCAGCCGATGTACCAGTAGTGGGACAATTCGGACTTTCTTTCATTCGAAGTGTATCTCAGATTCGAGAAAGACTAAAGGAAAATAGAGAATTCTATACTTTTGTGGAGTTAGGGAAACACTAACCTACGACAGTTGTCTAGTCCCCAGGCGTGAATTGCCGTTGTTCCCGCAAGGTGCGCTCAGGATAGGCGTCATCCGGCCGGAATGGCCTCTGTCCCGGTAAGTGCAGGCGCATGTCGCCGGACACTTCATCGACCATAGCCACGGTCACGACTTTGGTCTCCAGGGCGAATGCAGTCAGCAGCAAATTATCGCACATCGCGTTGATCACTCTGGGAATCCCCTGAGTACGAAAGTGAATCTCACGCAAGATCTCGTCCGGAAACACGCTCTGTGCTCTCAACCCTGCCCGTGTCAGGCGGCTTTGAACATAATCCAAAGTCTCCTCCAGTTGGAAGGGTTGCAGCAGACAGCGGAGAGCGATGCGCTGCTTCAACTGCCGGAACTCGGGAGCTTCCAGTTTGCGGTCCAGTTCCGGTTGGCCGGCAAGCAAAATCTGCAACATTTTGCCGCGCCGGTTCTCCAGGTTGCCCAGCAGGCGAATCTCTTCGAGCACATCCCAATCCAGGTTGTGCGCCTCATCCACGATCAGCACTGTGGTGCGCCCGAGGTTGGCGCGCTCGATGATCATCTCGTTCAGCGCGAACAATACCTCGGTCTTCGACGTGCGCGTACACCGCAAACCGAAATCGTAGGCGATCATTTCGAAAAACTGCTCTACGTTCAACCGCGAATTGAATAGCGAGGCATAGGTGATCTGCTGCGAGCTGAGGAAATCCCGCAGGCATTCCAACATGGTCGTCTTGCCGGTCCCCACCTCGCCCGTCAGCACCACAAAGCCCTTACGGCTCTGGACCCCGTAAATCAAGTTCGCAAGAGCCTCTTCATGTTGCGCGCTCCGGAACAAAAACGACGGGTCCGGGCTCATGTTAAAAGGATTCTCGGCGAAACCAAAGAAGGCTTTGTACATTTAGGCTGTGCTCACGATCGCCGGAGGGCTTCTGTCGTATTCTAGCATGGCCCTCACCACGTCCTCGCCGATCCGCCATTGCGGCCGCGAGCGTGCGGGAGCGTTTTCCCGCTTCGCTTACGGCTTCGCCGTCGTCTTAGTCGGGCTGATGAGAACGTGCGCGTTGCGGCCTTCCATTCGTGGCGCGCTCTCGGCCGTGCCATAGGTCGTCAGATCCGCCGCAAAACGCGATAGCAACTTCCGGCCCAGGTCGGCGTGCGCAATTTCCCGGCCGCGGAACTGCACTACGGCCTTCACACGGTTGCCTTCCTGAAGAAAGCGGATGGCATGGTTTTTCTTGAAGTCGTAGTCGTGATCGTCGGTATTGGGACGGAATTTGAGTTCCTTCACCTGCACGACATGCTGTTTTTTTTTCGCTTCGTGCTGTTTTTTCTTCTGCTCGTATTGATAGTGGCCATAGTCCACTGCCTTGGCTACCGGCGGCACCGCGGTCGGCGATACGATCACCAGATCGAGTCCCATTTCCTGCGCTTTGCGAAGAGCCGCCGACGTGGGCATGATCTCCGCCGTGCCGTCAGGGAAGACCGCGCGCACTTCGCGCGCACGGATCGACTCGTTCACGTTCTCTCTACGGGCTGGCCTGCGGGGGGGTAAATTTCTGCCTGGAGACATTTATGCTATTGAGCGGATGCTTTTAGAATGCGCCGCAGCCACAAAACGAGACACTGAGCGCCTCGCCGCGCTGGACGGTTGGATGGAATCGTGGATGGAGGTAAATACCAATCGAAATTCGCTGTCTTAAGCTAGTGTACTTCGAATATGGACGATTGTCCAGCACATTATCCGGCGCTAATTCAGTCCCGCCGCATCACAAGGTACAATGGCTAAGCGACTCATTGACCATCATGGATCGCCTTGACCGGTGCCTGTTGCGGTGGCAGGACTTCCAGCGCCGGGACCTTTGGTATACCAAGCTGCCCTTCAACCTCCGTTACGCCGTCCGCACGCTCTCGAAGAGCCCGGGCTTCGCATTGATGGCTATAGCCACGCTGGCGCTGGGCATCGGCGCGAACACTGCCATTTTTAGCGTAGCCCAAGCGCTGCTGCTGCGCCCATTGCCGTACCCGCATCCCGAGCGGTTGGTGCTGGTGTATGCGGCGAAAGGCGACATGCCTGGCGCCATCCAACCGTTTTCGTTTCCGCGCGCCACCTTCCTCAGCGAAAAGAGCCGCGCATTTTCCGGATTTGCGGCATTCACTAACGAGACCTTCAACCTGACCGGCTTGGGCGATCCCGAGCAGCTTTCCGCGGCGCGCGTTTCGTGGAATTTCTTCGCCGTGCTGGGCGTGCGCCCCGCCATGGGCCGCGCGTTCCTGCCGGAGGAGGACCTACCCGGCGGAAAGGCCGTGTGCCTGATTAGCCACTCTCTGTGG
>Ga0302319_10022364_pt1 | contig 11345 bp, 6 predicted proteins | sample Bog_T0_2_FD_203319 | JGI IMG/M metagenome (GOLD analysis project Ga0302319, IMG submission 203319) | Peat permafrost microbial communities from Stordalen Mire near Abisko, Sweden - Bog_T0_2 | ecosystem: Environmental > Terrestrial > Soil > Wetlands > Peat | place: Sweden: Abisko, Stordalen Mire...
CAGCGGAGTCGGCGACGAGGGACGCATAGGGGTACGCGCCGTCATTGGCGATATTGCCGAAGTTGTAGATGGTCCTGCCGGACCAACTGCCGCCCGATTCGGGCTGCAGTTCGAAGACGACGCCCTGGTTGAAGAATCCGCCGGAGGTCGCGGTGCCGAAGATGTTGCCGTGACTGTCGAACGCGAGGCCGCCGTGGGGATAGGCGCCGTTGGCGTTGCCGAAGTTGTAGATTGCGGATACCGTCTGTTGCGCGGCCGCAGCCAACGTGAGGGCTATCAAGGCACCCAAGGCCATCAAGCACTTCTTTTTTCGCATGTGATTCTCCTTGTATAGCGCCTGCGGAGTCTTCATCTGACGCGGCTGGAAGCATGCCGCGAACGAAGCATTCCATACTGGGCGAGGCGTGTCAAGGTGCAGGAATTTGCAGTTTCTGGCAAGGGCTGCCTGCGTCCCGCGCCCGTTTTGGCGCACCTCCCAAAACGGCCTTCTGTTGGTTACTTTCGGTCAAGAGCCGTGGACACGTTTACCCCCTGTCCGTTCTCCCGTAATGTGAAAACTCCAATCTGGGTCCGCTCCCTCGGCCTGGATCCCCTTGGAGCTCAACCATGGCTACGTCTCAACCAGGCTTTCAGCTCGGAATTCTGCCGGAGCGCAAGATCGACAAACGCGCGCTGGGTACCAGCTATGCGTTCGTGGTTTTGATGACGTTGCTTTTTATCAACATCGGTATTTTGTTTCCCGACCGGATTCCATTCAAGGAATATCGCATCACCTCGTTGATTCCGATGCCTGCGCTCAAGCCGGAGCACGCGCCGGTCAAGGTGAAGCCGGTGGTGAAGGCGAAGCTGCTGCCCAAGGCGCCGGTGTTCCAGCAACCGAAATTAGTGGTGCCGCGCGAAGTTCGGCACATCGTGGCTCCGGATCCGGTGGAAGCGCCCAAAGTAGTGATGAATCAGTTTGCTCCTCCGCAGATCAAGATGGCTTCGAGCGCCGCCCGTCCGCAACTTTTGCATACCGGAGACTTCGCGGGCAGCTCGGTGGCGCCCACCGTAAATGCGGCGGTGCAGAAAGTGCAGACCGGAGGGTTTGGCGATCCTAACGGGTTGAAAGGAACGGGCAAGGAAGGCGCCAAGCTGTACGCGGCGCAGTCCGGCGGATTCGACATGCCCGTGGGTCCGGGGCAAGGCAATGGATCGGGCGGAGCGAAAGGAATTAAAGGGACGATCGCCAGCGCCGACTTCGGCAACGGCATCGCGACCGGCGGCAAGGGCGACGGCCGCAGCGGAGGAGCTGGGGTTGCGACTGGCGGATTCGGATCGGAACAAGTCGTTCATGGCGGTCAGAAGATCGCGCAGAACGATGGCGGCCCAGCGACTACGCCGGTGGAGATCACGTTCAAGCCGCAGCCGGTTTATACCGACGAGGCCCGCAGCCTCAAGCTGGAAGGCGAAGTTTTGCTGGAAGTGCTGTTTAGCGCCAACGGCACGCTGCACGTGAATCGCGTCGTGCGCGGCCTGGGGCATGGGCTGGATGAGGCGGCGATTGCGGCCGCCAACAAGATGCGCTTTAGGCCGTCGCTGCGCATGGGGCAGCCGGTGGATTCAACCGCGATTGTGCATGTGACGTTTCAGATGGCGTACTAGAAGTTGTGCTGTCGGGGAACTTAAGGGCAAAGCCTTGGATCGCGGCCCTGGGTGTGCTGGGCAAATTGAACAGATGGGTTGATGGAAAAGAGTTCGAAGAGGAATCGGTTTCAAGAAACGTAGGTTCAAAGAAACTTGGAGAAAAGAGTCATGCGTACTTGGAAATTGATGTTCACAGCTGCAATGCTTGTTTCGGTGAGCGCCGCGGCGCAGCAGCCCACGGAGTCCCAACCTTCAAGCCCTGCAGCGAACGGGCCAATGCCGACGGAGTCGCAACCCTTGAGCGTGGGCGCGGTTCCGCCCCTGCCCGCAGACAAGGCGTCGTCCCAAGCCACGCCGGCGGCTTCGGGGCCCGCTGCACAACCGCCAGCCGCTCCGTCGCAGTCTCAATCCCAGCAGGCAACAGCTCCGGCGCCCACGCCTTCGGCGCTGCCGCAGCCGACCACCATGGAGCAGGTGGTGGACCGCTTCATCGAGCGCGAGCACGGCTTGATGAAGGCGTTGTCGAACCGCACGCCCGTGGTCGAAACTTATCTGCAGAACCTGAGTGCCGATCCGCAGCTTGGCCCCGTCCCCAGCGAAGACCACTACTTCCTCGGCCGCATGGATATGGGCGAGACGGTCGACCGCAAAGACTACTTGAAAGAGCAGAACGCCGGCATGGAGACGCGCCTGATGGGCGGCTTTCACAAGCTTTACAAGGTGCAATACCAGCCTACGGGTTTCTCGTGGATGGTCTACGCCGACCGTACCGACTTTGACCGTTCGCACTACGAGTTCCACTACATTCGCCGCGAATTCCTGGGCGACATCCGCTGCCTGGTATTCGATGTCACTCCCAAAAAGAACGCCGGCAAGGGAGGCCGCTTCCTGGGCCGCGTCTGGGTGGAAGACCAGGATTACAACATTGTGCGGCTCAACGGAACCTACGCTCCGGCGCCACGGAATTCTTATTTCTTCCACATGGATAGCTGGCGCTTGAACCTGATTCCGGGTTATTGGGTGCCGGCCTACATCTACAGCGAAGAAGGCGACTTCAGCGCTGGCGTGAAAAACAAAATCGCCTTCAAAGCGCAGACCCGCATCTGGGGCTACGATCTGAAAAAAGGCGACAAGGACGACGAACTCACGCAGATTCGCGTCGATAGCGTAAAAGATGAGAGTCCGACGGCGCAGGATGCTTCTCCGCTGCAAGCTGAGCGCGAGTGGCAGCAGCAGGCGGAAGACAACGTGATCGAACGCCTTACCCGCGCCGGCTTGCTTGCGCCGGAAGGCGATGTCGACCACATTCTCCAGACCGTAGTGAACAATCTGGAGGTCACCAACAACATCGATCTGCCGCGTCCGGTACGCACCCGCGTGCTGCTCACGGCGCCGCTCGAAACCTTCAGCGTAGGCAACACCATCGTCATCAGCCGCGGATTAATCGACGTGCTCCCCGACGAGGCCAGCCTGGCCGCAGTACTCTCGCATGAACTGGCGCATATCGTCCTCGGCCACAACCTGGGCAGCAAGTATGCCTTCAACGACCGCATGCTGTTCTCCGACGAAGGTACCTACGCGAATCTCGGATTCAAGCACATTCCCGAAGAGGAAACCGCAGCCGACAAGAAAGCGATCGAGCTGTTGAACAATTCACCTTACGCGCAGAAGCTCGACAATGTCGGCTTGTTCCTGAAAGCGCTGCAAGCCCGCTCTGCCCAGCTCAATGCCCTTCTGACCACGCACCTGGGCAATTCGCTGGAGGAAAACGGGACCATCACCCGGCTCTCAGCCCTGGATACTAAGGGTCCCGCTCTGGACAATAACAAACTGGATCAGGTCGCGGCGCTTCCGCTCGGCGGGCGCGTCAAGATCAATCCCTGGGACGACAAGGCGGAAATGGTGAAGACGGCTCCGGTCGCCATCACCTCGGCACGCGACAAGATGCCGTTTGAAGTCACGCCTTTCTATCCGCGGTTGGCCCGCTATGGCGCTTCGATACCAAGCGCCACGCCGGCCACATCGGCTGCCAACACGCCTTCGGGCAACTAACCAAGTTCACCACCAAGGTGCAATACGACGCAGGCCGGGATCCGGAATCACTTCCGGGATACCCGGCCTTCGTTCTTGCTAGAACATCTGGACACATTGCTCATTTTGCGATGCAATGATGGTGCACTCCGTCGAGGTTACCTCGATCAGAGCCAAGAGATTTGCTACAGCCGTGATTCTTAGTTCCGTCCTTTGCGGAGTTGGGAGCACACAACAACAATCAGCGGGCCCATTCGATGTCGCTGCTGCTGAGGCTAAGGCCTCACAAGGTGACACAGTCGCCATGGTGCAATTGGGCAATGCATATTGGGGAGGTCACGGAGTGACCGCGGACGTTGAGAAGGGACGGGTGTGGCTGGACCGCGCCGCAGAAAAGGGTTCACTCGAAGCGCAGATGCTTCTCGGCGCCGCTTATCTCGGCGGGGTCAAAGTCTCGAAAGACCCCCAATTGGCCGCCAAGTACCTGCTCCCGGTGGCACAGCAGCAACACGTGGATAGTAGCTTTCAAAGTTCTCAAGCATTAGCTCAGTATTGGATCGCGTTGATGTACGGGCAAGGAAAAGGCCTGGAAAAATCGCACGACAAGGCAATTCAATTCCTTCAAATGGCTGCGAGCAATGGTAGCCCCGTTGCCCAGTTCGATCTCGCAGAGCTGTACAACGACGGCTCTGGCGGCATGACAGTGGACAAGGTGCGAGCATGCCAATTATTCGAGAAAGCTGCTGGTCAAGGGTATGTCAAGGCGATGCACAATGTCGGGTATTGTTACCAACTTGGAACCGGCGGTAAGAAGGACGATAGCAGGGCAATCGAATACTACACGAAAGCTGCGGAAGGTGGCAGCACGAGGTCGCAGCGAAATCTTGGGATTTTGTTCGGTCAATTGGGGCAAGCAGAAAAGGCCTATTTTTGGCTTCGTGTGGCAGAAAACTCAGGCGATACGGAGAAGAAATCATTGATTGACAGCGCGAAGGAACATCTCACCCCTTTACAGGTGGAACAGCAAGAGAAGGAAATTGTTGCGTGGCTAGACGCCCACAAGACGAAAAGTCAATAGCCACGCAAGATCTCGGCCGTAAGACCCCTCACTATTCTGGGGAATGCAGCTCACGCTAGCGGGACTGAAAACGACTGCATTCAAACGGAGGACCTTCACTTCGCCCCCAGCCCGTCCTTCTCGTGATAATTCGGATACGCCGGCCGCTTGAACTCCGGCAGCGGATGCTCCTTCAATTGCTGCATCACCACTTCGATTGCTTTATCGAGTTGCGCGTCGTGGCCGTCGCGATAGGCGGCGGGATCGAGCTCGACGTCATAGTCGGGAGCGACGCCGTGATTCTCCACTTCCCATTCGCCGTTGAGGCCGTAGATCGCGGCGCGCGGCGCGGTGACGTAGCCGCCGTCGAGCAGTTGCGGATAGCCGCCAATCCCGACCAGCCCGCCCCAGGTTCGCTTGCCGACGAGCGGCCCCAGTCCGGCTTTGCGGAAGTACCACGGCAGCGCGTCGCCGCCGGAGCCGGACATTTCGTTGATGATCATCACCTTGGGCCCGTAGATGGCTTCCGAGGGGCTTGACCAGTCGTGGCCTTCGCGCGTGACCACCTTGCTCATGATCGGCCGCCGCAGGTAGTCGATGATGTAGTCGGCGAGTTGGCCGCCCTCGTTGAAGCGTTCGTCGATGATCACCGCCTCTTTTCCGACCTGCGAGAAAAAGTAACGATTGAAGCTGGTATAGCCGCCACCCGCGGTGTTCGGTACATAAACGTACGCTACGCGCCCTCCAGTTGCCTCGTCGACCTTGCGACGATTGCCTTCGATCCACGCCAGATGGCGCAGACCCTCCTCGCTCTCGACGGGTATGACGGTGACATCGCGGGGGTCTTTGCCTTCTGCATTGTGGGCGATCTTCAACACCACCTGCTTGCCGGCTGTTTCTTCGAAGAAGCTGTAGATGTTGTCGGTCGAATGCAACTCACGTCCATTGACCGCGAGAATGTAGTCGCCCGCCTTGACCCTGACGCCGGGCTGCGTCAGCGGCGCCTGCAATCCCGGATTCCAATTTTCTCCGTCATACACTTTCGCGATGCGGTAGAGGCCGTGCTCCAGGCTGTAGTCGGCGCCGAGCAGGCCGCCTTTCACCTTCTTCGGCTCCGGCGTTTCGCCACCGCCGACGAACATGTGTCCAACCGTCATCTCGCCCAGGCATTCTTCAAAGAGGTAAGTGAGTTCGCCGCGCGATGCGATTCCATCGAGATACGGTTCATACTTCTTCTTTACTTTGTCGAGATCGAGGCCGTGGTAGTGCGGATCGTAGAAAAAATCGCGCTCGATGCGCCAGGTTTCGTTGTAGATCTGCTTCCACATCGCGCGGGGCTCGACATAAACTTCCCAGCCATCGAGCTTGAGCGGGCCGAGACCGGGCTTGGGCGGGCCTCCCGGAGCGGGGGCTTCGTCGGCCGAGGCCGTGGCCCACGCTTCGCCCTTGCGGTAAAGAATTTTCTCTCCGTCGAACGAAACTGTGTAGTCGTTGACTTCGTCAATCCATTTGTCGACCTTGCGCTTGCTCAAATCAAATTTCTGGATCGTCTGCGGCAGGTTCTGCTGCTCGTCTTCCGTAACGACGCTGGAAGCTTCCGCCAGGAATAAGATCCCCGACTTTCCCGCGAGTAGGTTGCTGTAATTTTTCGCAGGAATCGGCAAGGCCAGAATGCGCTGGCCGATTCCTTCCAGATCAATCTTGACGACCACGGGCTCTTTTTTCTTATCGTCCTTGTCCTTGTCGTCTTTGCTATCGTCGTCCTTGTGCGAATCGGCGGCGGTCTTTTCGGCGGCTTTGCTTTTATCTTTGTCTTTGTCTTTGTCTTTCTGTTTGTCCTTATCTTTTTCCTTATCTTTATCTTTATCTTTATCGGTAGACTTTTCTTTTTCGGCCGCGCCCGCTTTCTCTTCATCGCTTTCCGGCGCGAGCGGTGAAAGCGAATACTGGCCCAGCACGGCCACGTAGGCACTTCGCGAAACCCGGTGCTCATCGCTCGACATATCGAGTCCCGCCGTAGAGAGCGCAGTATCGGTCGAGGCCGTGAAGTAAAGATACTTTCCGTTCTTGTCGAACGCGGGATAAAGCGCGTCGCTCATGCCATCCGTGATCTGAAACGGCTTGCCCTGCTCCAGCGAATAGACAAACACCGCGTGCAGTCCGCTGGGCAATTGCCGCGTATATGCGATCCACTTGTTGTCTGGAGACCAGTTCTGGCTGAACTGAGTCTGAGAAAAGCCTCCGAAGTAGTCCGTATCCACCAGCTTCGGCTGCGGATTCTCCAGATCGACATACCACAAGTTCATCCGTTTATCGGAGTACGCAATCTTCTTGCTGTCGGGCGACCAAGTCGGGCTGTAGAAAAACGACGGCGGACTTCCCAGGTTAATGTGCCGCACCTCGCCCAAGCCGCTCTGCGCGCGGATGCACAATTCGTATTCGCCCGATTCGTCGGAAAAATACGCGATCGACTTTCCGTCCGGCGACCACGCCGGGTCGCGATCGGCCACGGCCGGGCTGCGCGTCAGGTTGCGAATGTCTCCCTTGTCGGTAGGCACCGTGAAAATTTCGCCCCAAGCCTCAAACACCGCCCGCACTCCGGTGGGCGAAATGCTGAAATTCTGAATCCGCTTGGGCTCGACCTTGGCGAAATGCGGGCGCACGGCCTCGAGGTCGCCGCGCACGCGGATGGTAATGTTTTTCGCCTGGTGCGTACTCAAGTCGTAAAGCTTGATGGCGCCGAACTGCTCGACGACGATGGCGTCCGGCCCCGCCGAAGCGCTCTTGAAGTCAAAACCATCGCTGTGCAGAACTTCCGACACCTGCTTGCTCTTCGTGTCGTAGGCGAACAAACTCACGGGACCAGTGCGGTCGGAAAGAAAATAAATCGTGTCGCCCACCCACATGGGATCGTGATCGTTGGAGTTGTCGCGCGGAACCTTCACGATGCTCGAATCTTTTAAATCGGCGATCCAGATGGGCGTGGTCTGGCCGCCGTGGTAGCGCTTCCATGCGGCTTCCCACTGCAAATGCGGCACATAGGCCAAATGCGTTCCGTCGGGCGAGAAGGAAGAATCTTCTCCAATCGGGATGGGGAGTTTCGTAGGAAACCCGCCTTCGAGGGGAACGGTGTAGAGCTGGTCTTCGAAGTGGCGGAAGCTGTTGCCCCAGGAGTTAAACAAAATATTCTTGCCGTCGGGCGTCCATCCCAGAACGTATTCATCGGCCGGATGGAAGGTTAGCCGCCGGGGCACGCCTCCAGCGGCGGGGATCACATACACATCGCGGTTGCCGTCATACTCGCCGGTGAAGGCGATCAGGGATCCATCGGGAGAAAAGCTGGGGACGGTCTCGACTCCTACACCGGACGTGAGCCGGCGCGCGTCGCCGCCTTCGCGGCCAACGATCCAGAGATTGCCGCCGTAGTTGAAGACGATCTGCGTCTTGCTGATCGTCGGATCCCGCAACAACAGTTGAGGATCAGTTTGCGCCGAAGCAGTGGGCCTGCATTGCAGGATCAGAGAAAAGAACCCGAGGACGAACATCCAACGAAGAAAGTGGCGCATATGGGCTCCTGACGATGGGCTGATGAGTGCGGGAAAATAGTAGTGTGCCGGAGGCCGCAGGGTCAACTTTGCTCGAAGGCTGGTAGTGGCTCAGTTTTGATAATGCGGCGAGAAAAACCCTGAACCACGAAGTACACTAAGGTGCCCGAAGGACAAACCACAAAACAAGAAACCTTCGTGTCACTTCGTGCCCTTCGTGGTTTTCGGTTTTCTGCGGTCCAATTTTCAAACTGAGCCACTACCGGAAGGCTCTCGCACTACTTGGGTTTCGTTTTGGCCTGGCCTGGCAGGCCCGCCGGGTTTTCGTGAGTGCGCTCGCGAAAGCCTCCGCGCATGCCGGCGGCCAGCGTCACGCTCGCTTCGCCGAATTTGTCGCGCAGGCGGTCGGCGGCGGCCAGCGCGGCTTTCCAGCGCTGCTGTTGGCTGCCTTCCAGCAGATTCATCTGCTCTGCCTGTCCCTCGCATGCCGACGCCTGCACTCCCAGCAGGCGCACTTCCCTGCCCGGCTTCCAGTTCCTGCGGAAGAGCCCGCTTACCTGACTAAAGATTTCGCCGTCGAGCTGCGTTGGCACCGCCAGCGTATGAGCGCGCGTGATCGTAGTGAAGTCTTTGTAGCGCAGCTTGAGCTGAATGGTTCGCGCGTGCAGGCCGGCTTCTCGCAGCCGCCGGCCCACCATCTCCGAAAGCCGCATCAGGGTGGATTCAAGCTGGTTCGTCTCTGCTGTGTCCTCGTTGAAGGTGTGTTCGTGGCTAATGGATTTCGCCGCGGTGTCGGCCCCGACTTCACTGTCGAACCATCCGCCAGCGTCTTCACCGCGCGCCTTGCCCGCCAGCGCCAGCCCCCACTTGCCGAACCGTTCTTCCAGTTCAGATTCGTCAAGCCGTGCCAGGTCTCCTACTTTCCTGATGCCCAGCGCGTGCAAATGGCTCTCCATCACTTTGCCCACGCCGGGAATCTCGCGCACGTCGAGAGGCGCAAGGAACTTCGCTTCTTCGCCGCGAATAATCCATAACACGCCGTTGGGCTTGGCCTGCGCCGATGAAACCTTCGCAATCAGCCGCGACGATCCGATGCCGATCGAGCAATTCAGCCGCGTGTCGGCTTTCATTTTCTGATGAAGTTTGTGCGCGGCTTTCAACGGCGGCCCGTGCAGTCGCGCGGTGCCGGTCATGTCGAGGTAGGCTTCGTCGATCGAAGCCATCTCCACCTGCGGAGAAAACGCTTGCAGCACCTTGTAGACCTTTTCCGAGCACTCGCGGTAACGCTCCGGATGCCCATCGACAAAGATGGCATGCGGACACTGCTTGGCCGCGGTGCGCAGCGGCATGGCGGAATGCACTCCGAACTTCCGCGCCTCATACGAGGCCGCCGAAACCACCCCGCGTTCGTGGCGCTGCCCCCCGACCACCACAGCTTTGCCTTTGAGCGAAGGGTCGAACAACTCCTCCACCGAGACGAAGAAGGCGTCCATGTCCACGTGGAAGATGGTGCGGGCGAAAGCCGGCAGCTGAGAGGTGACGGCCATGAGCGGATTGTAGCAGCGAGTTGTTTTCTAGAGGAAGACAAAGCGAAGACTTGTGTGGGGGCACAGTTAGTTCGGTGCCCCTTTTGCCTCTGCCGCTTTCAGATACGCCTCAACCTGCTTCTTGCCTTCGTGCGCTGCCCAACCGGCCGGCGTGCCGTGCCAAAGAATATCCTTCATGCCCAGCCTTGCGCCGCGCTCTACGAGAAGCCTGACCATCTCCTCATTGCCCGCGGCCGCGGCTTGGTGCAGCGGCGTGGAATGCGAGTGGCCGCCGACCGGGTTGTAGCGGTTGGGATCTTCGCCCGCATCCAGCAGCAGGCGAACGATCTCGACCTGGCCGAACTGTGAGGCCAGGGCCAGAGCCAGATGGCGGTCGTCTTTGGTCGACGTCGGAAGCAACAGGCAGAAATCTTCGACGCGCCCCAGAGCGGCCGCCACCGGCAGATCGATGCGAGCGCCACGCCTGATTAACGCATGGGCCGACTCCATCTCGTTGTGCAACACCGCCGCGTGCAGCGCGCTGTCCGGGTCAACTCCGTGATCGCAGAGCAAGTCGATCAACGGAAGCTGCAAGCGGCACTCCCGCGGCACGCTGCCCGTCGCCACAAGCATCAGCGTTTCGTTCAGCGCAGACTGCGGCGGGCCGGCGTCGAGAATGACTTTGGCTACATCGACAATGTTCGCCGGCATCTTGCTGTGGCGAATCGGGTTTTCGGCGATGAACTGCAACAGCGTGGGATTGTGAAAATAATTCCAGCCTTCGAAAACCACGTGCTGATGCACCAGCTTCGGATGCTGTTTCAAATAGGCACGCAAGCCCGCTGCGTCGCCCGCATCGATTAAATCCACAGCACGGCGGAAGACTGGATCGGCAACGCGCTCATGGTGGGGCAGATTCAGATCCACCGGCTTTTCGACATGCCTTTTCAGCCGCGCCCAGCTTTGAAATCCAGCCTCACGCGCGATGGTGAGCTGCGCATCGCTCAGCTTGAGCTGCGCCGCGAAGATTTCGGCGTCGGTGGCGCGAGCGAATCGCGGATGAAATTCCCGGATGCGCTGGGCCGCTCCGGCATCGCGGGCGGCATGTTCTTTCAGCAAGTCTTTGGCTTGATGCTTGAGATGGTCGAGGTTGGGATACGATGGGAGGCGGCGTACCGGCATGGCGAACTTCCTTTCATGCGCCCGAGGTCCGCATTTACGGGCAGAAAGTAAGTTCGTGAAGCTGGAATTGTACGATCAGATGGACTTCTGTCCTTTCCGCGGACCGGCAGCGCCCTTTGCGCTAGGGGGATATTAGCACGACAACGGGGCGAGTCGCAGGTGCATCACCTGGACTCCAACGGCAGAACAATGTCTGGGAACTTCGGTCGGCAGTATTCTATAAGACGCAAGAACTGCCTTCTGTCGAGAAATCTGCCTAGGGCTTCGCGGCCCTTGTACAACTCTGCTGTTCCCAAGTGGAGCTTGCAACCGACAAACCGCCTCGCTCCGGCTATGCAATGTGCATGAGGCTTCGACGGAAACGGATCGGGGTCGCTC
>Ga0302319_10022366_pt1 | contig 11344 bp, 7 predicted proteins | sample Bog_T0_2_FD_203319 | JGI IMG/M metagenome (GOLD analysis project Ga0302319, IMG submission 203319) | Peat permafrost microbial communities from Stordalen Mire near Abisko, Sweden - Bog_T0_2 | ecosystem: Environmental > Terrestrial > Soil > Wetlands > Peat | place: Sweden: Abisko, Stordalen Mire...
GTAGGCCGACTGATCGACCTCGCGCTGAACGTCGGCACCGAGTCGCGTGTTTCAATCGACCGGTACCCTATGAGCCAATCAGATCCGAATGTGCCTCCCGTCCATTTATTAAGAATCATTAATGTACATCCTCTCCGGCGCGTCGAGAACCCATGAACGTCGAATAGCACTGTATGAGACCTTCACCTTTAGCCCATTTGCCGAAATTGACGTGTACGGCGCATCGGCGCGACGGCTTGCTGTGCAAAGGCGCGCCCATCAGAGGCGCTACGGTCTGTCGCCTGCACGGTGGCAGCGCGCCTCAAGTTCGCGATGCCGCGCACAGACGCCTCCTCGCGGCGGCTGACCCGGTTGCAGGCCGACTGATCGACATCGCGCTGAACGTCGGCACCGAGTCTCAGCACGCGATCTCAGCAATTGTCCAAACCGCAGGTCGTCGGCGTCCGCGGTCGGGTTGGATGCGGGGCCGAACTCCATGCCATGCACGCGATGGGTCCTCCCTGCGCCCACACCAGATACTTCAGATGCTCGCCCACCGGTTGTTCATAGCCGAGATAGTGATGCTGCTCCATCAGGCTGTTGAACAGCGGTTCGTCGGCCGTCTTTCTGACCTGCTGCAATGCACGGCAATCTGACGCGGACCGTGTTTCGGCCGCCACACGACCAGGAAAACAGGAACTAAAGCCAGGCAACCCAGGAGCAGCCAGCGAGTGATTCACGGATTCATCACTATGCAGCACGCACGGGAATCCGATGGGTGGCATCGAGCTCCCGAAACTCACTAAGATGGCGCCGAAAGCGATCGAGAATTAGGAGCGCGCTCGGCACTAGCCTCTATTCGTTGATCCTGCTTGGACTGGCGACGGGCGCCCGTCGCGGCGAATTGCTGGCATTGCAGTGGCCGGATCTTGCCTGCTGCCGCGCTCGTGGCCCTGAAAGCGCACAGGACCGAGCAGGACCGAAACCGCAAACTTTTCGACGGGGACTACCAGGACAATGAGCTTGTATTCTGCCGTCCTGATGGCAGTTACTACAGCCCGGTTTCCCTTGGCTGCCGGGTATCGAGATTAATGAAAGACGTCGGGCTCAATGGCGTGAGTCTTCATAGTTTGCGACACACGCACGCCAGCGAGTTAATCAGCCAGGGCGTCCCCATCACCACGGTTGCAAGTCGGCTCGGTCACGCAAACGCCAACATTACGTTGTCGATTTACGCACACCCGCTGGAAGCCGATGAACTCGCGGCTGCGAAATCTGGGACGATGCAATGGTCGACGTGATTGGCAAAAACAAAAGGCTACTCCGCGGGAGTCTAGCAAAGTCTAGCGCCGGGAAGACTGCAAAATTGCAAGTTATTAGAAAAAAGCAAGTTAATTGGGGCGGCTGACGGGGTTCGAACCCGTGACTTCCAGAATCACAATCTGGCGCTACTACCAGCTGAGCTACAGCCGCCGCAGCTAACCGCTATTGTAGCAATCAGCGTCTTCCGCTGCCACGCGAACCCGAACTGCGGCTTGCTCCGCCACCGGCCGGTGCGCTGCGGGCCGGAGCGCTGCTCGGTGCGGATGGAGCCTGCTGCGTCCGCTGCGGTTGTCCATAACTGCCGTAAGACGACTGGGGAGCCGCCGGCTGCTGCGGTCGCGGCTGCTGCGTGTTGCCGCCGTAAGACTGCGACGACCCCGGAGCCGCCGCGTCCGGACGCTGCCGAACGATCGACGGCGACACCTGGAACTGGCGCGGAGCCGCATTCGCCGACGTGCCGCCGTTCGGCGTGCTGCTCAACCTGTTGGCCGGGGTCGCCGGTCTTGCACCAGCAGCGCCCGGATTGGCCGCGGACCACCCCTCGAACCGCTGCCAGCCCGGCGCAGACGATTGTCCTGCACCGACCGGCGCGCCGCGATTCTGGAATCCCGCCTGACCCGCCGACTGCGCCCGACTCTGAACCGCAGAAGTCCCGTTCATCGCCGAGCGAACCGCAGTCTGCTGCTGCGCGAAGGGAGTCCGCGCGGCGCTGGCTGGCGTCGCCGCACCGAGGAATCTCTGGCTGGACGCGCCGGCCCGAGCACCCGGCGTCACCGTCGCGGTCCGATTGCTGAAGCGCAGATTCTGCGTAGTCGGCGTCATCGGCACAGTGCCGCGCACCAGCGATGCCGACTGCAAAGTCGCGCGGTCCACCGGAACGGTGTTGCGGAAATTACCGCGCTGGAAATCCACCGCGGATACCGCCGTGACTCCGTTTGCCACCCCCGCATTGCGAAACGCCCCGGCGACGTTCGCGTTACGCACGATATTGACGTTGACAAAACCGCCCCGTCCGTACCACGGATTGAAGACTTCGTGAGGCGCGAGCGCCACCCATCCAATATTTCCAAAGCCAAAGCCCACGCCGATCCCGATTCCACCGCCCCAGCCGAAGAAGCCGACCAGCGCCGGCCGCCACCAAACGCGACCGACGCGCGGACCCGGATACCAGGCCCAGCCCAGACCGCCGCGGAAATACCACGACCCGTAGTGGAACGGCGCCCAGCCCCAGGGAGCGTAATCGACCCACGTCCAGCCATAGTAGTCTTCCCAGACCCACTGGCCGTTCTGGTACGGAGCCCAGTTGGTCGCTACCGTGGGCATCCAGACCCATCCGTAAGCCGGATCGTAGACCCAGTGCCCGTAGGGGTCGAGATCCTCGACGCCGGAAACTTCCGGCTGCACGTAACGCTGCGACTGCGCGCGCAGCAGATACGTGTCGCGCTGGTCGCCCCAGCCGTCCCACTCGTCGCGGGCGGCCGCGGCCACAACCTGAAACTCGGGGTCCCCTTGGGAACCGCGTATATCCATCGTGGAATTCTCGGCGACCTTCTCGCTTCCCGCTTGGGTCGAAACGGTCGCCTCTCCGTGCCGAACCGTGACATGCGAGCTGCCATCGCCATCCACTTCCACGCGCACGGTGGACAACGGGCCGGGATGCACGGCAACCAGCGGCGTGCTGATATCCACCTGCGCCTGCGTGTTGCGAAGCACGCGCCATGTCATCAGCCCGTGCGATACCTGTACCTGATAATGACCGTTCTCGATATCCGCCAGCCGGACTTCCGTGTCGCCCGCAAGGCGCAGGAAATGCGCGGCGTCCAACTGGATTTCGGCGCGGCTTCCGGCGGCAACCGAGATCTGGTCGCCCGACATCAAAGGCGCGTTGACGGCGGCGGCTACCCAATCGTTGGAATCGCCGCGGCGAATCGAAGCTTCGCCATTGAGGATGCCGAGTCGCGCCACCGCGCGGCCAGGTTCATCCAAAGGAGCGGCAGCGCCCTGCTGTGCGGGAGCGGGAGCGCCTTGCGGCGCGGGCCCACCTTGGGGATACGGGGCGCCTTGAGGGTACGGCTGCTGAGGACCCTGAGGACCCGGGCCCTGCGGATAGGTCTGCGCCAAAAGCGCCGTGGAAACCGCTAATATTCCGATAGAAAGCCAGTGCAGTCTCATAGCATTACAGTTCGCCAACGCTATGGCAATTCGCCAGCCAAACGAGATCTCTTTCGTTTTCCGCTACTTCCCGCTATGATGACGGAATCGGTCATGGCTGAAAACCACCATACTGGACGCTTTGACGCATTCCCGTTCCCGGCGGCTGCTACGCTTCTGCTGGCTTTTGCAATTATGACACCTGTACTTGAGGCCGACGAGCCTGAACCCGTTCGCTACACCGTTTCCTTTCCCGCCCCGCAGACGCACTACGCGGAGGTCGAAGCCGACTATCCCACGGGAGGGCAACCATCGATCGAAGTATTCATGCCGGTCTGGACGCCAGGCTCCTATCTGATCCGCGAATACGCGCGCAACGTGGAGGAAGTTAAAGGACCGGGCGGCGTTGTCAAGACGAGCAAGAACCGCTGGCGGATCGACACGGGCGGCGCGGCGAGGGTCCGGGTCGCGTATCGCGTTTACTGCCGCGAAATGTCGGTACGAACCAATTGGGTGGAAGACTCCTTTGCGCTGCTCAATGGCGCGCCCACCTTCATGACGCTGGTGGGCGGACTGGCGCGTCCGCATGAGGTGACCCTCAACCTGCCGGCGGCGTGGAAGACCGCTGTGTCGGGTATGGACGAAATGCCGGCCGCCGACAGCGGCCCCGATTCCCATCGTTTCCGCGCACCCGATTACGACACCCTGGTCGACTCGCCGATCCTGGCGGGCAACCCCGCCGTGTACCGGTTCGATGTCGACGGAGTTCCTCACTACCTGGTCAACCAGGGCGAAGGCGGAGTGTGGGACGGGCCGCGCTCGGCAGCCGATCTCGAAAAGATCGTCAGGCACTACCGCGAAATGTGGGGCGGCCTGCCGTACCGGAACAAATACGTCTTCCTGAACCTGCTCACCGAGGCGGGCGGTGGCCTGGAACACAAGAATTCATTCACGGTCATGGCCAGCCGCTGGGCCACGCGGACGCGGCGGGCATACGTGGGTTGGCTCGACAACGCGTCGCACGAATACTTTCACGCGTGGAACGTGAAGCGGCTGCGCCCGGCCGAACTGGGACCGTTCGATTACGAGAACGAAAATCCGACGAAGAGCCTCTGGATGGCGGAAGGCTTCACGGATTACTACGGCACGCTGACGGTGCACCGCACCGGGCTCACATCCCGCACGGAATACCTCGGCACGGGCGCGGATACGGCGGGGTCGCTTTCAGCGCTGATCAACAGCCTGCAGAACACTCCCGGCCGGCTGGTGCAATCGGCTGAGCTGGCGTCTTTCGACGCGTGGATCAAGCTGTACCGGCCCGACGAAAACACGAACAACGTCGCGATCAGTTATTACACCAAAGGCGCGATCGTGGCGTGGCTGCTCGATGCGAAGATCCGGCGCGCAACCAACGACGCGAAGTCGCTCGACGACCTGATGCGGGTCGCTTACCAGCGGTTCTCCGGCGAGCGCGGATTTACGCCGGAGCAATTCAAGGCGACCGCCGAAGAGGTGGCGCGCACTCCGCTGGCGGCGTTTTTCCACGACACCGTGGAAACGGCGGGCGATCTCGACTATCGCGAGGCGCTCGACTGGTTTGGACTTCGGTTCCGGCAGCCGGAACCGGCGAGGCAAGGCACGCAGAAGAAGGCATGGATGGGAGCGGACACGCGCGTCGACAACGGGCGGTTATTGGTTTCGCGCGTGCCCCGCGGCACACCGGCCTTCGATGCCGGGCTGAATGTGGACGATGAAATACTCGCCATCGGCGATTACCGCGTGCGTGCCGATCAGCTTTCGGCGCGGCTCGATAACTACCGTCCGGGCGACCGTGTGTCGATTCTCGTCGCGCGGCGCGAACAACTCATGCGGCTGGATCTGACCTTCGGTGAAGAGCCGGGCAAGTGGCAGCTGGAATTGAAGCCGGACGCGACGTCGGCGCAGAAACACCACCTCGACGACTGGCTGGGGAAGGACAAATAGGCGAACGCCTGGGCAATGGCGGCAGCTTTTAGCCAACGACTAATTGTTCGGCGTTCGCAGTAACACGCTCACGGCTCTGTCCAGGACCTCATCCCGGCCCCGCTGAATTCCCGCTATAGTGGAATCGACCCAAACATCGGGAAGAATCCCCACTCGCTGCAGTGGCCGTCCGTCCGCGTGCCTGATGCCCATCGCGGCGAAATGCGCCGGAACCCCGCCGGGAAGAAGGATGCCGGTGACTTCGCCGTCGGTTCCGGCTGTCGGCGTTCCCACAAAAACCACGTCTGTTGCAGCTTCCAGAAAAAGCGCGGTATGTTCGGCCTGACTGAACGCACCCGCATCGATCAGGACCGCAACCGCACCGCCGTATACAGCCTTACCAGCCGGATATGCGTACTGATTTGTGTCTTCAACAGTGGCATCCAGGGGGTCCGGGCCATGCCAGACGCGATGCCGAAGCAGGGCGGCCACGACCCTCCTGTCCGTCAGCCGCGCGGCAACGCGCACGAAGGCGCCGCTCCCGACCGAGCCGCGCAAATCGAAGACGATCCCCGCGGCGCCCATCATCGAATCGAAGGCGCGATCCACGTCGCCCGACGGCAACCTTGTCAGATCGATGTAGCCCAGCCCGGAGGGCAGAAGCCCGAAGCTCGCCTCCATCACCGGTGCCCGACGAACGGAGCCGAAAGGCCGGTTCCTCTCCAGTTCGATTTGCGCGTCGCTGCCGTCCGGTTTTCGCAGGCCCACGCCGACGCGCGGCTCCGGACCCGCCAGAAGATACCGGTCAGCGATCAGACGTCCGGACTGAGGCGTGGACCAGGGGAACAGCCCCATCAGCGACCTCTCCCGATCAATGGCAGGTTTGCCGTCTATCGTTGTGATCACGTCTCCTCCGGCGATCCGCGGTACGTCGGAAGCGGTCACTACAACGCTCCCGCCGACATTCCGCAACGTAACGTCCGGCACCCGGCCGAATTCACTCAACAGGCTACCGGTATTCGCCCCGACGAACGAATGCCCGTCATGCGTGCGCGCCGCCAGCCGCCCGATGGCCAACCGATAATCGCGGCCGGTCTGGGCCGCCTCAAACTGAGGAATGAAGTCTTCCAGAGCGGCGTCCCAGGCTTCCAGAGAATCGGGGTAGCCATAGAAATAGTGGACCGCGTTCCAGTATCGCGCGAGCCCCAGTAACCGGTATTCGCGGGCCGGCAAATCGCCGGTATAGGGCTCGTCTGCGTCCCCGATATCGGTGTTCGCAGATATGGGTTCGGCGGTCCGGATGGCGACGCGAATGCGATTCCAAAGCGTCATGATGTATGGCGTTCGCCTGGGGACGTTTTCCCAGTCCACGTAATAGGCGCTCGATGGGCCGGTGCCGACAAAACCGGACCGGATGATTTCCCTGCATGGACAGGCAGCCGGAACTGGCGAGGGCTCATCGTCCGCGAGGACCCGCGTTTCCAAATCGTCGAGCGTTGCCAGCATTCCCGAAATGGCCCGAACGAAATCGTCTCTGGACGCGGCGTTCTCGGCCAGCGGAACGGCCTTTATGAAAGCCGAATCCCAGTCGATCGGCCTGGATGCGACGTAGGGATGAAAGAACCGGATCGTTCCCCAGAGACGTATCAGGGACGCAAGACGTTGAACCCGGCCTGCGTCCGGTTCCGCCTCGATACGCTTCAGGACAACGTCGACACCCTCATCCTGAAGGCGTATCTCGCCGTTGAGAGCAATTCCCGCGAACGGAATCTGCCTCAATCTTCCGCCAACTGGAATCGAGACGGTGAACGCGACCTTATCGCCATCCACTCGTCCACCCTCGAGTGGAAAAATGTTTCCTTGAATCTCTTCGGTGCCGGAGAGAGAATTGCCGGTCTGCTGCAACCGCAGCGTGATGGTGAGGGACGTAGCAGCGTCTCCGCGCCAAGTGCCGGTAAAGTCGGCGCTTAGCAGAATTGCGGTGCTGAGCAGAAACGTCAACGCCAACCGTATCATATCTGTGAGGCTATCATCCTGGCCGATTTTGGCTCTGCGCCTATGCCCCTCAGCACCTGGACGACTGGCTGGGGAAAGCGGAAAAGTAGTCACCTTCGATGTGGGTACAGGCCTGAGCCTGTACGGTCGAGCGAATCTCGACGGCGTTCTTCGCGACCCGCGAACTTACTGCGCTCTTGCGCCGGCCGTCAGGATCATCGAGAGATTCCATAGGATCAGCGCCGCATACCAGTAGTTCGCCCATGTCAGCATGCGTACGCGGTTAGTGGCTACGCACAAACCCGCGATGGCCAGTCCCACCACCTTCGAGGCCAACACGCCGAGCGCCGGCGACGAGGCGTGAATCAGCTTCGCGACGAACGGGCTCGCCTCGCTGGCGCCGAGCTTGAAGCCTATCAGAGTGGTCAGGAAATCCAGAACCTGCAAGTACACAAACACCTGAACGATCAGCATCACGCACCTATCCTGATTTTAAGTTGAGCCATCGCGATAAACGCCGCGGCCCCGACGGCGATCATCGCCCCGTGAGGAAGACGCATGCCCTTCGCCGTCGTTACATCCAGCTCATCGCTGCTCCGGTAGGGCGCCCGCATTTTCAGCAGGTCGCTCATAATCCAGGACAGATTGAAAAACGTGTGGCGGACGCGCTTGTGAAGCAGCAGTACCACCATCGCGATCAGGCCGCCCAGCAGGGCAGTCAGAAGAAAAACCCAGAAACAGTTGCCCGGCCCCGTAACCGATCCCACTGCGGCGAGCAGTTTCACGTCGCCCGCTCCGCGCGCCCGCAACAGGTAGAGCGGAAAGTACAGTGCGAAGCCCAGGCCGAGCCCGGCCGCCGCGTGACCGAGCCCGGACCAGCCGGCGGAATAGATGTTCCATGAGAAACCCGCAACGATGCCGGTCAGAACCAGCCAGTTCGGTATGCGGCGATAGCGGATATCGAAACCCGCAGCCACCAGTGTCAGTATCCCGAGGAGAATCTGTGCGGCTCCGGCCAGCGTGGGTTGAGCAAGCATCTTCGCAAAATGAGTATAGCGTGAATCTAACCGATGGCAACGTGAAAATACGCGCTGTTAACGTTGGTTAGATCATAGAACGTCAACCATTTGTGTATCTTTTTGGGGAGCCCCGGAGGTGGGATCCCGGCAGGCAAGCGACGAGATCGCCTCACATCCGAAGGACTACGCTGCATGCGCGGGGTTCGGCCGCTTGGCCGCCCGTTTGCGACGATAAGCGGCTAATCCGGCCGCGCCCAACACCATCAGCAGAAGCGAATTCGGCTCGGGGGTCGGCGCGGCTGCGCCGGCGAGAACCGGGTTGCCGGAATCGTCGTAACCCATGCTGTCGAGGGTGATGGTGTAGTTCTTATTGACGGTGATTTCCGCCCATCCATAGTCGGTCTGCGACCCCACCTCGAACTCCAGCCCCAGATAACCGGTGCCCAGCGCATTCCAGTGCCCGACCTGCACGCTGGAGGGGCGGTTGCTGGCCAGCGACGAGTAGCGATTGGCAAAGGTGTCGATGCCGCCAGGGCCAATCTTCGCGTTCTTCGCCAGCCGCGCCGCCGACGAATTCAATCCGCCCGCACTGCTTGCCACCGCAAACTTATTGTTCTTGCCGGCGGAAGACGCGAATACAAACGCCTTCTTCAACGAACCGCCCACTTCGTTGGACAATGCGAAGGAGCCAGGCGCCGATCCGGGAGTAAGAAAGGCATGCGAACCCGGCGGGAACGACTCGCAGGATACCGCGCCCGTCACGACGTTGAAGTAAAGACCGCCGCCCACGGGCGTGGTCACGTCCACGCACGCGACCACAGTTCCGGCTTTCGCATTTGGCACGAACGCGGCAGCGATAGCCACCGACATGGCGCCGTAGCCGGTGAGACGCTTCTCGATTGAAATCTCTGAAATCTCCGAAATCGCGGAGAGGGACTTCAGCAATTGTTTTTTCATTTCAGTCGCGCTCGCTACTGTGTCGGCAACAGGCCGTAGACATCGACAAGATCGTCGAACGTCGCCAGATAGACCTTGCCGTTGGCGATGGTGGGTGGCGACCATTTCGACCAACTGCCCGGGTAATCGCGTCCGGAATTCATTTCCGAGCCCCAGATTTCCTCGAGCGTCGAGGCGTCGAAAGCCTGGAGAACTCCCGGATAGTCCCCGCCGTTGGACGCGCCGCTCTGCGAGTATGCCGCCCAGATGATCGCGGTTCCCGGATTTGTGCCGTTGGCCGAAAGCGATATGGCCGGCTCATTCGAATAACCGTAGGCGACCGCTTCGGTACTCTCCACTGCGGGTTTGGTGACAAAGGGGGTGGTTCCCCCGACGTACGTATAGCCCCGCAGGTAGTCGTTCGTCGGCCAGAGGTAAAGCGTGGAGTTGTAATAGATGCGTCCCGAAAAAAGCAGATTTCCGCTGGCCTGCCATTCCTCGACGATCTGGTCCCCGGTCGAGTTGAAGCCACCCATCTGAGTGGTATCGATCACGTAGATCGTTCCCGTCTTGCCGCCGGCCAGAATCAGGGATGTGCCCGGAATCAGCAAAGGTCCGCCGGAGCCGAGGTCGAGATCGTTAAAGCTCGTTACCACAGCATTGGAAGGAGAAAAATAGTCGGTCGGCGCCAGATTCATCGAGTTCAGTTTGACGACGCTCTGTCCATAGCTGTGCCCGCCGGAGGGTGTCGTGAGGTCCCCGTTGCCGGTCACGACGTAGATGTTGGCGTTGGCGTCGGCCGCTGGGCCAACACCGGCCTGCCAGACGCCGTCTCCGCCGAAGGACCCGTCCGGGGAAAGGCAACGGATGGAAACCTCGCGAAGAGATTTTTGGTCGTACCCGAACAACCATCCGTGCCAGGTCGGGACGTCGGAATGCGCGCCGAAAGAGATGTAGACCGTACCGTTCAGCAACAACAGCGCGGGCCGCTGCAAATGATAAAGCGGATTGAACGCGATCTTCCCGTTGACGCTGTCCGAGCCGGTGCCGGCCGCCGAGCCCGAAATCGTCACGGGGCCGCTGTACTTCTCGGCGCCGGTAGTCGCACTCAGCGCATGCAGAGCGAATTTCGGGGTTCCCGTGGTGCTCGGTGAAGCAATGGTCTCGGCAACGACGTACACGATCATGTTGACCGGATCGATCACCGGCGTCGAGGTAATGCCGATCTCCGGAATCAGGTCCCCATGGCACCAGGGAATGTTCGCGCAGAGTATCGAGGTACCCAGGCTCACGTGCCACAATGGTGCGCTCTGGCTGCCGTTATCCGCGTCGAAGGCGTAAACGCTGTCGTGCTCGGTGACGATGTACACGACGTTGTGCACGCCCTGGCCCGGGATGGCGACGTTTGCCAGGTAGAGCGGCTGAGCGTAGACCTGACCGTCGACCGGAAGCGAAAATAATTTTCCGAAAGACGTTGAGTTGACGGTGGCAACCGTCAGTGTCGTCTCGGCGGGGTTGACCCCCGTGCGGGAGAGATCGTTGCGCTGCATGATCACATTCTGGGCGTTCAGCCCCGATTGACCGGCGGCGACAACGACGAAAAGAACGGTTAAATTAAGACGGGACAAAACACTCCTCCATTGATCGGCCGGTACCTTGCAGCCGGCTCCTTCGGCCGTGAACTCAAGCTCTATAGAAACAATAAAGTATATATTGGAGTCCTGGACAACCGCTAGTTGCCTTTTGAAATCAATGTGCGATTTTTCACATAAGATAATCTCCCGAAGAACGCTCTCCGGAAACAGCGCGCGACCTGGCCACACGACAGGACCGGGCGTTGTCGCCGAAAGCTTTGACGCCGCAGGGCGTGCGGCCCGCGCGCTGGTTGTGGGCTGGGACGCAGCGGACTGGAAGGTCATCAACCCGCTGCTGGATCGGGGTCAGTTGCCGGCGCTGGCCCGTTTCCTGGAGGACGGTGT
>Ga0302319_10022369_pt1 | contig 11342 bp, 9 predicted proteins | sample Bog_T0_2_FD_203319 | JGI IMG/M metagenome (GOLD analysis project Ga0302319, IMG submission 203319) | Peat permafrost microbial communities from Stordalen Mire near Abisko, Sweden - Bog_T0_2 | ecosystem: Environmental > Terrestrial > Soil > Wetlands > Peat | place: Sweden: Abisko, Stordalen Mire...
CGATCTGAAAACCTATTTCGCCGCCATTGGCGTGGCGCCGGCGCCGAAAGTCACTTCGGTATCGGTGGATCACGCAACAAATAAACCGGCCGGCGGCGCGGATGGACCGGATGGCGAGGTGCTGCTCGATATCGAGGTGGCCGGCGCCGTGGCGCCCGGCGCGCATCTGGCCGTCTATTTCGCCCCCAATACGGATGCCGGCTTTCTCGATGCCATCACCACCGCGGTGCATGACACGGTCAATACGCCGTCAATTATATCCATCAGTTGGGGTGGCCCGGAATCGTCCTGGACCGCGCAGGCGACCACGGCGTTCGATAGCGCGTTCCAGGCCGCGGCCGCGATCGGTATCACGGTGCTGGTGGCCTCCGGCGACAGCGGTTCGAACGACGGCGCCACCGATGGCAGCCTGAATGTCGATTTCCCGGCATCGAGCCCGCACGCCACCGGCTGCGGCGGCAGCCACATCGCGACGGATGGCACAACGATTACCGCCGAATCGGTGTGGAACGATGGCACCAATGGCGGTGCCGGCGGCGGTGGCATCAGCACCGTGTTCGCCACGCCGGCGTGGCAGTCCGGGCTGACCGTCACCGACAATAGCGGCACCCGCGCGTTGGCCAATCGCGGCGTGCCGGACGTGGCCGGCGATGCCGATCCCGAAAGCGGCTATCAAGTGCGCGTGGACGGCACGAATACGGTGATCGGCGGCACCAGCGCCGTGGCGCCACTTTGGGCCGGGCTGATCGCGCGTATCAACGCCATCAAAGGGTCGCCAGTTGGGCTGATCAATCCGGCGCTATACGCGAACCAGGCGGCACTGAACGACATCACGACCGGCAATAACGATATTACCAGCAGCAATAATGGCGCGTATCGGGCGACCAAGGGCTGGGATGCCGCTTCGGGGCTTGGGTCGCCTATTGGAACGGCGCTGGAGAAAGTGCTTTAAGCAAAAAGTGCTTCTTTTTGAAAAAAGAAGCAAAAACTTTTGCGCGGCTGTCGCGGGGGTAGTGCGCGATAGCCGCGTAGAAGTTTTTTGGTTCTTTTTTTCAAAAAAGAACTGCTTGCCTACGCCTGCCTGCAAATCTCCTCGAACTGCCGCCCAATCACCGCCCAGGAATATCGCGCCTCCAGCAACGCGCGGCCGGTTTCCGCGAGGCGTTTGCGCTCGGCCAGATCGTCAACAAGCCTGATAATGGCTTGCGCGAACGTATCGGCGCGGTCCGCGGCCAAATAATGCGTGCCGGGTTCCAGCCCCAGGCCTTCAACGCCCAGCGTGGTGGAAACCACTGGCAGGCCAATGGCCATCGCCTCGAATGCTTTTAGCCGGGTGCCACTGCCGACGCGCAAGGGGATCACCGATATGTCGCCGGCCTGCAGATTTGGCCTGATGTCCTCGACAAAGCCGGTGAATCGCCAGGTGCGGAACGCGACGCCGGCTTCGGCCACCAGGGCGGCCGGCGGGTTGCGGCCCACGATGCGCACGCGCACCGCGGGCCGCGCGGCGGCCACGATGGGCCAGACCTCGCGCAGCAGGAACACGATGCCGTCGATATTGCTGCGGCTGTCCATGGCGCCGGAAAACACCACCACGTCGGCGCGGGCGCGCTGTTCCTGAAACGGATAGAAATCCAGGTCCACGCCGGTATCGATACGATGCACGTTGGAAAGGCCGTAGCGCTCGCTGAGTGCCACCGCATCTTTTTGCGAAACCGCCACCACGGACGAGAACTTGCGCAGCACCGCGCGCTCGAACCGCGCCATTTTGCGCGCCTCGCGTTGCCAGACCAGGCGGCGCCAGCCCTTGGTGACAGCGGCGTGGCGTTCCAGGATTTCCGCTTCGACATTATGCGTGAACATCACGCTCGATATTGCAAGCTTGTTCGGCAGCAACACATTGCTGTGGGGAAAATCCGCGACGATGACGTCGGCCCTGATGGCGATCTGGTCCTGCACCACGGCACGCCCCGCGATACTCTGATCGCTGACCGTGGAGACCGGCAGCGATCCAAGCACGCCAAGGCCCTTGTCCAGCAAACCCGGTTTGGTGGGCGTCCAGGAGACGAAACGATCGGCGACCGAGCGCAATTCGGGCTTGAAATCGGCGACGTTGGGGGGCGCCGGCGATACCAGCGTGATATCGAACGCGCCGCCCAGCATGGCGCGCAGAACGCCGACCGTGCGAATCTTGCCGCCTTCATCGAGCGGAAACAGAAAGCGCGGGCTGACAAATAACAGGCGCGGACGGGTCACCAGCAAAAGCCCTGGTAATCAATGCCGGGATGCGTGCGCAGCGCATCGATGCCGGCCAGATCGAGCACGGCGTGGCCATCCAGCGCCGCGAGCAGCGCCGGGCGGTCCGCGGCCCCGATATGGCCCACCACGGCCAGGCGCGTGCCTTGCAGTGCCGCGGCCGGGCTATCGACCATTAGTTGTTCGAGATGCGGAATTTCCTGCTCCACATAGGCGCGGTTGCTGCCGAGTAAATTGGCCACGTGCACCGAGCGGTCGAAAATCTTGACCGGAAAACCGCGGCCGACAAGGCGTTCCGCGAGAATAACGAACGGACTTTCGCGCAAATCGTCGGTGCCGGGCTTGAACGCCAGGCCGAACAGCGCAACCGGCTGCCTGCCGCGCTTCACGATGGCGTTGAAGGCGCGCTGGATCACCGCGTCGTTGGCCGGCAGCAGGCCGGACAGGAATGGCGTTGCGATCGATTGTTTGGCCGCCAGCGACAGGAAACTGCGTACGTCCTTCGGCAGGCACGAGCCGCCAAAGGCGAAGCCCGGCCGCAAATAGGCCGGCGAAATGTTCAGCTGGCGGTCTTCGCAAAATAGCTTGAACGCGGCCGGCGCATCCACGCCGTAGGCGGCCAGCACGCCGCCGGCTTCGTTGGCGAACGCGGTTTTCACGGCGTGGAAGGCGTTGCAGAGATATTTGACGCTCTCGGCCACGCGATACGGCACGATGTGCACGGCGCCTGGCACGCCGGCATAAACCTCGCGCAGCAGCGTGGCATCGTCGTTATCGGGCGCGCCAATCAGCGTGAAGGGCGGGTTGTTGAAATCCCGTACGGCGGTGCCTTCGCGCAGAAATTCCGGATTGCTGTAATAATTCAGCCCTTGGCCCAGCGCGCGGCCGGAGGCTCGCTGCAGGGCCGGGATCACGCGGTCCTCGGCCGTTCCGGGCGGCACGGTGGAGCGCATGACGATCGTGTGGGGGCCGGATTTATCGCGGATCGCGGCGCCGATTTGCGCGGTGACGCCATCGATGGCGCGGAAATCCACGCTGCCATCGGCGGCGCTGGGCGTGCCCACGGCGATCAGCGAGAGCTCGGTTTCGGCCACCGCGCGGGCCACGTCATCGGTGGCGGTCAGTTGGCCGGCCGCGGCCGCGGTCGCGATCAGTTCGCCGATATCGGCTTCGACGATCGGCGAGGCGCCGCGGTTCAGCATGGTTATCTTGTCGGCCGAAAGGTCCACGCCGATGACGCGATGGCCGGCGCCCGCCAGGCACCCGCTGGAAACGGCGCCCACATAGCCCAGGCCAAAAACGGAGATGCGCATGCGCTGGAAAGGACCAAACGAGGAAACGACCGCCGAGGCTTAGACCCCGAAACTGCCACCAAGGGAAGCCCATCGGGGTTAATCAAATAATTAAGACGGCCGCCCGCCCACAGGTCAGCCCAGCTTGACCGACTCGCCGCCAATCGCGGCAGTTTCTTCCATGCTGCGTGCGACCGTTGTTGCCCTGACGCTGATGCCAGGCTTCGCGGCGGCCGCGCCCATGCCACCGCTCGGCGATTACCTCGATACCGCCTACATCAAGGCGCTGCAGAAAACCCGTTCGCCGCTGCTGGCCGGCGCGGGCGATGCCGGGCTGCGCATGCCGCAACTGGTGTCGGTGCAGGCGCAAGGCAGCGCGCGCCGGTTCGCCGCCAATTTCAACTGGCGCGAGGGCAGGCTGCTGTTCGTGCTGCAACGGAACGGCGTATTGCACCGGGAACTGGCCTGGGGGCCGGATCCGGCGATCGCGCTGCGTATCACCGGCACCGAGAATTTTTGTCTCACCCCGTTGCAGGGCGACGAACATTGCTACCGTTACGTGCAGAACGCGCAGAATTACATTAACCGCGTTGTGCTCAGCGGCCATTACGTCGACCGGCAGGGCGCGGAATACCGCTTCGGCGCGGACGGGCAGGCGCATTTTCCCGGCTACGATTTTGCCTGGTCGCTGGTGCTGGAGCAGGTGTCCGACCAGTACGATTTTTTCGCGGTCGGCACCGAAGGCCGGTTCATGGCCTTCCGCCGGGCGGGCGAAACGATCACGCTGTTTCCGGTGGGGCCCGGCCAGGGTGCTGCGTTCGGCACGCCCGATTTCGCGCACCCGCTGGCCGTGCTGCGCGAAGTGCCCGGGCCGCGGGTGATTGCCAGCAACTGACGAGTTAATCGGCGGAGGCGAACCGGTCGAACTCGGTCTCCGAAGCCGGCCGCGGCGGCACGTAACGGCGCGTGGCGGCAAGCCCGATCGACACCGGCGCCGGCGGCAGTATATGCGCCACGTCGGGTGACACCGTGAACAGGCCGGCAATGCTCGACAGCCAGCTGCGCCCTAACCGCGCGGATCCGGCCGCGCCCGTCCGCAGGCCGGCCACGCGCATATCGCCGGCGACTATGGTATTCATATGAGTTGTATATGTGCCAGCCCTTGGCTGGGGAGTTGTGGACATCGTCATGTTGCTCCTGCACCCCGCGCCAATCGCATGGGCCACGGCACGGGCAGCAACCGCCATGCCGCGGCGGCGGCGGCGATAAATCAGCTGGTTAGCGTGGTTCCACGCGGTACAACGAGCCGTAGCCGGCAGGACACGCCAGGCTGAAATTGCCGGGTGGGGTGGGAAAGGCAAGAAAGCGCTTCTTTTTGAAAAAAGAAGCAAAAACTTTTTTCAGTGCTTCGCGGGCTGGCTGGCAGCAGCCATGGGTACGAATGCAAAAATGAATCACGAAGGGTACGAAGGACGAGAAGGACACGAAGAAGAAAAGGGCGCTGTCGCGGTGCTCGTTGGCGAGTTCCGCTTAGGCCGGATCGGGAAGATCCCTACGCCACTGAAGGGGAAATACTCGGAAAACGACCCCGGCGAAGCCCTTATTTCTTATTCGTGTCCTGCTCTTCTTTCGTGCGCTTGGTGATTCAAACTTGCTTTATTTATTGCGTTTCAATAACAGTCTGCTCATACAGAGGTGCAGCTTGCTGCCGTTGGCGTGCTGGAGCACGCCCTACCTGCTAACAAAATGCGCGGCACCGGCTCGTCCGCGATAGAATTACAAAAGTTTTTTGGTTCTTTTTTTCAAAAAAGAACTGCTTTCTTGGAATTTCGCTTTACCCGCGCTCGCGCATCAACCGCGCCTTATCGCGCTGCCAGTCGCGGTCGGCGATGGCGTGGCGCTTGTCGGCCTTGTTGCGGCCCTGGCCCAAACCTAGCGTCACCTTGGCCACGCCGCGCTCGTTGAAATGAATATCCAGCGGCACCAGCGTATGGCCGCTGCGCGACACGGCGCTCAGCAGCTTGACGATTTCCTTTTTGTGCAGCAGCAACTTGCGAATGCCGCGCGGCTCGAAACGGCTCAGTACGCCGCCCTGGTATTCTGGAATATAGGCGTTGTGCAGATACAACTCGCCGTCGCGCTCGCCGGCCCAGGCTTCGGTGATTGTCGCGCGGCCTAGCCGTAAGGACTTCACCTCCGGCCCGCGCAGGATGACGCCCGCCTCGACCGTTTCCAAAATAGTATAATCGTAGCGCGCCTTTCGGTTCTGCGCCGCGATGCCGTGTGAGATCAGGGTGTTCTTTTTTTCTTTAACCACGATAAGCCGCCCTTCAGGCGATCAGGCCCAGCTCGGCCATGGTGCCGCGCACGCGCGCTTCGGCCGCTTCGGTTATCGGCGCCAGCGGCAGCCGGCAGAAGGGGTCGGTGAAGCCTAGCAGATGGGCGCCGAATTTCGCCGGGCCGGGGTTGGGTTCGCAAAACATTGCGTCGTGCAAAGGCACAAGCTTGTCCTGCAAGGCGATCGCCTCGGCCACGCGGCCTTCGTTCCAGGCACGGTGAATGTCGGCGCACAGGCGTGGCGCGACGTTGGCGGTGACGGAAATGCAGCCGTGGCCGCCGGCGGCCATGAAGGCCAGCACGGTGTGGTCCTCGCCGGACAACTGAATGAAATCCGGGCCGCAGGCGCGGCGCGTGTGCAGCGGGCGCGTGAGATTCGCTGTGGCATCTTTTACGCCGACGATGTTGGGATGCTGCGCCAGACGCGCCATCGTCTCCACGCTCATATCGATCACGCTGCGGCCGGGGATGTTGTAGATCACCAGCGGCAGACCCGCCGCATCGGCCACCGCCGTGTAATGGCGGAACAGGCCTTCCTGGCTCGGCTTGTTGTAATACGGCGTCACCACCATCACGCCATCGGCGCCCACGGCCTTGGCGTGCTGCGCCAGGCCGATGGCCTCGGCCGTGCTGTTGGAGCCGGCGCCGGCCAGGACGGGCACGCGTTTGGCCGCGACGTCCACGGCGATCTGCACGGCGCGGCGGTGCTCATCATGGCTCAGCGTGGGGCTCTCACCCGTCGTGCCTACCGGCACCAGGCCCTGCGTGCCCTCGGCGATCTGCCATTCGATGAAGCGGGCGTAGGCATCTTCGTCCAGGCTGCCATCGGGCCGCATGGGCGTGATCAGGGCGACGATCGAGCCCTTGAACATGAAAAACTCCTCGGCCCCCGGGCCGGCATGAAAAGGAGCGGGAACCTAGGCAGGCGGGGGGCTGGCTGCAAGGCGGGAAGGAAGTAAGGCCAGGGGCGTGGGACCTTCTTTACCGAACGAAGTAAATTGCCGGAAGGCAGGTTGGTGGATAGGTCTTTCCGGGCAATAACTACGTTGATCGAGCCACCTGAGTGGGTTGGTTTCCGTTACCGGGTTAATGAAGTCTACTCCATGGCCGATGCGGCAGCCAAGCGCCGCACTCAAGGCGGCCTTTGCACAGCGTTCGAGCTCCACATTCGCCCCACATTCGGCGGTAATGGCGTCGCTGGGATAGATTGGCCGGACAACGATGCACCTACGCCTAAGCCACAAGCTATTCCTATTGCTGCTCGCCCCGTTGGTGGCGGCGCTACTGGCGCTTTCGGCGGTGACAGCATTTGATCTGCGGTCCGGCTTCACGGACTATCTACGGCAGCGCGATGTGCGGCAAACGGAGTATTTCGCCGATCTGGCGGCAGCAGCGATCGTACGGGCCGGTGGGGTGGACGCGCTGCGCGCCGATCCCGCGACCGTGCCGCGCCTGCTCGCGCAAATGCCGCGCCGCGGGTTCGGGCCCCCGGATGGGCCGCCGCCCCCGCTAGGCGCGCCGCCACCCGATCATGCTCCTCCCCCGGGCCTCGGGCCGCCGCCGGGCACCCCGCCGGGTCGGTTGCGCGCCGCTCTCCTGACGCCGGATTTGCAGCCTTGGGCGGGTGAGGCGTTGCCCGCCAACGCGCCGAGCCGCGACGTGAACGTCGTGGTGGGCGGCCGCGTGGTCGCCGTGGCGCGCGGCCTACTGGCGCCGGCGGTGCCACTGGGGATCGAGCTCGATTTTCTGCGGCGCGAATATCGCCATACGAGGGCCCTGGCATTAATACTCGGTGTCCTCATGGCTCTGGCGGCCTGGCTGGCGGCGCGCGCCTGGGCGCGGCCGTTGGTGGAATTGCGCCAGGCAACGTCGCGTATCGCCGCGGGCGATTTTGCCGTGCGGTTGGCGCCGCGCGGCGGCGACGAACTGGCCGACGCTTTACACAACATTAACAGCATGGCCGCTTCGCTCGGCGAATTGGAAAAAACCCGGCGCATTTGGCTCGCCCAAATCTCGCATGAATTGCGCACCCCGCTGACCGCGCTCAGCGGGGAACTCGATGCGCTACTGGACTCGGTTCGCCCGCTGACTATCGAGGCGGTCGAGTCCTTGCGGGAAGAGGTAACGCGACTGGCACGGCTGATCGACGACCTTCACCTGGTGGCGCTGGCCGATGTGCGGGCACTGCCCTGCCAGTTCGCGCCAGATGATGCCGCCGCGGTGGTGCGGCAGGCGGCAGCGCGGTTCGCGCCGCGCGCGGCTACGGCGGGGCTTGAATTGGTGGTTGCCGGGTGCGAGGCGCCGGTTGCGGTGTGTTGGGATACACGGCGCATCGAGCAACTCCTGGCAAACCTGCTCGCAAATGCCGTGCGCTACACCGATGCGCCGGGCAGGATCGTACTACACGCGTACCGCGAGGGGAATGCGACGGTGCTCGATGTTCGTGACAGCAAGCCTGGTGTTCCGCCGGATCGTCGGATCCGATTGCTGGAGCCACTGTTCCGCGTTGAAGAGTCGCGCGATCGCAACCAGGGTGGCAGCGGTTTGGGGCTTTCGGTTTGCGCTGCGATCGCGCGGGCGCATGGCGGCACCGTGGAACTGGACCAGAGCGACCTGGGTGGCTTGCGCGTATGCGTCAGACTGCCGGCGAGGGCACCATGAGCGCGGATGCGGCACAACCGAGCGTGCTGGTGGTGGAAGACGACTCAAAAATCGCAGCCCTGCTCAGAGACTATTTATGCGCGGCGGCGTTTGCTGTGACCGTTGAGGGCGACGGGCGACGCGCAGTGCAGCGTGTGCGCAACGCCGCGCCCGATGCGGTGATCCTGGATTTGATGCTGCCCGGCCTTGACGGGATCGAGGTGTGCCGCGCGGTGCGGGGATTTTCCGTGGTGCCAATTCTGATGCTGACCGCCAAGGTGGAGGAGATTGACCGGCTGATCGGGCTGGATGCGGGGGCGGATGATTATATTTGTAAACCGTTTAGTCCGCGCGAAGTGATCGCCCGCGTTCAGGCGCAGATTCGCCGCGCCAGCGGTGCCCTGGCCGCGGCGGCAGCGGCGCTCTACAGTGTGGACGAGGCAGCGCAACGCATCACCTGGCGTGGCCAGGCGCTGGCGCTGACAAGCGTGGAATATCGTTTGTTTCGCAGCTTTCTCAGGCGGCCGGGCATGGTGTTTGCACGCGCGCAGTTGCTGGATATCATGCACGCGGATTTTCGCGATGTGGGCGATCGGGTCATCGATACGCACATTAAGAATCTCCGGCGCAAGATAGCGGCGGTGGATGCGGAAAGCACCTGTATCGCGGCGGTATATGGGGCCGGGTACCGGTTTGATCCGCCGGATCTTTCCGGAACATGACGAAAGGAGTTCTTTTTTAAGAAAAGCACAAAAAACACTTACGCGGTTGACGCGGAATAGTCCGCGACGATCAGCAAAAGTATTACCTTCTTTTTCAACGATACGCACCTCCTTCCTGAATCGGCCCCATAATTGCTCCACAATCCTGCGTGAAAGCGGCTCATCCAAAGGGAGCCGAAACAGCATGCGCCTGACCTCGATTGCAACACTGTGCCTGCTTATGGCCGGCGGCGGCGCCACGGCGCAAATGGGCCCGCAGGGCGACGGCATTTGGCGGCGCAGCGCGGATTTCGGCGAGGCGCAAACGCTTGACTATTGCTACGGCCACCAACCGCCCTTCGGCGAATACCATCATCATACCAGTCCATCCTGCCTGCGCGCCGAACTGGGCGACAATATCGTGCTGATGCGATTGACCCGGCTAGGTCCCATTTTCGCCGAGGCGGGGCGGCCCTGGAAACATTCAGCGATTCTTGGTTGGGCAGCCGATGGGTTTCCGATCTACGGCCCCTACGGCTACACCAACCCAACTGATGCGAGCAGCAAGGTCAAGCGCCTGAAATCCAGCTTCGCATTGCGCGCCATCACCACGCGCACCACGCTACCCACCTGGTCGTTGCCAAATCATCCGGGCATTTCGCAAGACCTTGCGGCCGATCAGTATGGGCCGGCGGTCAGTGCGCTCTATCCGCTTGGGCGTTATGTAGAGGATTTCGACTACTCCGCCGGGTCTGGCGATCTGGATGCCTATAATGGACGCTTTGAGGTTACGCCGGACTACCCTGCCGGGATCTACGCCTATCACGTGACGATCGATGCCGACGGCGTCCCCACATTTCCGTATATATTCGGCGGCCAGTTTGCCGGCACCCCGGTGTTCGGGCCCGGCGCCACCGTGCCGCCGGGCGCTACAACTTATACCGGAGGCTCGTCGGACAGCCTGCTCGCATCGTGGATTACATCGAATGCCGATGCGCTAGTCATCAGTGGTTATGACCCCACACTGGGTGCACATTCCACATGGCCCACCGGTGCGCCGAACGACGCCGTCTATACCGGCGGTGCGGCAACGGCCTATGCGGCGGCAGTGCAACTGATTCAATATACTTCAACCAACGTCTATATGACATCAAATGGACTGCCAAATTTCGTGGTTGGCCCCTGGTTCGATGCGACATCTGCGGGAGCTGTCTTCACCAATTTTCCGTCGCTGCAGTCAAACTACGTATTTCCGTTCTCGCGCACGCCGGCTCTGGCCACGACGCTGACCTCAACGACGCTCGGGCCGATGGGCATGTTCGTTGATGGGGTTGCGGCGTTCAATTTTCTGGATGGCGGAAGCTACAGCAATGGCCAGGCACAGGACCTCGGCGGTGGTACCGTGTTTCCAACGGCGGTGACGCAATCGCCAGCTTCCGGTGAACGTGGACCGGTAGCGCCCGGGGCGCGCGTGCTGGCCAAAGCGATCTTTGGCGCTGTGCTCGCAACCTCCACTGCCGATGCCGGCCGTGGCGCGTGGCCAACGACGCTGGGTGGCGCGACCGTGACGATTACGGATTTCAGCGGCGCGGAGCTATCCGCGCCCATTGGCCGCGCCGCACCGGACGAGCTGGAGTTTCAAGTGCCGCGCAACGCCGCCACTGGATTCGCCAGCGTGATGATTTCCGCCGGCGGCGCCAATGTCCCCGCCAATCTCAATATCCTCGCAACGTATCCAAACCTATATGCCGACACGTCGAACGCCGCCGTTGGTACAGTGACATTGGTGCATAACGGGCAATCAAAGACCACGAGCTTGAAACTGGGCATTCCACAATGGCACGGGGACGACCGGCTGCTGATCGCGGTGCGCGGCAGCGGGGCCGGCGGTGGCACGGCAGCCAGCGCCACCGTGGCTGGGGTAGCGGTAGCGGTGAAATCGGTGCGCGAGCTGGCCAACGCACCCGGGGTGGAAATTTATAGGCTGCGGCTGCCACGAAGCCTGTCCGGTAGCGGCACCCAAGATCTTGTGGTGACGGTGGGCGGCCGTGTCAGCAATACGGTGACGCTGCTGTTTAAAACGGGCGACCGGCCGTGACAGGCGCGAAGCAGGCCG
>Ga0302319_10022373_pt1 | contig 11340 bp, 7 predicted proteins | sample Bog_T0_2_FD_203319 | JGI IMG/M metagenome (GOLD analysis project Ga0302319, IMG submission 203319) | Peat permafrost microbial communities from Stordalen Mire near Abisko, Sweden - Bog_T0_2 | ecosystem: Environmental > Terrestrial > Soil > Wetlands > Peat | place: Sweden: Abisko, Stordalen Mire...
CGGAATAGGCTGTGATAATCCAGCTTGTTTAGTCTGGAGAGGCGCCGATGTTTCCAGCAATGTAGACCAGCACGATGTTGATGGCGTTGGCCGTCCACGACTCCATCGCAACGCATAGGGTGTACGCGCAAATAAGGATGAGATTGGATTGGCGATTGCGCATCGCCTGCGAACTGACCTTGTCGAGGCCGGGGAAGCTGGTCGCTACGCTCTGAAGTCCATTGGCGGCCATCGTCCTGCTCTCTCTAAGGCCGGGGCGAGGACAGGTTCATGCTCGTAGAAGGTCTACTCTTTCTATTTGACAGCAAAATAATTCGCAGTGAAAGGGGAGGATTAGCCCGTTGGGCGTGCAGAAATACACAGGAAGCCTAGGATGAGGGCATGCGTGAACCTGAATGGAGCCATCTGCAAACACTCCTTGTTCTGGCGAGGACTCATCGGCTGGCCGCTGCCGGACGTCGTTTGAAGATCGACCATTCCACGGTCAGCCGGCACATCGCGTCCCTCGAAGATGCTTTGTCGGTGCGACTATTTGATCGCCGGGAGGAGGGATTCTCGCTCACTCCCGAGGGGGAACGGCTCTTCCAGGCGGCCGAAGGCATGGAGAGCCTGATGATGGACGTTCACACCGACATCGTCGGCAAGGATCTGGAATTGGCCGGAACTGTCCGAATCGGCGTTCCGGACGGGCTCGGCGTGGGATTTCTTGCATCCCGGCTTGCGCTGTTTGCCGCGGCGCATCCAGGACTCGCGATCGAATTGATTGCCATTCCTCGCCTGTTCAACCTGACGAAGCGGGAGGCGGACATCGCCATCAGCCTCTCCCGCCCGAGGACGGGCAGGCTGATCGGACGAAAGCTCATGGACTACCGTCTGCAACTCTATGCTTCGAGGGACTATCTCGCGACGCATCCGTTGATCCGCAAACCGGCTGACCTGGCGAACCACCTGTTAATCGGGTACACGGACGAACTCACCTCCATCCCGGAACTGAGCAACCTTGATGAGATTCACCTGGGATTGAATCCAGGATTCTCGAGCTCAACGATGATCGTGCAGCTCGAAGCGATCCGGGCGGGAGCAGGCGTCGGCGTGTTGCCGAGATTTCTGGCTTACTCCCACGAAGAGCTGATTTGTGTGCTCCCCGAATCCCTGCGCCTGGTGCGTACCTTCTGGTTGAACACCCACGCCGATCTGCACCGATTGGCGAGAATCAGGGCTGTCTGCGAATTCATCGCCAGTCAAATGCGAGAGTCAGCTGGGATCTTTGAGTAATCGCCAAGGCTATTGCTCCGAGAATTGAGCCCCGGCGCCCTGCTAGGTTGTGGAGAATAATGGAATTTGGTGAGCGGGCCGGGGCTCGAACCCGGGACCAACGCCTTAAAAGGGCGATGCTCTACCAACTGAGCTACCCGCTCGCTCCTCAATTAAGGTAGCACGAAGGGCGGGGTGGGGCGGTACTCGCGCAGCAATTGAGTTCGTACTTGCATGGCTCGGGCAAGCAACGTATAAATCATCCATCAATATCTATTACTAGCGGGTTCCTATGAAGATGCGAGGCGGAGTGCGGATACCTGCCGCCATGCAGTCAAGAATCGTACGATGCAGCGTGCGCGCGAGCGAACGGCTGATGATCCTTGTGTTGTGCATGTGGGGGATTGGGGCTCGCGTGCCGGCGCAGGCGGCCAACATCTTCGGGTCGCAGCCGGTTCCCGACTGGGTGAAGACGGCGGCGCAGGCGAAGCTTCCGGAGTTCCACGGGAATCCGAAGGCGGTGGTGCTCTTGGAGCAGACGACCTACACGGTCGATGCGAAGGGGCAAGCCGTCGAGCATGTGCGGCGTGTGGTGAAGATTCTGCGGCCGCAAGGGCGCGATTATGGGTTTCCAATGGTGTCCTACGACAAGGACTCGAAGGTGCTTTCGATGCATGTGTGGAGCATCGACGCCGCTGGCCACGAGTACAGCGTGAAGGATAACGAGGTGGCGGACGTGGGCCTTCCAGGGGAAGGCGGAGAGCTGTATTCCGACGCCCGGGAGAGGGTGGCTGACCCGCCGGGGCGGGATCCCGGAGGAATTATTGCGTACGAGTATGAGAAGCGGGAGCGACCGTACCTAGCCGAGACGAACTGGGAGTTTCAGGATGAATTGCCGAGAATGCAGCAGAGCTTCACGCTGGTGCTTCCGCCGGGCTACACCTATACGACGAGTTGGGCGCGACATGCGAAGGTGGAGGGGATTGATCTTGAAAACCGCTCTTACCGTTGGGAGATGAACGACGAGCCTGCGATTGATTTAGAGCATTTGCCTCTGGCGCCGGGAGAAGGCGCGCTGGCTGCGCGGATGACGGTGCACTATGCGGGGCCGGGGCTGGCGGAACCGCAGGATGGGACGTGGCAAGGAATCGGGGAATGGTACGACGGGTTGTCGAGAGACCGGTTGGTTTCAGCGCCGGATATTACGGCGAAAGCCCAGGAGTTGACGTCGGGGAAGACGGATTTCTATGAGAAAGCCGAGGCGATCGGCGAATTTGTGCAGCAGAAGATCCGCTACTTCGTGATCGAGATGGGCGTGGGCGGATATCAACCACATCCGGCAGAGGAGATCTTCCGCGGTCGCTATGGGGATTGCAAGGACAAGGCGACGCTGCTTTCGGCGATGCTGTCGAGCGTGGGGATTCACAGCGCGCTGATGATGGTGGACTCGCAGCGCGGTGTAGTGGATCCTGACGCCCCATCGATCTGGGGCAACCACATGATTGCGGCGATTGAAGTTCCGAAGGGGTATGAATCGCCGAAGCTGCATAGCTTGGTAACCGCGAAGACGGGCAAACGATACCTTATCTTCGATCCGACGTGGTATCTGACGCCGTTCGGACAACTGGAAGACAATCTGCAGGGCAGTTACGGGATCCTGATGGAGGGGAAAGACAGCCAGGTGATCGAACTGCCGGTGATGGACCCAACGCTTAATACGATTCGACGAACTGGCAAGTTTGAGTTGAGCGCGGATGGGATGCTGAAGGGATCGCTAACAGATCTGCGGTTTGGGGATCTGTCGGAAACTCGGCGAAGTGTGTTCTCGAGCGAGGACGGGAAGAAGCAGACGGAGTATATGAACCGGGTGATGGCGCAGGACTTCGCTGGGGCGTCGATGACCGGGTTGAAGGTGGAGAACGTCGAGGCGCTCAACAAGGATTTGACGACGACGTTCGATCTGCAAGCGAATCATTTTGCGAGTTTTGCAGGGCCGCTGTTGATGGTCCGGCCACGGGTGATAGGAAGCTACGGGCTGGATGTGGATCGCAAACCGCGGAATGTGGAGATCAATCTCGAACAGACAATGCAGGGGAAGGATGAGTACGACATCGAGCTTCCCGCTGGCTATGTGGTGGACGAACTGCCAGATCCAGTGAAGATCGATGTTGGATTCGCGAGCTACGTGAGTGCGACGGAATTGCATGGGCGAGTGTTGCACTATAGTCGCACGTACACCGTGAAGCAGATAACGGTTCCCGCTACCAAGTATGCGCAAGTGCAGCAGTTGGCAGCAGCCATTGCGGCGGATGAAGATAGTCAGGCGATTTTGAAACGCGGGAACTGAAGCAACCAAAGAAATAGGAGCAACGGCAGGCGATGACGATGAGATGGATGGCTGCAGGGATGCTGGCGGCGGTGGCAGTGAGTGGAGTGAGAGGCCGTGCCCAAACAAATTTTACGCCGCCAACCCCGGAAGAGTTGTCGATGACGTCGCTGGAGGGATTCCCGGGAGCGGCGGCGGTGGTGCTCAATCGCGAGGAGATTACTAAGGACGATCTTCACGTGGTGTTCCACTACGAGCGTATTAAGATCTTGACGAAAGAGGGAGAGAAATATGCGAATGTAGAGCTTCCGTTCGTCAGTACATCTGATGATTACGGTTCTTTGGGTGGGGATAACAAGTCGTTAGAGCAGATCACCGGAAGAACGATCCATCCCGATGGGAAGATCGTTCTGTTTACCGGAAAGCCGTATCTCAAGGTAATCGAAAAAGAGAAAGGGTTGAAGCTGCAGGAGCGAATATTCACACTTCCCGATGTTGAGGTGGGCAGCATCATCGAATACCGTTACTCGACACGGATTGCGGACAACATGTACGAGGCGCCCGACTGGTATATCCAAGGCGACTTATATCTTAAGTCAGCGCACTTCATTTGGTATCCGACGTCGAAAGACCTGAGCAACGAGAGGGGCAGGGTCACGACAATTACGTGGTTCCCGATCCTTCCTGCTGGCGTGAAAATTGAGCGGCACGATATTCCGCGCTCGTCCTCCTTTTCGGATGGGCCGATCCAGTATTTCGAGCTGACGATCAAGAATGTGCCGCCGCAGGCAAAGGAGAGTTTCATGCCTCCGATTGCGAGTTACAGTTATCGGGTGTTGTTCAACTTTACGGCTGAGAGAACGACCGCGGAGTGGTGGAAGGCTGAAGGCAAGGATTGGTCCAAGCGGTTGGACTCGTTCGCCGACCCGAATTCCGAGTTGAAGAGAGACACGGCGGCGATCACCGCCGGCGCGACGACAGACGATGACAAGCTGAAGAAGATTTATGCGGCCGTGATGGGTCTGGAGAACACGCATTACACACGCCAGCATGACCAGCGCGAGGAAAAGGCAGAGGGCGGAGGCCAGGTGAAGAATGCCGCCGACGTGCTGAACCACAAACGAGGGACGCAGACACAGCTAACGGAATTGTTTGTGGGTATGGCTCGTGCAGCGGGGTTGAAAGCCTATTTCATGTACGTGCCGGATCGGAGCGTGGAGTTCTTTACGCCGGCCTGGCTCAGCTTCCGCCAGTTTGACGACGAAATTGCGATCGTCAATGTGGATGGGAAAGAAAAGTTCTTTGACCCGGGGTGCAGGTACTGCGGCTATGGGCACTTGGCCTGGCAGCATACGTTGGTGCAGGGACTGCGGGAGGTAGACAAGGGCACGGAATTTGGTGGGACGCCTGGAGAGGATCTTGCGTACAACACGATGTCGCGCGTGGCGAACATGAGAATGGACGACGCGGGACAAATTACGGGGAAGATCGATCTTGCGTTCGCGGGAGCAGACGCGGTGGAGTGGCGTCATGTGGCGCTAAGTGGTGACGCGGAGAGCCTGGATCACGCGCTGCGGACGCACCTTGAGGATATGGTGCCGAAGTCGTTGCAGGTAAAGGTGGATAAGGTAGACAATCTTACGGAATATGACCAGCCGCTCAAGGTAAGTTATCAGGTCACTGGAACACTGGGAACGCACACGGGCAAGAGGATGATTTTGCCTTCGGATATATTTTTGAGCGGATCGTCCGCGACGTTTACGGATGAGAAGCGCGAGGATGCCGTGTACTTCGAGTACCCAAGGTATTTGCAGGATGCTGTGCGGCTCAACTTGCCGGGTACGATGAGTGTTGAGGGAACACCGACGGCGGCTCGATTCGACATACCGAAACAAGAGGTCTATACCCTATCGGTGGTGAGCGATGCCAAGGGATTTACCACGCGGCGAAATCATCTGCGTAGCGAATTGCTGGTTCAGCCAAAAGACTATGATGCGCTGCGCAAGTATTATGCGCAGTTCGAGAGTAAGGATCAGGAGAGTGTGGTGCTGAAGGGTGCTCCGATTGCGGGCGCTGCTGGCGGAAACTGAGGCCCGCAGGTGGTTAGGGATGCAAGGGTGAGAGGCTACAGACTTTGATGATGCCATTGTTATAGGGGCAGGGGTGCGCGGTGGTGGCGGACTCGTGTAAGACCATCCAGGTAACGCCGAGGGGAAGTAGGTGTGCGTCGCGGAGGGTGTCGGTCTCGGTGGAGAGATTGATCTGGGCCTCGGCGCCTTGCTGCCATTGATCGGAGAGAGAAGGCGTGATGGCGGCTTCGCCACCGTCCTTGGAGAAGTCAGGCAGGGCGCTCCGGAGAGCGATGGGGCGGAAGGTTTGGGCGTCTTCGCCGTCCTCGTTGACGTACTTTGTGTCAAGGGCGAAGAGAGCGTCGGGTGGGGTGTTCGCGCGGCACCAGTAGAAGGCCTGGACCCAGGGGTTTGGATTGTGTTGGGCGCGCCAGGGTAGCTCCAGATGTTGGGAGGAGGGGAAGGTCTGGCGCTGGACGTAGAACATGGTGGCGGCAAGAGCGAGAATGAGAACGGCGGGTAGCGATGCTAGCGCGAGACGGGTTGAGTTCAAGCGCAGGCGTTGGCGGGTTTCGAGGGCGATCTGGGTGAGGGTTGCGCCGAGCAGAAGTGTCATCACGGCGTAAATGAGAAGGAAAACACGCAGCGGCTGCATTCGGGCGACCAGGTGGGAGCGGCCGCTTTCGTGCGCGAAGAGCAGAGCGACCAAGGTCGCGATGGAGCCGATGGCGATGCTGGCGCGACAGACGGTTGCGGCGGCGTTGTTGAGGGCGTTGGATTCCTTGCGATAGCGGCGGAGCAGAGCGGCCAGGACCGCGAGGGGGCCTGCCAGTCCGAGGAGTTCGAACCACTGCCATTGGGAGAGGAACCAGTAGTATCGGGATTTCTCGGCGGCAAGGAGTGCAGGACTTTCCGAGGGGGCGAAGGTGTTGAGGATGGCTGCGAGGGCGAGAGCGGCGAGGGTGAGGATTGCATAGGCGAGATAGCGTTGGCGCAGGCGGGTAAGGCGAATTACGAGGACGAACGCGAAGGCGTAGGCGGCCATCAGGGGATGAAAGGCAGCCGCGAGAATGAGGCAGAGGGCGGAGTTGAGGATTGGGAGGAGGGCTGGGCGGTCATCGAGCGCGAAGGCTACGGCCAGCAGGGAGAGTGGCGTGGAGAGGCTGCGCGCGGTGACGTAGGGGTCCATGAGGAGCAGCGAGGTGCCGGCGATAGGGAGCGTCCAGAAGGCGGCTAGGAGGCTGAGTGCGGCCAGCTGCGCGGTCTCATTGGGGATGGTGCGCTGCAGGAGGCGATGGGAGGCGAAGAAGGTGAGCCAGAGGCTGAGAAAGTCTGTGAGGAGGAGAACCCAGGTGAGGGAGAGGTGGGTGAGATGGACCAGGGTTGCCAGGACCGGAGCGAAGACGGAGAAGCGAAGATGCTCGGTGACGAAGGCGGTGTAATGAGGGAAGAGCGAGGGGTTGATGGTGAACTGGACGCCGGCGACGTAGAGTCCGCCATCTTCAGCTAGAGGGTGGTAGCCGTTGAGGAGAAACGTGACGAGCGCCAGAAGGATCAACAGGGCGAACCATGTAGAACGTTGCCATGGTTTGGGTTGTATGGGGAAGGTTGTTGCGAAAGCGGCTGTAGCGGGACGCATTCGAATAGTTTAGACGGCTCAGGACGATACAATGGGCATCTCATCGAAGAACAAGAGTTGAGCCTGGGAACAAGAGTGAAGCAATGAATTTTTGGATGACTGGAGCCTTCCACTTGAGGCATAGACGACTACGCGTGCACACCCTACGAGCCGCCGATGAACATTGCGAGGTCGCTAGAATGGGGGATGATGCCTAGTCAGAAAAGCTCTGTTCTCGACGGCGAGAGGGCTCCAGATCCTACGGCACATGGTCCTTTTGCCGCCCTTCGACGCGTTCTGCCATCGGGCGAAGTGATTCGATTCCTGCTGGTGGGAGGATCGAATACGCTGCTCTCGCTTGGGCTTTATTCGGGTTTTGTGATCCTGTTTGGGCACCTGCTGCCGCACCGCGGGAAGCCGCTCATCGCTGACCTTGCGTCGATTACGTCGAAGCCGCTTGCAATTACTGTGGCGTTTCTCTGCTACAAGCATTTTGTTTTTCGCACAAAGGGTAACTATCTCAAAGAATGGTTGAAGTGTTTCGCAGTCTATGGCATTAGCACGCCCGCGGAGTTGATTATTCTGCCGTTGGCAACGAAGGCGTTTCTGCTGAGTATGTTGACGCATCCGTATGCTCCGTTTCTGGCGGGGATTGTGAACTCGGTAGTGATTGCGTGCTATAGCTACTTTGCGCATAAGAAGTTTTCGTTTAAGCGATAGATTTCTACGGAGGAGTGAGTCGGCGGTCTTGAGACTTGCCCTCACGGCCGAAGCGCCATTTTGCTGTAAGAGATCGATACGCTGCAACCAAAACTTATTCAAGAACCCTGGCTAATTATTTATGGTCAGTCACTAGAAAAGGCACCTATGTATAGAACGTTGCAGTTGCAGTTGCAGGCCCGGATAGAGGCGCTGCTAAAAGAGCGCTATCAAATTACGCTCGCAAATCTTGCGGTCGAACTGCCGCCGAAGATTGAGTTTGGCGAGATGGCGTTGCCGGTGGCGTTCGAGCTGGCGAAGCGGTTGAAGAAGGCTCCGCGCGCGATTGCTCAGGAGTTGCAGGCGGAGTTGGCGAAGACTCCAGGCGTTAGCACTGTGGAGATCGCCGGCGCGGGCTATCTGAATGTGAAGCTGGATCGCTCCGGCGTCGTGAAGCGCATGGCTGCGGATGAACACGCGGTGGTGGGCGGCGGTGGGTTTCGCCTGGTCGAGCACACGAGCATCAATCCGAATAAGGCAGCGCACGTGGGGCATCTGCGTAATGCGATCCTTGGCGACAGCTTTGCGCGGATGTTGAAGAAGGACGAGTACAAGCTGGGTTGGGAGACCGGCGTGCAGAACTACATCGACAACACGGGCGTGCAGGTGGCCGACATTGTGGTCGCGATGACGGAGTTGCAGGGGATGTCGTTGGCTGATGTGCGGGCGTGGATGGCAGAGTTGGAGCGCACGGGTACCCGGTTGGATTATGCATGCTGGGATTTGTATGCCGAGGTTTCGAGGTGGTACGAGGCGGACGCTCCTCGCGTGGGCGAGCGCAAGCAGTTACGGCTGGATACACTCCATGCTATCGAGGCCGGCGCGAATGAGAAGGCGGAGATTGCAGAGCTTATCGCTACGGGTGTGTTGCGGCGGCACTTGGAGACGATGGAGCGGTTGGGCATTGAGTACGACTTTCTGCCGCGCGAGAGTGAGATTCTGCACCTGCACTTCTGGGACACGGCTCGCGCGTTGATGGTGGAGCGCGGCGTGTTGTACCTCGAGACTGAGGGAAAGAACAAGGGTTGCTGGGTGATGCGGCGGGCGATTGCTGCGGCTGCCGGCGTGGAGCTGTCGGAGAGCGGACCGGACGAAGACGCAAAGATCATTGTGCGTTCTAACGGGACGGTCACGTATGTTGGCAAGGACATTGCGTATCACCTTTGGAAGTATGGTTTGTTGGGTAAGGATTTCGGTTACGCGAAGTTTCGTGAGTATGCGACACATACTTGCTGGATTTCGACAGTGCACGGCGAGGATCCGCATCCGAGCTTTGGGCACGCGGATGCGATCTACAACGTGATTGATTCGCGGCAGGATGATCCGCAGACGCAGGTGAAGGAGTCGTTGCGCGCGCTTGGTTATGTGGATGAGAGCGATCGGTATACGCATCTGAACTACGCGTTTGTCGGACTCACGGCGCGGACCGCTGAAGACCTTGGGTATGTGCTGAGCGACGAAGATAAGGCTAAGAACTTTATCGAGGTCAGCGGACGCAAGGGCTTCGGGGTGAAGGCCGATGATTTGATTGATCGCATGATTGCGGCTGCACGGAAGGAAGTGGAGGCGCGGCATCCGGAGTTGGCGGATAGCGAACGCGCGGAGATTGCTGAGGCGATTGGTGTTGGCGCCTTGCGGTTCTTTTTGCTTCGGTTTACGCGGAATACTGTGGTCGCGTTCGACTACCAGGATGCTTTGGCGTTCGACGGCGAGACTGGGCCGTATACGCAGTATGCTGCCGTGCGGGCGGCGAATATCTTCCGCAAGGCTGGCGTGAGCGAAGAGGCGGCGCTGGCGGCTGTGGCCGATCTGGATTTGGCGGAGATGCTCCTCGGCGATGAGGGGACGAGTGTTTGGGAAGTGTGGCTGACGGCGTCGCGGTTATCGCAGGTGCTGGAGCAGGCGATTGCTGCTGCGGAGCCGGCGATGCTGGCGCGGTATGCGTTCGTGCTGGCGCAGCAGTTCAACAATTTTTATCATCGGCACCACATTTTGACCGAGACGGATGAGGCTCGGAAGATGCTGTTGTTGGCTACCGCGGCGGTGGCGCGGAGGGAGTTGGTCAGGGTACTGGGGTGGCTGGGGATTGCGGTGCCTAGCGCGATGTAGGTGCTTCGTCCTAGAGGTCCCGGGAGGCGATCTGGAGGCTGTAGAGGATGAGGCTGGCGCGGTGGACGTCAATCTGGTTGGCTCCGAGGCGGACGATGACCTCGCTGAGGGCCTTCTGCAGGGAGCGGCGGTCGGTGGGCGGGCAATGTGGAAGCCACGGCCGTCGCATGAATTGGCTACGGGTTGGGCGTAAACTGGCGCGATGAGAGCTTGTACGATTGTGGCGGTTGGTGTGTTGGCGGTGGTGGTTGGGGCGGCGGTTGGGCAGACGGTTGGGGTGAAGCGGCCGATGACGTTTGCGGATTTGATGGCGATGAAGCGGGTGAGCGATCCGCAGGTGTCGGTGAGTGGGAAGTGGGTGCTGTTTTCGGTTACGGATGTTTCGCTGGAGAAGAATACGAAGACGAATCATCTGTGGGTGGTGGGTATCAATGGGGAGGCGAAAGAGCGGCAGGTGACGATGGGGAGTGGCGAGAGTGGGGGACGGTTTTCGCCGGATGGGAAGAGTGTGATGTATGCGGCGGAGGGGCAGTTGATGGTGGCGTCGTGGGATGAGGCGGCGGGGATGTTGGGGAAGGGGCGGGCGGTGACTTCGTTGGAAACAGGCGCCGATGGGGGTGTGTGGTCTCCGGACTCGAAGCACTTTTTGTTGGTGTCAGAGGTGTATCCGGGGTGCGAGGCGCAGGGGGCGGGGCGGGCGGAGGCTGAGGCGAAGTGTAATGCGGAGAAGGATGCTGCGGCGGCGAAGAGCCCGGTGAAGGCGGAGATTTTTACGGACTTATTGTATCGGCATTGGGACCATTATTTGGGGGAGAAGCGGTCGCATATTTTCTGGGGGGAGGTGGGCGGCGGGGCTTCAGGATCAGGGCCGCAGGCGCCTGAGGACCTGACTCCGCAGAGTGTGGTGGGGGATCATGAGGCGCCTACGTTTTCGTTGGGTGGGCCGCTGGGGTATGCGATTTCCCCGGATGGGAAGGAGATTGCGTATGTCGTGAATTTGGAGAAGGTGCCGGCGGAGTCTACGAATAATGATGTGTTTGTGCTGGCGGTGGGGGCGGCGGCGAGCACGGCGAAGAAGGTGTCGGTGAGTGCGGGGAGTGATGACGGGCCGGCTTATTCGCCGGATGGGAAGTGGTTGGCCTGGCGGTCTCAAAAGAGGAATGGGTTTGAGAGCGACAAGTTTGATTTGGTGGTGATGGATCGTG
>Ga0302319_10022375_pt1 | contig 11339 bp, 10 predicted proteins | sample Bog_T0_2_FD_203319 | JGI IMG/M metagenome (GOLD analysis project Ga0302319, IMG submission 203319) | Peat permafrost microbial communities from Stordalen Mire near Abisko, Sweden - Bog_T0_2 | ecosystem: Environmental > Terrestrial > Soil > Wetlands > Peat | place: Sweden: Abisko, Stordalen Mire...
ATTATTCAATGTCGGTCATCATCGGCCGCGCCCTGCCCGACGTGCGTGACGGACTCAAGCCCGTCCACCGCCGCATTCTCTACACCATGCAGCAGATGGGCCTGCAGCCCAATCGCGCCACGCGCAAATGCGCCCGCATCGTCGGAGACGTGATGGGCAAGTACCATCCCCACGGCAACCTCGCGGTGTATGACGCTCTCGTTCGTCTCGCGCAAACCTGGAGCCTGCGCTACCCGCTGATTTTCGGACAAGGAAATTTCGGCTCGGTCGATGGAGACCCTCCCGCAGCCGATCGTTACACCGAAGCAAAACTCGCCGCAGTCTCCACTGCTCTGCTCGAAGATCTAGACAAAGACACCGTCGACTTCCGCCCGAACTACGATGGCAGCGAAGTCGAGCCCGACGTTCTGCCCGCGCGCATTCCCAATCTTTTGATCAATGGCTCTGATGGAATCGCTGTCGGCATGGCCACAAAAATTCCGCCGCACAACTTAACCGAAATTGTCGACGCCACCATCACTCTCATCAACAATCCGAATGCGCAGCTCGCGGAAATTTTAAAGTTCGTCCAGGGCCCCGACTTCCCCACCGCCGGAATCATTCACGGCCGCGCCGGAATTTTCGACGCCTACCGCGAAGGCCGCGGCCGCTTCATGATGCGCGCCAAAGCTGCCATCGAAACTTTTGGCAAAGATCGCGAAGCCATCATCGTCACCGAAATTCCCTATCAGGTAAACAAATCCGTTCTCATCAAACGCATCGCCGCACTGGTGAACGATAAAGAAATCGAAGACATCTCTGACGTGCGCGACGAAAGCGATCGCGACGGCATGCGCATCGTCATCGAACTCAAGCGCGGAGCCGAGCCGCAGATCGTCCTCAACCAGCTCTACAAAAACACTTCCATGCAGGAAGGCTTTTCGATGATCCTGCTGGCGGTGGTCAACGGACAGCCGCGTGAAATGGGCCTGGTCCAGGCCATCAAGCACTTCATCAATCACCGCGTGGAAGTCGTCCGCCGCCGCACCGCATTCCTGCTGCAGAAAGCCAAAGACCGCGAACACATTCTCGAAGGCTACCTCACTGCGCTCGATCATCTGGATAACGTGATCGCCATTATCCGCGCCAGCTCGAATCGCGCCAACGCCCGCGAAAACTTGGTTGCCTATTTCGGCGGCAAGAAAATCGACATCAACACCAGCGGCCGCGCCCCCAAGCTCGATCCCGAAAAACCATTCACCACGCGCCAGGCCGACGCCATCCTCGAACTGCAGTTACATCGCCTCACCAAACTTTCTATCGACGAAATTTCGAACGAGCTGAAAGAAGTCCGCGAGCGTATCGAAGAATACGAAGCCATCCTCGCCTCCGAAACCAAACTGCGCAAAGTCATCATCAAGGAGCTCGAAGAAGTAAAAGAGCTTTACGGAGACGAGCGCCGCACGCGTATCGAAGACGAAGCCGCCGAAATCGTTCTCGAAGATTTAATCGCCGATGAGCAGGTCGCCGTCACCTTTAGCCACTCCGGCTACATGAAGCGCACGCCGATCTCCACTTACCGCATGCAGCGCCGCGGGGGCACGGGACGCACCGGCATGAAGACGCGCGACGAGGATTTCGTCGAGCATCTTTTCATCGCGTCCACGCACGCCTACATTCTGATCTTCACCAACAAAGGCCGCGTCTACTGGATCAAGGTCTACGAAATTCCCGACGTCAGCGCCGCCGGAAAGGGCAAGCACGTCGGCAACCTCGTAGGATTGCAACCCGGCGAAACCGTGCGCACCATGCTCGCCGTGCGCAATCTCGAGGAAGAAAGCAAATACATTTTCTTCGCCACGCGCAACGGTCTGGTAAAGAAATCCGAACTGCGCGAGTTCATGCACGTGCGCTCCAATGGCATCAACGCCATCAACATCGAAGAAGGGGACGAACTGGTCGCCGCCCGCATCACCAACGGCAATCAAATCGTCTTCATCGCATCGCACGAAGGCATGGCCGTGCGCTTCGACGAGAATCACGTTCGCCCCATGGGCCGTGCCGCTTACGGCGTAAACGGAATCAATCTTGAAGAGCGCGACTACGTCGTAGGAATGACCGTGACTCCGAAGCCCGGCGAAGCTCCGGTGGGAGCCATCACAAGCCATGTAGGGACGGGCGCCCTCGCCCGTCCGGCGAGCGAAGCGAGCCCAGTGGACGTCGACGTCCCTCCCGGCGAGGTCGTAGACCTGACGCAAAAAGGAAACCTCATCCTCTCTGTCACCGAAAACGGATACGGCAAGCGCACTCCCGCCGACGAATACCGCCTCACCAACCGCGCCGGCAAAGGCGTTATCAACGTCAAGACCACCGAGCGCGTCGGCAAAGTCGTCGCCATCGCACTCGTCGACGAAAATTCTCAAGTGATGTTAATCAGTCAGTACGGCAAAATCATTCGCATGGATTCAAAGACCATCCGCGAATCCGGCCGCAACGCCCAGGGCGTCCGTCTGCTGCACATGGAACCCGGCGATCGTGTAGCCGCAGCCGTAGTGTTGGCTCCAGAAGAAGAACCGCCAACAAACGGCGGCCTGCTGCAATAATATTTGCCAGTGTGGAGCGGGCGCTCTCGCCCGCTTCTGCCGGCATTCCGAACTATGGCAAACGAGAAGACCGGGAAGGGCACGACGTTCAGTCGTGCCGTCAAGAATCTAATGAAAATTCGGCTTTAGCCGCTGAGGCTCGCTACTTGGTACTCGGTGCCACGCCCTGCTTCCGATTAATCTCCGTCGAAAATTCCGTAAAGAAATTCAGCAGCGTTCCCCACCCCACCTGCCCCAACATCGCGCTCACGCCCTGCTCCACAGGCTGTTTCGCCCCCGGCTTCCATGCGCTCGAAAGCGCTCCTCCACCGAACGCTCCACCATACAGCGCCCACTGCGGACGCAAATTCTGCTCGCTGCGATCATACGTCACCAGGTTCCGCAGAAACGCATGCCGCGTCCGTGGCCACAACCCGGCGCACTTGCATTTGTCATAACGGACTTCATATCCCAGCTTCGCATTGCCCAACGCCGCCAGACTATTCGCCGTAATGAATTGCCCTTCGCGCGACGCAAAGCGCTCCGCGTATCCGCCGATGCCGCCCTGCCACTGCCGCGGCGTACCTTCCGCCTGGTCGATCACCGCTCCGAACGCCCTCTTCAAATACGCACCCGGGGACGTCAACGTCTGCCGCAGATAAATTTCTTCCCTCTCCTGCGTCGTCAACGTAACCAACTTCCGGTTCCGCCCAACATAAACTCCGGTAAGCAATCCCGATTCCCAGTCGCGCGCCTTCAGCAATCCCGCCGTAGCCGCTTCTTTTGTAATGGTTGCCACTTCTTTCGTTTTGTCTTCCATCTGCTGCACCGGATTCGCCCCCGCATCTTTCTTCTCTTCGCTGGGCGCATCGGGAAGAGGCTTATCTGGAGCAGGTGGATTTTGCGTAGAGTCCTGCGAGGGATTGTTCTGCCCCGGTTCGGTGCCTTGACCCCATGCGGTTACGCAACCAGCAATAATCAGCAGACTGACAACTGTGACAGCACCGCGCACTCGGCCTCGCCACGCCATCTCAGGTTGCATCTCGGATGCATACGCTCCGCGAACTCCGCGGCCTCTCTCGGCGAGCTCAGCGCCAAGTTGTTATTGTTTCCGAAAATCTACCAACTTCTAGGATGCTCGATTCCCGCTCGTATGATGCCGGACAAATAGTGGGCAGAAACTCTGGTGCGGACTAACCTCGCTCGAACGCATGTTTCTTCTCCAGTTCCTCTGCCGCCATCCGCATCGCGTCCTCGATCTTCTCCGCCTGCCCCATCAGCCCCGGAGTCGCCACCGCAAATTCGCCTTCCATCCGGATCAGGCCGTCGCCCGCCACGAGTCGCCCAGCCACTTCCAGCAAATGCGCCGGCGTCGTCTCCAAATACTGCGCGTCCGTCGGATCAGCAATCCAAACTTTTGCGGATCCCTCATTCCCGATGGGTGCCCCGTTTCTCGCGTCCTTTGCGAGAAGCGGGGATTTTGAACTCGTGGAACTTGATTTTAACTTCGTCTCCCAATAAACCTTCCTCTCCAAAAACGTCGCAATCACATCGTCCGCCGCTTTTCCGAACACCCACTTCTCCCGCTTAAAATCGTAATGCCGGCTGGAGAACGCCACCGGCTTCAACTTCCCCGACTTCAAAAATTCCACCTGCCGCTTATCCACTTCCTTGCGCAACGCGTTAATCACCGGAGCCTCCACATCCGCCGGCTCCAGCGACGGCAGCACTTCTTTCACCGTCGCCGACAAATTCACCGCCATCGGCGCATGCAGCCCGTCCGAACTCTCCAGCCCTATGTCGCCATGCAGCACCCAAAAATCCGCCCCCGAAGTCGACCGGTGAAACGGCCACTCCAACTCAATCGTCAACGGCAGCCCCGTCAACGTCATCCAAATCTTTTTTTGCGCGTTCCCTTCCGTCATCGGCTCCAATTACCCTCACTAAAATAAATTATGTCATGCTGAGCGGAGTGAAATTGTCCGAAGGACAATCTCACGCAGTCGAAGCATCCCTACTCACGATCGTCGCCACCAGCCTGGATGGGAGTGTCTCTGTCGGTTTCAAAGCTCGAGAAATCCGGGAAAAAGCTCGGTACTGGGTACTCGGTACTAGCCGCTCACTTCTTCCTCACCTTCGCTCCCATCCGCAACAGCTTTCTCACCGTCCCGGTCGGCAGACTCTTCATCTGATCATGCAACTCGGTCACCGCTTCAAAAAATCCCGCCATCGCCGTCAGCCGCTCCCGGGTAAAATCCACACCCGCTTCTTTCGGATCTAACTGCTCCAAACTCCTCCTCAACATCTCCCGCGTCGGATCGATCTCTCTCCGCTTCCTCTGCTCTATCACCAACCGGAACATCTCCCACACATCTTTCATCGATTCATAGTGCTCGCGCCGGTCGCCAAGCACATGCACCGCCCGCACGATCCCCCAGCCTTCGAGTTCGCGAATCGACGTGCTCACATTCGACCGCGCCACGCTCAGCGTCTCCGCAATCTCCTCCGCCGGCAGCGCCCGCGGAGACAGATACAGCAGCGCATGAATCTGCGCCACGGTACGGTTAATCCCCCACCGCGTCCCCATCTCGCCCCAGTGCAGAATGTACTGCTTTTGCACGCCAGTCAGGTTCGCCATGTCAGTTCTTTCAGTTCAATCAGAATCTACGGAACACACCAGCCCCATGTCAATCGATTCTTTTATGGTGTTTGTCATCCCGAACGAAGTGAGGGACCTTGGTTTCGCCGCCGCGACCGGCGCCCCAAAGGGAACGCAAACCGGTACTGGGTACTAGGTACTAGCCACTCGGGACTCGCTACTCTGCTTTCCGGACGACTCCTCCGCCTTCTTCTTCGGAACTTTCCGCGCCGCCTCCGCCCGCTTCCGCTCCTGATACCGCCGATCATGAAACGACTGATCCGCCAATTGTTTCTTCATCTCTCCAGCTTGCCACACCCAAGCAAACATATCCAGCCCCGCTTAGTTGCCCGCGCGGGCAACCCTGCCCCCGAACACTAGAAGCCATGGATGCTGCTCTCGGATTTGATACGAGCTAGGCGGGAATTTCGATCTTCACATCTACTCGCAGAACTTTTCCGACTCGCTTGATGCTGACTTGCAAATCTTCCTCGCGTACGGAATCGAGGGCTTCCCACAAGGTGGGTTGACTCGGCCCAGGAGCAGCCTTGCCTTTCCCCTGCTCAGGTCCAAACGCCCCTTTGCCGAAGGAGTCTTTACCGAGGTCAAGCTTCAGATCCCACATGTGAACAGCCTTATTGAGCATCTTCCGCCGTGGAAGCGTCCCTCCCAAATAGCTATGAAAGGTCTGGCGACTTACCTCCAGCCTTTTCGCAGCGGCGCCGATTGTAAGCGCTTCTTTCTTGAGCATTCGCCGAAGTGCCACCGAAAAAGCATCGCCGATTTCATTCATATCTTGTACCAGCCGTCCGACAAGTTTGGCTTGACATCCTGCGTTAGTCAAGTAATACTTGACTGTCAAGTTAAACTTGACATACTTGATGTAAGATTTGTCGGCATCCGAAAAGCGGAAAAGGAGGCCCCATGGGAACACAGTCTTGCGCCATGCTAGCCGCCACCGTGTCCGGCAGCTTCCATCGTCACATGGGAGCAATTACATCTGCCGTAAGTGAACTGGCGACGCTTTCCGTCCGTGTGCTCTCCCCGGCCGATCCCCGCGTCGTGGCAGCACAGGGCGAATTTCTGTTCGTGGCGAGTGACCGCATCAGGTCGGTGAGACTCGTCCAGGATCGACATCTGGAATCGATCCGCGCAGCTAATTTCCTTTGGCTGGTCTGCCCCGACGGCTACGTCGGTCAGTCAGCGTCCATGGAGGTCGGCTTCGCCGCAGCAGTTGGAGTGCCCATTTTCGCCACTCACGCGCCTTACGATTTGACGTTGCGCGAATACGTGACGATTGTCCCGACACTCGCGGCAGCCTTGCGTAGGGTCGAAGCGAGCTCGCGGACGAGACGTCCCGAGGGCATCCTCATTGATCCCCATGCGTCGGTGGAGGAGGCGCACCATAGTCTCGAACGAATTGAAGCTGCGCTGACTCGCCGAGTCGGCTCCCTCGCCCCCGCAGATGTCGTCTATCGCGGAGTGTCTGACATTCAGAAAAAGTTGGGGCTCCCTACCTGCATGCAATAGAACGGGATGGTCACTGTGTAGATGCTAAGCTTCGAAGAGTTGACAGAAGCGCGACGCTCTCTACGGGATTTTTGCCTTTTGCACGTTCCCAGCCTTATGAGCGTGCAATCGGGGATCAGCTTCAAACTTTTGCCCTCGGAAGAGAAGAATTTAGACGACGGAGAGCTGCACCACCCCACCACGACCGCCACCTGCCTGAACTCCATCTTCGACTGTCCGACCCGATACCGTGTCGGCGACATGAACCGAGCGGACCAAGCGAAGGCTAGTTTTTCCCGGGCGGCCTTTCGTCGGACAGACTGGACCTCAGAGGGCTCCGCCAGCGTGTACTGCCGATGTCGAGCCTTCCCGACGGTCATAAACCTTGCGCCCGAATACGATAAAAGTATCGAGATCCGAATCGGAGAAATCTTGGGCCAGCTTCGCACCAAGCCTGATCGTTTCGCGATAGGAGAAGCCGACGCCACGAGAGATCAGAAAGAGTGGTACCCTCCCAACGCCTTTCACACTTTCTGGACCCTCGAAGTTCTGGAGTTGCTGAAAATCAAATACAAAACCGTTTATGACCAGCTTTCTGGCTCGAACGAACTCGATCTTGAGCATAGGCGGAGCGGGATGCTTCTCTGGGGGCGGCAACGACTCGGTTTTCAGCTTGGGTTACATTCCGCGTCGCCCCAATCATCGGTGCTTGATTCCGATCAACTCGCCTGGTCACTTGCCATTTTCCTCCGTTTTGACGCCGCTCTTACGATGAACTTGGAAAACCGAGACCTCCTGAAACAGGCCTTCAAATGCCTCTTCTCGACGCAGACTGATGGCACGTGGCGGCACTACAAGCCTCTATTCCATTACCTAGAAGCCGGAAACGCGTACTGCTATGTTTTTGAAACATTCACGGCTCTTCTTCACTGCGCCTTGCTGAAGAAGGCTGAAGCCGAAATGGTTCGTGAAATACTCAAGCCCTATTGCAAGAATCTGATAGACCTGTGGCGGTACGCCGACTCCACAAAGATACCCATTGAGAACGGGTCGACCGGCAAAGAAGTGGGCTGGTGCTCTGGACACCGAACCAACGTCACCGAGCCCGAAAGCTGGGCGACAGCCAGCGTCTTCTCATATGCACAAGCGCTCCGACGACTGATAGGAATATGGTGCCGAGAGGAAGCGCTTAGCAGCCGCAAGACGCCGCGCACTCGGCAAACCGCGGGAAAGGCGGCCGCGGATATCGTCAAGCGAGGCGAAACATGGGGAACTGCCGAAACTCCGGTCTCAGAACAGCTGCTGACAATGTTCGTCAATCCGGTACGAATGACAGAATCCAGCAACAAGCTGGAACCCGATGGTCAAGTGATCCGAGAAGATCAAGCGAGGTCGGCAATCTTGTTTGGGCCGCCCGGAGCCAGCAAGACGACGCTCGTGCGGGCGCTCGCAGATTTCATTGAATGGGATTACGTCGAGATACACGCGAGTCATTTTGTGGCTGAAGGCTTACCTGAGGTCCAGAAGACGGCAGACAAAATTTTCCGGCAGCTTTCGGAATTAGATCACGCGGTCGTTCTATTCGACGAAATCGACGAGCTTGTTCGAGAACGCAATATGGAAAAGGATGCTTTTGGCAGATTTCTGACCACGAGTATGCTGCCTAAACTGGCCGAACTCTGGGAGGCCCGCAAAATTTTGTATTTCGTGGCTACGAACCACATCAACTATTTTGATAGTGCCATCATCCGAAGCCACAGGTTCGACGCTCTCATACTCGTAAGCCCTCCGTCATTCCGAGCTAAGACGGAAGAGCTTGTGCGACTGCTGTCCGAAGTGCATGGGATAAGCGATATCCGCTTCGAAATAGTAGAGAGCGACGTACAGCAGAAGCTCGACGCAATCGACACAGCCGCAAATCAGAATAAGAAAGCCGGAGATTGGGGGAAAGCCGCGCTCGACGACGAGCATATGCTGGCAAAATTTGCTCTGCTACGCTGGGACGAACTCAACGAGCTCGCATACCGTTTGGCAAGCATCCTGTCTTCAAACAAAGCCACCCCGATCAGGGTTGATGCAAATCTACTACAGCAGGCCTTGAAGCAAATCGACGATTCTGAATGGCGAAAGAACCAAAGCTACCTAGACTACTTACGAGATAGGCGATCGGAACGCCGAGATTACCAGATGCTTAACGTTTGGGAGGTCAAGAAAGGCGACAGCGACTGCCCCCCAGAGGTATTAGAGCAGAATGGCTCCAAATGGCTCCCCAAGGCTGCCGACAAGCTGAGCGACATAAAGATTGCTGGATTCGACCTAGTTCCGGCCCCGCCTGGCGGCGTTGAGATCCGGGATATGAGGCCGAAGTGAAGCTTACAAATGAGGCTCGGCGGGCTTCTGAAGGCGGCGGTTCGGTTCCTTCGCCTGAATCGCTCTTGTCATCACGTGACTCGACCTTAGCTCGTGTAATAGCATCCGAATCCTGCCGCTGGCCGATGTGGCCGAGTGAAAACCCAATCTGGGGGCTCGTTCGTATTGTGATGGCGCAGCAGATATCTACACGAGTCGCCTGCCGCCTTGCTGAGAGCCTTAAGTCAGCACACCCGGACGTCACAGACCCATCCCCAGCTTCGCTGCCGGAAGTTGCGCACCTCCGAGCGATGGGCCTTCCCGGGCGCCGAGCCCAATGCTGCGTCGCGATTCTGCAGGGTTCAGCCGAGATTCGTGCCAAGGTGCAGCAAGGCCAACCATGGGAAGAAGCTTTAGCCGGCATCAAAGGCATCGGCCCCTGGACGCTGTCAGTATTCCGCATCATGGTCCTCCGAGAACCCGACGTGCTTCCCCTGGGCGACGTGGGACTGGAACGCGCTATCGCAAACGTCTACGGAAAAGGTCGCAGCGTCGAGCGGCTTGCCGAGAAGTGGCGTCCATTCCGCTCCGTGGCCTGCTGGTACCTTTGGCGCACCCTCGGCAACGAACAACTGGGCTAATCTCCGAAGCTATAGTTGTTGAGTAAATGTTAGCTGTAATGAAATGACACGTTGCCCACAATTTACAATCAAAGATTCATGCACCCCGCCCGCATCGCCGAACTGCTCCAGCCCTTCCTCCAAGATGCCAACGACCAACGACCGCTCTTAGCCTGCCCTGAGCCGAGCGAAGGGACCAACGACGCTCTCTACCAACGTATATCGACATACATCCATATACTCCAGCGCTGGAACGCCCGCATCAACCTGACCGCCATCCGCAGCGAAGAAGAAATTGTAACCCGCCACTTCGGCGAATCCCTCTTCGCCGCCCGCCATCTTTTCCCCAAGGTTTATCCTGTGTCTTCCTCTGTGGCCCCTGTGTTGAAAGGTTTTGACTCTGCCGAAGCCCACAGCCCGAAAGCCGAAGCCCGCGTCGCCGACATCGGTTCCGGCGCCGGCTTCCCTGGCATCCCCATAAAAATCTGGGAGCCCAACCTGGACCTGACTCTGGTCGAATCCAATCACAAGAAGGCCACATTCCTCCGCGAAGTAGTCCGCGCCATTACATTGACGAACGTCGATATACAAAACGTCCGGGCCGAGACTTTGCCGGACTCATCGTTCGGCCTGGTAACCCTTCGCGCCGTCGAGCGCCTGACCAATCTTCTCGCTCAAAGCGCCGCTTTGCTGACGCCCGGCGGACGCCTCGCGCTCCTGATCTCCGAATCCCAACTGAAGCCTGTCATTTCGGAACGAATCAATTTACGCTGGGATCCGCCCATCCCTCTCCCGAGCTCCAAGAATCGCATCTTTCTAATGGGCCACGCGAACCAGGAAGGTAAACGCGGCGAGGGAATCGCGGGCAGAGCCGTTTAGAAAGCTTGACCCTTCGCGAAAAACAATTTCTTCAACGGAAGGAAACCTGCCAAGTCCCGCAGAAATCTCCAGATGTTCCGTCCGGAACATTCCTTGCTGGGAAAGAATGAAAGGAAAATGTTCCGCCCGGAACATTGCCATTTTTGCACACGTTTTCAACTTCTTGCCCGAAGTTTGGTCTTGCTTGGAAATAGGCAGAGAACTATTCTCCAGAGAGCTCGCGATTCTTCGACAAATTTATGGGAAGAGTTATTGCGGTTGCCAATCAGAAGGGCGGCGTCGGGAAAACTACGACTGCCATTAACCTGGCTGCGTCTTTTGCGGCTGCTGAAGTGAACACGCTGCTGATCGACGCCGATCCGCAGGCGAATGCTTCGAGCGGGCTGGGGATGGTAAAAGATCCGGACCGGGTTTCGACTTATCATTTGCTCTTGGGCGAAGCTTCGGGTGAAGAGGCTCTGGCGACAACCCAGCTGGAGCAGCTCTGGATAATTCCGTCGCATAAGAATTTGATTGGGGCGAACATCGAACTGGTCGAGGCGGATCGGCGCGAGTTTCGGTTGCGCGACGCGATTGCTCCGCTTCGGGATCGCTTTCAGTACATCGTTCTCGACTGTCCTCCAGCCTTGGACCTGCTTACGCTGAACGCATTGGTGGCGGCGGATTCGGTGCTGATTCCGATGCAGGCGGAATATTTTGCCCTGGAGGGAATCAGCGAACTTCTCGACACGGTGGAGCGGATTCGCGCCGAGCTGAATCCCGGGCTTGAGATTGAAGGCGTAG
>Ga0302319_10022377_pt1 | contig 11339 bp, 8 predicted proteins | sample Bog_T0_2_FD_203319 | JGI IMG/M metagenome (GOLD analysis project Ga0302319, IMG submission 203319) | Peat permafrost microbial communities from Stordalen Mire near Abisko, Sweden - Bog_T0_2 | ecosystem: Environmental > Terrestrial > Soil > Wetlands > Peat | place: Sweden: Abisko, Stordalen Mire...
GCCAGCCGAGCAGTTGACGCACGAACCCTTCGACCGAAGCGAGGCGCGCGCTTCCGTTGCGGTACGCCCGTTCCGCCCGCTCGCAGAGTTCGAGCGGGTGCAGGAGGCCGACGTTGATCGCTGCCGAGAGGCGCGAGTGATACAGCCGAGGCTCGCCGCTCACCATCGCATCTTCGTAGGGACCGAACAGATCGAGTCGCGCCGAAAAGAATTCGTCGGCAAAGGCCAGGGCATCGGCGCGGGTCGTCGGGAGATCGAAGTTCGCCGTCGAGCCCGGATGGCCGGGAAAGTGCGCGTCCACGAGCGCGATTGCTTCTCGCACCCTCGGGCGATCCGGCACGACGGCCGCTGCGGGGAATCGCATGTTCTTTTTCGGCGGGACCCGGTTCTGCTTGTCGAAATTCCAAGCGCCACCCGCCGGCACGTCGCCATCCATGAGCAAGCCGGTCTTGCGCCGCATGTGACGGTAGAACGTCTCCATCGTCACGCGCTCGCGTCCGCGCCGCATGAGGTCGTCGAAGTCCTGCGGTGTCGAAATAAAGTTGCCGTGCGGCACGACGTCGATCGTGATCCCGAACGACGCGACGAGCGCACACAAGCGCTCGGTCACACCGAAGTCGGATTGCGACATCATCCGCACGCACGCGGGCCGGAAGGCGGCAATGTGTTCCGCCCACGGTCGCTCGAAATCGTCGCGCTCGGCGAAGTAGTCGACCTGCCATCCGCCGCGCCGGAGATCGTCGGCAAAGCCTCGCATCGCCGCGAAGATCAGAACGAGTTTCCACTTATGGTAGGGCCGCTCGCGCGCCCACGCCAGCGATTCGATCATCAGAATCCGCACCGACCCCTTGTCGGCGCCCGTAAGAGCCGGGTTCCGATCGGTGAGCTGGTCGCCCGTCACCCAGATCGTCGTTTTCGGGGCTCCCACTCAACGCTTCCCACGCGCGCATGCGTGGTAGCGTTCGCCGGCAGTCTCAGCGTAGCTCATGCAGTCGCTTGGACGCCGCGTTTTTGGAGGAAGCATCCCGGCAGTTCACTTGAATCACCGTGTTCGTCAGGTCGAACGCGAAGTGTGTGCAAGCCGCGGATGAGAGGTTGCGAATTGCGAACAATCTGCATCGGTCTTAGCGCGTGGAGCGCAGTCTGTCGCATGCTGGGACGGAACGCGTCGGCTGAGACGAGAAACGTCGGAAATGCTCATTCAGGAGCCGGACGGGTCTAGGCCTACGCGTGATACCATCACGAGGGTCGCCTTCATATGAGACGACCATCGGATCACAAAGTTGGTGAAAACGGCATCGTGCTACGCCCGAGCGGACCCTTTGGACCGAGGATCGATATTCCAGCGGGTGATGCGAAATTAGTTGAGACCCTTCACTATCCTCCAAACGACAAATCGGTCCCATACACATTACCGCCTGCTACGACAATCGACGCATCCGAATTGCGAGCGCCACTTGCCAGTGAAGTGTCGGCGGGATTCGACTTCATCACATTACAGGGTTTCAAAGATGTGGGTCTCGATAGCATTTGCATGTGGGATCGTGACGGAAACGGCTTGGAGTTCTACTCTCGTTTGGTTGAATTTTCCCATGAGGGCGCGTACGGCGGAGCGGGGGTCCTATGCGTTGGATACGCAGAACCAAACCTGGGTTCGATTCGAAGAATCGCTTTGCCCGCGGACTTCTCAAGCTCAATCCAGGCCTTGGTGCTGAGCGTCGTCGAGTTCGGCTTGAAGTTCGAGTCCGGCCTGATCCTCAAAAGCAGGATTGGTTCGCACATCACAATGGTTAGCGGAGCGTTTCCATTCACTATTGAGATATCGACATCGTTTAATGATGACGTTGCTCAATTATCGTATCGCAGGGGTGGACACTTTCAGCCCGAGCGCGAACTCTCAGAGTACTCGCAGGAGCCTCTCCGCGAGAATAGGCAGTAGTGCCATAAGGAATCTGGCAGCGTCGGTTCTGACGCCGGTTCCGCCTATCCGAGCCACGCGACCGTCTGCAACCACGTCGATTCGCAAGACGACTGAACCGCACTCATGACGCTCTAAGCTCAATTCGGTGCGAGACGCCGTTCGAGGGAGCGTGCGTATCCGCCGAAGAGCCCGAGTATCGGAGGCAGGACACCGGCGAGGACCAGTCCCCACATCGGATACGTCGACTTGATGCTCATCATCCAGTAAAGCCTCAGCCCGACGAAGAGATACGAGGACAGAATCCCAACCAAAAGTTCGTCCCGGCCGGCGATGAGGGCCGCGAGGTAACCTTCGAAGATCGAACAGAGACCTGCGATCACGAACGCCGACACGAAAAAGAGCCCGGCTCCCGGCTGCAGCGCGGATTTGATGACCGTGTCCATCGCGTTTACATCTGCAGGGCGCATAAGAACCACGAAGGCAATCACAAGGAGCGCCACACTGACGTAGCAGGCGACGACGCCTGCCGCGCCCGCCAATAAGAAGCCGATCAACGAACGCACATCCATATCTCGGCGTGGCCTCCGGCGCGTGCAGGTTGAACGTGCGGCGCCCAGTCACCAGACTGTGTTTGAACTCTGAGCCCTCGATGGGGATTGAACCCATGGCCTCATCCTTACCAAGGATGTGCTCTACCACTGAGCTACGAGGGCGGCGCTCTACCGTTATTTCGCGTTTCGCGCGGTCCCTGCAACGACCACGGCGCCGCGCGGGGCCCCGGGGGGGCCGCTCCGCGCAGGCGCGAATCGCGCCAGCGTGCACGCCTCGGGAGATGCCATCGAGCACCGCACCCCCCTCCTGCCCACCGGAACGGTCACGTTTCTCTTCTCGGATATCGAGGGGAGCACGGTCCGCTGGGAGCGCGCGCCCGCGGCCATGCAGGAGGCGCTCGCTCGGCACGACGGTCTCTTGCGCGCCGCCATCGCTGCGAACGGCGGGCACGTTTTCAAAACGATCGGCGACGCGTTCTGCGCCGTGTTCTCGCGCGCCGAGTCGGCCGTTGCGGCTTCCGTCGCGATCCAGCAGGCCCTAGCCGCAGAAGACTTCCGCGCCGTTGACGGCGTGCGCGTGCGCATCGCCCTGCACTCCGGCACCGCCGACGAGCGCGACCGGGACTACTTCGGGCCCGTCGTCAACCGCGTCGCGCGACTCCTCGCCGTGGCGCACGGCGGCCAAGTCGTCGTCTCCGGCATCACGGCCGACCTCGCACAGGGCGGCCTCCCTGCGGGCGCGACCCTGCGCGACCTCGGCGAACACCGCCTCAAAGACCTCACCAACGCCGAGCGCGTCTACCAACTCGTCGCGCCCGGACTCGCGGACGAATTCCCGCCGCTGCGCTCCCTCGGATCGCTGCCGAACAATTTGCCCGTCCAGTTGACGTCGTTTGTCGGGCGCGACCGCGAGGTCGACGAAGTCGTCGAGCTGATCGGACGCTCGCGCCTCGTCACGCTCGTCGGAACGGGCGGCGTCGGCAAGACGCGCGTCGCGCTGCAGGCCGGCGCGAACCTGCTCGAAGCGTTTCCCGACGGCGTGTGGCTCGTGGAACTCGCGCCGCTCTCGGATCCCGCCTTCATCCCCCGCACCGTCGCGGCCGCGCTCGGCACCACGTTACCGCAAGACGGCGACCAACTCGCGGCGCTCACGGCGTTCGCACGCGCGAAGAAGTCGCTCGTGATTCTCGACAACTGCGAGCACCTCGTGCACGACGTCGCCCAAGGCGTCGCCGCCGTTCTGCGCGACTGTCCGAACGTCTCGCTCGTGGCGACGAGCCGCGAACGCCTCGGCATCAACGGCGAACAGGCGTACCGCATGCCGACGTTGCGCGTTCCGAAGGTCGCCGAACTCGACGCGCTCGATGCGGAGAGCGCACTCGCGTTCGGATCGATCGCACTCTTCGTGGATCGCGCGACCGCGAGCGACCATCGCTTCGCGCTCACCGACGACAACGCACGCGTGGTCGGCGAGATCGTGCGCCGCCTCGACGGGATCGCGCTCGCGATCGAACTCGCAGCGCCGCGCGTGAAAATGTTGAGCCTCGCGCAACTGCGTCAGAAACTCGACGAGCGATTCCGGTTGTTGACCGGCGGCAGCCGCGAAGCACTACCGCGCCAGAAGACCATGCGCGCGCTGATCGATTGGAGCTACGACCTGCTGGACGAGCGCGAGCGCGCGCTCTTCCGACGGGCCGGAATCTTCGTGGACGGGTTCACGCTCGAAGCGGCCTCGACGGTCGCGAGCGACGACACGCTCGACGAGTTCGACGTTCTCGATGCCCTCTCGTCGCTCGCGGACAAATCGCTCGTCGGCGCCGAAGTCTCCGGCGAAGCGACCCGCTACAACCTCAACGAATCCACGCGCGCGTACGCGCTCGAGAAGTTGACGGAAGCCGGCGAACTCGACGCGCTCGCCCGCCGTCACGCGGCGTACTTCTCCGGCGTCGCTCGCGCGGCGGATCGCGAACGCGAATCCTCGGGCGTCGAGGATGCGTTGACCGCGCTCGTACCCGATCTCGAAAATCTTCGCGCTGCGGCAACGTGGGCCGTCGAGGGCGATCCGGTCACGGGCGCGGCGATCGCATCGGTGGCGAACGGCGCCCTCTGGGAGCTGAGCGGCGTGCGCGCCGAGTGGGGCCGGCGCCTCAACGCACTCGTCGCGAAGCTGCCGAACGACGACGCCACCAGCCGTGCCTCGGCCTTCGGCACGCTCACGTACCTCTACGCCGCCGGAAGCCGGTTCGAGCGCGCCGCGGAATGCGGTGAGGTCGCCGTCGCGAGCGCACGCGTCGCGAACGATCCGGCGCTGCTCGCGCGCTCGCTCGCGCTCTTCGCACAGGCCGCGACGATGATGCGGCGTTTCGACGACGCTGCAGCGGCGCTCGACGAAGCGGAAAGCCTCGGCGTTCGCGACGCGCGGGCACGTTCGCGCGTCGCCGCGTCGCGCGCGCTGCTCGCCTCGATGCGCGGCGACGTGGATGGAGCCGCACGCGCCGCGGAAGAGCAACTCGCGATTGCGCGGGCGATGCGGAGCCGGCCGGCCGAAGGCCTGGCCCTCCTCAACCTCGCCGACATCGAGCACGCGCGCGGCAACACGGAGCGGGCGATCGCGCTCGTGCGCGAGACGATCGCGGGCGAAAGCTGGAGTTCGCTCGGCGGCGATACGCAAGCGTTCGCCTACGGCAACCTCACGGCATATCTCGCCGCGGTCGACGACGTGCCTGCGGCGCTCGCCGCAGCGCGCGAGGCGATGCGGCTCACGAGTTCGGCCGACCTCGAAAGCGCGACCGTCGCGTGCGCGCTCGAACACGCGGCGCTCGCCATCGCGCTCGACGGGCGCATCGAACCGGCCGCCGTGATCGCGAGCTACTGCGCCGCCACCTTCGCCTGCCACAAGTTCGAACGCGACGTCACGGAGCGACGCACGCACGAACGGCTCGAAGCGATCTTGAACGAACGGCTCGGCGCCGAAGAACGCGGACGGCTCGCCTCGCGCGGCGCGTTCTTGCGCGCACACGATGCCTTCACCGAAACGGCCGCGCACCTGAGCGCGGCCGCGCTCGACTCGGCGGCGCTCTAAGCGGCTGCGGAAAACCCGATTACGGCGAGATCAACTTCGCCTGCGGCTTCGGTGTCGATCTGACGATCTTGCCAATTCCCTTGCCCGTCCCACCTTGGCCCAGCGTCTTGGGCTTCTTCCTCTTCTTGCCCTTCGGATTGTAGGCAAGCTCGCACGACCCGGCGACAGCCGAAGACGCTCCGCACGACGACGACGCGCCCGCCACGGGCGGCAAAGCGCAAAGTGCGCTGGAAAACGCGATGACGAGTCCTACTGCACCGAGGACACTCGACCTCATATTTGACCTTTCAGGACGGGGGGCGCAATCTGCGTTTCTGCTTTGCGGGTCCGAAGCCATCCCCGTCCCGGCGAAGTCTCTGGCCGACGGTACGCCGACCTGCCACCCGTTCTCGCTAGGTTGAGGGCGCCTAGCGGATACGCGGCAGCTTGACGAGCTTGACTGCTGCGGCCAAGCCGCGGTCGTTTGTCGCGATCGGTGCCTGGATTCGTATCGCAAGTTCCAAGTATTCCGCGTCGTAGACCGAGAGATTATAACGACCCGATTACGCCGCCTCATCGCCGAACATGCTGTGACCTCACTACCGATCGTGATAGGGAGTTCACGTAACTCTCCACGGATGAAGTCGATTGTCTGGTTGAGCTTTCCCGCCAAGTGTAGACGACGTAAGACGTCCTGGACCTCCCAGCGCCAAAGAGCCGGAACTACTGCGCCTTCGCGACGACGAGATCGAGCGCGGTCGACGCAACACCGCTCATGTTCGGCAGGAAACAATCAACGGCAACGCTCGCATCCAACACGATTGGCACTAGCGCCGGCCGTTCCGAATCATTTCTGCAATTTCGTCGGCGGTTGAATCGATGCACGGATTCGCACGAATTCGTGAAGCGACATCTGCCGCATTCTGACGAATTGGGCTAAGCGTAGCGACCGGTCGTCCGTGCTTGGTGATTGTTACGACCTCGCCGCTATCGATAAGCGCGGACAGCCGATTCTTGGCATCGAACACGCCGACGGTTTTCATTTTTCTAGCCTACCATTCTGTCCAGATTTTGACACCCTCGATCCTTCACCACCGGTCTGTCACCGGAGCCCTTGGCGTTCACCGCGTCGAACGGCGTGCTGACGCTGGCATCGACGGGCACGATCCTGATCACTTCGTTTAGCACCGCGATACTGTACCTCTATCCGCTCGGCGTAACGCCGCCGGCGATCACGCCGACCCCCACGCCGACGCCCAGCCCTTCACCCGGCGTAACCTCCACACCGACGCCGAACGCGACCCCCTCACCCGGTGCAACCTCCACACCGATTCCGAGCGCGATCCCCTCATCCAGTGCAAGCGCGACGCCGACGCCGTTGGCGTGCGCGAGCAACCCATTTCCGTCGCCGACGCCGACTCCGGATCCTGGACAAACGGCAACTCCCGTGTACGGTTGTCCGCCGCCGCCAAGCGGAACGGCGGTAGGATCATATTCCTGGAGTGGGCAGAATGCCGTCGATCCGAATTGCTACAACTCGGACTGTAACGGGTCCGCGTCAGCGACTGAAATCCCTGGGGCAGTTTCGTGGTTGGCGTTCCTAACGGTTTCTACGGAACGATAACGTTCCAATGGACCTTTCAGTTCATGGGGATTATGCAGGTCAGCACGCCGGGCTGCCCGTCCGATTGGACGGTTACCGCTTTAACCAGCCTCAACGGTTCCATCGTCATTCCGCAAAGCGATTACGTCGCCAACCCCAGCCCAACCCCGGAGCCTACCAGCAGTGCAACATCGACTACCTGACCAATCCGCCTGATGCCTCTGGCTTGGCTTTTGAAACTTGGCGATTGGTCCGACAAACTAGCAGGCGGCCCGGCCGCGGCCGACCGCGTGAGTTCCGAGAGCGGTCCGCGAGAAAGCGTCGACTCAAAACGCGACGCCCTCTGCCAATGCAGCAGATCGCAATTTTCCGTCCGCCGAAACAAGTTTTGCCCGAACGGCGACCGCGAGGTGCAGATAGGCTGCATCGTACATCGTCAGGCCGTGCTTCATCGCAAGCGCGTTCGTTTCCACGTACCAGGCTGAGGCATCCGGGGGAACCGCGACGATCTCGAGACGGCCGAGTGCGGAGAGGATCGTACGAGCACGATCTTCATCGATGCGAGCGCGCCGCACGAAATGGGTGAGCGAGTTTGCAATCTCGTAGGTCCAGAGCGTGGGGACGAAGGCGCCGCAACGCTCGACGATCGTAAGCGCTTCATCGGCACGATCGTCCGTTTCGTCGTCGAGCGACCACGCGAGCGAAATCGACGCGTCGACGACGAGGCGTCCGCTCAACGGCGCCCTTCATCAATGGACGCGCGTATCGAGGCCCGGGGTACCACAATCCGGTTCCCTCGAAGCCAGCTAGCCGCTTCGGCGGCGGACCCGAATCGCGTGTCGTCAGGCGGAATGGGGACGAGCCGTGCCGCGGGTTTCCCACGTCGAACGATCTCGATCGTCTCACCCGAGGCCACGGCATCGAGAAGTTCCGACAATTTGTTCTTGGCATCGTACGTGCTAATCTGCCGCATGCATCATGCTAGCCAATTAGCTAGCCAAATGTCAAGGTCAGGAGCGCACGGGGGATCGAACCCGCGATTTCTGCGTGCAAGCCAGCCGAAACCCTCGGCGTTCGCGACGCGCGAGCGCGTCCGCGCGTCAAGCCTCTTCCGCGTCTCCCCTCTTCGGTGCACGGCTACGTGGAATGAGCCGGACTTGCCGCGGAACTCGCGTTCGCGCGGTCGACGCGCAGTCGGCCCGAGTCCTCATCGGATGCGCTGCAACGTCGCGAGCTTCACCGCTGCGGCCAGGCGATTGGAACTAACGGCGGCGGTTCCGAATCATTTCTGCAATTTCTTCGGCGGTTGAATCGACGCCGGATTCGCACGAATTCGTGAAGCGACATCCGCCGCATTCTCAATTGGACTAAGCGTAGCGACCGGTCGCCCGTGCTTGGTGATTGTTACGACCTTGCCGCTATCGATAAGCGCCGACAGCCGATTCTTGGCATCGAACACGCCGACGGTTTTCATTTTTCTAGCCTACCATTCTGTTCTAGATTTTTGACAACCTCGCCGCCGTCGCGACGCGGCTTTTTCGTGGCGCCGCCGGCAGAGGTAGCCGAGTTCTTCCTTCCGGCCCACAGACGATCGGCAACGCACGTGGTCAGACGATCATGCTCCCCGGTAGGGTTTTCCCCCATACTACGCTTCTGCCGGAATTGCTACGGTGCCCTCGGCCGCCGTCGACATCGTTTGTCGTCGGATCGGCCACGGGCTACGCGATGAACGGCGCTGTGCGAACGAGGAAGGGAAGCAAGATCGTGATAATCGCGAGACAGGTACGGCGGCTCCAAAAGAGCGCGCGACTCCTTTTTCTGATGATTCCGACACTCTCCGCCGTCGCCGCGTGTTCGGGCAGCGGCGGGACCGCGACCGCGCCGATTAGCGTAACGCCGACCTCGGCAACGAGCTCCACCTGTTTCACGCCGAGCACCGCGACGCAGAACGTGGCGCTGCCGAACACCGCCGGCTTCACCGGAACGCTCACCGTCGGCGCTTTTCCGGCGGCGGGAACGTCGTGCGACGTTACGGTCACGGTGGCAACGGGGGGCGCTGTCGTCGCGCCCGCCGCGATCGATCGCGCCGCGAGGGCGGTACCGGCAGGCGGGGTGCGCCACGCCGCTGCGAGCGGAGCGCCGCTCTTGAGCATCACGCTCGACAACGCGTTCACGAATAACGTCGCTATCACGGGCGCCGTGCTCAACACGCCGGCGAATCTGAACTTCCCCGACGGGACATATTACGCCCTTGTTTCCTTCCCCCTCGGTCAGCCACCGGAGACTCTGGCGTTCACCGCCTCGAACGGCGTGCTGACGCTGGCATCGACGGGCTATATCATGATTACTTCGTTTAGCACCGGGACGCTGTACCTCTATCCGCTCGGCGTAATGCCGCCGGCGATCGCGCCGACCCCCACACCGACGCCGAGCACGACCCCCTCACCCGGTGCAACCCCGACGCCGACGCCGACCGCGACCCCCTCTGCCGGTGCAACCGCGACGCCGACGGGTTCGGCGTGCACGAACGACCCATATCCGACGCCGGCGCCGATTCCTGGCGCGTATGGTTGTCCGCCGCCGCCCGATGAAACGGTGGTAGGATCATATTCCTGGAGCGGACAGAACGCCTTCGATCCGAATTGCAACAACTCGGACTGTAGCGGGGGTCCCGCGTCTGCGAATGAAACCATGGGGGGCCGTTTCGTGTTCGGAATCCCTAACGGTTTCTACGGAACGATAACGTTCCAATGGACTTTTCAGTACATGGGGATTACGCAGGTCGCCACGAACTGCCCGTCCGATTGGACTGTTAACGCTACAACCAACCTCGCCGGTTCCATCGTCATCCCGAAAACCGATTACGTCGGCCAAAATCAGCCCAGCGGAGTCTACCAGGGATGCAACATCGGCTACCAGACCCTGCCGCCTGGTGCCTCTGGCCTCGGCTATGACAACTTAGGGATTGGGCCGTCAAACTAGCCTGCGGCCTGGCCGCGGTCGACTGCGTTAGTTCCGAATCGTTTCCGTGTTCCGTGGTCGAATGGCTAGCTTTAACAACCGGATTGGAGCGGCGGGCGAGAAACCTTCGGAATTAGCCGGTCAAATTTCCCCCGATCTGGAGCGGGCGGCGGGAATCGAACCCGCAACTTCTGCGTGGAAGGCAGAGGCATTACCATTATGCAACGCCCGCGCGGTCTGGTGGGCAGGGCTGGATTCGAACCAGCGTACTGCGTTGCAGAGCAGATTTACAGTCTGCCGCCTTTAACCACTCGGCCACCTACCCGTGCCAGACCGGCTTTGGTTTGCGAGCCGGAGGCGGGCCTCCTCTCGTGATTTTCTGAGCCGACGATCGGATTCGAACCGATGACCTTGACTTTACAAAAGTCCTGCTCTGACCAGCTGAGCTACGTCGGCGCGTCGTTCGCTCCGTTGCTGATTGTCGGCCGACGCTCGCTCGTCCTCGAACGCGCCGAAGGCGCCGCGAAACTCGCGACGCCTTCGATACGGACGGGAGCGGCTGCTACGGCAGCTCGATCTCCGCGAGGTTCTTCTCGATCTTGCGCTTGACGCGCTGGAGCGCGTTGTCGATCGATTTCACGTGGCGGTTGAGGTCGCGCGCCATCTCTTGGTAGCTCTTTCCCTCGAGATACGACAACAGCACCTGCGACTCGAGATCCGAGAGATTCTCTTGGATGCGCTCCTTGATATCCTCGGAAACCTCTTGATTGATCACGAGCTCTTCGGGATCCGACGTCTTCTGCGACGCCATCACGTCGAGGAGCGTCCGCTCGCTGTCTTCGTCGTAGATCGGCTTGTTCAGCGAGATGTACTGATTGAGCGGAATGTGCTTCTGACGGGTCGCCGTCTTGATCGCGGTGATGATCTGCCGCGTGATGCAGAGTTCCGCGAAGGCGCGAAAACTCGAGAGCTTGTCGGCCTTGAAGTCGCGGACGGCCTTGTAGAGGCCGATCATCCCTTCTTGGATGATGTCCTCGCGATCGGCCCCGATCAGAAAGTAGCTTTTCGCCTTGATGCGGACGAAGTTCTTGTACTTGTTGAGCAAGAACTCCATCGCGAGATTGTCTCCGGCCTTGGCGGCTGAGACAAGGTCCTCGTCGGCTCGCTCGTGATAGTCGAGCCCGTCCGGCGCGCTCTGCGCAAGCGCCATTTTTATTGGTCTCCCTTGGGTTTCGATACGGC
>Ga0302319_10022378_pt1 | contig 11339 bp, 9 predicted proteins | sample Bog_T0_2_FD_203319 | JGI IMG/M metagenome (GOLD analysis project Ga0302319, IMG submission 203319) | Peat permafrost microbial communities from Stordalen Mire near Abisko, Sweden - Bog_T0_2 | ecosystem: Environmental > Terrestrial > Soil > Wetlands > Peat | place: Sweden: Abisko, Stordalen Mire...
TGATTCGTTTGCGCCTCAACGCTTCTTCTTCGCACGTTTTGCTTCCTCGGCGCATTTGGCGGAAAGCATCTCCATTACCCTGACAATCCGTTTTTGGCGGGTCTCGGGCTTTTTCGCCTCGCCAATCCATTTAAGATACTCGTGCTGATGCGGTCCGGTGCAGCCGGCAAAGAAATCGGCCAGCCCGGCCTTTTTAAGCGCTTCAGTGAAATCGTGTGGAAAAGGGGTCAACATCATGGTTCGTTTTTCATGAGCGTTAGGCATTTTGAGCGAAGATTGTCAAAAAAATGAACCATGCTATGGGCTGACCCTTTTCCTTTTCTTGGTTCGTTTTCATAAGAGTTTCGCACGTTGAGCGCTGAATGTTTTGCGGAATTGCTCTCAACGTGGCCGGCGCAGGCCACAATTTGCGCCTTAACCTTGTGTGCCCAACAGCATTTTCCGGCAATGAAACCCCTCCGCATGGAGCGTAGGCGAGGCCGCTTCCATGCCGCGCAAACGCATCAGACCATTGAACAAATCTTCGGAGAACCAATGCTTGTTCCGTTGCGTGACAAAGTGGTCCATTAACAACCGCACCTTCCGGCGGCGCACGGCGTCGGACAAGGGAACAAAAAAGTTGGGTGACTGCAAATCCCCATCGTACTTGGGAATTTCGTATTCCAGGATGAGATGATTGCGGAAAGTATTCCAGGTCAGTTCCGACGCCACGCGGTGGTCCTGGTGGAGGTCGTGCCGGAAATGGGTGAAAACAACGTCAGGTAGAAATGCCTGCTTCAGTTCTTCAAAGTATTCTTTGACCTCGCCCCCGAGATAAGGCAGAAAACCGTCGCGGAAGTTCTTCACGACGATGGTTTTGTTTTTTACACCCTTCAGAAAAGCCTTCGCGCTTTGCCGCGCTTCGGTCGCCCGTTTGTCGTTCGAGCACAAGACCACCCAGTAAATTTCAATCTCCTTGGCGCCGGCTGCCAGTTGCAGAATGGTTCCCCCACAGCCGATTTCGATGTCATCGCTGTGCGCGCCGATGCAGAGAATCCGTTTAACCGGGTCGAGACGGCAGGTAGTCATGAGTTAATAGGCCAGCTTGTTTTAAAACACCATTACTTCCGGGATGGGCACCACGAATTTTCCGCCCCATTGGCGGATGTAATCGAGCTGCCGGGCAATTTCATCCTTCAAGTTCCAGGGCAGAATTAATACATAGTTGGGGCGGGTCTGCTGGATCATGTCGGGCGCGTAAATCGGAATATGCGTGCCGGGCAGGAACTTCCCATGTTTGTAGGGATTGCGATCCACCGTGTAGTCAATAAAGTCCGAACGAATGCCGCAGTAATTTAACAACGTGTTCCCCTTGCCCGGCGCCCCGTAACCGGCCACGGTTTTGCCGGCCCGCCGCGTGGCTATCAGAAACTCCAGCAGTTTGCGTTTGGTTTCCTTCACCTGTTCGCCAAACGAGGCATAGGTGTCCAACTGCTCGAAGCCGAGAATATGTTCCCGCAAACGCAAACCCTCCACCTCCGGTGTGACCGGCTTGCTGCCGTCTTCGGCGTGGCGGGCATAAATCCGGAGCGACCCGCCATGGGTCGCCAGCTCTTCGACGTGGAAGACCGTCAACCCATGACGGGCAAAGGTTTTTTCCGCCGTTAAAAAAGAGAAATAACTAAAGTGCTCGTGGTAAATCGTGTCAAACTGATTTGCCTCCATCAACCGCAACAGATGCGGAAACTCCATCGTGATCACGCCATCCGGCTTCAACAGCAGCTTCATGCCGGCGACAAAATCATTCAAATCCGGGACGTGGGCCAGAACATTGTTGCCGAGCAAAAGATCGGCCTGCCTGCCTTGGGCGAGGACTTCCCGGGCAGTTTCGACCCCAAAAAAGCGCACCAGCGTCGGGACACCCTTTTTAATGGCGTGGGGCGCGATGTTGGCCGCCGGGTCAATACCCAGCACCGGGATTTGCTTATGGACGAAATTTTGCAGCAGGTAACCGTCGTTGCTGGCCAGCTCGATCACCAGGCTTTGCGGCCCCAGCCGGAGGCGTTCGGTAATCATGTCCACATACTCTGTCGCATGCTTGAGCCACGAGTCCGAGAAGGACGAAAAATATGCGTATTCCGAATAGATATGGTCAGCCGTCACGAATTCGCCCAGTTGCACCAGAAAGCATTTGCCACACACCAGCGCATGCAACGGGTAAAACGGCTCCATGTGGTTGAGTTGCTCGCGGGTGAGATAGCTCTCGCACAAGGGTGACATTCCCAAATTCACGAACGTGTGGTGGAGTGGTTCGCCACAGAGACGACACTTGCCCAGTTCAGGTTCAACTTGCATGGTTGGATTGGCTGCGGTCATGGGAAACGTTTCAATTAAAGCGGCGGTAAACCGGCTTGACCGGCCGGCCCACCAGGAATTTTCCAATGCCTTCATCAAGCGCTTTTTGATAGACGACCAGGGCTGCATGGACCGCCTCCACCGTGCGGGCGATGTCCTGGTCGGTATGCGAATAGCTCACGATGAAAGAGGGCGCGAGAATGCCGCGCTTGAGTATTTCCTGCAAAAACAAGGTCCGGAATTCCTGCGACGGGCGTTTTTCAGAATTGCGCGTTTCATAAGTAAGGCAGCAGGGTTTGCCGGCGAGGGCAAAGAATCCTTCCAATTTGGTTTCGGCAATCGCCTGCGTTATTCCGCGGGCTAGTTTTTCGCCCAATTCCCAAAGCATCTTCACCACGGGCTCTTCTTGATAGACCCGCATTACCGCCAAGGCAGCGGCCAGGGCATGAGTCTCCGCTCCGTGAGTGGTGGAAAGCAGGAAGACACGCGGCTGGTCGTGGTCCAAACCGCCCAGCCGCATAAATTCGCGGCGACCCGCCAGCGCCGATACTGAAAAGCCGTTTCCCAAGGCCTTGCCAAAAGTGGAAAGGTCCGGCACGAAATCGTAATAACCCTGCGCGCCGCCGTTATGCCAGCGAAAGCCGGTGATCATTTCGTCGAGTATCAGGAGCGCGCCTTCCCGATGGCACAGGTCGCGAAGGCCGGTGAGAAAACCGTCCGCAGGTGGGCGGCCTTTTTCCGGCTCCAAAATCACGGCGGCAATCCGCCCGGGATGCTGGCGGAACATGGCCTCGGCGCTGGCAAGGTCATTGTAATGAAATCCCACGGTAAGATCCGTAATCGCCTGCGGGATGCCGGCGTTCACCGGCGTCGTGCCCATGAACCAGTCGCCGACTGAGAAAAATGGATGGTCCTGGCAAATCGCAATCAAGTCGCGCCCGGTATGCGCCCGGGCCAGTTTGATGGCCGCGTCATTGGCGTCTGAGCCATTCTTGGCAAACTTGACCATCTCCGCCCCCGGCACCAGTTCCAGTAATTTTTCGGCGCATTCCAGTTCGATGATTGAAGGCCGGTTAAAATTGCTTCCTTTGCGGATCTCGCGCCCTACGGCTTCCACCACCGGTTCGTAAGCGTGCCCGAGGGTTACCGCCCGCAAACCCATCGCATATTCGACGTATTCATTTCCCTCCACATCCCACACATGGCTGCCCTTGCCGTGGCTGATGTAGATGGCCGGGGACTCGGGATATTGGTCATCACCTTTGGCGTAAGTGTGGCAGCCGCCGGGGATGACGCGGTGAAACCGTTTTTGCAGGTCAGCCAACCGGGGTGCATGGACATCCGTCCGCATGATCAGTGGGCCTTCGTGGTTTTCCAGATTTCCCAGGGCGCATCTCCACGGGTGTAAAGATCCGACAGTTCCTGCTGCTCCTTAAAAGTATCCATGCACCAAAAACGGTCGTATTTGTACCCCATCACCTGGTTTTTTTTGATCAAACGATCAAAGGGCGGGCCGACCAGGTCTTCCCCGTCCCGGATATAATCAAAAATCTCCTGCCGGAAGGTAAAAAAGCCCGCGTTAACGAGCAACCCGGAGGAACTGACCGGCTCGATCCCGGTCACGCGCCCACCCGCCTTCAGGCTCACAATATGAAACGTTTGAGAGGGCGGCGCGCAGACAAAAGCCGCCACCTTGCCGCTCCGCTTGAACTTGTTCAGCATTTTCGGGAGCGGCAGGTCCGTCAGCCCGTCGCTGTAATTTGCAAAAAAGTATTCTTCATTTTGCAGGAGATGCCGCACTTTGGCCAATCGCTGCCCGATGCAGGTGTTGAAGCCCGTGTCCACGAACGTGAGATTCCAGTCCTGCGTGTCGCTGGTAATCAAAGTCACATTTTTGTTGTTTCCCGAAAGCACAAAATCGTTCGAGAGACATTCATCATAATGCAAAAAGTAATCCTTGATCTTGTCCGCCTTGTAGCCCAGGCAGATGATAAAGTCCTTGTGCCCATAATGGGCGTAATACTTCATCACATGCCACAACACCGGCCGATAGCCAATGGGCACCAGCGGCTTGGGAATGTTGTCGCCATACTCGCGCAACCGGGTTCCCATGCCTCCGCAAAACAAGACTACTTTCATATATGTGTTCGCTCTCTTTGGTGAATGTTCGATCAAACCTCACAGCCACGGCCGCCTGCAACCATCCGTGCTAGGGTACGGAACGATAATAACCCGAAGGCACCGCCCCGGTGACCTGTAACGAAACCGTGCCGGAATAATCGGCGGTGCCGGTGCCCAGAGTCTGCCATGAACTTCGCAAGTTTGTCGAGGATTGGAGCGTGTAGATCTGGCCCGGCGGCCCGGCGGTGGTCAGTTGAAACAATGTGCCACCCACCTTTTTAATGCTGAGCGAACTGCCGCCGGGAGGCGGGTAATTCAAGGAAGCATCATCCAAGACCAGCGCCCAGTCATTGGAGTCCGGCGGCGTGAACGTGACCGTGCCGGACGTGGGGTAGGATCCAATTGCCGTGGCCGCCCCGGTTTGCGGATTGTACCACCAGGCGTTCGCGGTCGTTCCGGAAATATTGGTCATCGCGACCGTCGGCGTCAGCCCGTCCTGTGGGATATAAGCGACGACCGTTGCCCCGCTGGACTCGCGGGCGGTCGTAATATAATCCACCGTTCCCGAGGTGCCATAGCCCGCAGTCACCACCGAGTGGCCGGCATCAGGCACAAAGTTGTACCAGCGCCGGGTGTTCAGCAACTTGCTGAGGTAGGGAATGGTTACGGAAGCCGGCGAAAACATTTCGCTCTGCCACCCATTGGTAAAGTACCATTGGTAGGCGTTCCCAAAAAACTGACCCATGTCCCCGCTCAAAACGGCCCACCAGGCGAACTGCCGGGAATTGAGCGAGGTGATCGTCGGCCCAAGTTCGCTGGAATATTCGTAATATGGCTCGCGGGCAAATGACGCCAGCACCGGAGTTCTTTGGTAGTTGGCCAGCGACTCAATATAGGGATACAGGCTTCCGTAAGAACAGTTATAAGTGACAAAGGCGCTGTAGTAAGTCGCCGGATTCGGCCGCTGGGCCTGGGCGCTAATTAGATGGTTGGGATCCGTAGAAGCGATGCCAGCCGCTATATAATTCCAAAGACAACTGGAAGGAGCCCCCGGTTCGTCATAGTCACCCACCCCAATCCAGACCAGATTGGTGAAGTTCTTGTAGTGATTTCCAATAAACTGGCCATAGGAATAAAGCGAATTGGTCGGATTTCTCGCCATCTGGGCATACCAGCCGACTCCACCATAATCATCATAAAGTGGATAGGCAAAAACACAGATACCGTAGTACCCGGCCCGTTGAATCACCCAATCAACGTTGGTAAAGTAACGCGTGTTCCACGAAAGCAGATTGGTATATGGGGGGATTCCTGTCTGGCTGGTAAATGGAAGCTGTCCATAGAGGTTGCCATTGGAACTGATTCCGTCGGGAATGGCCAGTTCAGTAATATCCAAAAGGATGGAATTGTACCCTTGGGCACAACGGTTGCTTAGATAGTAATCCACCTCTGATGCGTTTAACACTTCCGTAAGATACCATGGACTGTCGCCCTGAATCAAAAAAGGCACCCCCTTTTGGTCCACAACATAGTGTTGGCCGGGGGCAATCTTCAAAGGATATGCCGGACCTGCGGCCATGTGTTCCGGGGCGGACAGCATTGTGAAGCTGGCCGCGACCCAAATCACGGCCAACCATCGGGAAATGCGGGAGCGATTTTTATTCGTAATCATTTTTTTAATTCTTGTCTTCAAGTTGAGTCTTCGGACGATGATCTGCCTGTTAAATCAACCGGGTTCCTGGATAAAACACATGGATTTTTAGGCCGGTATAATTCATGGCCTTAACTTCCGGAATACAAAACACTCCGTTTTCCCCGGTTTCATCGGAACTATAAAGCTCGCCACAAACGTGAATCCAGATTTCTCAAAAAAGTCGGTTACAAACCTTTTAGGCATGATTTCCGGATAAGTGCGGGTGTTGACCCCTGTTTTAAGCCACAAGGCCAGGTTGTCGTTGTCCATGCAGTCTTCGGTCATTACGTCAAATATAACCCACGCGCCCGGCCTTGTCACCCGGACTATCTCGGTGAAATAACTGCACGTCGTGAGAAAGAGGAGGCAGACAAATACCTTGTGGACCTGGACCAGGTCAATGGAGTTGGACGGCGTACTCGCGAGCGTCATCCCGTCCGTGGGCAAGGGGATGACTTTGTAGGTTTGGACCAGCCAGTCCGCCCACGGCTGCGCGGTTTCATATATCTCGTAGTGGGACGGCGTGCAGGCCTGAACCGTTTTTTCCAAAAACCTGCCCGAACCCGGGCCGATTTCACAAACCCGCTCGATCCGCTCCTTGAATACGCCCAACGCCACCAAACGGTCGTGCGTGGCCTGTGTCACACCCGGCACGTTGTGTTTGGCGTCAATGTATTCCCCCAGGGGGAGTTGGGCTTTTCTGGCTTCCTCCAAAGTTTCCTCCAGCGGGATGAACTGCCCGACATCGCCCCAGTTGTGGTCCTGCTTGGCAATCCTGACCACGTCGAAGCCAAAAGGGCGCAACGCGCGACTGGCGCCTCTTCTCACGGCCTGCTTGATAAACTGTAACATGTTTTCTTTATTTTCTGCGGGGCGGGCGAAAATCTAAATTTCGTTGGCCGCGAATTCCCTCCAAGACATAACGCGTGCGCGCATCCCGTAACACTGGAAAATTCCTGCGTATCCGTTTGAGCGCGGCCAAATCCACCTCCGCGGACAGCAACAGCTCATCCGACCCCGCCTCGCACACCGTTTCACCCCATGGATTAATAACCAGGCTTCCACCATGGTAGTCCGTTTGCGGGTCACTGCCACAGCGGTTGACTCCGACGCAATAGGCCTGGTTTTCAATCGCCCGGGCCCGCAACAATACGGTCCAATGCGCATGCCGTTTGCCTGGCCAGTTAGCGATCACCACCAGCACCTCCGCACCGCGTTGCGCGGCCATCCGGAAAACCTCCGGAAAACGCAGGTCATAACAAATGAACATCCCCACCCTGACCCGCCCCCAGCGAAACAGCGCAAGCTCCGCGCCAGGCGCGTAATGCCGCGATTCGTTGCCCGGCGAGAACAAATGCACTTTGTCATAACGCGCCACCCGCCGGCCCGATGGCGCGATACAGACCGCCTCGTTCAGCATCTTGCCCCCGGAAGCGCGGACCAGCCCGCCAAGAATATAAACACCTTTTTCCCGCGCCACTTCGCGAAGAAAACGCCCGGTCGGGCCATTCTCGCCCTCGGCCACCGCCGCCGCGTTCATGGTAAATCCTGTGGCAAACATTTCAGGCAACACCACGAGCGATCCTGGCGCAAAGTTGCGTTTGCCCAACATCGCCCGAACGCGCTGAAAATTTTCCTCTTTGCGTTCCCAGGCGATGTCCAGTTGACAACAGTAGATTTTCATCGTTTCAGTTCGCCGATGGCTCTGGGAAAATCAAGTCAGCCTTTCGGCGAGGCGCCGGCCATACTGTATCATGGGCGCTTCGATCGTATGATACAACAACACTGGGACGCATAAAACCGTCACGAGGAATACCGCCCATTGTCCCGGGCGTGGCATCCAGTGCAACGCTTGAAAAGCAAGCCAGATACAAATGAAATGGGTTAAATAAATTCCATACGAATAACGCGCAATCAGATGGGAAGCTTTGACAATTAACGGCTGTGAAATTTGTTTAAACTGGGGAATCGCCATTCCCAGCAAAAGGCAACCAATTGCCCCGCTGGCATCCGAAGGTTGGAGCAGATAAACAGTGGTGATCCCGCCCAGAAGTACCGGCCAGATGAGGGACGGCAGTTTGATTTTGGAGGTGGACATCCATTTCCCGGCAATAATGCCCGGCACAAAGTAGGGAAAGTACAAAATGAGATCCGGTATGTCGTGTCTGGCAAAACCCCCGCTATACCGCATCGCCACAAAGCCGATCAGCCACAGGCCGAACATTGCCAGGACTCCGTGGGCTGACCTGATCAATAGAAACAAGGCGGGCAACAGAAGATACATCTGCATTTCATACGGCAGGCTCCAGAGCGGCGCTGTTGCCGATTCCACGTGCGTGATGTTTTGAACGAGAAAAATATTCGAAAGCAGGCCCAGCGCATTCAACTGTACCGGCTCGAATTGGCCGTCGCGCAGGTGACCGACCGGCAAGCCGCACCATTCAACCACGCAGATGATAAAAATGCTCAGCGGCAAAATACGAAACAATCTTCGCACGAGAAAGGGCCCGAACAATCCCCTGCCCTGCCCTCGCTGCGATTGGCGTTCCAGTTGCAGGGTCAGCACAAAACTCGTATGAACAAAAAACATCAGCACGCCCCATTGGCCTAATTGATGAAAATCAAACGGGCCGCCCATCGAAATGCGAAAGAACAGGAGCAGGTGAAAGCCCAGTACACACGAAACCGCGCAGGCCCGCATGAAGTCCAGGTTTGGATAATCATTGCTGGTGCTGACGTTGGTCCGCTTTGGCGGACGCGGCAATTGGACAAGCCGGTCATATTGCACGTCCAAGTCCTGGCCAAACTTCTCCACCAGGGGACGCACCACCGCGGAAACTGCTTTCGATTCCGCAACAAGATTCGCAAACCTTTTCTGAAGTTGAGCTACAGTGCAGGCCCGCAGCTCCAAGCAAAATCGCGTTTGTTTCAACGCCTCCATGTGGGCGTCAACCTTCCGATCATAGGAAATGGCCAGCACCGGTTTGTTGAGCAGATGCGAAAGGATGATTCCGTGCAGCCGGCTGGCCACTACCAAATCAAGTTTTCCGATTTCCTGAAGCTGGGTGTCCAAGCGGGTCTGTTCCACTTGTCGCAGGCGGTCGCCCCATGAGCGGCGTCTGGGGTCCAGTTGCAACTTTGCGATCACGATGTTTACGGCCGGTTGATCCATTGACGCGCTGGTGAACAACACTACCGAGTGGCCGGCCTCCAATACCGTGGCCGCAAATTCAGCGAGCGTATCGAGATATTGTCCGTATATCCTTGAATTGTGTTCCGGCCAAACGTGAGGCGAAAGGTACGCTATCGGACTAATGCCCACCACTGGATGCTCCCGGCCCGCATCCAACGTCGCCTGTTCGTGTGCGCAGGGATGGCTGAAGGCCAGATCGGGATACACGGGATCAGCGCGGGTGAATGCGGCCTCGCGCAAGAGTTCCTTCGAGCCGAGATCGCGGTAGGAGCGATAGGCGGCCAAGCGCAGCGCCGTGTGTGCAAAAAAACGGCTCGCACCGGAGGCCAGCGTACAGACTCCCACGCTGGGGAACACCACCGGCGTGCGGGCCAACCTTGCCAGCAACGCCCATTTGAACAACGCATACGGCTGGCCGAAAGGTCCTCCCCAATAATCATCAATTTGGCCGCCACCGGACATCACGAGCAGATCCGTTTCTTTGAGCAGGCGATACGCTTGCGACACATGACGGAGTTCCCGCTCAACGCGCCTCGGAAAAGCGCCGGCAGCACGCAGGCCCCGCGTTGCCGCCGCCAGCATGCGATACAGCCACGAAACCTTGCGCAAGCATTCCTTGAGCCGCCCATAAAAACCGCCGGTTACGACGCGGGAATCCCCCTGCAATCTGGTCTGCATCGGAGCAGCAGCGCTCCCATCGCCATCCGAGCTCGCAATGGGAAAGGACGGCAGTCCATGCATTTGGCTGGTGGCGCCCGGGCGGAGCGTAACCAGACTAATCTGCGGTTCGAACAAACGTCTCCGCAAATGGTAGATCATCGCCTCTTGAATCGCGGCGTCGCCCAGATTACCGCCCGTGTACGGAGTCAGCAGGAGGATTCTCGCCCCGCCTGTAGATGCGGCAACGCGCACCTTGGGCGCGGACGGTTCCAAAGTCACAAGGGGCTTATTTTCCTGCTCCATTGTGGTCATTCAACAATCCGCTTTCTTTCAATTGACGCGCCGCAACCGCCAGCACCGCGAGGGAAATTCCGGACTTGGTGGCAATATCCAGCAACGAATGCAATCCATCCGAAAAATTCAGCACCCAAAGGATGGCTTCTTCCGTGGCCGGATTTTTTGTTCCCCCCATCTGGCGGAACAATCCCCGCCTGCCCAGTTGCGGCTCGCACTTGGGATTCAAATTCACATAGCTCCGGTTGTCCTCCAAGGCGGCGACAATTTGCAGCAATTGCCCCAATGATTCGGCGAGGCTCGCGGGCTTGACCAGGCTCAAATTGTCTGCCGACGTGTGATACTGCGGATATTTCCCATTCGGTGTGCGCATGAAACAGCCCACCGGCAGGTTAATCCCCGGCGAACAATACTGGCGCTCGTCATATCCAATCGGACTGAAATCGAGCAACTGAAATTCCCGGCCCGAATGTTGCAAAACATGCGCCGTCACGCGGTCAATCTCGGCGTCTCCCGAGCGGCTGCGTTTATAGGTAAATCGTCCCGGATCGCCCACGCAGGAAAGAACCAGGCCATGCTTTATCTTCGCCAGGTGCGCCTCGTTTAACGCCAGCCAGGTGATGGAACCAATCGTTCCCGGCATCCATAAAAACCGGTAGGAGTAACACAACGAACGGCTCGACAGATGGTGCGCCAGCCGGGCTGCGACGGCCATGCCCGATAAATTATCGTTCGCGAGCGATGGATGACAGCAGTGCGCCGATATTAAAACTTCCTCGTCTGTCGCACCGGGGATTAGTAATTCACCGTACGTCAGATGGCCCGGCTCCAGGGTCGAATCAATGCAAACTTCATACTCGCCATCGGCCAGGCCTTCAAGCTGCCGGTCGGTCAGGCAAAATCCCCAAGACTCCTTGTAGTAGGACGTGCGATAGGGAATCCACTCCGGCGAGTCAGGCAACGAAAACAAGTGCGGCCGCAATTCCGAAAGCGTCATCTTCTTTCGGATCGGGCGGCTGTAATTCACCACATGCAGATTGGATT
>Ga0302319_10022380_pt1 | contig 11339 bp, 8 predicted proteins | sample Bog_T0_2_FD_203319 | JGI IMG/M metagenome (GOLD analysis project Ga0302319, IMG submission 203319) | Peat permafrost microbial communities from Stordalen Mire near Abisko, Sweden - Bog_T0_2 | ecosystem: Environmental > Terrestrial > Soil > Wetlands > Peat | place: Sweden: Abisko, Stordalen Mire...
CTCGGCGCCAACGACGCCCTGCGCGGCACCGACCCCGCCGAAACCTACGCCAACCTCAGCGCCATTCTGGACAAACTCGCCACCGCGCACCTGCCCGTGCTGCTCAGCGGCATGGAGGCGCCGCCAAACCTCGGCGCCGCCTATGGCCGCCAATACCGCGCCGTCTTCGCCAAACTCGGCGCGCGGCCCGGCATCATTTTCGATCCATTTTTCCTGGCGGGCGTGGCGGGGGATCCGGTGCTGAACCAGGGCGACCATATGCACCCAAACGCACAAGGCGTTAAGCGCGAGGTGGCACGGATTACGCCTCTGGTGGAGAAATTAGTTGATCAGGCAAGGAAGTAAACAAGCACTTCTTTTTGAAAAAAGAAGCAAGAACTTTTGCCAATTGGTGGTCTTTTATACGAACGCCTCTATTGCACTCTGGCAAAACTCCAGCCATGCGGGAAAGTCAATTTTCCAGCCGCGGCGTAACGGCATGATTCGGCCGCTCGGTATAACAGTGCACAAAACCCCAGCTGCCAGAAAACCGTTATCGAACTGCGGCTGCCCGGGCACAGGTGCAATAACGGCAGCCAACCGATTGCCAGCGTTATAGCGCTTCAATTCTTCGGCAATCGCCAGAATGCGCTCGGGTGTGATGCGGTATTCCGCGCGATAGACAAAAATTTTGTCGCCAGCAGCCAGGTCCTCTAGCAGCTTGCGCTTCAAAAACACCATCCGTTCCCGCAACTGGGCGAACAGCACGTCGCGGTTCTGGCCATTGTCTTTGATGAACGTGTGCATCTGCAGCCGGTAGCGGCTGTCGCTGGTCAGGAACTGGCCGCGATCGTTGCTGAACATCTGAGTATATTCGGGCGCGCCGATACCTGCCAGGTCGCTGCGCAAGGCTGCGATCAAATGCGGCGCGCGCAACGAAACCCAACGGAACAGGCCCAGTGGTTCGGCGCCGAAATGCCGCTGCACTAGGCCAAACTCGCAGCTGCTGCCAAGGGATTCGAATTGCAGCATGGTCTGGCGGCGATGGTCCGATTCGGCATCCAAGCCGTCTGATGCACCTGAAACGGCCGCAAGCCCCACCTGTATCTTTGCGTCGTCCGGAAAATGCTTCAGCAGGGCCCGCCACCGGTCGCGCGCCGCTGACAAATCGCCGCGCCGCGTGGCAAGCTCGGCATGCGCGATCATCAAGCTTCTTACCTGGCGATCAACCACCACCAATTCGGCCGGCAGCGCGGCCGCAAGCATTTGTTCGGCTGCGTCCAGCTCGCCATGGCGCATCCACGCCTCCGCCAGGCCAAGGATGATAACGCGATCGACCGGGAACCGCGCGTGCAATTCCGACCAGCGGCGCGCCGCCTCCGGCCAATCGCCGAGCTGGCTCGCGGACCTGGCGTGCTGCACGGCAATCTTGCGGTGGCCAGGATAGCGCGCCACCAATTGCCGCAAGCCGGCCTCGGCCGCCGCGAAATCCGCGGCTTGCCGCAGCAAACTGATCGCTTGCAGCGCGGCCTCCGGCGAATCCGGTACATCGCCCGCCGGCGCCGGCCAACGCTTGCTGTCGGCGGATGCTCCCGGCATGGTTAAACTAGGCCGCCCGCTCCGTGATGTTTGGGATCGTCAGGCTCGATGCCGCTGATCAGGTCGAGATCCATTACGGTGCTGCCATCCTCCTCGGCGACCACGGCATCGGCGTAGCGCATGCCAAAAGCAACGTCCTGCGGCTGGAAATTTCTCAACTCATAAACCAGCGCCGCAATCGACGGATCGCGCGCTTCGAGCGACAGAAACAACCGTGCGTCGCTTTGCACCAGTTTCGCCGAATCCATGCCGTAGATCGGGCTGGTTTCGTCGATTGGGTGCATGACAGTCCAGGCCAGCGGCAAAATCGGCAATTGGCTGCGAATCAGTTTCAGCGTGTGGCTGTGACGGAACATGATGCCTTCGAGCGAGGTTTCCGACAGCAGCACGTTCAACTGGGCATGGACGTCAGCAATCAGCCCGGGCCGGCCGTTGCCGATGCGCAGCATCAGCGTCGGTGTGCCGTTATAGCGCGCCACGACCATCTTGTTGGCGATAACGAATTTGGACTTGGGTCGCGAGAAACGCACGAAAGTCAGGCCGGTCAGGATGGCGGTGAAGGCAACGCCGGAGGTGATTTCGGCGCAGGCCACGATATGGCCATAGAGATTGCCGGGATACATTTCGCCGTAGCCGACCGTCGCCAACGTTTCGAAGCTGAAGAAGAACGCTTCGGCGAAATTGCCTGGCCTGACGTTGACCACACTGCCCGGCACGAGCGTATAGAGCGCCGCGAACAGCAGGTTCACGGCCAGGTATACCCCCAGCAGCGTCAGCAGGAATTGCGGCCAGGTCAGCGTAACCGCGATGTGGTACGGATCGCGCAGATCGAAGCGCGAAATGCCTTTCGTCGTGAAGGCGTAGCCGCCTACCTGATAGCGGGCGGCCTTTTGGCGAGGGTGAAGCGGCATACCGCGATGCTAACCACAGTCGCGCCGCGCGTCACCACCTTATCCGCCACGAGGCACGTTCAAACGGAAGCGGTTCTTTTTTGAAAAAAAGAACCAAAAAACTTTTGCCACGGCGCTCGCCGGCGAGCGCCGTGGCAAAAATTTTTGCTTCTTTTTCCAAAAAGAAGCGCTTCCTTACTTCAGGCCGCTTCCAGCAGCCCCCCCGCCTGGTCGATCAGCCGCATGTGGTGGTCGGTATCGCCGAACGCGCTTTCGATCATCGTCAGCCGCTTGAAGTAATGCCCCGCGCGGTATTCCATTGTAACGCCGATGCCGCCATGCATCTGGATCGCCGCCTGGCCCAGGAAATGCGCCGAATTGTTGATCTGCACCTTGGCGGCCGAAACCGCGGCGCGGCGTTCGTTCGGCGTAGCGGCGCTGGCCATCATGGCGGCGAAATATTCCATGCTGCGCGCCTGCTCAAGTGCCGTGAACATGTCCACCGAGCGGTGCTGCAACACCTGGAAGCTGCCGATCGTGACGCCGAACTGTTTACGCGTCTTCAGGTAGTCCAGCGTCAATTCATGCAGCGCCGCCATGGCGCCAACCGCTTCGGCGCAGATCGCCGCGATGGCGATGTCGCTGACCTGATCGATCAACTCGCCGCCCTGGTCCAGCGTGCCGATGATCGCCGATTCCGGCACTTCCACACTGCCGAGGCTGATGGCAGCGCCGCGCAACCCATCCTGCGTGGGGAAGCCGCGGCGCGAGACGCCGGCGGTGGTGGGATCCACCAGGAACAGCGTAATGCCGGCGCGATCGCGATGGCCGCCGCTGGTGCGGGCGGAGACGATCAGCTGCGTGGCGGAATCGCCGTGCAGCACAACGGATTTGTCGCCTTCCAGCACGTAGCCGGCGCTGGTTTTGCGGGCCATGGTGGTGACGTCGTGCAGATCGTAGCGGGCCTGGCGCTCGGTATGGGCGAAGGCCAGGCGCGCGGTGCCTTCGGCGATTTGCGGAATGAGCTCGGCGCGGGTTTCAGCGGAGGCGCCGAGGCGCACCAGATTGCCACCCAGAATGATGCTGGCGAAGAACGGCTCCAGCGCCAGGCCACGGCCTACGGCTTCCATGGCGATCATGGTTTCCACCGTGCCGCCGCCGAAGCCGCCTTCTTCCTCGCTGAACGGCAATGCGAGCAGGCCTAGCTCCGCGTACTTGCTCCACAGTGCTTCATCGAAACCGAGTTCGGTGGCCTGGATTTTCCGGCGGTGGCCAAGGTCGTCGTAAGCCGGGCCGATGAGGCGATCGACGCTGTCTTTCAGAAGCCGCTGATCGTCACTGAACGCGAAGTCCATTGTTGCTTTTCCTTATAGTGAAGCAAGGAAGGTCTTCTTTTCTGAAGAAAAGAAGCAAAAGACTTTTACACGGCTGTCGCGGACTACCCCGCGACAGCCAAGCAAAAGTTTTTTGGTTCTTTTTTTCCAAAAAAGAACTCTTCCTTAAAATCCGAGCACTAGCTTAGCAATAATATTACGCTGGATCTCATTAGACCCCCCGTAAATCGTCACCTTGCGCATATTGAAATAGGTAGGCGCCGCCGTATCGGCCCAGCCCAAGCCTTCCGGCAGATCGTTGGCGCCATCGGGGATTTCGTCTTCCATATCGTGGTAGGGCAGCGCGAACGGCCCCGCCAACTCCAGCGCCAGTTCGGTGGTGCGCTGCTGGATTTCCGAGCCCTTGATTTTAAGGATCGAGGAAGCCGGGTCCGGCATGCCGCCGCGCGAGCGTTCGTTGGCGATGACGCGGAGCTGCGTCATTTCCAGCGCTTTCAGCTCGATTTCCACGGCGGAAATCTTGTGGCGGAAGCTTTCATTGTCCCACATCGTGCCGTCGCCCACCGGCACCTGGCGCGCCAGTTCGCGCAAGCGCCGCAGCCGCGCCTTGCTGGTGCCCACGCGGGCGATGCCGGAGCGTTCGTTGGCCAGCAGGAATTTCGCGCAATCCCAGCCGCGGTTTTCGGTGCCCACCAGATTGGCCACCGGCACGCGCACGTCGTCGAAAAACACTTCGTTCACCTCGTGCCCGCCATCCACCAGCTGGATCGGCCGCACGGTGATGCCCTTGGTGTTCATGGGCACCAGGATGAAGCTGATGCCTTCCTGCGGCTTGCGCGCCTCCGGATTGGTGCGGGCAAGAACAAAAATCCAGTCGGCAAATTGCGCCAGCGTGGTCCAGGTCTTTTGCCCGTTAATCACGTACTCGTCGCCATCGCGCACGGCGCGGGTCTTCAGATTGGCCAGGTCCGATCCGGCGCCCGGTTCCGAAAATCCCTGGCACCACCAATCATCGAGGTTGGCGGCGCGCGGCAAATAATGTTTTTTCTGCTCCTCGGTACCGAAGAACGCGATCACCGGGCCCACCATAGCCACGTTGAACGGCAGCGGCGCCGGCACGTCGTGCAGCAGGATTTCCTCGGTGAAGATGAAACGCTGCATCGGCGACCAATCCTTGCCGCCCCATTCAACGGGCCAGCCCGGCGTGGCCAGGCCGTGCTGGTTCATGATGCGCTGGCAAAGGATCATGTCCTCTTTCGAGGCATGATGGCCTTCGGCGCCTTTCTTGCGGATTTCCGCGGGGATTTTTTCGCGGAAGAAAGTGCGGATTTCGTCGCGGAAGGCGACTTCCTCGGGCGTGTAGCGCAAATCCATCGGTCTAGCTCCTGGCGGTCTGGGTGCGGGCGCGTTCTTCCTCGGCCAAAACATTGGCCAGAAGCTTGCCCACGGGGCTGCGGGGTAATTCGGGGCGCAATTCCAGCGCCGCCGGCAATTCGTGCCGGCCGAGGCGGTCCTTCAGGAATTCGCGCAACGCATCGAGCGTCAGCGTGCCGGCGCCGGCTTTCATCTTAATGAACGCCTTGGCGGCCTCGCCGCGATATTCGTCGGGCACACCGATCACGATCACTTCCTCGACGTCCGGATGCTCGTAAATCGCGCTTTCGATCATGTTCGGATAGACGTTGAAGCCACCCGAAATGATCATGCGCTTCTTGCGATCCACGATGGTGAACAGCCCGTCCGGGTCCATCATGCCGATATCGCCGGTCAGGAAAAACCCATCGACAAAACTTTGCTTGTTCAGCTCGTCCTGATTCCAGTACCCGGAAAAAATATTCGGCCCACGGATGGCGATTTCGCCCACTTCGCCGGCGCCCAGCACCTGCGTCGGGTCGCCCAATGCCACGATACGCATTTCGACATTACAGAGCGGCACGCCGATCAGCCCCGGCCGCGGCTCCACAGTAATGGGAATGCGCGATCCGGCCGCGGCGGTTTCCGTCATGCCCCAGCCGCCACGCAGGCGTTTCTGGAACAGGGCCTCCACGCGTTGGCCCACTTCATGCGGCATCGGCGCGCCACCGGAGCCCAAAATCTTCAACGACGAAAAATCGCGCTGATCGGCGCCCGGCTCGCTCAATATCGCAATCAGCATCGTCGGCACGGCGGGGAAGCTCGTGGCCCGCTTTTCCTCGATATCGCGGATCGTGGTCTGCACATCGAAGCGCGGACGCAGCAAAATTTCATTGCCGTCGGCAATGCTCAGCAGCAGGATCACGCCCAGCGCATAGATATGGAACATCGGCAGCACGCCGATGATTTTTTGCGAACCCGGCTCGGGCATTTCATCATCGCGCCAGGCGCCGTAAATGCTCGTCGCCGCGGTCAGGTTGCGGTGGCTCAGCATGGCGCCTTTCGGCATGCCCGTGGTGCCGCCGGTGTATTGCAGCAGCGCCACCTGCTCCGGATCGATCACCGGCCATGCCGCCGGCAAATCGTCGCTCAGCAGCGTTTCCAGCCGGCGTATCTTCTCGCCATAGGCCGGCACAGGCGCTTCCGGCCCGCCCCAGAACGCATCTTCACCCACCAGCAGCAATTTCGCCACGCCGAGCTCAACGAATTTCGCCGCCCCCACGCCCAGCCCGGCCAGGTCCGTGGTGATCACCACATCGGCGCCGCTATCCATCATCTTGTGCGCCAGTTCGCGCGGCGCATCGAGCGGGCTCAGATGTACCAACCGCGCACCGGCCTTCAGCGCGGCGAAGAAACACACCGTGTGCCAGGGCGTGTTGGGCAGGAACAGCGCCAGCGTGCGGCCAGCGCCCAAACCTTCCTTCAGGAAGCCGGCGGCCATGCGGTCCACCAGCCGGCCAAGCTCGGCGTAGCTGATCTTGCGGTCGCGGTATTCAATCGCCGGCTTGTCCGGCCAGGCCGCCACGGCGCGGTCCAGCAACGCCGGCACCGGCCCGGTCTCCAGCGTCATGCCCCAATCCACATTCGGGGGGTAATGCGCTTCCCATGGCTGGCGCACGCGGCCTTCGGCATGGATATCAGTGTGTTGCAGCTCGTGATGGTCCATGGAAGTTCCCTGCGGCCCGCTACCGGGCCTTTCTTGCCGCCCAAATTAGGGTATTTGCCTCAACCGTCAAACGTGAACTGGGGAGGGAACCAATGTCTACAACGAATGCCCACCATCAAGGCAGCGATCTGTCCGGCAAGGTGGCGCTGGTGGCCGGCGGCAGCCGCGGCATCGGCGAGGCCATCGCGCACCTTCTGGCCCGCCACGGCGCGCACGTGATTGTCGCCAGCCGCAAACTGGAGGGCTGCGAGCCCGTCGCGGCCGCCATCCGCGCCGCCGGTGGCAGCGCCGAGGCGCGGCGCTGCCATATCGGCGAAATGGACCAGATCGGCGAAACCTTCGCCTGGCTCAAAACCGCGCATGGTCGCCTGGATATCCTGATCAATAACGGCGCCACGAACGTGTATTACGGGCCGATTCAGGACACCGATCTCGCCGCATACCAAAAGACGATGGATGTGAATGTGCGCGGCTATTTCTTCATGAGCGCCGAGGCGATGAAACTGATGGCCACGCACGGCGGCGGCGCGATTGTGAATGTCGCCAGCGTTAACGCCGTGGTGCCCGGAATGCTGCAAGGCGTCTACTCGATCACCAAAGCCGCTGTGGTGGGCATGACAAAAGCGTTCGCCCGCGAAGGCGCGCCGCTGGGCGTGCGGGTGAACGCGCTACTGCCGGGGCTGACGCGCACGAAACTCGCGGGCGCGTTGCTGGAGGGCGAGACGGGTGAGAAATGGTCCGCCCATATTCCTATGGCGCGCGCGGCGGAGCCGGATGAGATGGCTGGCGCGGTGCTGTATCTCGTTTCGCCATCGGCCAGTTATACCACCGGCGTTTCACTGAATGTGGATGGCGGGTATTTGGTGTCGTGAGGAAGCAAGAGTTCTTTTTTTAAAAAAAGAACCAAAAACTTTTGCACGTTTGCCGCCGGCTAGTCCGCGGTAGCCGCGCAGAAGTTTTTGCTTTTTTTTCAAAAAGAAGCGCTTCCTTTCACCGTTGACCAGCGCCCCGCGATCATCAATTCTGCACCCGATCGACGCTGACGTTGGGAACGCGCGGCCAATCGTAAAAACCAGCCGCTTTCATGCGGCGCTGTAAAATTCAACCGGAGTTCCGGCAATGCTTTCCGTCCACCGCACCCGTGCCATTCTGAGCGCCGCCGCTCTGGGCCTGCTCGCGCCGCAAGCCCATGCCCAACTCACGCCTACCGTGCTCGCCTCGTTCACCGGCGCCAACGGGCAAACCCCCTTGGGCAGCCTGATCGCCGATGCATCCGGCAATCTCTACGGCACAACCTATCTGGGGGGCAGCTCGCAGCGCGGCACCGCCTTCGAGCTATCGCCCCCCGCCAAAGGTGGCACCGTCTGGACCGAGACCGTGCTGGCCTCGTTCACCGGCGCCAATGGCGGATATCCCTGGTCCAGCCTGATCGCCGATGCGGCCGGCAATCTCTATGGCACTACCTACTCCGGCGGCGCGTCCAACGACGGCATCGTCTTCGAATTATCGCCCCCAGCGTCCGGCTCCACAACATGGGGCGAAACCGTGCTGGCCGCGTTCGCCGGTAAAGACGGGGCAAACCCATTGGCCGGCCTGTTGGCCGATGCCTCGGGCAATTTGTATGGCACGGCATCGCAGGGTGGCGTCGCGGGCTGTCACTGCGGCACCGCGTTCGAACTGTCGCCACCCACCGGCGGCGGTACCGCATGGACCGAAACCGTGCTGGCCTCGTTCACCAAGGCCTTCGGCGCGGCGCCCAGCGGCGGCCTGCTCGCGGATAAGGCGGGCAAACTCTACGGCACCACACGCAAGGGCGGCGCGTCCCGCTTCGGCACGGTGTTCAAGCTGGTGCCCCCAGGCACCGGTAAAACCGCATGGACCGCGGCCAGTCTTACCTCGTTCGACGGCTACACCGCGTCGCTCCCGATCGGCGGCTTGATCGCCGACAAGGCCGGCAATTTCTATGGCACAACATTGGCAGGCGGGACCACGGGTTCAGGCGCCGTATTCGAAGTTTCGCCACCAACCGGCAAGGGTGGCACATGGACGCAGACGATACTTTTTACGTTCACCGGCCCAACCGGTAAAAGTCCCCATGGCAACCTGATCGCGGATGCGAACGGCAATCTATACGGCACCACCGCGCAGGGCGGCGCCAACGGCCTCGGCACGGTCTACGAATTGTCGCCGCCGGCGGGCGGTGGCACCACATGGACGCAAACCGTGCTGGTGTCGTTCAACGGCACCGACGGGAGTTATCCGTCGGCCGCGCTGATCGCCGATGCGTCCGGCAATCTTTACGGCACCACATCGGCAGGTGGCGCCGCTGGAAAGGGCACCGTCTACGAACTGGTGGGGGCTGGTTTCGCTACACGCAAGTAAGAAAGCAGTTCTTTTTTAATAAAACCAAGAAACTTTTTGCATGTTAGTCCGCGACAGCCTTGCCAAAAGTTTTTCGCTTCTTTTTTAAAAAGAAGCGCTTGCTTACTTTCGCCGTGGCGGCGGCGGCTGCCGGAACAATTGGTCCGCGGTCTTCTGCTGCTCCGGGCTGAGTTTCGCGTAGAGCCCTTCAAAAGCCGTCGCCAGCTTCTCGGTATTATCGGCATAGGACCGCGCGATGGCGGCGTAGGATTTCATGTTATCCACCGCCGACATGCTGGCGGCGTTCTGCGCGCGTTGCTGAAATAGCTGATTGGTGCTGGTAGCGTTGTCGCGCATGGCCTGCGCGAATGCGGTCCAGTCCGCCGTTTGCGCCGGGGTGATGGCGAGCTTGGTTTGCAGCGAACTGATGCGCTGTTCGATCGCTTGTTTCAGTTGCGCGTCGCTCGGCGCGCCGGCGCCTCGCGCGGTTATCGAAGGTTGGCCTGGGGCCTGTGCCCATGCGCCGGGAGCGGCCGCGGCCGTGGCGAGCAGCGCGGCGCCAAGTAGATATTTTATTTTCATCGTCGCTATCCTCAAGGTTTCTAAGAATCAATCACCGGTGCGCGGCGTGGCCGCTACCTTCACGGCCGCCAGCTTGTTGGAAACCGCCGCCCGCGTGCCCACCTTCGAGCCGCCCACCTTGTGGGTGACCGCCGCCCTGGGGCGCGAACGCGTGCCCACCGCCACCGAAGCCGCCGCGCTCAACACCGCGCGCGGGCTCGCTGCGAGACGCGTGCGCGCCCTCATAGCCGTGGTAACCCTCACCGCCGCGGTAGCCTTCGCCGCCGCGGTAGGCGGTACGCGCGCCCCCATAGCCATGCCGGGCGGCCGCGCCGTCATAGGCGCCGCGGCTGTGATAGTCGGCGCGGGAAATGGCGCCCCGCCAGCCATTATAGCCGCCATGCCAGCCGGCGCGGTCGCCGTGCCAACCTTCGCCGTAGCCGTAACGGCCGCCATTCCACGCATAGCCGCCGTGGCCCCAGCCATAGCCGCCGCCTTGCCAGCCCCAGCCGCCACCAAAGCCCAGGCCGAAACCCAGGCCGCCACCCCAGAAGCCGCCGTAGTACGCGTCGGCGATGTAGCCGCCGGTGATGAAGCCGTCGTTCCAAAACATCGGGTCAATCGGCGCGAACGCCAGGAATGGCGGTGCTATGGCAAAGCCGAATTCAGGCGGCGCGAAGATCTCCGGAGGCGGCCCGGCTTCGGCCACCTCGTAAGGCGGCGGGCTGACCACGATGGGCGGCGGTACGGAAGCGGCAACCAGGCCGGACACTTCCGTCGATCCTGAAGCCTCCGGCGACCCTGGAGCCTCCGGTACGCCGGACGCCTCCGGCGGCGGCGCTGTGCTGGCCGTGCCTTCAGACTCAAACGCCGGGGGCGCGATGTCCGGCATGCCCAGAACGACAGGAGGCGGCGAATCATAAATGGGGGGCGGAACGAGATAGACCGGCGGCGCCACGATCAGACCCACGCCGAGGCTTAAGCCGAGCCCGAAGCCGATACCGCCCCAGCCCCAACCGCCGCCCCAGCCACCACCCCAGCCGTAGCCACCGCCCCAGCCGTAACCGCCGTACCCCCCGCCATAACCATAACCGCCATAGCGCCCGCCATAACCGCCGCCATAACCGTGGCCGCCGTAGCCGTAGCCGTGGCCGTGGCCGCCATAGCCATAACCGCCATAACCACGGCCGCGATTGAGGCCGTCATAGCCGCGGTTTAGTCCAGCATGGCTCTGGTAGGCGCCGCGGTACGTCGCGCCGCCATGCGATACCGCGCCGCGATAGCCATTGGCGTGGGGTGCGTAACCACCGGGTGCGCCGCGAAAGCCGCCGCCCGCATAGCCGCGCGCCGGCGCGCCGCCACCATAATGCGCGCCGCCGAAACCGCGCGCCGGGGCTGCCGCGGCATGGTCGCCGCCACCGCCACCACCGCCGCGCGCCCCGCCATGCGGCTCAGCGATCGCGGAGGGAGGCGGCATGGCAACAGCCAGACACGACGCGGCAGCGCATATGCGCAGACCAAACGAGTTCATTGCAC
>Ga0302319_10022381_pt1 | contig 11339 bp, 5 predicted proteins | sample Bog_T0_2_FD_203319 | JGI IMG/M metagenome (GOLD analysis project Ga0302319, IMG submission 203319) | Peat permafrost microbial communities from Stordalen Mire near Abisko, Sweden - Bog_T0_2 | ecosystem: Environmental > Terrestrial > Soil > Wetlands > Peat | place: Sweden: Abisko, Stordalen Mire...
CAGCCCTTCGTGGACCAGCGTCCCGTCCTTTTGCACGACGCGATGCCCCTTGCGCCCGTGGCACCAATACAACCGCCCATCCGGATGCAAAAACGGCCCATGCACATCCGCGGCGTTGCCCGTGTAATCAAAGCCTCCGACGATCATCTCCCGCTGATCCGCCACCCCATCGCCCTTCGTATCCGTGAGCTTCCAGATGCCCGGCGGCGAAGCCACGTAGAGCGAGCCATTCAGCCAGCATCCGCCCTGCGGGAAAGTCATCTTGTCCGCGAAAACCGTCACCTTGTCATAGTGGCCATCGCCCTTGGTGTCGGTGAGTTGGAGAACGCGATTCGGCAGTTGCTTCTCCAGTTCGTCCTTCTTGAGATTCAAGCCCGCCGCATCGCCAATGTAGAGCCGTCCCCGGTCATCCAGGCAGCCCATGAGCGGATGCCGCACCAGGGGCGGAGCCGCCGCCACGTCGAGCGTGTAGCCTTCCGGCAGCGTGGCGGCAGGCGGTTCAGCAGGTGCCAGCCCCAGGGCCGCCAGCGAAAAAATCAGGATAAAGGGGGTAGTTTTCATGACGTGAAGAGGGCGCCCCGGAGATTGCAACACGGACCCTGCCCGGCGGCAAGTCTGCGGAATCGCAAAGGTTTCGATGAACTTTACCCGAAACGATGCCATTGCTTAGGCCGCCCTGGAAACCCATGGCGTCAAACTCGACCCTGCCCGTGAAAGCCAGACTCCCCAAATGGGCTCCAGCATCTGTGCGGACGCTTCTCGACAACCCGCCGAATCGAGATTACGGGAGGCGAAGATCAGACGCACCCCCCTCCCCAATGACTCCAAATGACAGAAACGCCGGCGTGCGATAGGGAAGGACGGGGATTCCGGTGGTGACGATTCCACAAGCTTTCGAAGCGGCGCTCCAGCGCCACCGCGCCGGACGGCTCGCGGAAGCCGAGGCGCTCTACCGCCAAATCCTCGCCGTGCAGCCAAACCACGCCGACTCGCTGCACTTCCTCGGCGTCCTCGCCCACCAGGCTGGCCGCCATGACGCCGCGGCGGAATGGATTCGCCAGGCCATCGTCCTCGACCCAAACAATCCCTTCGCTCACTCCAATCTCGGTGAAGCCCTCCGCGCGAGCCGCCGATTCGTGGAAGCCACCGCCAGCTACCGCCGCGCTCTCGAGCTCCAGCCCGCCTACCCCCAGGCCCTGAACAATCTCGGCGTCGCGCTGCGGGAGCAAGGAGCCCTCGACGAAGCCATCGCCGCCAGCCGAGGCGCCCTCCAACTCGATCCCGCCTATCCGGAAGCGCACATCAATCTGGGCGCCGCGCTCGCCGGCCAGGGGCGCTTCGACGAAGCCGTCGCCGCGTTTCGCCACGCGCTCCAAATCAAACCCAGCTATCCGGAGGCCCATAACAATCTCGGCGCCGCGTTGGCCGCGCAGGGTCAGCCCGAGAAAGCCATCGCCGAGTATCGCCGCGCTCTTGAACTCAAACCCCGCTACCCGGAGGCCCTCAATAATCTCGGCGTCGCCTTGCGGGAGCGAAACCTCCTCGACGAAGCCATCGCCGCGCTGCAGCAGGCGATCCAGTTCAATCCGGACTATGCGGCGGCTTATAACAATCTTGGCGCCTCGTTCGCCGCGCAAGGCCAGCTCAACGAAGCCATCGCCGCATTTCGCCAGGCGCTTCGGAGTCACCCGGAGCACGCCGCGGCCCACGGCAATTTGCTTTACACCCTCCATTTCCATCCCGGCTTTGACGGCAGGACGATTGCCGGGGAGCGGGAGCGCTGGAACCGGCAATTCGGCGATCCGCTGAAGCCATTCATCCTGCCGCACGCCAACGACCGCAGCCCCGATCGACCACTGCGCGTCGGCTACGTTTCGCCCGACTTTCGGGACCATCCGGTGGGGCGCTATATCCTCCCGTTGCTTCAGCATCACCACCGCGGACAGTTTGAAGTCATTTGCTATTCCGGAGACCCCCGGACCGATTGGATGACGGACCGCTTCCGCGCCCTCGCCGGGCACTGGCGCGAAACCGTCGGGATTTCGGACGCCCGATTGGCGGAGATGATTCGTGAGGACCGCGTGGATATTCTCGTGGACCTCACCCAGCATATGGCCGGCAACCGCCTTCCCATGTTTGCGCGCCAGCCCGCGCCCGTCCAGGTCAGCCTTGCCGGTTACCCGGACACCACGGGATTGGACGCCATCGAGTATCGGATCAGCGACCCCTATCTGGCCCAGGCCTCCGCCGGTGAACCAGCCGCCCGGAGCGAGCGGGTAACCTTGATCGATAGCTTCTATTGTTACGATCCTTGCGGCATGGAAGTAGCGCTCAAGCCCCTGCCCGCGCTCGAAAACGCCTCCGTCACCTTTGGCTGCCTCAACAACTTCTGCAAAGTCAACACACACACGCTAAGCCTCTGGGCCCGCGTCCTCGGCCAAGTCCGGGACTCTCGCCTGGTCATATCGAGCCGCCCCGGCAGCCAGCGGCAGCGGACACTGGACACGCTTGAGCAACAAGGAATCGCCGTGCCCCGGGTGGAGTTCGTGGATTTCCGTCCGCGGCGGGAATACATGGAGTTATATCACCGCCTCGACATCGTTCTGGACACATTTCCTTACAATGGAGGCATCACCACCTGCGATGCCCTGTGGATGGGAGTCCCGGTCGTGAGTCTGGCCGGAGACACGCCCGTATCCCGCGCCGGCCTAAGCCTGCTAACCAATCTTGGCCTGCCCGAGTTAGTCGCCCATTCTGAATCCGAATACGTGAACACCGCCACGACTCTCGCCGGAGACCTCCCGCGCCTCGCCCAGCTCCGCTCAACCCTGCGGAATCGCATGGAGAACTGCATCTTGATGGACGCCCCGCATTTCACCCGCCAGGTCGAAGCCGCCTACCGTTCCATGTGGCGGAACTGGTGTGCCGCTCCGACCAAATGAGAGCACGAACCCTAAACGAACAATAACAAACTTCGCCGGAGCTACCCGTGTTCCTCCGTCATTTTGCATTTATCACTTTTCATTTTGCCCTTCGACGGACTCAGGGCCCTGAGCCACCCGAAGGGCTTGCCGAAACGGCATTTTCCGTTCCTCTCCGTTGACGCCAGCCACCAACCCCGCCAATAACAGCCCGACCCTCTCGTTCTCACCCGACGCCATCTCATGAGTCAGACTTGGCCGATAAGTCCGACCAAAATCCCGATATGACGATTGCACAAGCTTTCGCTCTGGCTCTCCAGCATCATCAAGCCGGACGCCTGGCCGAAGCCGAGGCGCTCTACCGCCGGATCATCGCCGTGCAGCCAAATCATGCCGAGGCATTGCGTCTCACCGGCGCCATCGCGCACCAGGTCGGCCGCCACGATCTTGCCGCGGAGTGGATTCGCCGGGCTCTTGTCCTTGACCCAAACAACCCGGATTCCCATTGCACCCTCGGCGAAGCCTTCCACGCAACAGGCCGGGTCGACGAAGCCATCGCCGCCTATCATCGCGCGCTGGAACTCAAACCCAACTTCCCGGAGGCGTGGAATAACCTGGGCATCACTCTAGGGGAGCGAGGCCAGCTCGACCAAGCCATCGTCGCATTTCGCCGCGCGCTCGAACTCCAGCCCGATCGTCCCAATGTTCTCGACAATCTGGGCAATGCGCTCACTCAGCGAGGTCAGTTCGACGAAGCCGTGGCCGCCTGCCGTCGAGCCCTTGAAGTTCAGCCCGACTATTGGCCGGCCAGCAACAATTTGGGCTTGGCGCTGGCTGCGCAAGGTCATCTCGACGGAGCCATTGCCTCCTATCGCCGCGCGCTGGAACTCCAGCCAGATAGCTCGCTGGTCCACAACAATCTGGGCGTGGCGCTGGTCGGGCAGAGGCAATTCGCCGAAGCCGCCACCGCGCTTCGGCGCGCGTTTCAATTGGAACCGGATATTCCGGAGACCCTGACCAATCTCGGAGCTGCGCTGGCCGCGCAGGGTCAGTTCGGCGAAGCCATCGCGGCGCATCGCCGGGCGCTCGAACTCCAGCCCGATCACCTGGAGGCTCTCACCAATCTCGGAGCCGCGCTGACCGGGTTGAATCGGACTGATGAAGCCATCGCCGCTTATCGCCGCGTGTTCGCGATCAAACCGGACTTCGCAGACGCCCGCCAGAACCTTGCGCTGGCGCTGCTTTTGCGGGGAGATCTCCGGAAAGGTTGGGAAGAATACGAATGGCGATGGAAATTACGGGAGATCGCCCCTCTGCGGCGAAACTTTACTCAACCTTTGTGGGACGGCGGCCCGCTGGATGGGTGGACGCTTCTTCTCCATGACGAACAGGGTTTGGGCGACGCCATCCAATTCATCCGCTACCTGCCCCTGGCGGCGCAGCGTGGGGGGAGCATCGTCCTCGAATGCCAGCAGCCGCTCCAACGGCTCTTCCAAACGGCCGCTCCCGATCTCCCCGTGGTGGCCAGGGGCCGGCCCCTCCCGGCCTTTGATGTCTACTGCCCGCTCTTAAGCCTGCCCCGCATTTTCTCCACCGACCTCGGCAATATCCCCGGGACCGCGCCCTATCTGCGCGCGGATTCCGCCGGGGCCGCCCTCTGGCGCGAACGCCTCGCCAGGCCTCGCTCTTCGCTCAAGGTAGGACTGGCCTGGGCGGGCAACCCAGACCACAAGAATGATCGCCTCCGCTCCCTGCCGCTGGCCAGTCTCGCCCCGCTGGCCGATGTTCCCAATGTGCGATTCTACTCCCTCCAAAAAGGCGCCGCCGCCGCCGAGGCCGGCGCGCCTACGGCGGGCCTGGAGTTGATCGACCTGACGGAAGATTTGAGAGACTTTGCCGACACCGCCGCGCTCATTGCCAATCTCGATCTGGTCATCGCGGCGGATACCGCCGTGGCGCATCTGGCCGCCGCCATGGGCCAGCCGGTCTGGACGCTGTTGCCGTTTGCCCCGGATTGGCGCTGGCTGCTTGATCGCTCCGACAGCCCATGGTATCCCACCATGCGCCTGTTCCGGCAGCCGCGCCTCATGGATTGGGCACCGGTGATTGCCGATCTGCGCGCCCAACTCCAACTGCTGGTCCAATCGCGTGAAGCCAAACCGTGACGATTCAACAAGCCTTTCAAATCGCGGTGCAGCATCACCAAGCTGGACGTTTGGCCGAAGCCGAACCGCTCTATCGCCAGATCCTCGCCGTGCAACCGAGCCATGCCGAAGCGCTGCGCCTCCTCGGCGTCATCGCCCGCCAGGTCGGCCGCCATGACCTCGCCGTGGAATGGACTCGCCGGGCTCTCGTCTTCAACCCAAACAATCCGGATTCCCATTGCATCCTCGGCGAATCCTTCCACGCGACGGGCCGGCTCGACGAAGCCATCGCCGCCTACCGCCGTTCGCTGGAACTAGAACCCAGTCGCCCGGAAATTCATACCAATCTGGGCGCCGCGCTCGCCGCTCAGGGCCGCCCCGGCGAAGCCATTGCTTCCTATCGCCGGGCGCTCCAACTCAAACCGGACATACCGGAAGCGCACAACAATCTGGCCAACGCGCTGGCTGGGCAGGGTCAACTCGAGGAAGCCATCGCCGGGTATCGGCGCGCGCTCTCGCTGAGACCGAACTATCCGGAAGCCCACAATAACCTCGCCAACGCCCTCACCGGCCACGGTCAACTCGAGGAAGCCGTCGTGCAGTATCGGCGCGCGCTTGAACTCAAGCCCAACTATCTGGAGGCGCACAATAATTTGGGCGTGGCGCTCAATTTCCTGGGGCGCCTCGACGAAGCCATCGCCGCGTTCCGCCGCGCGCTCGAATTCAACCCCGGCTACGCGGACGCCCACAATAATCTGGGCATCGCGCTCCGGGAGCAAGGCCAGCTCGACGAAGCCGTGGCCGCATGTCGCCGGGCGGTCGCACTCAAATCCAACTTCCCGGACGCCTATAACAATCTGGGCGCCGCGCTCGCCGGGCATGGGCAGCTCGACGAAGCCATCGTCGCCTATCGTCGGGCCATCCAGCTCAAACCCGGCTACTCGGAAGCTCATAACAATCTGGGCGTCGCCCTCCGGGAGCAGGGCCAGCTCGGCGAAGCCACCGCCTCGTTTCGCCAGGCAATTCAGCTTAAAACCGATTACCCCGAGGCCCTCAATAATCTGGGAACCGCCCTGAAAGGCGCGGGTGAGCTGGACGAAGCCATTCACCTATATCGCCGCGCCCTTGAACTCAAGCCCGCATACCCGGGAGCCCACATCAATCTCGGCGGCGCGCTCCGGGAGCGAGGCCAGCTCGATGAAGCCGTGGCCGTCTGCCGCCGCGCGCTCGAACTCCAACCTGATTACGCGGACGCCCTAAACAATCTGGGCATCGCGCTCAAGGACCAGGCCGAGTTGGGCGAAGCCATCGCCGTGTATCGCCGCGCGCTCCAGGTGAAGCCGGAGGACGCCTGTGCGCATAGCAACCTCATTTACTCGCTCCATTTCCTTCCGGGCTATGACGCACGAGCGATTTCCGAGGAGCACCAACGCTGGAATCTCCGATTCAGCGATCCGCTGAAACCATACCTCCAGCCGCATGCCAATGACCGCTCCCCGGAGCGGCGCCTGCGCATTGGCTATGTTTCTCCGGACTTTCGGGACCATCCCGTCGGGCGTTTTGTCCTGCCACTCTTCGAGCGCCACGACCGCGAACACTTTGAGATTTTTTGCTACTCCGGGACCATCCGGTCGGACTGGATGACGGATCGCCTGCGCTCACTGGCCACTGCATGGCGAAATACCATTGGAGTCCCGGACGCCCGGATGGCGGAATTGATTCGCGAGGACGGCGTGGATGTCCTCGTGGACCTGGCGATGCACACCGCGGGCAATCGGCTCCCCGTGTTTGCCAGACAGCCGGCCCCCGTCCAGGTAACATGGCTGGCCTACCCTGGCAGCGCCGGCCTGTCCGCCATCGGCTACCGGATCACCGATGCGCGCATGGACCCGCCGGGATCCCCCATTCGCGGAACGGACTGGGCCGCCGAGCAACCCGTGCGCCTGCCCGACTGCTGGTGTTGCTACGATCCGATCGGCGAATCCCCGGAAATCAATCCACTGCCCGCGTTGTCGGCGGAAGGCGTGACCTTCGGTTCGCTCAACAACTTCGCCAAGGTGCATGACGGCGTCCTGGCGCTCTGGGCGCGGATCCTGAATGCCGTGAAAGGATCGAGACTTTTGATACTTTGTCCGGACGGCCGGACCCGGGAGCGAGTCCTGGCGTTCTTCGGCGCGCGAGGAATCGCGGCGGAACGCCTGGAACCAGTGGGCTTCCTGCCCCGTTCGGAGTATCTGTGGCTTTACCAACGGATCGACATCGGGCTGGACCCATTTCCCTGCAATGGCATGACCACGACTTGCGATGCTTTATGGACGGGCGCGCCGGTGCTGACGTTGCCGGGTGACATGCCGGTCTCACGGGCCGGACTGAGCATTCTATCAACCATCGGGCTCGCCGAGTTGGCCGCATCGTCCGAAGAAGACTATGTGCGGATTGCCGCCGAACTCGCCGCCAATCTCCCGCGCCTCGCCCACTTGCGCGCCACGCTCCGTCCCCGCATGCAGGCCTCGCCGCTCATGGACGCCCCGCGCTTTGCGCGAAACGTCGAAGCCGCCTACCGCTCCATCTGGCAACGCTGGTGCGCCAACCCCTCATCCGGTCTCAAAGATTAGGCAGCCGGCTCATTTTCCATCTGCCATTTTCCATTTTCCATTCGCCCCCATGACCCTTGCGGAAACCTTCGATCTGGCTCTCCAGCGCCATCAAGCTGGACGCCTGGCCGAAGCGGAAGCGCTCTACCGCCAAATCCTCGCCGTGCAGCCAAACCACCCCGGCGCGCTGCACCTCCTCGGCGTTATCGCTCACCAAGCCGGCCGCCACGGTCTGGCAGTGGATTGGATTCGCCAGGCCATCGACCTCGCTCCGAATAATCCCGACGCTTACTCCAACCTCGGCGAAGCGCTCCGCGCGCTGGGCCGGTTCGATGATGCAGTGGCCGCGTATCAACATGCGCTCCAACTCAAACCGGACTTGCCGGAGGCCCACAACAATCTGGGCGTCACGCTCAAGCGCCTGGGTCGATTCGCTGAGGCCCTGGCCGCCTATCGCCGCGCGATCGAACTTAAACCAGCCTATCCGGAAGCCCACGTCAATCTGGGCGGCGAACTGGCGAGGCAGGGGCTGTTCGACGAGGCCGCCACCACCTACCGCCGCGCCATCGAACTGAAGCCCGATTACCTGGAGGCTCACAATAATTTGGGCATCGCGTTACGGGAGCAAGGTCAGCTCGACGAAGCGATCGCCGCCTACCGGCGGGCCCTTGCGTTCCATCGCGATTCCGCGGAAGTCCACAACAATCTGGGCAATGCGTTGCGGGACCGTGGTCAACCGGAAGAGTCTGCTGCCGAGTGTCTCCAGGCGCTCAGACTCAAGCCCAATTTTCCCGAGGCTTACAACAATCTGGGCAACGCCCTGCGGGACCAGGCTCGACTCGACGAAGCCATTGCCGCATATCGCCGCGCGATCGAACTTAAACCCAGCTTCCCCAAAGCTCACAACAACCTCGGAATCGCGCTCCGGGACCAATGTCATCTCGGCGAAGCGGCGGCCTCCTGCCGGCGCGCGATCGAACTCCAGCCTGACTTCGCGGAGGCTCACAGCAGCCTGGGTAATGCGCTCCGGGACCAGGGCGAACTGGATGCCGCCGTGGCCGCCTACCGCCGCGCGCTCCAACTCGATCCCAACTTCGCGGAGGCTCACAACAATCTGGGCAACGCCTTGCGGGAACGAAAACACGTTGCCGAAGCCATCGCCGCCTACCAGCGCGCCCTCGAACTCAAACCGGAATTCCCGGAGGCGCACAACAATTTGGGCGTGGCTCTGCTGGTGGAAGGCCGGCTCGACGAAGCCGTCGCGGCGTGTCGCCGTGCGCTCGAACTCAAGTCCGACTTCGCGGAAGCTCACATCAATCTGGGCGCCGCCCTGCGGGACCGTGGTCAAAGCGACGAAGCCATCGCCGCTTATCGGCGGGCGCTCCAGATGAAGCCGGAAGACGTTTGCGCGCACAGCAACCTGGTTCACGCGCTGCATTTCCATCCGGACCATGACGCCAGCACGATCTCCGGGGAGCAACAGCGCTGGAATCGGCAATTCAGCGATCCGCTGAAACCATTCCTTCAGCCGCATGCCAACGCCCCCGACCCGGCGCGCTCCCTGCGCATCGGCTATGTTTCCCCGGATTTTCGAGACCACCCCGTCGGACGTTTTCTCCTCCCATTATTTGAGGGCCACGACCGCGAGCGGTTTGAGTTGTTTTGCTATTCCGGGACCCTCCGGCCCGACTGGCTGACGGAGCGCCTGCGCGCGCTGGCCACGCCGGCCCGCGACGCTTCGCCATCCGCGGGCTGGCGGGTCACGCTCGGAGTCTCGGATTCCCGATTGGCGGATATGATTCGTGCAGACGGAGTGGATATCCTGGTGGATTTGGCTCAACATACCGGAGGTAATCGGCTGCCGGTTTTCGCCCGGCAACCCGCGCCCGTGCAGGTCTCGTGGCTCGGCTACCCAGGCAGCACAGGCCTGCCCGGCATCGGCTTTCGCCTCACGGACGCGCGCATGGATCCGCCGGGAGAATTGCCACCCGGGTCCACCGACGAACCCGTGCGCCTCCCCGACTGCTGGTGTTGCTATGATCCCGCTGGCGAATCTCCGGAGATCAATGCTCTGCCGGCATTATCAGCGAACGCCGTCACCTTCGGTTCCCTAAACAACTTCACCAAAGTGAACGAATATGTGCTGACGCGCTGGGCGCGGATCCTGGAGGCGGTGAAAAGATCGCGGCTTTTGATGTTTTGCCCGGAAGGCAGCGCGCGGGAACGAGTTCGGGCGTTCTTCGGCTCACGGGGGATCGCCACCAATCGCGTGGAATTTGCGGGCCTCGCATCCCGTTGGAATTATCTGCTCCTCTACCACCGAATCGACATTGCCCTGGACCCGTTTCCCTATAACGGGATGACCACCACCTGCGACGCCTTGTGGATGGGAGTGCCCGTGCTGACGCTGCCAAAGGAAATGCCTGCCTCCCGTGCAGGACTGAGCCTCCTCTCCACCATCGGACTCGGGGAATTAGTGGCCTCATCCGAAGAAAACTATGTGCAGATTGCCGTCGACCTGGCCGGCAATCTCCCGCGCCTCGCTCACTTGCGCGCCACGCTCCGCCCGCGCATGCAGTCCTCCCCGCTCATGGACGCCCCGCGCTTCACCCGAAACGTGGAATCCGCCTACCGCTCCATATGGCAACGCTGGTGCGCCATCTCCACTATCAGCAAGCACAAAATCTAAACTAAGAACAATAACGCTCCGCCAACGCCACACGCGCTCCTCCGCCATTTTGCATTTTGCATTTTTCATTGCTCCTCATCCCGTTCTCCGGCTCAGCCTCCTAGTCACCTTGTCACCTTGTCACCTTGTCATCCCGCGACTGCGGGATCACCTTGTCACCTCCCTCTCCATGACACTCGCGGAAGCCCTCCAGCTCGCCCTCCAGCACCACAAGGCCGGACGCTTGGCCGAAGCCGAGGCGCTCTACCGCCAAATCCTTGCGGCGCAGCCAAACCATTTCGACGCGCTGCACTTCCTCGGCCTCATCGCCCACCAAATCGGCCGCCACGACATCGCCGTGGATCTTATTCGCCGATCGATCGCCCTCCATCCAAACAATCCCGCCGCGCTTTCCAACCTTGCCGAGGCCTGCCGCAGTTTAGGCCGGCTCGACGAAGCCGTGTCCGCCTGTCGCCGCGCCCTCGAACTCCAACCCGACTACGCGGGAGCCTGCAACAATCTTGGCGCCGCGCTGGCCGCGCAGGGTCAACTGGACGAAGCCATCGCTGCGTTTCACCGGGCGCTCGAACTCCAACCCATCTTTCCAGAAGCGCTCAACAATTTGGGGAACGCGCTGGGTAACCGCGGCCAGCTTGATGAAACCATCGCCGCGTATCGGCAAGCGCTCAAACTCCGGCCCGAATATCCGGAGGCGCACAACAATCTCGGAAACACACTAAGGGAGCGTGAGCAGCTTCAGGAAGCCATTCCGGCCTACCGCCAGGCAATCGAACTCAAACCGGACTATGCGGAAGCGCACAACAATTTGGGCAACACGCTCAGGGAACTCGGCCAACTGGATGAGGCCGTGGCCGCATGCCGCCATGCGCTCCAACTCAAACCCGATTTCGCGGGAGCTCTCAATAATCTGGGCGCTGCGCTGGCCGCGCAAGGCGAACTGGACGAAGCCCTGGCCGCCTACCGCAACGCTCTTCGCCTGGAACCGAACTTG
>Ga0302319_10022383_pt1 | contig 11338 bp, 10 predicted proteins | sample Bog_T0_2_FD_203319 | JGI IMG/M metagenome (GOLD analysis project Ga0302319, IMG submission 203319) | Peat permafrost microbial communities from Stordalen Mire near Abisko, Sweden - Bog_T0_2 | ecosystem: Environmental > Terrestrial > Soil > Wetlands > Peat | place: Sweden: Abisko, Stordalen Mire...
GGCAATCTGGAATCGCCCTTCGCAGCGAGCGCTCAGGCCGCCCCGTCAGCCAACAGGCTGATTTTCGGCGCGCCTTCCGACGCCCTCAGTGGCTTGATCGATGCCGGTTTCAAGATCGTGAACCTGGCCAACAATCATGCTCTCGATCAAGGCCCCGCCGGACTCCGCCGCACCGCCCGGCTGCTCGATGAAAACGCCATCCAGCACGTCGGCGCCGGCTCGGATCTGGACCAGGCCTGGCAGCCGGCTATCGTAACCGCCAACGGCATCCGCATCGCCTTCGTCGGCGCTTCTTACGCTTCTCTCAACGACCTCGGCGCCGCTCGCAATCCCTTCGTCGCGCGCATCGAGGACCGCGCCCGCCTGCGCCGCGCCCTCGCCAACTGCCACGCCCGCGCCGACTTCGTCGTCGTCACCATGCACGCCGGCAACGAGTACACCCACAAGCCGAACCAGGCCCAGATCGATTTCGCCCATGCCGCCGTCGATGCCGGCGCCGACCTGGTCGTGGGCGCGCACTCGCATTGGGTCCAGAACTTCGAATCCTACAACGGGAAACCCGTCTTCTACGGTTTGGGCAACTTCGTTTTCGATCAGGACTGGAGCCGCGAGACCACCCACGGCCTGGCGCTGCGCGTCCGCCTCGCCAAACTCCCCGGCGCCGCGTCCGCGACGCTCGAGCGGATCGAGCTTCTGCCGGTGATTATCGAGCATGCCAGCACGCCCCGTCTGGCCAACGAGCGTGAACGAAAGGCGATCCTGCAGGATGCTGGATTGGATGGTCTGGAGGGTTCGACTGCGAAACCCCGGAACTGACGATTCTGTCCCAAGGCGGCGCCATCCACTCCATCCACACTCTGCATCTTCCGCGCCGCGCGGAGCGAGTCGTCCGTCTCCGAGCTTTCACGCGCGCGAGCCGTCTGTCCCCCGTGTTTTCGCCTAACGGAGAGGCGCCGGCTGAATTGGTTGCGATTATTTCGTATTCTCCCGCCGGGCGGTCCTCAGGCTGAGGAATGTTTTTATCGAAAAATCAATGAGTTGCAGGCAGATTTCTCCTCACGTTGAGGAAAACGGGGGACTGAGGTCGCCTGCTTAAAGCACTCACAGCTTTCCCGATCCGCACTCTGTCGCCAATCGCTTGAGGACGCCCGTTGCCCTGTGAGAAATGCGGGTGGAATGGTTTGGAAGGAGGGATTGGTGGACGGCGCGGGACTTGAACCCGCGACCCCCGCGTTGCGAACGCGGTGCTCTCCCAACTGAGCTAGCCGCCCACTCTGTCTTCCGTCTTCAATATAACATGCGTCTGCCGGCCTTCGGCCGCCGTTCTACTTCACGAAGAACGGCCACTTCCACACCCAGTGGAGGTGGAATACCAGCATCGTCACGAACACTCCGACGGCGCAGATCGCGATCGTCCACAGCAGCGGCTTCACCGTCCTCTTCCATGGGAACGGGCGTCCCTCGCGCCGCAGCACCAGCAGGAAGCTTGCGAACACGCCGACGAAATACAGCAGGATCATCGGTGTCGCCACCAGCGTCATGGTCACTGCGTCCGGTGTCGGCGTGACGATCGCCGCCACGATCACAATCGCCAGAATGGCGTAGCGCGAGTGTTTCAACAGGAACTTCGGCGTCACGATCCGCAGCAGCGTCAGGAAGAAAATCAGCACCGGCATCTCGAAGATGAGCGCCACCCCGAGAATCACGTTGACGAATAGATCCATGTATTCGGTCGGCGCGATGTACGGCCGGATGCCGGCGTCCTTGCCGATCTTCAGCAGGAACGTCAGCGCAAAGCGGAAGGCAATGAAATAGGCGAACAGGCCGCCGGTGATGAACAGGCCCGCCGTGGTCAGGATGAACGGCACCGCCCAGCGCCGCTCGCGCTTGTACAAACCCGGCGAGATGAACGCCCACACCTGGTACAGCACCCATGGCGAAGCGATGAAAATGGACGCCAGAATCGGTACCCGGAACCAGACGATCGAGATGCCCTCCATCGGCGTCCGCGCCGCCAGCTCCGGCGGATAGCCCAGTGTCTTCAGCGCCACGACGATCGGCTGCTTCACCGCGTTCCACATCTGGTTCATGAAGCACATCGAGATCATGAACGCGACGACCAGTCCCATCAGGCTGCGGATAATTCTCGTCCGCAGCTCCTCCAGGTGCTGCAGGAAGCTCATCCGCAGCATGCCATCCTCTTCTTCCGGCTCTTCCGGCGGCGGCGGTGGAGGAGGTGGTGGAGTTGGAGGCATCACCGAACGCGCCGCGGCCACCGGCTCCACGGCCTGGGAAGCGGGCTGCAAGCCCTGCTCCGGCGCGACTTGCTCCGGCGCGGCCTCTTCCGGCAAAGCCTCTTCCGGCAAAGCCTGCTCCGGCAAAGCCTCTTCCGGAATCTGCCGCCCGTCATGTTCGGGGTCGGTCTGGTGTACGGGCTCGGGCTCTGGTTGGGGCTCTGGTTGGGGCCCGGGTTCGTGCTCCGACGGAGTGTTTTGATCCTGCGGATCGTCTGAATTCGGCATCGATCTCTATTCTGGGAGCCCTTCTCGCCAGCTCATTCAGGACGCGGCCGGCTCGTCGTGGGCATCTGTGGCGGGCGTCGTGGAAACGTCGGTTGGAACCGTCCCCTCCGCGGCCGCGATCACCGGCGCTGCCTCGGCCGCGGCAGGCTCGGAAGCCGTCTCCGTGGCTGTGTCCACCGCCGGCCCTTCCGTTGCCGCATCGGTTGCCGGTTCCGTCACCGCGCCCGCGGCTGCCACGCTAGCGGCTGTGGCCGCTTCGGAGGACGAATCCGGGTAGCCGTAGGCCCCGTAATCGTACGAGGAATCGTGATGGTAATAGCTTTCGTTGTAACCCGAGCCCGGCTGCGTCAGCTTATCCGTTTCCGCGGTCAGGTCCTTGCGGATCTCCTGCGTCTCCTGCTCCAGCGCCGATAGCTCCCGCTGCCAGGTCTCCTTCAGCTCGCTGCTGGCGCGCTTGAAATCGTTCATGAACTTGGCGATGGTCTTCGCCACCTTCGGCAGTTCCTTGGGCCCGAACAGCACCAGGACCACGATGAAGATGAGCACCATCTTGTCCCAGGCGAAGGGACCCATATTTCGACGCTCCTATCCTTTGATTCCATATCTATCGTAGCGAACCCTCCCCACCCCTACAACCGATCACTCGGTAAGCGCCGCGCGCCCGGTCCCGCGCTTTCTACCTATCGTCCGATCTACCGGGCCCCCTGCAGCGCGGCATGACGGGTAGTACTGAACGGCCTGCGAAGGGCCGTTCGCGTAGTACTAAACGCCATGCGGCGCGGCTTCTCCTGTGATCTACTGGACAACGTGCGACGGGGCATTTTGCCGATGCTGATCGGCTGCGCGGGGCTTATGACGGCCCCCGCCCAGGTGCATTTCAACCGTCAGCCGGACTCCATCGCCGTCGAAATCAGTGGCCGGCCCTTCACCACTTTTTACTTCGGACCATCCACGCCCAAGCCCTACCTGCACCCGCTGCTCAGCGCCTCCGGCCAGCGCCTGACCCGGCTCTATCCGATGGAAACGACCGAGCCCGGCAGCCGCGACCACCCGCACCAGCGCGGCCTCTGGATCACCCACGGCGACGTCAACGGCGTCGACTTCTGGGCCAACGAGACCGAGCAGCGCCAGGGCAAGCAGGGCCTGATCGTGCTGCGCGAAATCCGCGACGTTCAGGATGGACCGGAGAAGGGCGTCATCTGGGCGGTCTTCGAATGGCGCGATCCCGCGGGCCAGGTCCTGCTGATCGAGGATCGCACCATGTTCTTTTCCGGCGACGGTCCGGTGCGCACCATCGACTTCGACGTCACGCTCCACGCCGTGACCCAGGTCGTCTTCGGCGACACCAAGGAAGGCTTCTTCGCGCTGCGTCTGCGCGACGAGTTGAGCGAGCTCACGGGCACCGGCAAAATGACCAATGCCGCCGGACAGACGGGCATGGCGCTCATCTGGGGCCATCGCTCGCCGTGGGTCGATTACTCGGGAACTCTCGACGGCCGCGCCGTCGGCATCGCCATCTTCGACCATCCGGCCAACTCCACCTATCCCACCTGGTGGCACGCGCGCGATTACGGCCTCTTCGCGGCCAATCCGTTTGGAGAACGCGACTTCACCGGCGACAAAACCAAGGACGGCAGCCTGACCCTGGCGCCCGGCCAGAGCGTGCGCTTCCGCTACCAGCTCTTCATCCATCCCGGCAACACCGCCCAGGCCAACGTCGCCGCCGCCTACCACGCCTGGTCCGGCGAATAGCGTCGCCCCGCGTTTGTGACGGGCCGCGCTTGTCGCGGGCCGTACTTGCTACGGAGCCGTGCAAGTAACCGAGCCGTGCGTTTAACACCGGGCCGCACGCGCCGAACCCGGCTTCGGCTGGCCGCAAGCGGGTCGGTTGGCCGCCGGGCGGCGCTTGCTCCAAAATGGAACCGGTAAGGGCTTACTGCGGTGGCCCTTTAGAATCAAAAGTCTGCGGACAAGAATCAGTAATCCCTTACTGGTTTACCCCTATGCCCCCCGCTCGATCCGCACTGAAGACGCGCGCGTCCGCGGCCCCGCGACAGGCCCGGCGGGCACCGGGGTTGCCGGTCGGATGGAGAAGATTTTCAGATCGCCTGGCTGGCGCTTTGCGGCGCGCTTCGCTCGAAGCTGCCCGATCTTGAGGGAAGCTCTGAAGATGGCTCCAACAGGAATCACACCGCCCAGCTTGTGCGCCGCGACGGCCTTCAGACCCATGGATACGATGCATCCGCACGCAGCGCAGTCCGGATTCCCCCCGAACTGGCAGGGGACGATCTTAGTTTTCAGGTCGGCCGACAGAGTCTGGGTGGTGAGTGCGAAGACGCATTCCTGAGCGTTTCGAGGAGGCGTGCGAAACTGCCGAATCATGCTTTCCGGCATGTCCAGTTTGGGAAACCGTCGTCTCAGCGCCATCATCTCCGCAATCGCACGTTCACGCTCCTGTGGTTGCAGCATCTCCGGCAGTTGATCGCCTTTTTGCGGCGTAAACAAGCTGAACCATACTTTAAGGACCTCCGCTCGTGGGGTCCAAAACTCGAGGAATTCCTTCAAATAGCCGGGCCGCTTCATCATCTGACCGGTGACCGTACAGTGGATCGTGACGATCTGGCCGACAATGTTCGAGAGGATCCGATCGTATGTGGCGGGGGCTCGCCGGAGGTCGTGCTCGGGCTGGAGCCCGTCTATCGACACCACGACATTCACGTGGGGCAATCCCGCCCAACTGGCCGCCAGAGGACGGAAAGCGCTGGTGACCACCTGCACATGGATTCCCCGGTTCAGCAGTTGCGGAATCATCGACTCCAGTTCGCGATACCGAACCAGCGGATCGCCTCCCACCAGCGACAAATGCAGCGGGCGTAGCCGGTCGACCACTTCCAGCACACCGTCTATGAGCTCCTGGCCCTTGCGATCGTTCAAGCTGCGCAGGGTCGCACCGCCGCCCAGATGAGCGTCGTCGTAGGCATAACATCCGGGACACCGCAGCGGACATTCACGCGTAATTTCGATAGAGAGCGAGGGGCGCTCTCCCTTGAGGATTCTGCCCCATGCACGAATCACTTCGGAAGAATTCATGAGAAACTCCCCTCTCGAATCGGTTCAACATTGTGGCCGCGTCAATCTGTTTGCAGAAGCCAATCCGTCTGTAGAATTGGAACCCCCAGGCGCGACACGTCGCTCGACGATTCGTCGTTCGAGCAGACGACCGCTCAGCTTGCGGGCAACCCGTCGACTAAGATTGGAAAGCTGGCTTGCGCCCGATTTGCGGCGCCGGAGGAGATGGATCCGCCGCCTGTCCAGCAAGAACCATGCAATCGCTGGGGCGGCAGGTCTGGCACGTGTCAGGTGCGACCAGACTCACAGGGAAGGGATCGGGAGCAGGGAGGGAATCGCCGCGCTGCATCGCGATGTCGCAGTAGTAATCTCGCAGATGCAAGACCTTACATACGGCGGCGCAAGGACTTACTGCGGGGGGATCGGGTATATCGTCCAGCACGGCCGCTATCAGCAAGGCGGCCAGGATCCAAATTGTGCACGAAAGCGATTTCATCTACTGTTGTGCACCTGAGATTATCGTAACGCATCCTCAACGCTAAGGATCCGTTGTTGCTCCCGGGCGCGCACGCGCCGCCCGGTCGCGCGTCAGGTCCCAAACCAGGAGTTTCACCGCGCGGGCACCGCAAGAAGCACCTTGTTTTTACGGTAATTCACCGTGCGCGCACGGTGAAAACACCATGTTTGACGCGGGGAAAACACCGTTTTTGCCGTGTTTTTCGTATCGGCGTAATCCCCATTTTCTAAAGGACTTAGCGAAAACTCCAGCGTGTTCGCCGGCACGGAAAATCACGCCGTTTTGACGGCCTTTTCACGGCGGAATGACGCTGTTTTGCGGTGCTTCCCCGGCCAAATACGCGCATCGAAACTACTGGAAACTTCAACTCAAACTGAACTTGTCAACCCTCGTGTAACTTTTCTCTTGACTCACGCGGCACCCTCGTAGACAATATCATAGCCTATTAAGAACGAGGACCCCGGCCAATGACGGCATTGGCGTTTTTAGGCTAGTTTTTCTGAGGAGAATCAATTCAGTGCTGCTAAGGATCAGTAAAGGCCGCCCGACTGTATGGACAGTGCAAACACGGAATATCTGCCGCCTGTTCACGGTTGGCCTCATTGCCACTATAGGCTTTGCGCAAACGCCAATTCCGCCTCCAGAAACGGCTCCGCTGGAGAGGGTGATCGAGGAAGTCAACAAAGCACTCGATGACTACCAAAGTAATCGCGGCACAGGCGCCGACGCACTGCCGCCACTGTCGTCCGTGGAATTCGACTTCAAAGTCACCAAATCGGTAGTAATTGGCGGGAGTGTGAATCTCTTCATCTTTAAGATTGGGGGATCGCATGAAAAAGACGACGTCAATGACGTCACGTATACCTATAGTGTTCCAAAACCTAAGGAACCGCGCGCATTGATAAATAAGAAGCCGCCGGAGCTAAGAGAAGCGCTGGCGCAGACGATTCAAACCTCAGTGGCCGCGCTCAAGACCGCTGGGGTTATCAAGGGGACGAGTCTTACCAAAATCGCCATTAATATTCAGTACGGCGTTAAGTGGGATGGGAATGGGGGGATCAGCGCTCCTATTTCATTCGTCACCATCGGTTTGAGCGGCGATGTGAGCAAGAATACAGTCCAATCGGTCAAGTTGACGTTCGGCCAATAGCCACCATCGAAGGCCGGCTCCCGATCCACCGGCCCTCAACTGCGCGTTGCCTCCGGCCCCAATGGGGGTAGCATGCTCTCCGCGCGAGCGTAACTCTCAGGCGTGCCGATGTCCAGAAACGGCGCATCGAGGACGACTCCGGCCGTGCCCAGAGCGGGCGCCAAGGGCTGCAAAAAGTCCAGTTCCCACGAGAAGACGTCGGGCATCGGGACGCTGCGCCACAACTCACGCGGCAGCAGATACAGCCCGGCGTTGACCAGGCCCGGCCCACTGCGTCCTTTCTCATTGACGCGCGCGATCAGCCCTTGCTCCAGCTCCACCGCGCCGTAGCGCGATGTGTCCTCCAGGCGCCGCAAAGCCACCGCCAGCTTGATATCGAGACGCTGCGCCGCGGCTTGAAACGCGGCGAGATCGGCCGGGAAATAGGTGTCGCCGTTCACGATGAAGGCGCTCTCGCCCTGCACTTTTTTCAGTCCGCTGTAGATTGCTCCGCCCGTGCCGAGGGGCGTTTCTTCGCGCAGACTCGTGATGGACATGCGTCCGCGGTAGTGACTGAGTTCCGCTTCCACCTGCGCGGCGAGGTAGCCCGTGCAGGCCGTGACGCGCTCGATGCCCTGGCTCTCCAGCCAGCGCAGCACGTAGTGGACGAAGGCCACGCCGCGCACCGGCGCGAGGATCTTCGGCATTTCTCCCAGCACCGATCGCAGCCGCGTGCCGAAGCCGCCCGCGAGCACGATCGCTTCGGTTACCGGTCCACGGTCCACTGTTACTCCTTCGCCGTCCGCTCACTGCGGCCTGATTGCAGAAGCCCGGATGCCGGCTCCCTGACGGTCGCGGCTCTGAAGTCCGCTCTCACTCTTCCACGGTCCACGTCTGTACGCCTTCGGGCGTGAAATGGCAGGGGATCACCTGGCCGGGGAGCTTCTCGAGGGCGCGCACCACCGCGACCCGGCGCAGCGGATCGGCGACCAGCATGACGAATCCTCCGCCGCCCGCGCCGCTCACCTTGCCGGCGTAAGCGCCCTGGCTCAGGCCAGCCTCCAGCGCCTCCTCGATCACTGACGTCGAGATGCCCACGGCCGTATTCTTCTTGGCCTGCCAGCTTTGTCCGAGGCTCTTGGCGAAGGCGCGGATGTCGCCGCGGATCAGCGTCTCCTTCATCTCGAAGGCCTGGCGCTTGATGGCATGGAACTCTTCCAGGATTGCCGGACTGGCGGTCGTCAGGTTTTGGATCTGGCGGTCGATGATGGCTGCCGAATCGCGCGAGACGCCGGTATAAAAGAGGACCAGCGAGGCTTCCAGCTCGGCCACGATCCACGGTTTCAGGCGCAGCGGATTGACGATCACGCGTTCGCCGGCGAAGAACTCCATGAAGTTGAAGCCGCCGAAGGCCGCGGCGAACTGGTCCTGCCGGCCGCCCTGCATCGCCAGTTCGACACGCTCCACCTGGAAGGCCGTGCGCGCGATATCGTGCAGGCCGAGGGGCAGTTGCAGCCACTCGGTGAAGGCCTGGACCATCGTCACGCACAGGGTCGAGCTGGCGCCCAGGCCGGAGCCCGCCGGCGCGTCCGAATAGGTGGTCAGATCCAGAGCAAGCGGCCGGCCGCCGGCGTGGTTTTTGACGATGTGGTTGTACATCGCCTTGTGCAGCACCAACGGTTCTTCGATGGGGAATTCGCTCACCGCGCGGGCTTCGAAGACGCTGCCGCGGTCGGCGGCGTGGAAGCGCACGGTGCCGTCCGTGCGCGGCCGCAGCACGGAGGTGGCGTAGAGATCGATGGTGGCGTTGAGAATCGCTCCGCCGTGCAGGTCGCAATACGGGGAGACGTCCGTGCCGCCGCCGGCAAAACCGAGCCGGAGAGGCGCCCGCGAGCGAATCAGCATACCTCCGAATTGTCGCAGGACGGGCCCCTTCCGCGACAGGCCTGCGGTGTTATGAGGAGTCGCACGCTATCCGCAATTTGCGCACACTGGGGCCGAGGATGACGTACAAGACTGCAGCCAAGAAGTGGACGTCGGCGAAGAAACCAGCCCGCCGCCCTGCAGCCGGGGCTCGCGTCATCGAAGGGCTGGAACAGGCGGTGGCCTGGACGCAGGGCCGAACCACTGGCGCAAAAATCACCGTGGTCCAGGTGCCGCGCGCGGGCAGGCCGGCAAAAGGCGAGACCGAAGATGGCTAATCGAGAATGTACGCCAAGTTCGGGGAACGTCTTTGCAGACCTTGGCTTGCCCAAGCCGGGCGACCTGTTGGCGAAAGCCGAATTGGCGGCGAAGATCATCGGGGAAATCCAGCGGCGGCGGCTGACACAAAACCTGGCAGCGGTACTGCTCGGGATCGATCAGCCCAAGATCTCGGCGCTCAAGCGGGGCAGGCTGTCGGGCTTCTCGATCGAGAGGCTGATGCGGTTTCTGGTCTCATTAGGCTGCGATGTTGAAATAACGATCAAGACCAGACCGAGGTCTCGCTCGACAGCCGAACTCCGCGTGGCCTGACGGCCGCAACGCTAAGGCCGCCGAGGATCACCTTAAGGACAATGGACGACACACAGGGACAGAAAATCGAGGTCGTGGGGGTCTACAAGGTTCCCTGGATGGAGGCAGAACTCATGGAGGCGCTGCGGCAGTTCTATTGCCCCGGCAACGCCTATGTGGAGCTTGGGTCGCCAGTAGCCGCATACATTGAAAGATGCGTTCCGCTGGTCTTGTTTGAGATCGCCGTCGGCGACGTCGATTCGCGATTTCGGGTTGGGGATTTCGCGCAAGAAATGCCAGGCAAGCCGAAGACCGCGGCCCAGGTGGCGTTTGACGAGGCGCTGCTGTCATCGGATGGGCTCGCCCTCATCGCCAGACGGCAGGGCTGTGCTGATGCAATCAGCGCGGGCCGAATCGCATTTTACTTTCACTACTACGATCCCGAATTGCCGATGCGCTGGACGTTCGGTGAGTTTTCGTGCCCAGCGGTTCAACTTGTTCCACCTTCACTATGGAAGCTGGTGCCATACAGGCCGGTTGGCTGACGCCCATCGGACCTCGCCGCAGTGTTCGCCTTCGGCGAAGCAAGCCATCGACAAACAATTATCTGGCTGGATTCCTGTAGCAGTACCTATAGCACTCACTGAAATGAGCCGAGAATCGCTCGAAAGAGGGTCGGTAACCGATTGAAGTGGAATGGCGGGGACGACGGGGCTCGAACCCGAACAGGGCGGTTCCAAGGGGTAGCGGCGCGTGCTAAGTGGTTGTGTTTTCAGTGCGCGCCGGAGGCCATGGTCCATGCCGTATCGGCGCGTTTTCCTGGGAGTCTTGCACGAGTCTTGCACGGAAGGGCGCGCGGGCCAACATGATCGCCAACCAATCCGAGGCGGTCGACGAGGTTGATAAATCGCATGAAGCCGGCATGGTCCTGTCGCGCAATAGCTTCCCCTGCGTCGACACCTTTCGAACTCTGGCCTGCCAAGGACTGAGTGAATGACGGCGTGTCTGAGTCGTGGCTCGTCACGGCATCGGTCACAAGCGAGATTGCGTGCTATCCGCAATTTGCGTACACTGTGACCATGCGGGAGGCGCTGGGCACACCACCGATCACGGTCGTCGAGACCGAGCGGTTCCTGAAAGATGCGGCGTCTTTCATGCCGCCGACAGTCCGCGCGGAGTTGGTCTGGTTTCTGGCGTTGAACCCGGACGCCGGGAACGTCATCCCGGAGACAGGCGGTGTGCGCAAGCTGCGCTGGGCTCTGCCTGGGCGTGGCAAGCGAGGCGGCGCGCGGGTAATCTACTACTTTCACAACGAGCGCGTCCCGCTGTTTCTCCTGGCGGCTTACGGCAAGAGCGAGAAAGCGAACCTGAGCCAGGCCGAGCGCAACGCGATGAAGCGGATCATCCCGCTGCTGCTGTCAACCTATGGCGCGAGAAGATAAGGGGTAAGACTACGATGGCGAACAAGAGAGCGACCAAGCAAACGGCAACGGTGAAGAGAACGGCACGCCGTCCGACGGTAGGCGCACGCATCATCGAGGGACTGGAGCAGGCGGTGGCGTGGACGCAGGGCCAAACCGCCGGTGCCCAGGTTACCGTGGTTCAGGT